>Ga0308410_1002493_pt1 | contig 10539 bp, 8 predicted proteins | sample HotsprOSTMatCore_FD_203467 | JGI IMG/M metagenome (GOLD analysis project Ga0308410, IMG submission 203467) | Hot spring phototrophic mat microbial communities from Octopus Spring, Yellowstone National Park, Wyoming, United States -... | ecosystem: Environmental > Aquatic > Thermal springs > Hot... | reverse complement strand
ACAGTTACAGCAACGGGCGCGGCGGGTATGGCGGCGAGCGCCAGATGTACAGCACCACCTGCGCATCATGCGGTCGTGAGGCGCAGGTGCCGTTCGTGCCACGCGGCGACAAGCCGGTCTACTGCTCGGACTGCTTCCAGGAGCAGCGTCGCAGCAGCGGGCGCGGTCGCTGGTAAATCTCCATCGCGCGAGAGGCGTGTGATGCGTAGAGCATCATCCGCCTCTGAATCTCATATGCCGCCCCTGCACCGCAGGGGCGCATTTTGATTGGCGATCATCCGCTGTCTGCTGCTCTCATACGATTTGTACAGAATACGCGGTATGTCGTAAGATATGCAGCGTCGCCTCACCGCAGGCGTCCATCCGTGATCAAAGCCGATCAAGCATAGCGATGTGAGCCATGCAGCTAACCTCCGATTCTGTCGATGGCGACCGCCTCTCTGCGATCTGGCAACGGTTCGTTGCCACGGGCGCGCTCGATCCCGCACTCGACCCTATCGTCGCAATGTCCTGGCAGCGATGCATCCTGCGCTGCAACCCTTACGCCGTTGGCGACCTGCGCAGCATCTCCGAGGCGGAACTGGCGGATCGTCGCGCCAAACTCGCGGATCTCGTCGCGCTGGCACGCCCCTTCATGGAAGATATCTATCAGTTTGTTGAAGGTTCCGGCTATATCATCGTGCTGCTCGATGCGTCAGCCTGTGTGCTGGATGTGCTTGGCGACGCTAATGTGCAGCGTCAGGCGGAGGCGCTCGGTTTGCGCCCCGGCGCCTACTGGAATGAGGGCCACGCCGGAACGAATGCGTTTGGGTTGGCGCTGTATGAACGCTGCCCTGTCCGCATTGTCGGCGCTGAACACTTTTTTCGCTGCTTCCATGGATTGAGCGCCTCGGCAGCGCCTATCTACCACTGGGAAGGACGACCCGTCGGAGTCCTGGGCATGGCGAGTCTGACCGCTGTCAGCGATCTCTCCACGCTGGCGACAGTTCACGCCGCAGCCAGGGCGATCGAACATTAGTTGCACGCCGAAAAACTCTTCGTCGAACTGAATACCCAACGCACGCAGTTGAGCGCCATCGTGGAGGCGATATCGGATGGGTTGATCGTCTGCGATCAGGTCGGTCTGGTCGTGCAGATGAACGCGCGCGCGGCGCAGATCCTGGGGGTCAAGCGTGAGACTGCGGTCGGTCGCCCCCTGAGCGCTTCGGTGGAGTTGCCGCCGGTGGTCGTGGAGGCGATGCGTCAGTGCGCGACGCTGACCGATGCCGAGGTCGGCTTTCAAGTTCAGGGGGTGCAGGTCGGGTGCCTGATCAGCCTCATCCCCATTCAATGGCCGATCGATCGGGTGAACAATTTCGAGGGGTCCATTCTGACCCTGCGACGCCTCGATCAGGTGCATCGGCTGGTGCAGCGCATGGTTGGGGCGCGCTCGAATTTTACCTTCGCCAGTATTATCGGTTCATCGCACGCGATCAATCAGGTGCGGCGGCAGGCGCAGGCGGCGGCTCGCAGCAGCGCGCCGGTGCTGATCGTGGGCGAGAGCGGCGTCGGCAAGGGGGTGCTGGCGCGTGTGATTCACAACGAAAGTGCGCGGGCGGACGGTCCCTTTGTGACAGTCAATTGTCGGGTCTTGCCGCGCGATCTGATCGTGGGTGAGTTCCTGGGGTATGAAATAGGCGCATTTCATGGCAATGGTCTTCAGGGGCAACCGGGCAAGTTCGAACTGGCGCACGGCGGCACGCTGCATCTGGAAGAGATCGAGGCGCTGCCGCTCGACATGCAGACGGCGCTGTTGCGTGTGATTGAAACCGGTGAGGTCATGCGCCTGGGCGGGCACCGTGTGACCTGCATCGATGTGCGTCTGATTGCAACAACCTCGCTGAATCTGGAGCGGTTGGTGTTGCGTGGCGATTTTCGCGCCGATCTGTACTACGCGCTCAATCGTATGACCATCCGGCTGGCGCCGTTGCGCGAGCGTACTGTCGATCTCCCGCTGCTCATTCGTGATGTGCTGGAACGAATACACCGTCAAACCGGTCGATCAATCAGCATTTCGTATGACGCCCAGCACATGATGCGCCGCTATCCCTGGCCCGGCAATGTGCGCGAACTGGAAAACGTGCTCGAACGAGCGGCAAGCCTGTCGGATAGCGGTATGATCGAAGTCTGGCATCTCCCCGATGCGATTCGCGGTCGTCCATCGGAGACGGATCCGGGATGTGATCAGCATGTGCCGGCGTTGCACGAGGCGGAATATGACGCCATCGTTTGCGCTGCCCGCGCCTGCCAGGGGAATGCAACCAGGATGGCGCAAATGCTGGGCATTGGACGTACCACCCTGTGGCGGAAACTGAAGGCCGCCAATATCTCCCTCGATGATTTCAAGTCGTCTCTCCCCGCGAAACGTTCGCCTTCCCGCTCTTGACCGTATTGTTTCAAAATGAAACGAGAATAACCGCCAACAATTCCACTATGGAACGAATTGTTGAGATAGTATTGACGGCGTTCCCGAATTCTGCGTATAGTGTAAGTGCCGATAATCTCCGCAGCGTGAGATATGCCCTGTCGACGTCGATGAATGGCAGCAGTGGATCAAACCTGTAAGAAACCGGCCTGGGAAGCTTGTTTCGGCAAGGGTGATCTATCAGAGACGCGGTGTCTGTGTGGGCAACCCTGGCGGTGCGTTTGCGCCTGAAAGCCGCCGATTCCGGATAAGGCGCTTCGGTCGTGATTGCGTCCGCCGCTGTTGCCTGAACACAGAGGATGATGTCCTTGTGTCCGGTCTGAGCATCGGGCGCGCCGGTTTATCGCGTCTGCGAATCCGGCGCACGTCCTCAGGCGGCGGGAAGAGTGCATGGAATTCGCCTGTTACGCATACGGAGGACCACGGTATGTCACCGTTCCTTGGCGAAGTGATTGGGACGATGCTGCTCGTCTTGTTGGGCGATGGCGTGGTAGCGAACGTGGTGTTGAGCAAGACGAAGGGAAGTAACAGCGGGTGGATCGTGATTACAACGGCGTGGGCGCTGGCAGTGTTCGTTGGCGCCTACTCGGTCGCGGCGGTCAGTGGAGCGCATCTGAATCCAGCCGTGACCATCGGGTTGGTTGTGGCGGGCAAGTTCGACGCCGCAAGCGCGCCGATCTATATCGCCGGACAGTTCCTCGGCGCGTTCATCGGCGCTGTGCTGGTGTTCCTGCACTACTATCCGCACTGGTCGGCGACGCAGGACCCTGCGCTGAAACTGGCGGTCTTCAGCACCGGTCCGGCGATCCGCAACACGGCATGGAACCTGGTCAGCGAGATTATCGGGACGTTCGTTCTGGTCTTCGGTATTCTTGCCATTGATGGACCGGTCATGGACAATGGCAGTTTCGGCGCGCTCGGAATCATTCCGGTGGCCTTTCTGGTGTGGGTGATCGGTCTGTCGTTAGGCGGCACGACTGGTTATGCCATCAATCCGGCGCGCGATCTTGGTCCGCGCATCGCACACGCCATTTTGCCCATTCCCGGCCAGGGCGACAGTGATTGGGGCTACTCCTGGATCCCGGTCGTCGGTCCGATCATTGGCGGCGCCGTTGCAGCCGGGCTGTATGTTGCACTGGGGGCGTTCTGATGCAACACGTTTGACCGGTCGCTCGATGTGCTCTGGCGTGCAGGACTGTCGTCCTTGTTCGAGCATTCCTGCACGACCAGTCTTCCTTGCGACTTCTGGACGGTATCGCGTAAGAGGAGTGAGAGTATGAAAAAACTGATCAATAAGCCGGAAGACGTCGTCGTTGAGGCGCTGAAGGGCATCGAGTACGCGCACCCCGATCTGGTGAAGGTTCACTACGAACCGAACTTTATCTACCGCGCCGATGCGCCGATGCAGGGCAAGGTGGCGATTGTCTCCGGCGGCGGTTCTGGTCACGAGCCGATGCACGGCGGGTTCGTCGGCATGGGCATGCTCGACGCGGCGTGTCCGGGAGCGGTGTTTACCAGCCCAACCCCCGACCAGATGCTGGAAGCGACGAAAATGGTCCACGGCGGCGCAGGGGTGCTCCATATCGTCAAGAATTACACCGGCGACATTCTCAATTTCGATATGGCTGCCGATCTGGCGCGCGCCGAGGGGATCGAGATCGAGTCGGTCGTGACGAACGACGATGTGGCGGTGCAGGATTCGTTGTATACTGCCGGTCGGCGTGGCGTGGGAGTGACGGTGCTGGCGGAGAAGATCTGCGGCGCCGCCGCCGAAGAAGGGCGCTCGCTCGCGGATGTGGCGGAGGTGTGCCGAAAGGTGAATGGATGGGGACGCAGCATGGGCATGGCGCTCACCAGTTGCACGGTGCCGCACGCAGGCAAGCCCACCTTCGACCTGCCGGAAGATGAGATGGAGATCGGCATTGGCATTCACGGCGAGCCGGGGCGCACCCGGATGCAGCTGAAAGCGGCTGATGAAATCACCGAAATGCTGATGGAGCCGATCCTGAATGATCTGCCGTTCCAGGCGGGCGATCATGTGTTGCTGTTCGTGAACAGCATGGGCGGTACGCCGCTGATCGAGCTGTATATCATCTATCGCAAGGCGTATGAGATCGCCACGAAATCGGGTCTCAAGGTGGTCCGTAATCTGATCGGTCCGTACATCACATCGCTGGAAATGGCAGGCTGTTCGATCACGCTGCTGAAGATGGACGACGATCTGGTCCGGCTCTGGGATGCGCCGGTCAAAACGCCTGCATTGCGTTGGGGGGTGTAATCTATGCCTATCGGTCGCGACGACGTGATTGCCTGGCTCTCGGTGTACAGCCAGCTCCTGGCGGACAACAGGGATTATCTGACGCAGCTCGACTCCAGTATCGGTGACGCTGACCATGGCGTGAACATGGACCGCGGGTTCAAAGCGGTGCTGGGAAAACTGCCGACGGTCGCCGACAAGGATATCGGCACAATCCTGAAGTCGGTCGGCATGACGCTGGTTCAGACCGTCGGCGGCGCGAGCGGTCCGCTCTATGGAACGTTCTTCCTGCAGGCGGGCGCCGCCACCGCCAATAAAATGGAACTCTCGCTCGTCGATTGGGCGTCGGCGGTCGAGGGGGCGATCAATGGCTTGATGGCGCGCGGGAAGGCGAATATCGGCGATAAAACCATGGTCGATGCGCTTGTGCCGGCGTTGCATGCGCTCAAACAGGCGATCGCCGATGGCATCGACGATCACGAAGCGCTGCGTCAGAGCGCCGCCGCCGCCGAGCAGGGCATGAAAAACACCATTCCGCTGGTCGCTAAAAAAGGGCGCGCGTCGTATCTGGCAGAGCGCAGCGCTGGTCACCAGGATCCAGGCGCCACGTCGTCGTACCTGATGTTCAAGGCAATGGTCGATGCATGGACGAAGTAGTCTTCCGCAGGGATGCGGTTCTACGAAGGAGTCGTGACTATGGCAAAGTATGTCGCAGCCGTTGATCAGGGGACAACAAGCACCCGCTGTATGATCTTCGATCACGCCGGTCAGTCGGTTGCCGTCGATCAGAAGGAACATACGCAGATCTATCCCAAACCGGGCTGGGTCGAACACGATGCGCTGGAAATCTGGGCGCGCACCCAGGAAGTGATCGAAGGTGCGCTGCGAAAGTCGGGCATTGATCGCAGCGATATCGCCGCTGTGGGTGTGACCAACCAACGAGAAACGACGGTCATCTGGGAAAAGGCGACGGGCAGGCCGGTCTACAATGCGATTGTCTGGCAGGATACGCGCACCGACCAGATCTGCAACGATCTGGCGCAGGATGGCGGGCAGGATCGGTTCCGCGCGAAAGTCGGTCTGCCACTGGCAACCTATTTCTCCGGTCCCAAGATCATGTGGGTTCTGGAGAATGTTCCGGGTGTGCGCGAGCGAGCGGAGCAGGGCGAGGTGCTGTTCGGCAATATCGATACCTGGCTTATCTGGAATATGACCGGCGGGATGAACGGCGGCATTCATATTACCGATGTGTCGAACGCTTCCCGCACCATGCTCATGAACCTGGAAACGCTCGACTGGGATGGCGATATCCTGCGATTGATGGGCATCCCGCGCGCTATGCTGCCGAAGATCGTTCCTTCATCGGCGGTGTACGGTATGGCGGTCGGTGCGTTGCAGGGGGTTCCTGTGGCGGGCGACCTCGGCGATCAGCAGGCGGCGCTCTTCGGTCAAACGTGCTACAGCGTCGGTGAAGCCAAGAACACCTATGGCACCGGCTGTTTCATGCTGCTGAACACCGGTACGAAACCGGTGCAGTCGCAGAACGGGTTGTTGACCACCGTCGGCTACAAGATCGGCGACCAACCGGCGGTGTACTGCCTGGAAGGGTCGATTGCCATTACCGGCGCCCTGGTTCAATGGCTGCGCGATAATCTGCGACTCTTCGATTTCTCCTCGCATATCGAGGAGTATGCCAATGCGGTCGAAGATAGCGGCGGCATTTACATCGTACCGGCATTCTCGGGTCTGTTTGCTCCGTACTGGAAGAGCAATGCGCGTGGCGTTATCGTTGGGTTGACCCGCTACATCACCAGGAATCATATTTGCCGCGCTGCTCTCGAAGCTACCGCGTATCAGACCCGTGAAGTGCTCGATGCGATGAACAAGGACTCGGGCGTGGATCTGACGGCGCTTAAGGTCGATGGCGGTATGGTGTTCAACAATACGCTCATGCAGTTCCAGGCGGATATTCTGGGCGTACCGGTCATCCGACCGACCGTTTCCGAAACAACGGCGCTGGGCGCCGCCTACGCCGCAGGTCTGGCGGTCGGGTTCTGGAAAGAGGTCGATGACCTGCGCGCCAATTGGGGCAAAGACCACGAATGGCTGCCGCAGATGGACGCCGAAAAGCGTGAGCGCCTGTACAAAGGATGGAAGAAGGCGGTCATGCGAACATTCGATTGGGTCGAATAATCGCTCGGTCTGTGACACGCATGCCCGGTTCGTCGATGGCGACTTCTGATCTGGTACAGACCGATCAGAGTTGACCGGTGCGGATCGCGGCATGCTTTTTTCCGCCTTTCAGTGCCCTACCCCTGGATGTGCGCCGCTGCCTATGAAACGTGGAGCCGTCGATTGGGAAGATATGTGGTCGCCATACGACGACGAGACGTATCGTTTCGCGCTGGAAATGGCGCGCCCGGATGACGTGGTCATCGATATCGGCGCGGGTGATCTGCGGCTGGCGTCGCGTATGGCGGCGATGGTGCGGCGCGTGTATGCAGTGGAACGCAATCCAGCCCTCGTGCAACGGGCGCAAAGGTGGAACGATGCCTTCGATAATCTGGTTGTTGTGTGCGCCGATGCGCTGACATGGACACTGCCACCCGATGTCACGCTGGCAGTACTCCTCATGCGTCATTGTACGCGCGATCATTTTGCGACCTATATGCAGCGGCTCAAAGGCGCGGGATGCCAGCGCCTGGTCACCAATGCGCGCTGGAAAATGGGGGTTGAAGTCATCGATCTGCGATGCCGGCAGCCGTATGATCCGCACCGCACGGGGTGGTATGCCTGCCACTGTGGAATGATCGGGTTCCACGCGCCTGATACGGATCAGATAACCCCGGAAACGCTGAGCGATGTTGCCGATGTGGTTGTGTGCCCGCATTGTACGATGTAAGGTTCGGGAACGATTATGGTAAGCATTGTGCTTGTTTCGCACAGTTCGTTACTGGCTGCTGGCATCGTCGAAATGGCGCGCATGGTCATGCAACAGGCGCCGGTGGCGATTGCCCTGGCGGCTGGCGCAGACGACCCGGAGCACCCGCTGGGAACGGATGCGGCGAAGATCCGTCAGGCGATTGAAGCGGTGTATAGCGATGATGGCGTGCTGGTGCTGATGGATCTGGGTAGCGCCGTGTTGAGCGCAGAAATGGCGGTTGATTTTCTTCCCGAAAACAAGCGCGCAAACGTGAGATTATGCGCTGCGCCGATCGTCGAAGGAACAATCGCAGCCGTGGTTCAGGCGAGCCTGGGCGCATCGCTGGATCGCGTCGCCGCCGAGGCGCTGGATTCGTTGGCAGGGAAAAGTGAAAGCCTGAGCGGTCATGCGCAGGCGACAGGCGCCACAGCGCCAGCCCAATCGATAGACACGACAGCCGATGCGCTGCGCACGCAACTGACGGTGACCAATCGCCTGGGGTTGCATGCCCGACCGGCAGCGTTATTCGTGCAGACGGCAGGGCGTTTTTGTTCTGACATTCGCATCGCGCGCGCCGGTCAGGAAGCGCGTCAGGTCAACGCAAAGAGTTTCAATGCCGTTGCATCGCTTGGCATTCGCCAGCACGAAGTGATCACCGTCTCGGCGCGCGGACCGGATGCCGCCGAGGCGCTTGCCGCTTTGCATCAACTTGCTGCGGATAAGTTCGGCGAAGCCCATGAACCGCCAGTTGTGTCGGCGTCCCCGCTGCCGCAACCGGCGGCGGAAGCGCCGGCAGGAGCGTTGCGCGGCGCTGCCGCTTCTCCGGGGTATGCCATCGGTCCGGCTGTCGTGCTGCGTCAGGTTGAGCCGCCAATCGAACGGCGCGCGATCAGCGATCCAGAAGCAGAAATGTCTCGTTTGCAGGCGGTTCTGGACGCTGTCCGCGAGTCGACGCGGTTGTTGCGCGATCAGATTGCACGCCAGCACCCATACGAGGCTGCCATTTTCGATGCGTATCTGATGTTTCTGAATGATCCCGAGGTGCTGGAGCGCGTGCGACAGATCATCGAGCACGAACGCATCAATGCCGAGTGGGCGTGGCGTGAGACGGTCAACGAATCCGCCAGAGCATTTGAGTCTATCGAGGACGAATACATGCGGGCGCGGGCGGTCGATATCCGCGATATTGGCGTGCAGGTGTTGAGCCGATTGACCGGACAGACCCGATCGATCAGTCTTGATCGATCAGGTATCGTGATTGCGTCCGATCTCTCGCCGTCCGATACAGCCTACCTTGATCGATCAATGGTCCTGGGCATCTGCACAGAGCGAGGCAGCCCGACGTCGCACAGCGCCATTCTGGCGCGCACCCTTGGCATTCCCGCCGTCGTGGGGGTGGGCGCCGCCATCGCACAGGTCGCTCCCGGAACGCCTCTCGTGGTTGATGGATATGAGGGGCTGGTATGGATCGCACCCGATGGACGGGTCGTTGCCGACTATGCTGATCGACAGGCGCAATGGCAGGCGACACAGGAACAGGCGCGACGGTCGAGCGCGGCGCCTGCGTGTACGAAGGATGGTCTCTGCATTGAGGTTGCCGCCAATATCGGCAGTCTGGCCGATGCACGCGCCGCTGTCGATAACGGCGCAGATGGTGTGGGACTGCTCCGCACCGAATTTCTCTTTCTTGATCGCACGGCAGCGCCTGATGAAAATGAGCAGTACGAGGTGTACGCTGCAATCGCGCGTGTGATGGAAGATCGTCCTGTGGTCGTGCGCACCCTCGATGTGGGAGGTGACAAGCCGCTCGCATACATTCCGCTGGGGCGCGAAGACAACCCGTTTCTTGGTCAGCGAGCCATCCGGCTGTGCCTGAGCCAGCCGGAGATATTCACAGCTCAACTGCGCGCCATCCTGCGTGCGAGCGTCGGGCATCGTCTCCACGTCATGTTTCCGATGATCGCCGATATTGGTGAGCTGCGCCGCGCGCGCGCCATGCTGGAGGAGGTGGCTGTCGGGTTGCGCACGCAATCCGTACCGATGGCGGACGCTATCGGGGTTGGGATGATGGTTGAGGTTCCCTCAGCCGCGTTGCTGGCGCACGTGTTCGCCCCGAACGTCGATTTTTTCAGCATCGGTTCGAATGACCTGGTGCAGTATACCCTGGCGGCGGAGCGCGGCAATGCGGCTGTCTCCTATTTACAGGACGGTCTGCATCCGGCGGTGCTGCTGCAGATCCAGCATGTGGTTCAAAGCGCACAGCGCGCCGGGAAATGGGTGAGCGTCTGCGGCGAACTGGCTGCCGATCACGAGGCTGTGCCAATACTGATCGGTTTGGGTGTGCAGAAACTGAGCATGTCGCCGGGCGCGATTCCGCAGGTCAAAGAGCTTATCCGGCGGTTGATCGTGGAAGAAGCGCAGCAATGGGCGAATCGAGCGCTAACGATGGAATCGGCGGAAGCAGTGCGCCAGTTTATTCGTTCACGGTTGGAGGCGCTTGCTTAAGGGAGTTCTTGTTCCATACGAAGTTTCGCGGTCAACATCCCATCGACCAGGGCACTGATGGGAGTCTGGTGTGGAACGATGCAGGGTCCGGGCATGAATGGTCAGACAGCCCGTCGCACCGCCCGGCGCTGAACTGTCGGGCTGATGGCGCGAAAGGCGCCGCCGCGCCCTCGCCCTGGTGCGCGCGGATGCTCTCCCCCTCGACCGCCAGCAGGGCAGTGCCCCCTCGCCCTGATGCGCGCGGATGCTCTGCGCCAGCCCCGCGCCAGCGGGGTTTCGTGCGCTCAGCGCGGGCGTTCACGTCTGTGCAGGCGTCGCCAGGCGGGACCGGCGGCATGGAGCGGAGCGGCAGATGCGGCGCTCAACTTCCTGACACCTCATGACTGCGTC
>Ga0308410_1002491_pt1 | contig 10540 bp, 9 predicted proteins | sample HotsprOSTMatCore_FD_203467 | JGI IMG/M metagenome (GOLD analysis project Ga0308410, IMG submission 203467) | Hot spring phototrophic mat microbial communities from Octopus Spring, Yellowstone National Park, Wyoming, United States -... | ecosystem: Environmental > Aquatic > Thermal springs > Hot... | reverse complement strand
GCTGCATCGCTTCGACCAGATGAATGGCGCCTTTGTCGTATGCCAGCGCGCCGATGAAGAGCACAAGCGGTCCGTCGATGCGTTGATCGGCGCGAAATCGTTCGCCGTCGCCTCCCTGAATCTCTTGTGGCGTCACTCCGACGCCGATGACGCGCAAGCGCTCACGCGGTACGCCGCGCGCTTCCAGAAAGTCGCGCTCCACGCCCGTCATCGCAATCACGCGATCGCTCCTGCGGAGCAGGTCGATCTGATGGCGCATGCTGTAGTAACGCACGATCGCGCGACTTCCAGGCTCTCCCAGATGCATGAATGGCGTGCAGATGAATGGAATTCCGTGTTGCTGCGCATAGGAGAACACCGGCAGAATGGCGAAGTCGAGCGTAATATTGGTCGCATGGACAAGGTCGAACGGTCCGTACTGCGCCAGGAACGTCTCGACGCCAGGCCACTGCGGCGTCCACAGCGCCAGACAGCGAAGCAGCGGCGCGGTCGCGGGAAGGCGCGAAATCTCGGTCATCAGGCGGCGCAGCGCCGGGTAGAGGATCGCCGGTCCGGGACGTCGACGAATGGGCAGGCGCACAATCTGCACGCCGTTGAAGATTTCGACCGGCGTCTCGATGCGGCGGCGTCCTGACATCCAGATGTGTTCGAGGTCACAGGCGTCAGTGGCGAGCACCGTCACGCAATGTCCCTCGGCGACGAGCCGTTCGCCGATCTCGCGGAAGTAACGTCCTGCGCCGCTCGCCACGGGATGGTAGAGTTGAACAACGTGAAGGACGTGCACTACTTTCCCCAACTCAACCCGGAGTCGGCATCTGCGCGCAGCCCAATGCTGACCTGCTGCGGTGTGGACGCCTGCAAGCGATTGTCGATGATGCGGAGATCGGCGACCCACAGATCAAACCCGATCTCGCCGGGAGCGACTGCGAGGAACGCGATCATCCGTCCGTCGGGCGCGAAGGCGGGGGCGCGCGCGGCGCCGATGCTCGTCAGGCGCACCACGGTTCCGCCTGATGTCGGAACGGCGAAGATGTCGGTGCGGGCGCCGTCGCGCCCGGCGAACGCCAGCCAGCGACCGTCGGGCGAGAGCGTCGGGTCATAACTCTGCGGCGGGACGCCGGGCAGTGGAATGGTTGCGCCCGTTGCGCGGTCGTAGCGCAGAATCTGCGATGCGCCGCCGGTCGTCGCCGGTTCGAACGCAAACACAATCGCCGAACCGTCGGGAGTATGCGTCACCCGCCCGACGTGCCCCGTATCATTGGCATAGATCAATCGGCGCGATCCACCAGCCTGAGCCGGGATCGTGAACAATGCCAGATGATATTCCGCCGCAGGCGAACCGGAGGGCGGACCATACTGCGATGCGAAGGCGATCGTCTGTCCATCAGGCGCAAATGAGGGGTAGAATGCCCAGATACTTTCGCGGATGCGTTCGAAGCTGTTGCGCGGACGGCTGGATCCATGATCGGTCAGGCGCAGCGGTCTGCCGCCGTCCAGCGGCAGAACGATCAGATCGCTGAAACTCTGGTCGCGCTGCACGAAGACAATCCGCGTTCCATCGGGCGACCAGGTGGGGTGCAGCGCTGCGCCGTCGCTGGTCAGGGGGCGACCGGTCTGCTCCTGCCACAGCCAGACATTCCCGTCACGGACGAAGAGGAGGCGACCGGGCAGCCGCGCGCCAGCAGCGATGATCGTTGGTTGGGGTGCGTTGGATTGCGCCGATGGCGGCGTCACCGGCAACCGCGCTGCTGATGTTGGCGCGGCATCGGGCGCCGGGGTTGCACAGGCGCACAGGAGGACAGGCAACAGGCAGATCAGGACGAAGCGCATAGTCATACCCGATAGCGAGGGACGGGCGCGCCGCGCCGCCCTGCATCATCGGGCAACGTAGCGCGTCGAACAATCCAGCCGATCATGCGCTGCCACATACGGCGTTGGCGGGGCGGCGCGGCGCGCAGCAGGTCGTCGGCTGGCGGCGTATGTGGCAGCAGCGCGTACAACGCTCCGGGAGCGACAGTGAATGTCATCGGCGTGAAACCGGACTGATCGCCATCGACCTGCACCGGCAGCGCGCCGCGGGTGGCGATGGAAATGGCGCGCGCACGATGATATTCGATGCGCGGGTCGAGGTTGTAGCGCTGGCGCAGGATGGAGAGCAGGCGCAACGGCGCTTCCGCCAGGCTGTCGCCTTTGATGATGCACACATCGAGCAGCCCATCATCAATGCAGGCGCGCGCCGTGATCTTGAAGACGCCGCCGTACAACTGGCTGTTGCCGATCACCACCAGCAGCACCCGCCCGCGAATAACGCGCCCGTCGAGCGATATGCGGGCGCGCCGTCCGCGATAGCGCAGCGCCAGGTCGAAGGCGCGCACCACATACGCCAGCGCCCCCAGGCGGCGCTTTTCATCGCTGCGCACTTCGTTCACGACCGCAGCATCGAAGCCGATTCCTGCCATCAACAGGAAGTAGCGATCACCGGCGCGTCCAAGATCGATGCGCCGCCGCCGCGCCCGGAGCAGCGCTTCAGCCGCAGCGCGTGGTTCGAGCGGAAAACCGAGTTCACGCGCCCAGACATTGACTGTGCCGACCGGCAGCGCCGCCAGCGCCGTGCGTGTTCCCGCCAGACCATTGACGACCTCGTTGATCGTGCCGTCGCCGCCCGCCGCTGCAACGACATCATACCCGTGCTGCACCGCTTCGCGCGCCAGGCGTGCGCCGTCGCCAGCCCGATTGGTTGTTGCGACATCGACCGTCCATCCATGCGCCAGCCAGACGGCGCGCGCCGCTTCGACATTCTGCCGCAACGCAGCAGCCTGCCCGGCAAACGGATTCAGGACAATCAACGCATGCGTGTCGCGTGGCAGCGCCTCTTCTGCGTCGGTGGAAACGGGCGTGGGTTGTTGCAACGTCGTGAAAACGGTTGAGTCACTCATCCTCATCATCCTCAGCGTCGGATGATGGCGGCTCGCTGCGGATCGTACCCGGCGCTTCGATCCAGCCGCGGCGTAATGCGTAGAGCACCGCCTGGGTCCGGTCGTTGAGCGAGAGTTTGCGCAGGATCGACGAAATGTGGTTTTTCACCGTCTGTGTGCTGATATGCAGCGCTTCGGCGATCTCGCGATTGCTGCCGCCAGCGGCAATGCGTTCGAGCACCTCGATTTCACGGTCGCTCAGTGGCGTAAAGAGGAGAAACTCCGTCCCTTGCAGACTGGTCATATCCTGCGGGAGGTTGCGGAACTGCGACAACACCCGACCGGCGACTTTCGGGTCGTCGAGCACCACATCGTTGATCACATACTCGCCGCGCGCGACACGGCGGAGAACGTTTGCCAGTTCGTCGGGATGCACATCCTTCGAGCGATACGCCGAGGCGCCGGCGCGAAGCGCATTGAACGCCTGTTCGTCACTTTCGTACACGCTCAGCACCACAATGCCGGCGCCAGGATAGTTGAGGCGAAGCTGGCGGGTGAGTTCCAGCCCGTTCATTCCCGGCAGGTTCAGATCGACTACCACCGCATTGGGTTCCTGGTTGGGCGGAGCGGCGTTCATCCACTCCAGCGCCTCTTCTCCTGATGACGCCTCGCCGACCACAACAATGTCGCGGCAGGTGGAGAGCGCCGCACGCACGCCCTGACGAAAGAGGGGATGGTCGTCGACGATCAGCAGTTTTACGGCAGGGTTGGCGGACACGGCGGAATCTCCTTTCCCTGATCGAGCAGCCAGCGCCGATAGCCTTCGACCGGATCGCGCAATTCTCTGATGCCGGCGGCATGGAGGAGGCGCCAGGTCTCAACCAGCGGCAGTCCGACGACACAGGTGTAACTGCCGACCACCGAGTGCACCAACCGACCTCCCAGACCCTGGATGCCGTAGGCGCCGGCTTTATCGAGTGGTTCGCCGGTGGCGACATAGGCATTGATGTCAGCATCGCTCAGGGTGTTCACCGTCACCTGACTGGCGACGAGATCGAAGAGCGGCGGCGCGTCTGTGCGACGCGCATCGATGACTGCCAGACCAGTATACACGGTATGTGTTTTTCCCGACAGGCGACGCAGCATCCGGCGCGCATCGTCGGGATCGACGGGTTTGTTCAACACATCCCCTTCCAGCGTCACAATGGTATCAGCGCCGATGATAACACTGTCGGGCGCGGATGCGCAAGCGGCGCTGGCTTTGCGCCAGGCGCGCAGCGTCGGGTGGTCGAACAACGGCAATGTCAGGGGCGGCAGCGCGGCGACGATCTCCGGCGGCGGGGCATGATCGTGCTCTTCGGCGTCTGTGGCGATGATCCGAAATGGCACGCCAAGGTACGCCAGCAATTCGCGCCGTCGTGGTGAAGCGGACGCCAGCGCGAGCGGCGGAGATGGTGTATTGGTTGGATCAGTGCTCATGGCGCTTTGAGTCACAAGACTGTCGAGGTCCAGTATACGATGCCTGCACTCTTAATCGTCCAGACGTGCATCAGGGAATCGCTTTCAGATGAGACCTCAGCAGTTTGTCTGCCCTGCTCCTGTTGATGTGGCGCGGCGCGCCCGTTGCCCGGCGCGGAACGCCTCCAGTTCGGCGCGCCGCGCGCGGCTCATAGCGTCCAGCGCGCGGCGCCAGTCGTCGCGGTACGAACGCAATGTTTCGACGAGCGCCTCGCTGATTGCCAGGTCGCGATACCATTTACGATTCGCCGGTATGATATACCAGGGCGCATGATCCGTACTGCAACGGGTCAACGCTTCTTCATACGCCGCCATGTAGTCGTCCCAAAAGGCGCGTTCGCGCCAGTCGCCAGCCGAGAGTTTCCAGGCTTTGGCAACGTCTTCCTCACGCGCCAGCAGTCGTTTTTCTTGTTCCTCTTTGCTGATGTGCAGAAAACATTTGACGATGATCGTCCCGGTATCGCTGAGCAATCGCTCGAAGGTATTGATCTGATCGTAGCGCGCCCGCCAGACAGGTTCGGGAACGAGCGAGTGGACGCGCACCACCAGCACATCTTCGTAGTGCGAGCGGTTGAAGACGCCGACCATTCCTTTGCGCGGCACAACTTTGTGCACCCGCCAGAGAAAGTCGTGCGCCAGTTCCTCTTCGGTTGGCACTTTGAACGACTCGACGCGGCATCCCTGCGGGTTGAGATTGAGCATGACATTGCGGATCGCACCGTCTTTGCCCGCCGTATCCATGCCTTGCAGGATGAGGAGCAACGCATGCGTTCCGGCGGCGTACAACTCTTCCTGCATGACGTCCAGTTCGGCGTTGAATTCGGTGAAACGCGCCCGCCCTTCCTCTTTCGTCAGCCCTCCGTTGGCGTCGGGGTCGATGTCGTGCAGCCGGACGTGCGCGCCGGGCGTCACTCTGTGCGCATACATTGATGATCTCCTTCGCGCTTCAGTCGGGCGTCATCATTGCTGCAAGCGGCGAGTCGTCGATGGTCAGCGGCAGATCGACGCGCCCACGGCGACGGCTCGATTCATAAGTTGCAAAGATCAGCTCGGTGGCGCGCAATGCGCGGCGCGCCGAAAGTTCCGGTTCGCGCCCGGTGTTCAGCGCGTTGATCAGATCGAGGATAGCGCGGGTGTGGCAGGCAGCATCGTGCAATCCTTCACTGACCACCATAATCTGCCAGCCGGGTGTATGTCCATTCCAGAGGCGCAACGGCGCATCGTCGCTCTGACCGATCTCGATCATGCCGTCGTCGCCATACAGTCGAATGATGAGCGGATCTGTTGCGCTGACGCCCGTCAGGACCATGCCGGTCACGCCGTTGCGAAAGCGGAACTGACTGATCCCCTGCCCCTCGACTATCACACCAAAAATGGTTCTGGCATCGCGCGTATCGACCTGACCAATCACCCAGTCAACCGGCGTTTCGTCGTTGAAGAAGAAGAGCATGTCGAACCAATGTGTTCCCCAGTCGAACAGGTCGTTGCAGGTCGCTTCCATCCGGCGCAGCGTTCCAATGGCGCCGGCGCGCAGCAGATCGCGCGCCGTCCGAAACGGTTCGCCGAAGCGCCGCTGATGGTTGAAGGTCAGTTGCGTGCCGCTGGCTTCACATACGGCGACCATGCGCTTTGCCTCACCGAATGTCGGCGCCATTGGCTTTTCGCAATGGACGGCGCGCACGCCCGATTCTGCGCAGGCGACGACCATGTCGGCGTGCAGACGGGTCCAGGTGCAGATGCTGACGATATCGAGATGTTCCTGCGCCAGCATATCGCGATAGTCCTGATACGCAGCGGCGACGCCATGCCGCTGCTGGAATGCGCGTGCATTGTCGAGATTGAGGTCTGCGACTGCAACCAGGCGAGTGTCGGGCGATGCCCGGTACCCTTCAGCGTGCATATGCGCCATGCCAAATCCGGTGGCGCCGGTGGAACGCCAGGGTTTACCGGCGCCGATAATGCCGACTCGATACATGGAGTGCTCCTGTGACATCAGGTATTGCGATGACGACGACGACGCGGGCGCTGCGGCGAGGCAGGCGCAGGAGAAGCGGGTGGCTGCGGCAAGTGTTCATCGAGGAGCGCAGCAAGGTCATCGGTGGGGTCCGGCGGTCGCTTTGCCTGCGACGCAGGGGTCGAGCGACCCGACGAGGAGCGCGGAGCTGGTTTGTCGTCGGACAGCAGGTTGAGTTCCTCCTCATTGAGCAGTTCGAGCGGCGTCTCCTCGCTTCCTTCTTCGAGCCATGCCAGCGCCTCGATCACATCGGGATTACTGATCGAGTCGCGCAGCAACCGTTTTTCGCTCGGGCGTCCCTGCCCCTGATCGGTGCGGCGTTCCTGACGTTCGGCACGCATCCTTGCGGCTGGCGTGATCCCTTCGGCGTTGCGACTGCGCGCAACTTCGCCGACGTGCCGGGTGGCTTCCTGGATCTGCGCCGGCAAAAACTCTTCCTGCATACCGGTGCTGGCAAGCGCAACAATGACCGTCTCGCGCAGGACGTTGACCCCGATCACCTCCCCTGGACCGTCGGGGGTCTGCACCCAGGCGCCCTTGCGCGGCATCCCGCTCTTGACATTGACATAATGTTCGTGTTCATAGGAGAGGCAGCAGAGGAGGCGACCACACACCCCGCTGATCTTGGTCGGGTTGAGCGGCAGGTCCTGATCTTTTGCCATCTTGATCGAGACCCGCGCATAGTCAGGGAGGAAGGTCGCACAGCAGAGGAGGCGCCCGCACGGACCGATGCCGCCGAGCAGTTTGGCTTCGTCGCGCGGACCGATCTGCCGCAGTTCGATGCGGGTGCGGAAGGTGCGCGCCAGGTCGCGCACGAGGGCGCGGAAGTCCACCCGTTTTTCGGCAGTGAAGTAGAACGTCAGTCGTGAGCCATCGAACGAATACTCCGCCTTCACCAGACGCATCGGCAGCCCATGATCCTGGATCTTCTCGGCGCAGCGGGCGAGCAGTTCATCCTGGCGACTGTTCAACTGACGCAGGCGTTCGAAGTCGAGCGGTTCTGCGCGGCGAAGCACCGGCTTCAGTTCACCGACAATCTCTTCGGGATCGACCAGGTGCGGCGGATAGGCGACCTTTGCCAGCTCCGGTCCGCGCACGGTTTCGACAATCACGTGATCGCCCTGCTTCAATGCCTCGATACCATTCGGATCGAAATAATATGTCTTGCCAGAATCCTTGAATCGGATGCCAACCACAACGGGCATACAAACCTCGTCATCTATGACCGCTTCTTCTGAGAGATGTCGGAGCGTCGTCCACGCCCCTTGGGGGCAGGTTTTTTTGAGATGCGAACGAACAATTCAACTCAGGAACATGCCAGAAAACCCGTCCAGGTCAGCGCCCTTGTCCCCGCCGTCCCGACTCCTTTGCGGCTGAATGCTCGACAGTCAGCGGGGCAGCGACACGCCGGGGCGCCTTACGGCGCGTGGAACACCCCTGTCTCGCGCGCCCGGCGTTGGACGGCGCGCCCGATCACCTTGTAGGTATGGACAAGTTGGGCTTTGCCCTTCAGTTGATAATCGCCCATTTCCTGCACAATGAACGCATCGCCGATCGCGTTGCGCGTCGCTTCGGAGATCAGCGCCGAGTTGAGGTCGGCGCGACTTTCGAGGCGCGCCGCAGTATTGACGGTATCGCCGATCACCGTATACTCCAGGCGCTGACGGGTGCCGAAAAACCCGGCGTAGACCGGACCGGTGTTGATGCCGATGCGAAAATCGAACGCCTTGGAAGGGTCGAGTTTTTCGATCAGGCGGCGATGGGCTTCGATCATATCGAGCGCCGCATCGACCGCTTCAATGGCCGTTTTGCGATAATCCTGATATTCATGCATCTGCGGCGCGCCAAAGATTGCCATGATTCCGTCGCCGATATACTTATCGAGGGTGCCGTTGTGACGGAAGATCACCTCGGTCATCTCGTGGAGATACTCGTTGAGCAGGTCCTGCACTTCGCGCGGCGAGAGACGTTCAGAGAGGGACGAGAACCCTTTCACATCGGCGAACAGGACGCTCACGATCAACTCCTGCGGCTCGCGCAAACGACCGTGCTCAGAAAAGTAGCTCGCAACATCGCGCGCAACACTGGGAGAGACGAAGCGTTCGAACAACTGACGGCTCGCCTCCTGCTTCCGCAATTCTTCCGTCAGGCGGGCGCGCTCAATGGTGATGGCCGCCTGGCTCGCAATCGCCGCCAGCAAATCGCGCTCACGTGGACCAAACCGGTCGCGCCCTGGCGAGTCGAGATAGATCAGCCCGATCGAACCATGATCGACGAGGAGCGGCGCACACAGCGCCGAGCGAATATTGGCGCTGATGATGCTCTCGGTGCCGCCGATTTCGATGCGTGCATCGCGCGTCAGCACGACTTCGCGCGCGTCGAGCGCTTTGCGGGCGATGGTCGAACTGATCACCACCTCTCGCTGTGAGGGCGGATAGATCACGCGCGGCACCAGTTCATTGTCGCGTTTCAGGAGGAGCAGCGCGCGCTGCGCCGGGATCAGGCGCAACACCTCCTCGATCACGGCGTCGAGCAATTCATTCATCGTAATGATCAGGCTCAAACGCCGGGAGATACGGAAGAACTCGTGCAGATCAATCGCCAGTTCGGGCACGTCGCCAGCGGCGACGCCGCGCGCCTCGGCTGCGACCGGGAAGTAACGGCTGTCGTCGAGCACCACGTTCTGTGCTGCACGCTCATCGAAGTGCAACTCGAACGGCCCGATCTGAACGATGTCGCCGTCGCGCAGTTGCTCTTCCCGGATGCGCAGCCGGTTGACGAAGACGCCATTGCGACTGTTGGTGTCGCGCACCCAGACATCGCGCCCGTCGAGGACGATTTCGGCATGGTGACGTGAGACAGTCGCATGATTGAGGACAATGTCGTTCTCCAGCGCCCGCCCAATGCGCAACCCCCGCGTCTCTATCGGATACGTTTTGCGTTCTCCGTTGATATCGAGAGTGATCAACGCCATAACGGTCTCCGGCGTGGCACGTGACGCAGACGGCGCCCGTCTGTCGAGTGCGCTCCCGTTCCGCTTAGTATAGCAGACGCTATGGCGTGCGGCAACAAATATTATGATGGGGCGTAAGGGCGCAGCGCCGCTGCACCCCTACGCCCCGCCCCGACATGCAGCGGCTCACCGCGTCGCGCGCCGCATGAGCAGAACGCCGCCTGCCAACAAGATCATTCCCAGCACCCCCATCCACAGTGCGTCGTCCGATGCGCCGGTGACCGGAAGCGCCGATGGCGGCGGGACAGGCGCAGCATTCCCCGATGGTCCTGGTGCAGGCGCTCTGGCTGGACTGCGGAATGCCAGGTCCTGCCGGGCGGTCTCGCCTTCCGGCAGGGTGATCGGCATCACTCCCTGGGCGGAGGTTCCGCGTTCCGCAGGCACGATCAGTTCCACGCTGTACGTTCCCGGTGCAACGTTCTCGATGCCATAATTTCCATTGCTGTCGGTTATGGTCGTTTGATCATTGATGCGCACGGTCATCCCCGCTGTGGGAGCGCCGGTCGTCAGGTCGATGACGGTTCCGACGATCCGACCCAGACGCGGTTCACGACGAGGCTCTTCCGAAACGACGACCGGCGTCAGTGTTGGACGAGGCGGCAATTCCTGCGCCTGCGCCGGGCGCGACAGGATGAAGATCGATCCGATGCTCCACAGGATCAACCATCCTCCTGCAATCATCGATACGGCGGTAATGAGTTGCCTGGCGTTCATGTGTGTTTTACCTTTGTTTATTGCTTCTCTACGCCTCTGGTCGTGGTGAGGAGCGCAGGCGACGGCTGCAATACCACCGAAGCAGCGTTTCCCGGGTAGACTCCTGGCTCATGCGGTGCGGGCGTGGACGCCCGCACTCCCAGGGTCGCCGTCGCCGCTGCATCCAGGCGCCCACCGGGGCGCCCCGACGCGACCTGTTGCCTTCAATCCTCCAACTGCAACGTTCAACGTTCGATGTTCCCGCCCGGTCGCGCATACGCCGGTCGATCCGGCAGGAGCGACGATTGCGCTGGTCCGGCAAGATACGATGGCGTCCATGGCGGCGCAGGCGGATTGATCCCGCTGACGATCAAACCATCGCGTATG
>Ga0308410_1002487_pt1 | contig 10546 bp, 10 predicted proteins | sample HotsprOSTMatCore_FD_203467 | JGI IMG/M metagenome (GOLD analysis project Ga0308410, IMG submission 203467) | Hot spring phototrophic mat microbial communities from Octopus Spring, Yellowstone National Park, Wyoming, United States -... | ecosystem: Environmental > Aquatic > Thermal springs > Hot... | reverse complement strand
TCGTGCGGAAACACGGGACCAACGATGAGGATGTGATCGTACTCCAGCACCAGTTTGTTGAGTCGCACCGGTACGTCTTGCGCGAGCAAGCCGTCGGTCAGCGCGTCGAGTTCCGCGCGCGTGATCGTGCCGAGCGTTGTCAGCGCGCGCGGTTCGTTCCAAAAGTGATTGAACACCTCCACTCTGGGATACCGCGCCGCGCGTTCCGTCTTCGTTACGCCGACGAGTTTCGCGATGGCGTCATCTGTCATTGGCGGGTGTGTGCCCAGCGCGATCAAATAGTCGAGCCGCGCGACGCGCGCGCCAAGTTGTTCGTACAGCAAGCGAAAGAGTAGCGGAATCGGCGCGGTGCGCGTGTTATCGGGAATGATGACGAGTACGCGTTGGTTATCGAGTGCGACGCGTTCCAAGCCCTGCGCCAGAATGCGCCGCACCTCAGATTCGGTGAGGGGAGTAGTGGTTGAACCAGTGCCAATCATTTAACCTCATTTCAGATTGCAGATTCTCAATGCGTATTTCAGCCGACAAATCTGCAATCGGCAATCTACAATTGGATTACACGCCACTATACGCCTGAAATCCGCCATCAATCGGCACGATGACGCCGGTGACGAAGGCGGACGCGGGCGAAAGTAGCCACAGGACGGTGCCGAGTAAATCTTCGGGTACGCCAAAGCGACCCATCGGCGTATGCGCAAGGATGGCGCGACCGCGTTCGGTGAGTTCGCCGGTTTTTTCGTCGGTGAGCAAATAGCGATTTTGTTCGGTGAGGAAAAAGCCGGGCGCAATCGCGTTGACGCGAATTTTGGGTGAATATTCTTGTGCCATATGCACCGCCAGCCATTGCGTAAAATTGCTTACGCCGGCTTTGGCGGCGCAGTAAGCGGGCACACGCGTGAGTGGACGAAACGCGCTCATCGAGGAAATGTTCAGGATGTTACCCTCGCCCTTTTGCGCGAAAATTTTTCCAAACACCTGACAGGGCAAAATGGTACCGAGAAGGTTCAAATCGAAGACAAATTTGAGCGCGTCGTGCGGAATGTCAAAGAAGGACAAATCAGGTGTGGTGGTGGCTTGCGGTTTGTTGCCCCCCGCCGCGTTGATGAGCGCGTCCACTGTACCAAATTCTTTGACGATGTGTTCCACCGTTTGACGCAAGATGTTGACATCCAGCACATCGCCATACACGATGATGGCGCGCCCGACCGGCGATTCGAGTCGCTTGATGAAACGTTGCGCGAGCGAAGGATCGCGATCCATAATTGCCACATTCGCATTGCAACCCACCAGCGCGCACGCGATTTCGCCGCCCAAAATTCCCGCACCACCGGTGATGACAATCGTTTTGCCGGTAAAATCGTACATTCGGGTGAGTTCTTGCAGATTCATTATTGCCTCCAAGAATGACCAGCGGCGAATGACCAGCGACCGATGACAGTTGACCGTTAAGGTCGTCGGTCATCGGTCATCGGTCTGCGGTCACTTGTTTGCAAACGGTTTCAAGTGTTTGACAAAGTGCCGCTCCAGATTCGCGGCGTACGCGTCGGGGTGAGTATGGAGCAGCGCGATCAAGTCGTCGCGGAAAAGAAATGCGCCATCCGATTTTTTCGTTGTCAGCACCGAGCCGAACGTGACGTGCAGAATCTCGCGCGCGTCGAATTGATCGAGCAGCGCGGGCAAATCGGCATCGGTGAGCGATTCGGGACGCGGCGCGCGCGCCAGTTCCGCCGAGACGTGATACGTCTTGCGATCAGTCTCATAGCGCTCGCGCGCAAAAACGTAAATGCGCCGAAACAGCGCGGGATCGTGCGCGCCGATTGTCCGCAACGCTTCGAGGTAACTGGTGCCCGCCGTTTTCAGATGCACCCAGCCGCGCGTCTGGCGCACCGTCGCGGGATAGATGCTGAACTTGTCCGAACCCGAATGGAGGCTCAATTTGTATGGACCAAACGCGCGCGCGATTTGCGCGTGCACCGCGAAATCGTTTTCGAATGCGTTCACGTCACCGATGTAATCCACACCTTTCTCGAATCGTCCGATGTAGCGCGGCGCGAGCGAAACCCACTGCACGCCGAGACGTTTCAACTCGCTAGCGATGTAGATGTGCTCCGCGTGCGTCGTTGGCGTTTCGGTTTCGTCCACCGACACTTCGAGTTCGAACGGGATGTTGTGCGCGGCGAGGTGGCGATACATTCGCGCGACGTGTGCGAGCGCGCGGCCGTACTTTGCCGCCGCACGCGCGATCACTTGAGCATCGAGTGTGATGGCGCGGTCTTCGAGTTGAATCGTTTTGCCAGCGTAGCGTTTTTCCAAATCTTCGGGGCTGCTCTCCAAATCGTTCCAGGGCAGCGCCAACACTTTGTCGGTGATGGTGTTTGGCGACGCGGTGTCCGCTTCGCTGTCAACGTATTCCCCCGGATCAATCGTGAAGAACGAATAGCCCGCTGCAACGCACGCGTCAATGTCCGCTGGCGTTTTCAAGTGATCGGCATCCGCGCCCACCGTTTTGCGCCAACCGCCTTCGAACGCGCCGAAGGTCGCATCGGTCATCACGTCGTCGGGCGTGCGATGCGTGCGTTGCATTTCGCGGATGGATTGCTGCGCGAAAATCGGGACGAGATTGCCGCCGACGGCTTGCATCGCGCGCACGTGCCCTGGCGTTGCCAGACCCAAACGGTCGCCCATTCCAGCCGACGTGACGAGTCCAATCGGTTTGGGTTTCAGCCAGTCGAGGTGTGAGCGCAACGAGCGCGCGTTCACGTGAGTGAGTGGACAAAGTTTGAGTGTGAAATCTTTGAAGATGGACGACTCGCCCTGAAATTTTCCGAGCACAGGATTCTCCGCGTCTGCCAGAACAACCAGTCGCCTGGCAAGTCCTTTGCCCTGCATCCAGAAGGCGGAATCGTTATGAATGACAAACGACTCGGGCACAAGTTCGGCGAAATGATTTTGCAGTTCAGTGAGGGTGAAGGGAAAGGTGGACATGAGGATTCTCCTGGACGTGACAACAACTCGATCAAGAGGATTGATGGTGATTCTACTTTGTGATCAACAGCACCTTCGTCACAGCAGTGTATGATTTACCCTTGTACGTGAAGACAATTTCGTCACGCTCCGTGATTTTCTCTCGGTTGAAAAAGTCATCTATCTGGCTAAAGACAAGGTCAAATTCGCGTTTGAGTTTCCAACTCTCGTGAGGATTCTTTGTATCGAGGAGCACAATGAACAGACGATTGTCTTTGCCAAACCGTTGTTCACCCTGATGCTCATACATCCAGATCGCCAGATCGGTGGGGTTGTGCAAAACACGTGTGGCATCATAACCGCGAGGTACGTAGGTCACTTTGAGATCAAAAGGTTGACCGTCAAAAAAGAGGTCAATTCCTTTGATTGATTTGAGGGTAGGAACAATCGCAGGGTGTACTCCCAGATGCTCTTCGATCAGGACAGTGGTCCAGTGGTTGAACCACGTGCAGATAACATAGTTGGTGATGTCTGCCTGAAGTCGCGCACTGACACTGCGTAATAATTCATCGTACCTGACGATTCGACGAACGTATTCAGTCTGAATCTTGCGATCAATCTGTCCCTGTTCAATGCCCCATGAAAAAGTTTCGACTCGAGCCAGCTCCTGCTTCAAGTCTGTATCAGAGATGAGTTGTCGTCGGGTCTGTATCTTTTGTATGTATTCTTGTCTAATGAAACGATTGACTGTTGTGTCGCTGGGCTGCGCCGCCAGAATCCTCTTGATGGTTTCTGCTGCGGAACGTTGACGCGCAATACCCAACTCGTCTGCGAGTTTAGCCAGTTTGGGCGCTGGAATGGAACTCAGTTTCAGGTTAAGCACCTGCTTTTGACTGTAGAAGGGCATGGTTTCTTTCCCTGCCTATTCATTTCTTTTTGAACACCATCACATACTCGTGTTTGAAGACATAGAATCCACCGACCAACGCACGGTAGCGCCACAGTTCTTGTTGATTCCTCTTGGCACGTGTCTCCTCAAAATTTTTGACGACGATGGCTTTTAACACATAATTTCTTTTCAAGACCTCATTCATACACCAAAAACCGAGAGGGATCCACTCACCTTTGGAATATTTGTCACCAATCACCAAGACACAGTATCTCCCTTTTTCCAAGTATGGTGTAACATTGTCTACACATTGTCCAAACATCCGCAAAAATTCTTCCGGTGTTTTGGCATTAGACAAATCACGGGGATCATCGGAAAACTTGATAATATCGTGGTAAGGAGGGTGCATTACCAGCAGTTGCACACGCCGAATTCCATGTTGCGCCAAAATGTTTTGAACATCCACTGTACGGCTGTCACCAACAACAATCGTGGTTGTGACGTTCTCTCTATTCTGTTCGCGTGCAACGAGTACCTGGGCACGTTGCACAACCTGGGGGTTTAACTCAATTCCAATCCCATTTCGCCCTAATCTTCGGCATTCGATAAGAGTCGTACCACTACCTACAAACGGATCAAGAACCCAGTCGTTTTTCTTAGTGTAGCGAAGCATCATTTGATGCGGAATCTGAGGAATAAAATTGCCCCAATATTCCGCTACGTGAGCACCCGAAGAATCTCTTTTCTGTAATATCCAGAGACTATCCGTTAGAATTTCGTCATACTCTTTCCAGCGGCGCAAATTGATATCATTAATCTTGCTCGTCTTGATCTCAACGATACTCGTCTTGAGGCGTTGCAGATAATATCGGGCGCGCTCAAGCGTCTGCGCTTCAAGAATCTGATCCAGATCGCCTAACAGCACATCGCGACGTATCAAGACGGTATCACCGTTCGCATCTATGTTGACAACCCCAAGTGTATCTGCCCTCGAATCGCTTAGGGCTTGCTTTAATGTGGCAATCCTCGTCTTGACTTCGGCAAAAGTAATCGTGTCAAGCGTCTCATCCAGAACCTGAAGCAATCTATCTTTGTTTAGAATCACGACTTTCGGTTCGGGTTTTTCTTTGAGTTGCCTTGTCTGATTCATCCAACTTGTCCGATCAGGGAGCGAGTTACTTGCATTCTATCCAAAAACAGCATACCGGCAAGAAGTTGGTCATTCAACACTAATCGTTGTTCGCTCGCGCGCGGAACGATAAATCGCCTCTACGACCGCGATGCTCTTGCGCCCCTCATGTCCGTCTACGCGCGGCGCGCGCCGTTCGCGAATCGCCGCGACAAAATCGTGGTACTGCGCGATGTGCCCCGCTGCGCTAATGTCCATCGGCGCGGACGCGCCACTGCTCCTGACGCCGCGCACTTCGCCATCGTCGCGCGGCTCGGCGATATGCCATTCCAGGCGCGCTTCGCCGCGATGATAGATGGCACTGCCGCGCGTGCCGACAATTTCGAGGCGTTCGGGATAGCCGGGGTACGCGGCGACCGTCGCCTGAATCAGCCCCAGCCGATTGTCGGCGTACTCGAGGATGGCGAGCGCGGCATCTTCGACTTCGATGGCGTGATTCAGCGTGCGCGTTTGTGCCGTCACGCGCGCTGGCATTCCCGTGAGGTGCAACATCAAATCAATCATATGAATCGCTTGATTGATCAACACGCCGCCGCCTTCGTGTTCGCGCGTACCGCGCCAGGGCGCGCTGCGATAGTACGCGTCGGTGCGATACCACAGGACGTTGGTGCTGACCCAGAGAAGGCGTCCGAGAGAGTGCGCGATGAGAGATTGGAGATTGGAAACGAGTGGATCAAAGCGCATTTGAAAAACGACGCCGAGCGTGACGCTGGCGCGCTGTGCCGCGTCAATCATCGCGTCGCATTCCGCCGTGGTACGCGCCATCGGCTTTTCCACGAGAATGTGTTTGCGAGCGCGGGCTGCTTCAATCGCCATTGACGCGTGCAAGTCGTGCGGAGTGCAGATGGCGACAACGTCCACATCATCGCGCGTCAACACGGCGCGATAATCGGCGACATACGTGCCACCAAATTTTTCCACAAAAGCCTGTCCGCGCGCGGAATCGCGCGTGCAAACGGCGACGAGTTGCGCGTCGGGTGTGTGTTGAATCGCAGTGGCGTGAATCGGCGCAATGTTGCCAACGCCGATGATCGCAAAACCCAGTGACATTTCGGAATCCTGACCGTAGACCGCTGACCGCAGACGGATGACTGTTGCTACCGGTCATCGGTCTTCCGTCCTTGGTCTTGATTTTGACATCTTTTCCGAAACTCAGTATACTACTTTCCGAAAGAAAGCGCAATTTTTCACTCTCTTTCAGAAAAGAGCGTCAAAGTGGATGCTAAAAAGCCCCGCCCCAGTTTGCACGACGTCGCGCAGCGCGCTGGAGTTTCCCCCGCCACAGTTTCGCGTGTTTTGAACAACACCGCCCCGGTACGCGACGGTGTGCGCTCGCGCGTCCTCGCCGCGATCAACGAACTGGGTTACACACCATCCCCGGGCCGCGGGGTGCGTCGCGTGGTGGAAAACGCGATCGCCCTCTTGATTCCTGACATTCTCAATCCATTTTTCACCGAAATGATGCGCGGTATTCAGGACGAGGCCGCGCTCTTTGGATATATGCCCATTCTGTACGATTCAAACGAAGAGCCGCAGCGCGAGCATCAACTATTACGGATGTTGGCTTCCCAGCCCCTGCGCGGTATCATTCTAAGCGGCTCACGTCTGTCCTCATCCGAGTTGCAAGAGTTCTGTCAACAACTCACTGTGCCACTCGTCTTGATCAATCGTGCGCTACGTTGTCCGAACGTGGCGTGTATTCTGACCGATATGGAAGGTGGCGCGTGGCGCGCGGCGCGCCACCTGCTCGATCTGCAACACACCCGCATCGCGTTTCTCTCCGGTCCCCACAAATCCGAACAGTCGCTCGCGCGCCGACGCGGGATCGAGCGCGCGCTGACCGAAGCCGGTTTGACCTTGCGCCCCGAATGGTGTCCTGCGAGTAATCCGAATGTGGACGGGGGCTTTCAAACGATGAGCGCGCTGCTGGCGTTATCGCCTGCCGAACGTCCGACAGGGGTGATCGCTTACAACGATATGATGGCGCTCGGCGCGTTGCACGCGATTCGCACCCATCACTTGCGCGTCCCAGAGGATATTTCGGTCATCGGCACCGATGATATTACGATCGCCGCGCACGCCAATCCACCCTTAACGACCATCTCTCAACCCAAGTATCGTATGGGACGAATGGCAGTCCAGATGCTACAACGAATGATTCAAGGACGCCCGCCGCCCGAAGATGGATATACGTTGATGGAGACGGCGTTGATTGTGCGCGAATCCACCGCGCCGGTAAACAACGGAGCCAACCGATGACCCCGTGGGAGCGATTCGCTACCGTCGCGCGCGGTGGTGTGGCCGACAAAATTCCCGTTGCCTTCATTGTAGATAGCCCCTGGATTCCCGGCTTTTTCGGTATTGATACGCTGGATTACTTTTTGCGTCCCGATGAATGGCTGCGCGTCAACCTCGCGCTGCGCGAGCGTTTTCCGGAAATTGCGTGGATTCCCGGTTTCTGGATCGAGTACGGAATGGCAGTCGAGCCGTCGGTATTCGGTGCGCGAATTGTGTGGCATCACGATCAAGCCCCTTCGATCGAGCGCGTGCCCGGCGGAGTGGCGACACTGCTACAATTCGAACCCACCGATCCGTACAAGCACGGGTTGATGCCGCTGATTTTGCAACGCTATGTAGATGCAGAAAAACGTTTGTTACCCGAAGGGTTGAATATCAAGATGGTCGCCGCGCGCGGACCGCTCGCGGTCGCAGGATGGCTCGTGGGCATCACCGAGTTGCTCATCGGCTTGAAAACCGAACCCGAACCGCACGCGCGTTTACTCGATATGCTGACGACGACGATTATCGCGTGGTTGCGTGCGCAACTGTCGGTCTTGCGCGCGCCCGAGGGCATCCTCGTTCTGGACGACATTGTCGGAATGCTCTCGCCCAAACTGTTCGAGCAATTTGCGCGACCGTACTTTTCGCGCATCTTTCACGAATTTCGCGATCTCATTCGCGTCTATCACAACGATACGCCCTGCCCGCGCTTGCTCGAATCACTCGCTACATTGGAATTCGATGTGTTCAACTTTAGCCACGAGATGGACATTGCCGACGTGCAAGCCAAGCTGCCGCGCATCGCGCTGATGGGCAATGTGCCAACGCTCGATGTGATGGTGCGCGGAACGCCTGCGCAAGCCGAAGCGTGGGCGCGCGAATGTATCCGCAAGACGAACGGACGCGGCTTGATTCTTTCGGCAGGCGGCGGCGTTAGCCCCGGCACACCCGCAGAAACAATCGAGGCGGTGGTCAAAGCGACCGGCGACCGTTGACCGTCGCCGGTCATCGGTCGCCCGTCTTTAGTCAAGTGAGGCGCAATGCAATACATCTTTAGCACCCAACACACCACGCGCTATCGTTTTCCAACGCACGTCAACGAACTGGTGATGGATCGCGCGGACGCCGAGACGTCCGAAGTGTTTATCGTGGTCCTCGAACCGGGGCAAGCCCCACCCTTGCACGTACACGATGACACCGAGCAAATCTTTTACGTGCTGGAAGGACGTGGTTTGCTTCAAATCGGTGAGCGCGCGGAACGACACGCGGTCAAACCCGGCGATGTGGTGCGAATTCCGCCGCACACGTATCATCGAATTTTTTGCGACGGCGACAAACCGCTCCGTTATTTGAGCGTTGATTGTTTCGTCGGTGGCAGACCCAAAGACGAGCCGACGTGGGACGCGCATGTGCGCGCGGTGTGCGCGGCGCAGGGATGGGATTTTGATGCCGTGAAGCGTGATGCGTGAAACGTAGTTCGTGTTGCATAGTGCGTATTTTTATGTTCACGCATCATGCATTACGTATCACGCAATACGCAATATACGCCATGCAACCCGATTTTGCCTCTCTCCTCACCCAGTACCGCGCCGAACTGCTCGACCGCACGATTCCGTTCTGGATCAAGTACGGTGTGGATTGGCAGCACGGCGGCATTTGCACGTGCATCTCGGACGATGGGCGTGTGCTGAGCGACGACAAGTATATGTGGTCGCAGTTGCGCGCCATTTGGACTTTTTCCGCGTTGTACAATAAAATCGAACGCAGGCAAGAGTGGTTGGATATTGCTCGACACATTTACAATTTTGCCAAACAGTACGGGCGCGACGAAAACGGCAACTGGGTTTTCCTCGTTGACAAACACGGCAAGCATTTGCAAGGCGCGACGAGTATCTACGCCGATGGCTTTGCGATTTATGGCTTGACCGAGTTTGCCCGTGCCGCCGGCGATGCGGACGCGCTCCAGATTGCGCGCGCCACGTACGCGAACGTGCAACGGCGTTTGGCGCAACCGGGGTCGTACGGTACCGCGCCGCTGCCGATTCCGCCCGGCGCGCAAGCGCACGGTATCTCGATGATCTTTTCGCTCGCCTTCACCGAACTGGGCGACGCGCTGAACGACGCGACCATCTGGCGCGCGGGCTTGACGCACGCGAATCAGGTGATGAACGTCTTTTTGCGTCCCGAACACAAACGGCTGTACGAGTTTGCGCGCCTGGACGGCACCTTACTGGACGCGCCACCGGGTCGCGTGGTGAATCCCGGTCACGCCCTCGAATCAATGTGGTTTATGATTCACATCTTCCAGCGTGTCAACGACCACGCGCGCATTCGTCAGGCAATCGAAGCGATGCGGTGGCACATCGAACTGGGCTGGGATGAAGAGTACGGCGGCATTTTCCTCGCGCGCGACGCGGAAGGATCGTTTTGGGCAGACAAGTGGGAGATGAAAATCTGGTGGCCCCACACCGAAGCGTTGTACGCGCTATTGCTCGCGTACTCGATTTCGCGCGAACAATGGTGCCTCGAGTGGTTTCAGCGCGTTCACGAATACGCGTTCGCGCATTTTCCGGTGCCGCAGTACGGCGAGTGGATTCAAAATCTGGATCGGCGCGGCAACAAGGTAAACGCGACGGTAGCATTGCCGGTCAAAGACCCGTTTCATCTGGCGCGCGCGTTGATGTATTGTGTCAAGGTGTTGGAGGAATTGAGTAGAGATTAGAGATTGGAGATGGGAGATGAGAGCGCGCCGGTTACAGATTCGGGTGGTGGAGATTCTGGGTCAATGCCCGGTGTATCGCGTGGGCGATGTGTTGACCATCGAGGATGGATTTAAACTCGTTTGTGACCGCGTCGTGTGCCTGCATGCATTGCAATCGCTCAGTCCGTACTATGTGGCGTTGAGTCGCGGCATTGCCCCCAGTGAGTTGGGTATCGCCGGGAAAGATGGCGCGGCGTATGTGCAGTGCCTCGATCCGCAAAAATATACCGATGGTGGAACAGTGACGTTTCGCATTGCGATTGAAGCATGAAGAAAGGAGGTGAGGGCATACAAACCGAGAACGTCAAACACAAAACAAGATGGGCGAAACGTGAAACGTGATGCGTGGAATGTGCGATGTACAACTGAACGCGCAACACGCAAACACTATTTCTCAAAGGAGGAGAAAAAATGAACAAGCAACGCTTGCTGATGCTGGTCAGTCTCGTGGCGGTGTTGGCGC
>Ga0308410_1002483_pt1 | contig 10556 bp, 7 predicted proteins | sample HotsprOSTMatCore_FD_203467 | JGI IMG/M metagenome (GOLD analysis project Ga0308410, IMG submission 203467) | Hot spring phototrophic mat microbial communities from Octopus Spring, Yellowstone National Park, Wyoming, United States -... | ecosystem: Environmental > Aquatic > Thermal springs > Hot... | reverse complement strand
TGCTTGTAGTGTCTCTATAAGTGTCTCTTTTGCCTTCTCTACTGAAAATTTTATCAGATTGTCAATGGTAAACGACTTGATTTTTATTGCAAAATCCCTTAAACAGTCACTAAAGGAATTCATTGTCTGTCCTCCTCTGTTTGTTTTTGTTTTTTCTTCTTTAACAGGGGAGGAATTTATTTTTTACCAACCTGAATTTCAACAAAATTTTATACGCTACTCCCACCTCAATTCTCTTGACTTATACCCAAAATTTTTGTATGCTTCTCTCAAATTAAAAATTAATCCATAAGAGAAAACATGAGCGGACGAAAATACACCACCGTCACAATTAGCGAATCCGAATACCATAGGCTCAGGGAACAAGCAAGACAATTAAGTCGCCTCCAAGAAAATCTCCCCGAACTAAGTGATGCACTTTACGACATCCAGCGCGTCATCTCATCCAACATTCAACGAATGGAAGAACGCCAACGCGAATTTCAAAGAGCGCTAAATCAAGTCCACGAAACCATAAGAGAAATAGAAACAGAAACAGCAAGACGCCTTGAAGAACAGCAAAAACGTATGCGTGAAGCCATCGGAGACCTCCGCCGTGAAGTAAAATCGCTCCTCAAAGAACAAGAAGAACAACTCAGAAAAGAAATCGCAGAAACTCGCAAACATCTCCAAACTCAAATAGATGCCCTGCTCACAAAAGAAAAACAAAAATCAGAACTTGCCTTAGAATGGATTAAATCCGCCCAAATCCTCAGGGACTTCATCGTTAATAACTACCCAAGACATAATAAGTTCCGCCCAGGCGCCTTAGAAAAACTTGAAAGAGACCTTCAACTTGCTCAACAGAACTTCCAACAGGGAATTACTGAAGCCGCCATCGCCTCAGCTCAATCCGCATATATTGGACTCTCAGACCTTAGATTAGAACTTGAACAACTTGAAACCCAATGGCAACTACTACAATCATCAGCCCTCCGCTCCACAGAAGAAATCATCGCCCTTGCCAGAGCCAACCGTCAATGCAAAGCAATTGACATAAATGGTAACGAACTTGACATAACCATTGAAGTTGATTACTGGACAGAGGGAAAACTTAATAAACTCATCCAGGAAGTAGAACAACTACAAGAGAAAATCAAAAGCGAAGAACCTATAATGTCCATTGCCGACCTCAAGGAAATCGTTGAAAATACCGCCCCATCCCTACGAAATCAACTTGAAGAAATTATATGGGAAGCTCGCTTAAAAGTCCTCGGCTCTCAACTTAGAATAAACATCGCCGATATTGCCCTCCAAGCTCTTGAAACACAAAATTATAACCTCGTCGACGCCACCTATGAAGGACAAGACCAACGCGGTAAATATGTTGTAAAAGTCAAAGGTCCAAAAAATAGCGAAGTTGTCATAGTTATCTCTCCAAAAGAAGGACAATACCTGGAAAACGATCTGGAAATTCACTCCTTTGATTCAGAACAATGGTCGGAAGAAACCATACAAAACCGAGCAAACGAACTATCCAACGCTCTCTCATCACACGGCTTGCAAGCACCTAAACCTAAACAAATCGCTCAATACCCCGACCCAAACCTACGCGATATAGAAAAAATCAAACAACCTAAACCAAAAACAGAAAAGAAAACCACAAGCAGGGAGAGCTAAAAATGAACGAGGAAGTAAAATGCCCCGTCTGTGCCTGGCAGTGGGATGGGAAAAGGAAAACCTGTCCTCACTGCGACTTCCCTATCGCCCGCTTCAAAGACCTCCTCGCTGGTAAACGCATCTTCTGGGTCGAGAAGTTAAAGCAAGAGTTTGATGACTTGGTCGCAAAGCACCGGAAAGTTTATGAACAGAGTTCAGTTCCTTCAGTGGTGAAAGGAGTATGGCGGGAAGTCACCACTTTGAGAGGGCATGAGGAAGGAGTGATTTCTATTTCCTTCAGTCCAGATAGTAGGTTTTTGGCATCAGGGAGTGGGACGAGAGTGAAGGTATGGAAAGTGGAGAGTTGGCAGGAAACTGTCACTCTCTGGTATGGTTATGTAGTGTATTTTGTTTCCTTCAGTCCCGGTGGCAGATTTTTGACGTCAGGAGGATGTTTCGGGACTATGGGTCAACGGGTTTGGGCGATAGTGCGGATATGGGAAGTAGGGAGTTGGCGGGAAATCGCCCATTTACTTTGGCATAAGGATAGGGTGCATTCCTTTTCCTTCAGTCCAAACAACGAGTTTTTGGCGTTAGGGGGTGATGATGAGATAGTGATGGTTTGGGAGTTAGCAAGATGGAAAGAAATCGCTACCTTGGGGAGACATGAGGGGTGGGTGTATTCTATTTCCTTCAGTCCAAATGGGAAGTTTTTAGCATCGGGAAGTAGCGACGGGACGGTAAAGGTCTGGGAGGTAGGGAAATGGCGGGAAGTCGCTACCTTGAGGGGACATGAAAATACGGCAGTATCTGTTTCTTTCAGTGCTGATGGGAAGTTTATAGCGTCAGGAAGTTTGGATGAGACAGTGAGGGTTTGGCAGGTAGGGAGTTGGAGAGAAGTCGCTACTTTGAAGGGACACGGGGAGAGGGTGCGGTCTGTTGCCTTTAGTCCCGACAATAAGTTTCTGGCTTCAGGGGGGCACGATCATACGGTAAAGATTTGGGAGGTAGGAAGTTGGCAGGAAGTCGCCACTTTGAGGGGGCATGGTTGATATGTGTATTCCGTTGCCTTCAGTCCTGACGGGAAGTTTTTGGCTTCGGGGAGTGAGGATAAGACGGTGAAGGTTTGGGAGGTAGGGGGATGAAAAGCCAGTCAAGGGAGGACGGTTGAGATGGGATGGGTTAGGGATTTTTTTGAAGTAGATGTGAGCAAGATAAGGGTGGACGAAGTGGAGCCGAACTGGGAGAGGACGCAACACGGCTACACGAGGGAGCAAATCGCCCAGTGGATAGCGGAGTTGAAGGAAATTCAACGGTTGTGTCGGGAGAAAGGATACACGGACGAGGATTTTCGGCGGATGAGAAGTAGTGCTGATATTATCTTAAAAACCAAAACCAAAATAAAACTATGACCGAGCGAATCACTTGCCCATCTTGCTATCAACAATTTGATGAGGGAAACGATTACTGCCCCTTTTGCGGTTTCCCTATCCATCGCTTCAAATCTCTTCTATCAGGAAAACGCGTAATCTATGACCATGAACTAATTGAAGAATTTAACACCCTAATTGAAAAACACAGAGAAATAGCAAAGAAAAGAAATGTTGAACCAATCCTGAAAATTGAAACAGGCATGCATACAGCACCAATCAAGAGAATCGGCATAGATAGCGCTGAAAGATACCTTGTCACTGGCTCTCTTGACAAGACCATAAAGGTATGGGAGCTTAAGACAGGAAAACTTATTAAGACATTAAGACACCCAATAGGAAATGGCAATGAAGGTAAAATCTATGCAGTAGCCATTTCCCCTGACGGAAGACATATCGCAGGTGGTGGCTGGACTGGTTATGAATGGGATGGTAGCGTTTCAATCTACATCTTTGACCTTAACACTGGAAAACTAATAAAACGGCTCTCTAACTTACCAGATGTAATACTTCATCTTGCCTACTCAAAGGATGGCAAATACCTTGGCGCTGGATTAGGTGGTGAAAATGGCATAAGGATTTATAAAACGGATGATTACTCACTGATTAAAGAAGATAAAGATTATGGAGACTATGTCTATGGTCTTGATTTTAGCCCTGATGGAAAACTTGTAACAACATCCTATGATGGCTACATACGGCTCTATGATGAAAATTTCAATCTCATAAAAAAGAAAAAAGCACCCGGTGGAAAAAGACCTTTTCACATAAGCTTTTCACCTGATGGCTCAAAAATTGCAGTTGGATATGATGATACACCAAATGTTGATGTCCTTTCATCAGATGACCTTGAAAAACTTTACTCTGCTGATACAAGTGATTTCTTTGGATGTAATTTTTATGGAGTTACCTTTTCCTCTGACGGGTTATATCTTTATGCAGGAGGAAGATGTAAAAAACAATTTAATGGTGAGTGGAAATTCATTATCCGCCGTTGGGATATGGCTGGAAAGGGAAGATATATAGATATACCTTCCGCAGAAGATACTATTATACATATCCTTCCATTTAAAAATGGTGGCGTTGTCTTTGGCTCATTGGAGCCATCTTTTGGTATTGTTGATGCCAGTGGAAAACTTACCCTTTATAAGGGAAATGATATTGCAGACCTGAGGGCTCAATGGGATGAATTTAAGGTTTCATACGATGGCTCAGTTGTGAGGTTTGGTTATGAATATGGAGGTGAATCCACAGTTACTTTTGACGCAAAAAATAGAAAATTTATACATAAATCATCCGAAAATCTCTTTAAAGCAATTACAGAAATGGATGACTTAAATATCACCGACTGGAAAAATAGTTATGAACCTAAACTAAATGGCAAACCTATTAAACTTAAGCAATATGAATTTTCAAGATGCCTTGCCATATCACCCGATGGAGAGAAGTTTTTGCTTGGGACAGATTGGTATTTGCGACTTTTTGATAAAGATGGCAAGGAAATTTGGAATGTGTCAGCACCTTCAACAACTTGGATTGTTAACATCTCACTCAACGGTAAAGTTGCAGTTGCTGGCTTTGCTGATGGGACAATAAGATGGTATAGAATGGAAGACGGGAAAGAACTCCTTGCTTTCTTCCCACACAAAGATAAAAAAAGATGGGTCATCTGGACACCAAAGGGCTATTACGACGCAAGCCCGGAAGGTGAAGACCTAATCGGATGGCATGTTAACAAAGGAAAAGATAAAGAAGCTGACTTCTTCAGCATCTCATATTTCAAAAACTTATTCCATAGACCCGATGTGATAAAAAATATCTTCACCACCTATGACGAAAACGAAGCAGTCAACCTCGTAGGTGAAAAATGAAGAAACAAATAAAAATAAAACCGCCGAATAAAAATGATAGTGGAACGCTTAGACCAAAACTTGCTTTTTGACCAAGGTCAAAGGTTTTTCATCCTTTACGGACCAGGCCTAACCGGTAGGTTCATCACCACCGATTACGCCGACCTTGGCATTGAAGTAGTGCTATGGCGAATCTTAAAATCAAGGGGCTACCAACGCATTGTTTTTAGTGCTTCTGACCTGCGCATTTATTTCCTTGACGAGGAATCCAAAAACCTATGCCGACCCGCTGGTTATCAAAATATCCAACCTGAAACTGGACACCCTCGCATGAAAAGATTAAAAGGCGGTCCCCTCGGCGACTTGATGCTCTTTAAAGGAGGAACTCAAACACGCCAACAGAGCTCTGTAAGAACAGAGACACAGCACTTTACTCAAGGCATCGGTTCAACAAATACTATCATGTCTTTAGATGACTGGATATATGATGAAGAGATAAAAACAGCTATAATAATACGCGGTGCAGAAAATTTCTTCCAACACTTTCCTCAACCCGAGCTATTATCCGCTCGCCTTAGCCGATGGATGGAACTACCCGCAAGCAACGAAAATATCTGCCTTTTTATCTTTGAGTCAGGTAACTATGAAAAACTTCGCTCCGAAGTAGAACGAATGCAAAATGTAGGTCGCTTATCAACCGCACTTAAAGAATTAATTGAAAATGTGAGAAATAAATCTTCTCAGGTTTTCGTTGGCTACCCAGAGGAACAAGAAATACAACGCCTGATTGACTATGCAAGATTATGTGAAGGCGTAAAAGTTAACTGGAAAGAAAGAGATAAACTTGCCAAATGGATGTCCGCAGAAGGGAAAAGCGTCACAGAATGGCTCAGTCGCTTGAAATCAGCAGGAAAACTTGATAAAGAAACCGCTAAGAATAAGAAATGGTTTAATTCCATTTCCACCGACGACCGCCCCGCCATGGAACGCCTTGAGTCATTAATAGGGCTTGAACCTGTCAAAAAACGCATTAAAGAATTGACCAACCTTGCTAAAGTTGGTTGGATCGGTAAAGAACCGCCATCCTTTCATATGGTTTTCACCGGCAACCCAGGCACAGGGAAAACAACAGTGGCTCGTCTTGTAGGAGAAATCTTCCGCGAAATCGGACTTCTCAAAAGAGGACACCTCGTAGAATGCAACGGTAGAGCCGACCTTGTAGCTGGATATGTCGGACAAACAGCTCCAAAAGTCAAAGAGAAAGTCAGCGAGGTAATGGATGGCGTCCTCTTTATTGATGAGGCATATACCCTGGCTGAAGGCGGAGAAGGCGACTTCGGAAAAGAAGCCATAGATCAACTCCTACAAGAAGCAGAAAATAACAGAAACCGCCTCGTGGTCATATTAGCTGGATATACTAATAAAATGAAGGAATTTCTGAAGACCAATCCCGGCTTACAGAGCAGATTCCCCGAAGATAACATCATTGAATTTCCTGACTACACAGCTGATGAACTATTGAAAATCCTCCTGTATATGCTCAAGGAAAGTGGGCTTAGCTGGACAGAGGAGACAGAGAAATCCCTCAAGGAAATAATAGAGGGCTTATGGAGAACAAGAGATGAACATTTCGGCAACGCCCGTGAGATGAGAAACCTTCGCGATGCCCTTTACCGCAAATGGACAAGCAGAGTCGCATCAATTATTGATGAATTTGTTAAGTCAGGAAAACCCCTTGATGAAGCAAAAGAAGAAGCAAGAAAAGAACCCCTAAAACCTGAGGACATACCTGAAACCTATCACAAATTCCTTCAGCCACCAATCCCAGAAATAGAATCATTGATGGCTGACCTTGACAAAATGATCGGACTGGAAGAACTTAAACAGTTTGTAAAAGACCTCCGCAACCTCGCTAAATTGGACGAAGAACGAAGAAAAAAAGGACTAAGAGTTGAACCTCGCAGCTTCCACATGGTTTTCACTGGAAACCCAGGGACAGGGAAAACAACTACCGCCAGATTAATAGGCAAAATCTTCAGGGCTTTAGGCATCCTGAGAAAAGGACACATAGTAGAATGCTCAAAAGCCGATGTCGTTGGTGAATATGTTGGTCAAACCCCACGCCTTGTCAAGAAAAAAATGGAAGAAGCTTTAGATGGTATCCTCTTCATAGACGAAGCCTACTCCCTCCTTGGTGGTGGCGACTATGGAAAAGAAGCAATTGACCAGCTAACCCAACAGATGGAAAACTTAAGAGACCGCCTCGTGATTATCGTTGCAGGATACCCCACCGAAATGAAAAGGTTCTTGGATAGTAACCCTGGTCTGGCTTCTCGCTTTGCTCTTCATGTTAATTTCCGCGATTTCACAAAAGATGAACTCGGCGAGATCTTAAAGCGAATGGCTGAAGAAAAAGGATATAAGGTATCTCAAGAAGCTCTTTTAAAAGCAATTAATTATCTTGACGCAAAACGCCAAGCTAATCCAACCTCTTTTGGCAACGCCCGTGATGTGAGAAATCTACTTGAAGAAATGGAAAGAAAATTAGCAAGACGTTTGAGCGAACATCTTGACAAGGTGCAAGAGTTTGTCTTCCAACCCGAAGATGTCCCTGATTTTGGAACTACCGCATCTGCGCCTATTTATCCAGTCCGTAATGAATTTAACCTTGTCTCGCTTCTGCCCTCTGAGGGTGGACCAAGTAATCTGGAAGAGGCGCGTAAATGCGTCCTCTGCCTTAAAGTCCGCACCTCAAGCGGTGAAGAGGGCTCAGGGACTGGCTTCTTGGTAACCCCTGAAGGTCATTTTATCACTGCATATCATGTCGTAGAAGATGCCACACAAATTCTTGCTTCCTTTGAAATAGAACCTGAAAAATTCATTCAAGCTCAACTTCTGGGCTGGGATAAAGAAGCTGACCTTACAGTACTTCAACTCTCCGAACAAAATGTTTATCCATATGTGCTTCTGGCTGAACAAGGGGACAAACCATCCTTGGGCGAAGAAGTCGGAGTGCTTGGATATCCAATGGGTGAGGAACTTGGACGAGAAATATCCTACACGAAAGGAACTGTAAGCTCCCTGCGTGAGACAGAAGGGATGCAACTTATTCAGACCGATGCAGTTGCAACACACGGGAGCAGTGGCGCTCCTGTATTTCGCCTCAACGACTGGAAAGTCGTTGGAGTTGTCATCGGCGGTATAAAACAAGAAATTGCCTCTGGACTTAACTTCGCTGTCAGCATCCAAGAGGTCTACCGCCGTTTTTATACCGCACCCAAAAAGAAAAACAAAATGAAAAATGAAAGACATAACCCCTGAAACAATCCTCTGCCCGGTCTGTAAATGGCAGTGGGACAATAAAAACCAAAACTGCCCCAACTGCAACTTCCCTATCGCCCAGTTCAAAGATTTACTCTCAGGCAAACGCATCCTTTATGACGATGACTTGATAAAAGAATTCCAAAACGAACTTGAAAAAGCTAAAAAAGTTTATGAAGAAAGAAAAACAAAACTAACTCAACCAACAAAAAACAAACTGAGTTTATCTTGGGAGGAAATTCTAGATTCAATCAAAGAATTTGTCAAAGAATATGGTATTCTTAATTTTATCATTCTGGGATTTTTCAATCTACCTTTAGCATTAACATTAAACTTAGCACCTAAAGAGAGTAGAATTTTAACGAAAATTTTATATGCTATTTTAGCCGCAATTTTAGGCACTATTCTTGGAGCAATAGGAAATGCAATTATACTTTTACCACTTTCACTATTATTAAATGCACCTTTATTAATACGTATAATAATAGGTTTAATAATAACTGTGCCTCTTTTCAGTCCTTTAGCTTATTCCGGATTGTATTTGATTCACATTGAAGAGGAACTTGAGATCTTAACAAGTATTTTAAACCCAATAAAAAACAAAATTTTAAAAAGAATTTTCGGCTTTATCTGCGCTTTGATTTGGTCTGGAATTTTAGGAATAATCATTTGTGGAATTGCGTATCTGATTTTTCTTTTACTTTTATTAATCTTCTCACAGTCCGCTGAAAGCATTATTGAAAGCATTATTGGTTTATTCATATTCGGTTTCATTGTCAGTTTGTTTTTGGGATTAGTGCTTTTCATAGAAATAGTAAAAGAATTATGACCAATAAAATCATTTGTCCCATTGATGGGTCGCAATGGGATGAAATAAGCGAAACCTGTCCTCAATGTGGTTTCCCCTTTAAACGCTTTGAAAATCTGTTGAAAGGAAAACCTGTCATCTCGGACTCAGAATATATTGAGAAATTTAAACGAACAATCGCAGAATGCCGTATCAAATATGAACAACAACATCCTGAAGAAATTAACAAAATAATTAACTCTTTAAGACAAAACCGACAAACATCAAATCCCATCGCCTTTCTTTCCGAGTTAAAAAATTACATAACTAAATTCCAAACCGAAAATAGAGCTCTACTTGAAAACCTTCTATCATCCCTTGAAGAAGATTTCCTCGTCCCCGTGGCAAATCGCATAATTATCACAGATGATAAAACTGTAACAGATTTTGCATCCCTATATTCAGAGATAAAAAATCTTATAAAATCATCCTCTCCTACTTCCCCACTCGCTAAGCGATTTAAAAGAGAAGACCAAACCCTTAATCATACTTATCAGGAGATCGCTCAAAGAATTCAAGCCGAGAAATTAAATGAGAAACGCGTCGTCCAAGAAAGATATGACGACATTCTTAGGGAAAGAAGGAAAAATGTAAGGAATCAATCCGATGTTCGCCCCCTCATTTTTAGGGCGATTATTCTCGCGATAATAGGAGTAATTTTAATACTAATTTATGACCCCTATATTCTTTACAAACTTGACAAAAATAACCCCTCAGGAATACAATCGATTTTAATAATTTTAGGTGCTATAATTGGTGCTATTTTTGGAGCTGGCTTAGGGGAAGGTGGACTCCTCGTAGGAGCTTTACTTGGTTCAGCCGCAGTAATAATTCTCATAACACTTGGTCTATTTATTGGGATATGCGCACTTTTCGCCTCCGGTGTTTGCTTCCTTCTATACCTAACGAAAATTAAAACTGTTAAATTAACCGCTAAAGAACTTGCTAACTACCAAAGATCCCTTAGAAACATTGAAAAATACTATCAACAAAAAGAAAAACTTTAGCGAGCCAAAGCAATTGTCAAAATAGCAAGAGAAAAACTTTAACCTCTTAACGCTAATTTTACCCCTTTGACCTTGAAAAGATACCCCTGAAGATTATATAAAAACCTATAAGCATTATAGCTAATTGCAACAACTGTGCAAAGATAACCTCATGACCAATCCCACCGGTTATTTCCAGCGAAAACAAATATAACCCTACAACTCCAGACACAAGCTTTAATATCGGCTTCCCCCCAGCTATGAAAAATACCCCAACAACCAAAATCAAAGCCACCTGCTCCGGATTAAGTTGCTTTTCAAACGCAAAGCGAAGCACAGCTGGAATAAGTGCCAAAAGATAGTGTTTCTAATTTTGTTGAAAATAGAGGTTGGCTCTTTCATAAATTCCATTCCCCATATTGACTTTCAAAATTTCAATTATACCATATATCAATCTGTCTAAACTATCAATGTTTTGAAATAT
>Ga0308410_1002479_pt1 | contig 10563 bp, 9 predicted proteins | sample HotsprOSTMatCore_FD_203467 | JGI IMG/M metagenome (GOLD analysis project Ga0308410, IMG submission 203467) | Hot spring phototrophic mat microbial communities from Octopus Spring, Yellowstone National Park, Wyoming, United States -... | ecosystem: Environmental > Aquatic > Thermal springs > Hot... | reverse complement strand
TCTTGCGGACTTGTTTTCGAAGGAACCGTAGAGCTTGCCGGGAACGACGTCTTCGGTTGTTCCGAAAGCGACTTTCAATTTCTGTGTCTTGACGATGTCCGAAGCCTTTTCAACGCCCCACATCAACCGGCTGAACTCGTCGTATTTACTGAATATGACAGCGAAGTTGAACGGTGTTTCAGCGGTCACCTTCGGTGCTCCATACGTTTCCGAAGAAGATCCAACGAGTATGACTGTTCGAACCAAATGTGGGTATCTTCCGGCCGCACTCAGCGTGGACCAACCATCCATCGAGTGCCCCTCAACGGCGATGTTGTCTTTGTCGACGAAAGGAAGACCGGCCAGATACAGCAGTCCGTCGGCCGCACCGCGCGCAGGGTTGGCGAGTCAACCCTTGATCTGCTCAGAGTAACCGTGCCCAGCCATGTCCATGGCAAAGACCACATAACCGCGCCTCGCAAACTCGATGTTGAAGCCGCTCTGCGTTTCTCGAGAGTTGATGTACCCATGCATGGTTAAAACCGCTGGTGCCGGTTTCTCGGGAGAGACACCTTTCGGGATGAACAGCAGAGCACTCAGAATTTTACCGTCGCTGCTGACGAAACGCACGTCTTTGACCTGAACCCTTCCAAAATCTGTTTGGACCAAGTGAGCGATGAGAGAACCGACGAACACCAGTGCGAGCGACAGCAGTACCAAAAAACGCCCTTCTTCACAGAGATACACCCCTTTCAAAAAAATTGGCCATACCCCCTGCGGAGGTATGGCCTTCTCCAGTTCTCCACCATACCATTGGAAAGAAACGTTATCTGAAACGAGTATAAACGATCTACCTACCTTATGTCAACTCGATATGACAGATTTCAAATCATCTACGGGCCAAATCTACGAATAGCGAAGAAGTCCAAATGTCTGGAAAGATCGCAGAATGTCCTCGTTTGTTCGCTGCCCGAAAAAGTGAATGTCTGCGAGCTCGATATTTTACTTGTGAGAGGAATCATTTTTAATCGAACAGTTCTTTTCTCTCATCGATGTTCGAGAACACCACGTTGTGCAACAGTGCCCTGACCCTCGTGATCTCATCTTCGTGCCTCTTTATGAAACCTTTGTTCGTGAGAAAGATGACGAAGAGACCGTCCTGGCGACACCAGATCGTTGTACCTGTGAAGCCACTGTGACCGAAAGCCTTTTCTGTGAGCACATCTCCACTGCTCGTACCACTCGCCGGGCACATCCAGCCAAGATGTCTCTTTCCGTTGCTCGCTTCGACGACCTTTTGAGTGAACAATTTCACTACAGGTTTTGGTACCACTTCGCCCCTCAACAGACAGCTCATGAACGTGAATAGATCCTTGATGTTCGAGAACAGACCCGCGTTTCCACTCACACCACCGAGATAGTAAGCGAGTTCATCGTCCGCAAGTCCGACGAGCCTCTTTCCGTCCCTCTCGGACGTGGGAGCTGTGTTCTCTGATGGTCCTGGTGAGAACCTCGTGCTCTTCATCCCCAGCGGCTCGAAGATCGAGTAGATGAACTCATCAAAGCGTTGATTGGTTATCCTCTCAACGATCGCCATGAGTGTGATGAAGTTCAGGCAAGAATAGACGATCTTTTTGCCGGGTTCTTCGACGGGTTGTATCTTCAGTATCTCGTCGAGCAACTCTCTGCCCCTGAAACATTTCCAAAGTTCCGAATAAGGTTGCATACCAGATGTGTGTGAGAGAAGCTGTAGGATGGTGATGTCGGCCTTGGGCTTTTCAACCTTCAAGAATCTTCCGACGGTGTCGTGCAAGTGGAGATAACCCTCACTGAACAGTTTCATCACCGCGGTGGTGGTCGCAACGACCTTCGTCACGCTCGCAAGATCGTACACCGTGTCCAAATTGGTCTTCCTCTCAAAATCGAGAGTTCCATAGGCTTTCTCATAGACGATTTCGCCTGGCCATCCGATCAGCAGCGTTGCACCCGGATAGATCTTGTTCACACCTTCTTCAACGATCCTGTCCACGCACCTGAAGAGTTTTTCGCTCAATCTCATCACCTCTCGTGTAGGAAACAGGCAACTTTGTGTTTTTGTTCACCTTGTAACTGTGGTTTTTCCCTTTCGCACCTATCGAACTTGTAGAGACACCTCGTCGAGAAAACACACCCGGCAGGTGGATTAATCGGGCTCGGTGGCTCTCCGTACAGTTTCACTTCTGACAGCTTCCTTTGTTTGGGATCCCAGCTTGGAACGGCCGACATGAGCGCCCTCGTGTATGGATGCAGAGGATTCTCAAACACTTCCACCGCCTCACCTTCCTCCACCACGTTGCCCAAGTACATCACGATCAGTCTGTCACTCATGTGATAAACCAGATCGAGGTTGTGGGATATGAAAAGATACGACATGCAGTATTCCTCTCTCAACTCCTGGAGCAGATTCACTATTTGACTCTGCACAGAGACGTCTAAGGCGGATGTCGGTTCATCGCATACTATCAACTTCGGTTTCAAAGCTATGGCTCTTGCTATGGCTATCCTCTGTCTCTGCCCACCAGAGAACTCGTGTGGATAACGTGACAGATGCTCTCTGTGCAATCCGACTCTCACCAAAAGGTCCGTAACGTAGTCTTCCATCTCTTTCTTTGATACGAACATTCTGTGTGCCTCGAGTGGCTCCTTCACAACGTCCACGATCGTCATCCTCGGATCGAGCGAGTTGAAAGGATCTTGAAAGACCATTTGAACGCTTCTTCGAAAGAGTCTTTCGATGTCTTTGGGAGCCTTCTTCGTCACATCGACACCTTGAAATTCGATCTTACCAGAGGTTGGCTGGAGAATCCTCGCGACGATCCTCCCGAGCGTTGTCTTTCCACAGCCGGATTCTCCAACCACTCCCACCGTCTCGTTGTCGTTTATATCCAAATCCAGCTCCTCGAGTGCCCTGACCCAACCGATGACTTGCAAGAAGACCCCTGCCCTGACTGGAAAATACTTCTTGACCTTCCTGAGTGAGACTATCATCGAGCACCACCTTCGTGGTACAACCAACACGCTACGGAGGAACCATTCAGCTGAACTTCGGCGGGTTCTTCTCTGCGACAGATCTCCATGGCTCTGGGGCATCTGGGGTGAAACCTACAGCCACTCGGCCAGCTGGTGGGTGGTGGAACAACGCCCTCGATGAACGGAAGTTTCTTGTTCTTGTACTCCTTTCTGAGTCTGGATTCAAGCAGAGCTTTCGTGTAAGGATGCAAAGGCTCTTCAAAGAGTTTAATAACGTCCGCCCTCTCCACGATCTTTCCAGCGTACATCACGTGCACTCTGTCGGCGATCTCCGCCACGATCCCAAGATCGTGCGTGATGAAGATCACAGACGTTTTGTACTGTTTCTGCAATTGTTTGAAGAGATTTAGCACCTGTGCCTGTATGGTGACGTCCAGCGCCGTGGTGGGCTCGTCCGCTATGACGATGTCTGGATTGGTGAGCAGAGCCATCGCGATCATGATCCTCTGGAGCATTCCACCGCTCATTTGGTGGGGATATTCATCGAAGCGCTGTTCTGCCAGAGGTATCTGCACCTTCCTCAGCATGTCTATGCAAAGCTCTCTCGCACGCTCTTCATCCATCTTCAAATGTTTCATAGCAACCTCCATCATCTGTTTTCCAACGGTGTAGAGTGGATCGAACGACGACATTGGCTCTTGAAAGATCATGGAGATCTTTCTGCCTCGTATCTCTTCGAGTTCTTTCTGTGAAAGTTTCGTCAGTTCCACACCACGATGCAGGATACTCCCGCTCACGATCGCTTTCCTGATCAACCCGAGGATCGTCAACACGGTGACCGTCTTGCCACATCCGGATTCTCCGACGATCGCGAGCGTTTCTTGCTCGTCGAGTGTGAAAGAAACTCCGTCGACGGCCTTCACAAGACCATCCAGTGTGTTGAAGTAGACTTTGAGATCTCTCACTTCGAGGAGCTTCATACCTTCTCGACCGTCCTGTAAGGATCGAGTGCGTCCCTGAGCGCATCACCGACGAAGTTGAAAGCCAAAACGGAGACCATGATGAAAAAACCGGGGATCAACAGCCACGGGCTCGACGAAAGTGCTGCGAGCGATTGAGCTTGATTCAAGAGCAATCCCCAGCTCGTCATGGGTTCCTTTATGCCCAATCCCAGAAAGCTTATCGCACTCTCTCCCAAGATCATTCCTGGTATCGACAGGGTTGAGACGACCACCAGATAGCTCATGATGTTCGGTATCAGATGCCTGGTGATGATCTTGAAATTCGAAACACCCGCCACCTGCGCCGCAAGCACGAACTCTTTTTCTCTCAGGCTCAAAACCATGCCCCTCACGACACGCGCAACACCCATCCAGCCTATGAGTGACAAAACGATCACGATGCCGAAGTACACCCACGTGCTCGGCCAGCTCGGAGGCAGTATGACGGACAGAGCGAGCCACAGTGGGATTCTCGGGAAGGACCTGAGCAACTCTATGAACCTTTGGATCAGAACGTCGATCCAGCCTCCGTAGTAACCTGAGATCGAACCGACGATCGAACCAATGAGAACGCTTATGAACGTGCCAACCAAACCCACCGTGAGAGAAACCCTGCCACCATGCAGAACTCTGGAGAACAAATCCCTGCCGAACCTATCCGCTCCGAAGAGAAGTAGCATCATCTCGTTCGAATCTGCTTCTATGCCGAACAAATGTACGTTGGTTTTGAAGAGTCCCCAGAACTCGTATTCTTCACCCTTGACGAACAGTTTGATCGGGTAGATCCTCGATCTATCTTCTTCGTACTTCACTTTGAACGTGATAGGATCCCTCGTTCTCTTGAGCCCGTATATGAAGGGTCCTTTAAATTTTCCTTCGTGAAAGAATCTGATCTTCGTTGGAGGTGCGTACGTGAAACGACTGTGGGTTTCGGTGAAGTTGTACGGTGAGATGAAGTCGGCGAAGATTATCAAGACGTACAGTACCACGAGTGTCCAGAAACCTATCAAACCCAGCTTGTGCCTCTTGAACTGGTAGAAAACTCTCTGCCACGTGTTCATACTTTCACCTCAACTGATCCTTATCCTGGGATCGAGTAAGGCCAGGGCGATATCGGCGAGCAGATTTCCAATCTGTGTTATCAGAGCTATGAACAGGAGAAAGGTCATCACCAGATACTGATCATGGTTCAAAAGCGCATTGTAGAAAAATGGTCCTATCGTTGGCAGATTCAGAACTATCGAAGCGATGATCGTGCCACTGAAAACATTGGGAAGTTCCATACCAGCTATGCTCACCAAGGGGTTCATCGCGTTCTTTATCACGTGTCTCCTCACGGTCTTTTCATCCAGTCCTCGTGCCCTCAAGGCGGTGACAAAGGGTGAGCCCAACACATCCAGCATGTTTCCACGCATGATCCTCATCAAGCCAGCAAGCCCACTCACACCGACGACCACGATGGGCAACCATAGATGCTTGAGCAAATCGACGAACTTCGCCCAGCTCATGGGAGCACCTATGAATTGTGGCGAGAAAAGACCCCCTACCGCAGTACCTCCAAGCCTGAGCACGAGGTATGTGAGAACCAAAGCCAGAAAGAACTCGGGGATCGAGAGGCCGATGAATCCTAAAACCGTGAGCGTGTAATCGCCCGGCGTGTAGGGGTGCAGTGCGGAGTAGATACCCATGAGCGTTGCGAACAACCACTGAAAACCTATCGTTAAAATGGAGATCGCCACCGTCCAACCGAGCCTCTCCCAGATCAGTTCCACGACGGGCCTCTGGTAGGAAAAGGAATAGCCGAAATCTCCCTTGGTGACGATGTTCTTTATCCACATGAAATACCTTTGGTAGGCTGGTTTGTCTAAGGCCAATTCCCTTCTGAGAGATTCGATCTGCTCGGGAGAGATGCGTGGATTTTCAAGATACTGGGACAGAAAATCTCCCGGTTGAAGCTCCGTGACGACGAAGCAGATGACGGACACGAAGAACATCATCGGTATCATGATCAAGATTCTGCGCACGATGAAGGTCCACATCTCGAACCACCTTTGAAAAGGCTCCCCCATCGGGGGAGCCCGAAATCATTTCCTGTAGCTGGTCCAAACGGTGAAACGTAGCATGTTGTCTTCCGTTAGACCTGCGTTGCCCAAAGTCTTGTTGAAGCCCCAAATGTTCATGCCTTTGCACACGAAGATGACAGGCAGATAGATGTGGTACAGTTCTTGGACTTCATCGTAGTAAGCCTTCCTCTTGACTGGATCCATCTCTATCTGAGCCTTTTCGAACAGTTCCCATATTCTCTTTTCCCAATCGAGCATCGCCTCGAAGACTGGCTGTGGGGGTGTCTTGGTCTTGTCCATGGTCGAGTAGTGCCAGTAGTAGAGCTGCGTTCCAGGTTGCCAGATGGCCTTTCTCAGTTGCAGGTCCGGTTGGTTACCGAACGCCCTTATGCCGGCTTGGAAGTTGCCTGCACCGAACATCTGTCCGACCAAGGACGCATCGAGGATCTGCAGGTTAACCTTTATTCCAATTCTCTTCAAATCCTCAGCGAATATGACCGCGACGTCCTGGTACTCTTTTGGCGAGTTCTGAACGAGCAAGTTGAACTCGCCCCTCTTACCACTCGCAAAGAGCCTGTAGCCTTCCTTATCCTTCTTGGTCAAACCCAGCTTGTCGAGCAACTCGTTCGCCTTCTTCAGATCGTAAGGTCTCAAGAGCTGTTCCACTTTCGGATTGTAGAAGGCCTTGTTGGACGGGAGTATCAAGCCAGCGTCCGGAATCGCCAAGCCTGCGAAGACCTCGTCGATGATCCTTGTTCTGTTGAGCGCATATTCCATGGCCTCTCTGAATTCGAGCTTCTTGAAGAGATCACGCAGTTCGGGATCGTCCACGTCGAAGTTGAAAGAGATGTGTATCGGACTCGGCGTTGGCTGGTTAGGTTGGGTTGCGTAAACGACGTAAGGTGTTTTTCCAGTCAGTTCTTTTTCTTTCAACATTGGAAAGTCTCTCGAGGCGATCGCCATGAAATCGATCTCACCGGCCATGAACTTCGCAAGCCTCATTTCCGCGTCTCTGATGATCAGATACTCCACCCTGTCGAAATAAGGCAGTCTGTTTCCATACTTGTCCACTTTCCAGAAGTACGGATTCCTCTCGAGCACGAGTTTTTGATCCGTTATGAGCTGGACGAGTTTGTAGGGACCGTTGACGACGATCTCTTTCGGATCGGTGTTCGACAGCCAAACCTTGTTGACCGAACCGAGATCGTTCTTGTCGATGAGAGGTTCTAGCTTGTGTTTCGGATAGATGTAGACGTGTGAGAGAACTGTGAAGAAGGCTCCGTACGGTGAGGGAAGGATCGCTTTGACGGTTTTGTCATCGATCTTGACCCATTCGATCATCTTGTTGACGCCTTTTTCGTCAGGTATGGTGAACCTGTCGATTGAGTTACCCCGCGCGTATTTGTTCATGACGAAGTACTGGAACGTGAAAACCACATCGTCCGAGGTGATGGGTGTTCCGTCCGACCAGTAAGCTTCACGGATCTTGAACGTGACCTCTTTTCCGTCAGCTGAAACAGTCCAAGACTTAGCGAGCGCAGGTTTGATCTCGTTCGTCACAGGATGCATCTCCACCAACGGTGAGTACATCGGTCCCATTATGACACTGTAACTCGAAGAGTCAAGACTTCCGTACAGTAGGAAAGATTCAGGAGTCGAAGCTAAAACGAGCCTCAGAGTACCACCGATCTTCGGTGATGGATCCGGTGTCAAAAGTTCATCTTCTACCAAGTACTCTGTGGCGAACGCTGCGCAGGCCAAAAGTGCAAGCATTAATAAAAGGGCCTTCCCCATAACCACACCTCCTCCAAGAATGTCATTACAATATTTGTGACCCATGATTATGATATCACAGGGTTACTCAGAATTGTGTTAACGTGGTCACCATCTTTCAAAGAGAAGGTTTAGCGAAAGGTTTTCCGCTGGTATCAATCCGACACAATGAGGTGCATCATTGAGGATATATGCGAGAGTTTGTTTCTTGCGCTTCAGTTCGCAACACTCTGTATCTCCAAGCGGTACGACACCACTGTGATTGCTTAGAAAATTCTATCTGCTCGCGTGCGTGGCAAATGATAGCTGGATCCTTATAGTACTGTCAAGTATACAGACTCAACTGAGGCCCTCATCGACGTCACGAAGATTTGCAATGGTTGTCTCTTTAGCCGACTCATGTATGCTTTGCGACGTAATAGGCCTGGCCACGTGCAACGAATGTTCCACTCTTTCCCACTGTAATATCTTTTCCACTCGACGTTCTACTGGGGAGCACTGCATGCCGAGGAATTGCTCCTCGCCTGAGCTGATTTTGGCTATTCGTCACCCGTTGGGTAGGCTCCGGTGTTACCGTTGGCATCCATTTTTATGATGTATACGTCGTAATTTCCCACCCCGAAAGACGATGTATATCCAGCAACGATGTATCTACCATCACGTGTTTGTTGAATGCAGTATGCTCTTTCATCGTAACTTCCACCGAACGTTTTCTCCCACAGTTTGTTTCCGTTCGCGTCGAGTTTTAGGATGTAAACGTCCTCGCTTCCTGCTCCGAAGGATTTTGTATATCCAGCAACGATGTATCCACCATCATTTGTCTGCTGAATAGACCATGCCAGATCATCGCTGCTTCCTCCAAAAGTTTTGCTCCATACCTCTTTCCCACTCGTATCAAGTTTCAGTACGTAAACATCGTACGATCCGGCTCCAAAAGAGGATGTATACCCCGCGACGACGTATCCACCATCGTTTGTCTGCTGAATAGACCATGCCCCGTCATTGTCACTTCCACCGAACGTTTTCTCCCACAGTTTGTTTCCGTTCGCGTCGAGCTTTAGGATGTAAACGTCCTCCCGTTCAGAAGATGACCACGTGTACCCAGCAACGATGTATCCGCCATCAATAGTCTCCTGAACGGAACGTGCCCTGTCATCATCACTTCCACCAAAGGTTTTCTGCCAAACAACCTGTTGAGCACCCTGAGTTTGGAGCGTGAAATTCACTATGACAGTATGCCCGGCACCAACGTTCACCACCTTAGTCTCACTGACGTAACCACTCTTGGAAGCTATGAGTGTTCTCTGACCGGCAGGGACGTTTGTTATCTGGTACTGTCCATACGAGTCGGTTGTAGTTTGTAATTCTGTGCCTTGCACAGCGACCGTTGCATCCTGTATCGGCTGAGCGTTGTTGTCCCTCACGGTGCCTTGTACAGTCCCAGTGGAGGTCGCAGACGCGAGCTTAAAATCCACTGTGACAGTCTGTCCAGTTTCCACGTTGACCGCTTTGCTCTCAGGGGTGTACCCATTCTTAGATGCCGTGATTGTCCATTTACCAGCAGGAACGTTCGATATCTCATAGTAACCATGTGGATCAGTGAAGGTCTTCAAATTAGTGGTGCTCACAACAACCGTTGCGCCTTGAACCGGTAGATTCTCGCTGTCCTTCACAGTGCCCCGCACAGACCCTCTTGGTTGTTCGACTGGAGCTGCGCACTGCGTAATCAAAAGGGAGAGCAAGAGCAGCAGGAGAAGATAGAAGATCTTCTTCATCGTGTCGGTCTCCTTACATGATTGTACGCCTTTTGTATAAGCCTTCTCTGGGTTGCCAACCTCGCCGAAAGCAAGCTTAGGATCGGTTTTAAATCTTCGAGGATGGGTGGATATATCGCTGTTGTTACACTCCGTACAAAATAAGTCTACACTCCGCAACGCCAGCTGTCAATGGTCTTGCTCTTTGGGTACTCAGGAAAGAAGTCTTTCACTTAAAATACCCACGTGAAAACGAGTATATCTTGAAATCTGGTAGCAAGCGACTCGAGAGAGAAGACAAAGATTCCTGAGGAACAAGCTTTCATAGCAGGTTCGTTCTCAGGTTTGCCTGTTTCCTGACTTTGTGGTAACATACCACGGGAAGTTGAGTTTTATATGGTGTACGTGGTTCGTATACTTAGTCAGTGAGTTGAGTAAGATCGTTGTGCCTCTGAGTGATCGCACAACTTCGAAAGATTGCTGAGGGAGGTGTAAACATGCCCAAGGCAGAAGGAAAAATCTTTCAGTTCGAAGGACACGAATCCATAAGGACGGATTTTCTCGAAACGATAGATTTCGATGGAAAAGACGAATACATAAAGATCGAGACCGACGAATTCTCGGCGGTCTGTCCCTTCTCGGGTTTACCAGACATAGGCCGTGTGATTATCGAGTACTATCCAGACGGTGGAAAGATTGTGGAATTGAAATCTCTCAAGTACTACTTCGTGAGCTTCAGAAACGTTGGCATCTACCAAGAGGAAGTCACGAAGAGAATATATGAAGATCTTCGAAAGCTTCTCAAGACCGACAGGCTCAGGGTCACCGTGGTGTACAACATCCGTGGAGGCATAAAAACCACGACCCAGATGGGGGACCTTGCAGGCCATGACAGAAAAGTTGAATGAAAAGCTCATCACACTGACGAGCATCTTCGTCTTCGCCATAGTCGCTTCGAACGTGACGGCTTCGAAGTTGGTGAAC
>Ga0308410_1002469_pt1 | contig 10589 bp, 8 predicted proteins | sample HotsprOSTMatCore_FD_203467 | JGI IMG/M metagenome (GOLD analysis project Ga0308410, IMG submission 203467) | Hot spring phototrophic mat microbial communities from Octopus Spring, Yellowstone National Park, Wyoming, United States -... | ecosystem: Environmental > Aquatic > Thermal springs > Hot... | reverse complement strand
TCCATAAAGATTTCGTGTAACCGTTCAGGTGTCATGCGAGGAGCATTTTTTGCGACGAAGCAATCTCCGCGTTACGATCTGCGGTGGGCAACGGTGGGGATTGCTTTGCAGAAATCGCTCGCAATGACAGAGCGGGCTGAACGGTTACGATTTCGTGATGTTGAGCCTGATTTTTGTGAAAGAGCAATAGGAGGGAAGGGGAGTTGTGGGCAGTTAGCAAAGCCGCCCGCCCACATCTCTACTCTCCCTCTCTCATCGCTTTGCGAGAAAGGGACAAGCCGATGAACGGGGTTGTTCCCGGATAACGACCCCTACCCCTCACTTGTAAAAGTAATACGTCTTGCTGAGGTTGGTGTAAACCGCCTTGAGACGGGTACCTGCCGGGTTCTCCAGAGTGATGACCAGCGTATTTGCCGGTGCGGCGGAAAAACCGGTGACGGTCAACGGCTCGCCATTAAACGTCACATCTTTGATGCCCCAGTTGCAATCGGTGGGATGGCACTTGCCATAAGGGTTGATGCGAAGATTTTGCCCGCCCAGATGAGTAATGATGATTCTGGTCACACCGGTAGTAGCAGCATCCTCATTGATCCACGTCCCGGCATACTGCGCGGCGCCGGTCTTGAACGAAAACGTGCGCCACTCGCTCTTGTTCCCCGAACCGCCTGCCGCCGTTGCCCACACGCGCCAGCGTCCCTCATTATCGCCGGGGAAAGCCGGCATTGTGTAGGTGGTGCCGGTCAAGCCCGTCTGGGTAACGTGGTTTTGCCACGTGCCTGTATTCTTTTCGATTTCAATGTTGTAGGTCACACTCCCGCTAAAGGTCACCGCATTCCACGTAAAGGTCGCCGTACGAGGAAAGTTACGAAAGACCCAACCATTGGTAGGTGAAACTTGCGCAGGTACGGGGGGTGTGGGCAGAACAATGGTGATGGGCGGTAACAACGTAATGGAAAGCGGGGACACGTTGACCGTCACCTGTCTTGTTGCTATGTTCGAGCCGCAACGCGCCGTGAGCGTGTAGGTTCTGGTCGAAGTAGCCGTGACCGTACGACTGCCTGGTGTCTCAACACCACCGATGCCCTGATCAATCTCTGCCGAATCGGCATTGGTAACAGCACCCCAACTGAGTGTTACCGTAGTCCCTGCCAGAACGCTAATCGTCGCCGCCGGCGCAACTCCTGAGGCTGAGGCAGTGAACGAAGCAATGCTCGGCGTGCCACTGCAACCAGCAGGCGGTGGTGGCGGCGGCGTAGCAGTTGGCGATGGCATAGCGGTTGGTGCTGGCGGCGCGCTACCTGTCGTGACGATACTCACCGTGAGGGTCGGACCAAAAAGCCCGGTCGGACTCCGCAAACGCCACTGACCGCTGTGCGTGCCGGGCGTCGCAGGCGCGACCATTGGCACCAGCAAATCGGCAGTTGCACCCGGCGCTGTCGTGGGAACAGTCGCCGTTGTACTTGCCGTCATCGCATTGCCACTCACAAAGACCAACTGATACCCTGTCCATGTGCAGGTACCCGTATTGCGCACTTGCCAGATTTTATTGAACGCCTGTCCAGGTGCAAACGATGTGCCATCCGGCACGGTGACATCTTGTATGAATGTGGCACTGTTCGTACACGTACCTGGTGGCGCGGGTGAGGTTGGTGTTGCCGCAGGTGGCGCGACCGCTGTGGGTGACGGCGGTATTGCCGTCGGCGCGCCAGGCACAGCGGTGGGCGTGGGGGCAAGCGCTACGCCTTCTGCGACCACAATCGAAACGCCCACAGGATCACTGGCAATTCCTGCAGCATTATACGCACGTACAACGATGGTATGTGTACCCCGGATTGCCTTCCAGGTTTGAATGAGGGTCAAGTTAGGCTGACCTTGCGCGGTGGGAGAGGGATCCACGCGCACCACACTCCCGTTCACCAGCAATTCAACCCGCACAACTCCTTGTGCATCCGTAGCGGTGGATTGCACCGCGATTTCTTCACCCTCGAAAAACTGACTGCCGCTCGGCGGTGAAAGAATCACCACGCTCGGTTTACTCGCCCCCGGCATACAACCGATCAGCCCTAACACAGCGACAGCCACGACGAGGAGCCAACGTACGACTTGCATTTCCTTATCTCCTTTCTGTACCTTGGTAGTGGTCAAATGAAAGTGATTTGTGGTTTGTAGTTGCGTCATTTATGACGCTCGTGGACAATCCATCACTTGTTGCTTGACCACCACCCTGTACCTTTTCTCTCCCCATGCGGCAAAGGAGAGAAAGGAATTATGGAGGGGGGGTGTGGCGGACGGCTTCCTGCCGCCACCACGCCATCTCTTTTTTTTATCTTCACTCCCCTCTCCGTTGGGGCGAAAGATTTTTTCGTCCCAACGGGGAGGGGTCAGGAGGTGGGGTATCACCTCCTCAAGAGGCTGCATCTGGCTATGAATAATTGCACGGGGAGAGCATATCCATACGCAGTCAATCAGGGAACTACCTGAATCGTCTCCTGGCGAGTGGTTGCCACATTACCGCATTTGGCGGTCAACGTAAAAGTCGTTGTGACCACTGGCGATACGCTGATAGAGCCCGGCGTAGCCACTCCCCCGATGCCCGGCTCTATCTCGACGTACTCGGCATTATGCACCGCACCCCAATTCAGGGTGGTAGATTCACCAGGCTTGATGCGCGTCCTGGTTGCAAAAAATGAGGTGACAATCGGTGTCCCACTACACGCCGCCGGCGCTGGCTGGACGGTAATCGTCACTCTGGCGGTGCGGACATTTGCGCCACAGCGCGCGGTCATCGTATAAGTGGTCGTCGTAATCGGAGTCACCACGCGCCATCCCGGCGTCTCCACACCACCAATCCCCTGATCAATCTCGGCGGACTCGGCGTTCGATACAAGCCCCCAGTTCAAAGTGACCGACATACCCGCTGTAATGTTCGTCGCCGAGGCGGTGAACGAAGCAATGTTTGGCATCCCCACACATCCCGACGCGCTGGGAACGGTAATCATTACTCTCACGCGCGTGCCGAAAAACGTTCCTGTGGGCGCGCGCAGTTGCCAGACCCCGGTGTAGGTGCCCGGAGTAGTGGGTGCCGTCATTGGAACTTTGAGGTCCACACTCGCCCCGCGCGCTGTTGGGGGCACATTTACCACGGTGTTCGTCGTCAACGCAGTCCCGCTGACAAAGACCAACTGATACCCTTGTCCCCAGGCACACGTGCCCGTATTCCGCACACGCCACACCTTGTCGAACGTTTGACCCGCCGCGAACGTTGTGCCATCGGGTACAGTCACATCACGGTCGAACTGAGCATCGTTCGTGCATACGGCTGGCGTGGGCGTGGCTGTCGCAGTCGCCGACACCGCAGGTGTTGCACTCGGCACAGGCGCGAACGCGGTCGCCGCGGGCACCGGCACAGACACCTGGATGACGGACACTGTAATCGCCGCAGGTTCGCTGACCACTCCCGCCGTGTTGTACGCGCGCACGCTAATCGTATGCGTGCCCGGGACGGCTTGCCAGGTTTGAATCAAGGTGAACGATACCTGAGGCACGGGTGACGCATCGGTGCGCACCACCGTACCATTCACCAACAACTCGACGCGCGCAATCCCCGTCGAGTCGGTGGCAACCGATTGCACCGCAATCGGTTCGTTTTCAAGAAATTCACTCCCGCTGGGTGGTGACACAATGATGACAGTGGGCTTGCTTGTTAGCAGGCTACATGCCACAAGCAGAGCAAGCACAAAGAGTTGCAGCAACAGCACGCAGACTCTCACAGTTCCCTCTCTGGACACAAGTATAACACAACTGCCTGATTTCTGCTATCCCCTTCATCACCACATTTCACGTCCGGGGCACATCGGGGCAAATGATGGATGTTAAGAAAATAAATTGGTAATGCTTTGCCTCTACTTGGGGACAATCCCTCTCATCCCCCTGCCCCCTGCTCTCCCCGCTTCGCCATTGATTCACGGTCAAATCTGAGCCGAGCCATAATCAAAGTACTAGCGGATGAGCACCCACTTGCGCCGAGTGAATAAAATTCGCGGCAACAGCAACCCTATCCCAGCGCCATCATCACCCAGCCCGCGATGCAAAAGAACGGACCATAGGGCATTGCCGCCGTGAGTTGCACGCGACGCTGGACGATGAACTGGTGTGCCAGAAACAGCAGCGCGCCCGCGCCACCGAGAAGAATCGTGTACAAAATCGCCGGCAACACATTCGGAAACCCTACCACCAATCCCATAAACGTTGCCAGTTTCACATCGCCTTGACCGAATGCGCCGCCCACCACCTCAATCTTGCGCAAGCGCGCAAACACGTGGGCAAAGAGATACACCCCCAGAATCAGCACGAACGCCATCGCTCCACCGAGCAGCGACAACTGCCAACCGAACCGTGACAATGGACTGGTAACAAGCGCAAAAAGAGTCGCGGGCACAATCACCATGTTAAAAATCAACCGATGCTCGATGTCGGTGATAAAAACGACGAGGAAGACCCACGTATGCACCGCCATTAACCCAAATTGGAGTGTGAGACCCCAGCGCGTCGCGAGAAACAGATACGTGAGTATCGTCACCACTATCACCAGTGGCACGCGTCCGAAACAAGCCCTCCTCGGCAACGCGTACGCCGCAATCAATCTATCTGCCACATAGTTCGCCACGCTACCACTCAGCGCGCCCAGCATCCCGGCAATGACCCATTCCATTTTGACAAAAACTCCTTCGACGATTATGATGCAATTATGCTCGAATCCACACCACGCCGTTACATCCCTCTGGATCAACTCAGTCTGCTCACCAGTTTGGTGATGGTGGGGCTGACGCTTGCCCTCATCCTCGATTTGCCAATGCCGCGCATCGCTTTTATCGTGCTGGGTTCCGAAGCCAGTCTGACCCCTTCGGGACACTGGCTCATCGCGCTACTACTGGCTGCCCTGACCGCTGCTGGAGTGAATGCGATTGTCCGACAACATCCGCGCGTGCATCTCGCCGACACGCGCTACATTTTTATCTTGTGGATTCTGCCTGCCACGATTGTCGTCACCGCGACCTTACTGTTATCGTTCGTTGATGTGCGCGCCTATGGAGTGTACGCGCTGCTTCTCGTTGGGTTCACCGGCGCGTTGCTGGTCGCCGCCATCCTGGGGCAATATGTGACGATTGATCTGAACGATCGCGCGTACAACGCGGCGCGCCTGAGTGTAAACCTCATCGTCTATTTCGTGGGCTGGATTCTCTTCTCGGCGGTGTACACCCTCAAACTGCGCACCCTCTTCTCCGCGCCGGCGATTGGTCTGGCGGCAGGGCTGTTCGCACTTGAATTGCTCCGCAGTAGCGAAGCCGACTTTGGGCGCACGTGGCTGTACGCTGCTTTAATCGGATTGATTATGGCCCAAGTGGTGTGGGCATTGAATTACTGGAATCTGTCCGGCTTACTCGGTGGCGCGTTGCTCTTGATCTTTTTCTACGCGGCGACAGGTATCGTGCAACAATACCTGTGGAATCGCCTCCAGCGCATCGTTCTCATCGAATTTGCTTTCGTCGTCATTGGCGCGCTGATTTTGATTCTCTGGTGGCGTCCCTCCTAGGTGCCCTGCCCTCGCGCGACGATTCCCCCACACGCGCCAGCACGCCCGCGCCACTCACCACCAGCGCGCCTCCGAGCATCTGCAACCCTTCCAAGCGTTCGCCCAGCACAACGAACGCGAGCACACTTGCCATCACCGGCTCGATTGTGGCAAGGATGCTGGCATTGCTGGCAGGCACACTCCGCAAGCCCATCGTGAAAAATCCGATCGCCCCTAGCGTGGGACCCAGCACCAGACCCAGCAGATAAAACCACGCCGACGGATGTTGCGCAAACAGAGCCAACTCGTCACCGCGCTGAAACGGTGCCAGAAAGAGCGCACCAAAAAAGAGTTGATACGCCAGCGCCGTAAAGGGCGAATATTTTTTGACTACTGCTTTGCCAAACAAGGTAAAGAGCGCGTACGTAAATCCCGCACCCAGACCAAATCCAATCCCCGCCAGATTCAAACTCAGGCGGGCAGGATCATACGCGCGCGCCACCAGCGCGCTGCCGCTGAACGCCAGAATGAGCGCCACCCCCTTGCGCGCGTCCAGCGATTCACCCCACATGCGCCATGCCATCAACGTGACGAACGCGGGCGCGGTGTAGAGCAACACGACTGCCATCGTCATCGTCGTCTGGATGATCGCCTGCGCGTAGAGCCAGTAGAACGCGCTGATCCCCAGCGCACCATACGACACAAAGAATAGCCAATCGCGCGCTTCGACGCGTAACCACGTGCGCCGCGCCATCCCCAGCGCGCTCAACGCAAAAAGCGCACCCACCCCAGCACGCAGAAACGCAATCGTTAGCGCAGACAATCCATAGGATTCATAGAGTCCACGCACCCACAAGCCGATCGTACTCCACAACACGGCAGCGATAACGATAAAAAGATAACCCCGTGAGAAAGACGCCATCGGCTTGAGCATACCATTAGCCAGCGGCGATGTCAACATTGACCCTGGGGACCGGGACATTTCAGTTTAGAGGTAGATGTGGCACAGGCAAAAAGGTCATCCGTCGTGCCATCCATCGCGAAATAGTCCCCCGGTCCCATTCCCCGTTGGGGCGAAGATTTTTCGCCCCAACAGGATAATTACTCAGCCGTCCTATCCATCGCGAAATAGCCCCACCCCTGGTCTCCCTCCCCACGCCGCTCTGCGGCGTGGGGAGGGGGAAACAAGGGATATAGGGATGTGGGCGAGCGGCGCAGCCGCTCGCCATCACCCTTCCTCCCATCTCCCCCTGCTCTCCCCGCTTTGCGGGGGAGAGCAGGGGGCTGGGGGATGAGAGGGGGCATTCCCGTAGAGACGAAAGATTTTTCGCCCGTACAACGACGGCGAAACAACGAGCACCGTAACCTTCCGATGGCGGAAAAGACTTTGGCACACCTACTTAGACCCGCAACGTTTTCCAGCGTCCCGCGCGAAAGCGTAACGAGACGAGGAGCGCGCGCACGGCAAAATCGCTAATCCACGCTATCCACATTCCAAAAAGTCCCAGCCCCAGGACAATCCCTAACACGTACCCCACAAACACGCGCACCAGCCAGATGCCGATGAACGTTACCGCGAGAGTCGCGCGTGTATCGCCGGCGCCGCGCAAGGCACTGGCAAGGATCATACTCACGGATAGAAAGGGTTGCCCCAGCGCGATAAACGTCAGACACATCTGCGCGGGTCCCCACACGTCCGCATCGGTGGTGAACAGACGCACGAGCGGTTCGCGCCAGATCAAGAACGCGATGCCCATCACGACCATCCACACGGTTCCACTCTGCAACGCCTGATACGCGCTCTGTTCGGCGCGTTCGGGGTTTTTTGCCCCCAGATTCTGTCCCACCAACGTCGTTGCTGCAACGCCAAAGGCAAACGCCGGCATAATCGAAAAGCCGCTGATGGTGAATGCGATTTGCTGTGCCGCATAATTCGCCGTACCCAACGAAACTGCCATCGCCGCGAACACCAAAAAGCCGGCCTGAAAAACGATTTGCTCTGCCGCGCTCGGCAAGCCAATGTTCAAAATACGCGCAATCACGTCGCGATGAAATCCCCAGCCCCAGCGCCAGTCGAGCGGCAACACCTTGGTGCGCTTGAACAAGACATAGACGATGAGGCACGCGCCGATCACGCGCGAGGTCGTAATCGCGATCGCGGCACCCAGCGCGCCCAGGCGCGGAAAACCAAAGTTGCCAAAGATGAACGCGTACGCCAGAAAGATGTTGATGAGATTGATGAACCCGGTAATCCACATCGGCGTCAGCGTATCGCCCGCGCCGCGCAGCGTGCCACTGCCGATGAACATCACACCCATCGCGAACGAGAACAACGAAACGATCCGCAGAAACGCACTCGCCAGCGCGCTCACTTCTGCCGTCGCGCCCATCACTCCCACAATCGCATCCGCAGTAAACCAGGTGACCAGACCAATGCCCACGCCGACCATCACACCGAGCGTGAGCGATTGCTTGGCGATGCGTTCGGCTTGATGCAGGTCTCCCGCGCCGAGAGCGCGCGCCACCAGCGCGGTGTTGCCCACCGCCAGCCCCATAAACGCCACTTGTAGGAAAAACGTCAATTGTCCACCCAGCCCAATGCCGGCAATCGCGTCCTTGCCCAGTTGTCCCACAAAGATCATATCGAAAACCATCAGCATCGTTTGCAACAGGTTTTCGATGAGCGAAGGACCCGCCAACAAAAGCACGCGCCGATTGATTGTAATCGGCGCGTTCGGCGGCGGCGGTTGGCGCAGGGCAGCAATCTGCGCAGAAAAACGAGCCCAGGTTTGCTGTAGTTTTATTGCCATTGCATCACCACACGTGGAATTTCACCCACATTCTCCAGAACATAATCGGGGCGCACAGTTGCGCCTACCAGATGCTCACGACGCGTGACACCGGTCAGCACGAGCGCGGTGCACGCGCCCACAGCACGCCCCATCGCAATATCGGTTTCCAGACGATCCCCAACGACAAGGCACGCTGGCGCGGGCACCCCCATCTGTTCAATTGCCGTGTGGAGGATGAACGGCGAGGGTTTGCCCGCCACAAATTCTACCGCTGTGTTGGTCGTCGCCTGAATCGCCGCGATGATGCCGGCACAATCGGGAATCTCGCCCTCTTCTACAGGACACGACGCATCGGCATTCGTGGCAATAAAATGCGCGCCGTGAAACTTGATCGCCTGAAACGCAATGTTGAGTTTGCGATAATCGAATGTGCGATCAAACGCCGCGACGACATACTCGATGTGCGCGGGTTCGTCCGTCAAATGGATGCCTGCCGCGCGCATTTCTTCGTGCAACGCCGGCTCGCCGATGACAAAGACGCGCGCCGACGGCGCGTGACGCTGCAAGTACGCCACCAACACGCGCACCGACGTGATGACATCGCGCGGTGTCGCCGGAATGCCCAGGCGCGTCAGTTTTGCCGCATACGCGGCAGCAGGTTCAAGCGGTTTGTTGGAGATAAAAACGCACGGCAGTCCCCGTGCGCGAATTTCCGCCAGTGTTTCGACAGCCCCCGGTAAAACTCGTTCGCCCAGATATACCGTGCCGTCGAGATCGAAGATGAATGCCTGAATGTTCGTCATCTGGTGATGCCAAGTATAGCACGCTTTATGCTGGAAGGCAATTGACCAGCACCCCCGCGCGAATGTGCGCGCGCAGGTCGCGCATCAATCGCAGCATCATTCGCAAATTGTGCAGCGTCGCCAGCCGATAGTACGTTAATTCTCTGGCGCGGTGCAAATGATGCAAATACGCGCGCGAAAAATGCCGACAGGTGTAACAATCGCACGTCGGGTCAATCGGCGCGCGATCGAGCGCATAGCGCGCGTTGCTGATGTTGAGCCGTTGTTCGGGATTCTCGGCGATCTCGCGCGAAACGATGAGCGCACCATTGCGCGCCCAGCGCGTCGGCGCGGCGCAATCGAACAGGTCAATGCCGCGCGCAACGCCAGCGATAATGTCCGCAATTTCGCCGATGCCAAGCAGGTGGCGCGGTTTGTCTTCCGGCAAAAGCGGAATCGTCCATTCCAGAATCGCCAGCATCTCTTTTTTCGATTTGCCGAGCGAGCCGCCGATGCACAAGCCCTCGAATGGCAGCGCGCCGATGAAACGCGCCGATTCTTCGCGCAAGTCACGATACGCGCCGCCTTGCACAATGCCCCACAACGATTGATACTCACGCCGCGTCCTGGCATGTTGCGCCAGACAACGTTCTGCCCAGCGATGCGTGCGCGCGAGCGCGGTGCGCGTGTACTCGTACGAATCGAGCGGCGAAGTACACTCATCGAACGCGACGACAAAATCCGCGCCGAGGTGATGTTGAATTTGCATCGAACGTTCGGGGTCGAGCCGCATCAACGCGCCGTCGAGATGCGAACGAAACGTCACGCCGTCGTCGTCAATTTTGCACAGCGGCGTACCTCTAGAAGAGGAAGCAAGGGAGGATGACATCTTTCTCCCCCTCTCCCCCTCTCGTTCGCTCTCCTGTTCTTCGGGAAAAATATCCGCAATCTTGCCAACGCCATCGCGAATTGCCGCGCCGAGCGAGAACACTTGAAAGCCGCCGCTATCGGTCATCAACGGGCGATGCCACTGCATAAACGCGTGCAAGCCCCCCAGTTCCGCGATTTTCTCCGCGCCCGGTCGCAGCGCGAGATGGTAGGTGTTGGCGATAATCAGTTGCACACCCAGCGCTTCCAGATCATCGGCGGTGAGCGCCTTGACCGATGCCTGCGTCGCAACGGGCATAAAGTTCGGCGTTTCGATGTCGCCGTGTGCCGTGTGAATGATGCCTGTGCGCGCGCGGGTGTTGGGATCGCGCGCGGTGATGGTGAAGGTGAGTGTCATCTATGTTTCTTCTTTTGGAAATCTCTTGCTCAGCCTAAATTTCGCACGTTAAAAATTGGATAGAGAGGCGAAGAGCCAGCAGATCTCTTTTTGTGGTAGAATATGGAGTGTGAATCTACTTCTCGTCAGGAGTGTTCTCATGCCACCTACCACGACAT
>Ga0308410_1002468_pt1 | contig 10590 bp, 10 predicted proteins | sample HotsprOSTMatCore_FD_203467 | JGI IMG/M metagenome (GOLD analysis project Ga0308410, IMG submission 203467) | Hot spring phototrophic mat microbial communities from Octopus Spring, Yellowstone National Park, Wyoming, United States -... | ecosystem: Environmental > Aquatic > Thermal springs > Hot... | reverse complement strand
GCCCGCCTGGTCGACCGTGAACCCCTCGTGCAGGGCGAGCTGCTCGGCGAGTTCGCGGCGGAACTCGACATCGTCGTCGACGACCAGGATCCGATGGGTGATGGGCATCCGCTCGCCCCGGGGCCGGCCTCGTGCGGGGCGAAGCTAGCCGAGGGCCTCGGAAGCGGGAAGAGCGGGCGGACCCGGGTGCGCGGCGGGCGCGCCACCCGGTGTCCGGCTGCCGGCGCACGGAGCTCGCCGCGGGCGATCCGGTGGCCGTCGCCCGTCGGCCGCTCCTGGCCGTCGTTCGCCCCGACGAGCCGCTCGATTTCACCCTCTTCGGCATGCCGGTGGAGGCCCGCTTCCCGGGAGCGGCGGGTCTCGACGGGGCCCGCTTGCTCCGCTCCGCTCCGCAGCTAAACTTCGATCCGGGGCCGGCTTTCGTGCGACCGACGAGCCACGCGGGGCCCCGTGGCGAGGGACGGAGGACGCCATGCTGCTCGCGGGTCTGCTCGACCGCGTGATCCGGGTCGGCACGCTCGGCGTGATCGACGCCGCCGGAGAGCGTCGGATCTTCCAGGGTTCCCGGCCGGGCCCGAAGGCCACCATCCGGTTGCACGATCGGGCGATCGAATGGCGCCTCCTGCTCGACGGCGAGCTCGCCCTGGGCGAGGCCTGGATGGACGGGCGGCTCACGCTCGAGGAGGGCACGCTCTACGACCTGCTCGAGCTTCTCATGAGCAACCTGGCCCAGGCCGACGGGCGGGGCTGGGCCGGCCTCGTCCAGCGCGGCTTGAACGCGCTGCGCACCGCCTACGACCGCAACCCGATCTGGCGCGCCAAGCGCAACATCGCCCACCATTACGATCTGTCGGGCGAGCTCTACGAGCTGTTCCTCGACAGCGAGCGGGAATACACTTGCGCCTACTTCCCCCGGCCCGATGCCGACATCGAGGAGGCGCAGCGCGCCAAGGAGCGCCACATCGCCGCCAAGCTTCTGCTCGAGCCGGGCATGAAGGTGCTCGACATGGGCTGCGGCTGGGGGGCGCTCGGCCGCTACTTGGCGCGCACCTTCGGGGTCGACGTGACCGGCGTGACGCTCTCGAAGGAGCAGGTCGCGTACGCCAACGAGCGGGCGGCCCGCGAGGGGCTCGCCGATCGCTGCCGCTTCCTCTACCAGGACTACCGCGAGGCCCAGGGGCGCTTCGACCGGATCGTCTCGGTCGGCATGCTCGAGCACGTCGGCAAGGCGCATTACGGAGAGCTGTTCGCCAAGATCCAAGAACTCTTGGTCCCCGACGGCGTCGTCCTGATCCACTCGATGGGCCACATGGCCGGACCGGGCTACCCCAACCCCTGGATCCGCAAATACATCTTCCCCGGCGGCTACATCCCCGCCCTCTCCGAAGTCCTGCCGGCGCTCGAGCGCTCGGGCCTCTGGCTCACCGACTGCGAGATCCTCCGCCTCCATTACGCCGAGACCCTGCGCTGCTGGCGCGAGAAGTTCGAGCGCAACCGGGCCCGCATCCGCCAGATCTACGACGACCGGTTCTGCCGGATGTGGGAGTTCTATTTGATCGCGAGCGAGCTCTCCTTCCGCGTCGGCGACCTCATGATCTTCCACCTGCAGATCGCCAAGGACCGCAAGGCGGTTCCGCTCCTGCGCGACTACATGGTCGACCGCGAGCGCGAGCTCCTGGCCGCCGAGCGGGCGCCGCGGCTGCGCGCCGCCGAGTGAGCCGCGGCCCCGAGCCGGTCGCGCTCGCCGTCCAAGAGCTCGGCGCGGGCCCGCCCCTTCTCGTCCTCCACGGCCTTCTGGGTCAGGGGCGGAACTGGGCGAGCCTCGCCAAGCCCCTGGCCGCTCGTCGGCGTGTCCTCCTGGTCGACCTGCGCAACCACGGCCGCTCGCCGCACCGTCCCGAGATGTCCTATCCGGCGATGGCGGCCGACCTCGCGGCCCTCCTCGACCGGCTCGGCCTCGCCCGCGCCTCCTTCCTCGGCCACAGCATGGGCGGCAAGGCGGCCATGGTGCTGGCCTGCACCGCCCCCGAGCGTGTCGACCGGCTCGTCGTGGTCGACGTGGCTCCGGTCGACTACGGGCCGCGGCCCGACTTCGAAGCCTATCTGCGCGCCATGCTGGCGATCGACCCGGCCCGCTTCACCCGTCGGGCCGAGGTCGAGGCGGCGCTCGCCGAGGTGGTGCCCGATCCGCGCATCCGTGCCTTCCTCGCGAGCAACCTCGACACGCGCGACGGCCGGCTCGCCTGGCTGCCGAACCTCGGCGCCCTGCTCGCCTCCCTGCGGGCGCTCGCCGGCTTCCCCGCCGACCTGCCGCCGGCCCCGGCCGGGCTGCCGGTGCTCGCGATCCGCGGCGGCCGCTCGGACTATGTCCGACCCGACCACGAGCCCGCCTTCCGTCGCCTGTTCCCGGCGCTCCGCCTCGAGACGGTCACCGAGGCCGGCCATTGGGTGCATGCCGATGCGCCGGCTGCCGTCCTCGCGCTCTTGGAGGGGTTTCTGCCGGGGGCCGAGCCCTCGCGCATTGGGCTAGCGTGACGCTGACGCGCTCGCCGCGTTGGACAAAGGGCGCGGCTCGTGGCACGCTCGTGCGGGCGGGGCGCGATCGGCGGAGACGGGCGATGCGGCGGTGGCTGTCGGGTGGCGTCCTTCTGTCCTTGAGCCTCGTCGCCGGCCACGCGGCGGTCGAGGCCTGGATGGAGGCGCGCGCCGTCTTCACCCTCGAGGAGGCGGCTCGCGGTCTGCCGGAGGGCGCGCGGCTCGCCTGGCAGCGGCTCGATGCCCGGCCGCTGCGGCTCGCCCTCGACGTCGAAGGGGTGCGGCTCGACCTGCCGGCGGGGGCGCGGGTCCGCGCGCTCGAGGTCGGCACCCTGCGCCTCGCGCAGGCGGCGGGCGGGGTCGACACCCTCGGCCGGGTCAGCTCGGTTCGCGCCGAGAACGTCACGATCGAGCTCGCCGACGATGGCGGGACGGTGCGGATCGCGGCGATCGAAGGAGACCGCGTCGACATCGACGCGCTGACCGCAGCACTCGCCCGACCGCAGCCCTGGGAGGCGCTCGGCGAGCTCCGGCTCGGCCCGCTGCTCCTCCAGGATTTGGACTTCGTTCAGGGCGACGCCAGCTTGCGCGTGCCGCGCCTTTCGATCGCGGGCTGGGCCGATCGGCGCCTCGAAGGGCTCGCGCTCGAGGCGCTCGAGGCGCGGGACGGCGCCGGCAGCGCGGTGAAGATCGCGTCCCTCGCCCTCGACCGGCTCGACCTGCACGCCGCCGATCCCGCGAGCTTGGAGCAGCTCGGCGCGGATCCAATGGAGGTCCTCGGGTTCCTCGACCGGCTGCGGATCGACGGGCTCAGGCTCGCCGACCTCTCGTTCGGGGACGGCGCGAAGCGGCTCGACCTCGCCCGGCTCGAGCTCGGCCGGCTCGGCCAGGGCCGCCTCGAGGCCTTCCGCCTGGAGCGCTTCGAGGTCGAGAGCGCGGAAGGGCGGGGCGATCTCGCGCTCGCCGAGATCGAGCGGATCGACTGGAGCCGCGTCCGGCTCGAGCGGCTCGTTCGGGCCGGGACGCTCCTGGGCGAGCTCGCGGCGATGGCCCGCGAAGCGGCCGAGGCCGTGGAGGAAGACGAGGACGGCGCGTCGGACGAGGCGGCGACCGACGACGCGGCCGAGGGCACCGAGGAGCAGGAGCTCGCCGGATCGTTCGCCGGGCTCGAGTTCGCGGCCGAGCTCGTCCGGCTCGAGGTGGGCACGATCCGCGTGGAAGGGCTGGTCGCGGGCGAGCCGGCCGGTTCCGGGGCCGAGCTCGACCGGTTCCGCTGGGACGGGCTCGTCGAGGGGCGGTTCGGGGCGATCGAGCTCGCGGGGCTCCGCGGCCGGGGCAAGGACGGGACGGAGTTGCGCCTCGAGCGGTTCGAGCAGAGCGCCGTCACGATCGCACCGCCCGACTTCGCCGACCGGCTCGAGCGGGCGCCGCGCACGCCCGAGGCGCTCCAAGAGCTCACGGCCGAGCTCGCCCGGCTGCCCTGGGACAGCCGCACGCTGCTCACGGGCCTCGCGCTCGACAAGAACGGGCGCCGCGGCTTCGGGATCGAGCGCGCCGCCCTCGCCCTCGAGCAACGCGGCAGCGAGAAGGCGACCCGCTTCGAGCTCACGGGCCTCCTCCTCGACCCCGCCGTGCTGGACGACGAGGAGCTGAAGGGCAGCCTGGCGATGGCCGGCATCGACCGCCTCCAGCTCGGCTTCCGCCTGGCTTCGGTGTTCGACGAAACCTCGCTCGAGACGGCCCTCGACCCGCTCGAGCTCGACGCGCCGGGCTTGTTCGGCCTGCGGACGAGCGTGCTGGGCAAACTCGGCGCCGATCCGGCGGTCGATCCCGTGACCGCCTCGAACGATGCGGTGCTCCGGCGCGCCGAGCTCCGCCTCGAGGACAAGGGCCTGATCGACCGTCACCTCGACAACATGGCCAAGAAGGCGCGCAAGAAGCGGGCCGATCTCGCCAAGGAACTCGTCCGTGACCTGCGCAGCGACGAGCCGATGCGCTCGCTCCTCGATCAGAAGCGTGCCGGGGAGCTCGAGAAGTTCTTGACCAAGCCGCGGGTCCTCGTGATCCGCTTGGCGCCGCCCAAGCCCGTGACCTTCATGGCGGCGTTCATGGGCGTGCTCGCCACGCCCGGCCAAGCCGCCAAGACCTTGGGCCTCACGATCGAGGCCCGCGACTCCTGAGCCGCCGGGAAGGGCTGCGCCCGGCCCGGTCGCTCAGCGCATTTCCGCGCCGGTCCGGTCCCAGGTCGGGATGTAGTCCGAGCGCAGATTGTGGGTGTGGACGTAAGCGCCCTTGGCGATCGGCTCGCGGGCCGAGCCGATCGGCGCACCGTACTTGACCACCTTCTCGCCGGCCGCGATCGGTCTGCGGGCGAGCTTGTGGCCGGTCGGCACCTCGCGGTCGAGCCGGACCGGCTCGCCGTCGATCGCGATTTCGGTCCCGGCCGGCAGATCGCAGCAGGCGACGAGCACATTGTCCTCCGGGGCGAGCAGCAGGAGCCGCCGGTCGGTCGACCCGACCGCGACCGCCGCCTCGACCCCGCTCGTCACGATCCGACCCATCGGCGCGCCCCCGGCTCAGAACTTGCCGTACTTCAAGTAGGCCTGCTGCGGGTCCTCGCCCGCGAGGATGGCCTTGCGGATCAGGTTCTCCGTGCCGATCGCCCGTTCCGCCTCGGCCACCACCTCCTCCGCCCGCGCCTTCGGCACGACGACGATCCCGTCGGCATCGGCCAAGAGATAATCCCCGGGCAGGATCCGCACCTCGCCGATCACGATCGGCACGTCCACCCCGTCGACCCGCCAGAACGAGACGATGTCCTTGGGCGTGGTGTGGCGGAAGGCGATCGGAAAGCCGATCTTCTCGATGAAGGCGAGATCGCGCGTCGCCCCGTCGACCACGTAGCCGAGCACGCCCTTGTGCTGGAGCGTCTCGGCGGAAAGCTCGCCCATCAAGGCCACCGCGTGGGTGTGCGGCTGGCAGACCAGCACCCGGCCGGGTTCGGCCCTGGAGAGGAGCCCGGTCCATTCGAGCAGCGTGGTGTGCCGATCCGCCGCCTCGTCGACATGGCCCGAGACGGTCTGCACGGGACCCGCGAGGGGTCGGCTGCGGTCGTGCAGCCGGATCTCGGGCGGCAGGACGAAGTTCCGCAGCCCCATCGCCCGCATCACGTCGTTGAGCACACCCGTGTAGCACCGGGCGAGCCGTTCGGTGAGCGCGTCCCTCGCCGTCATCGCCGCCTCCCTCGAGCCCGGCCGATCCTAGCCGATACCCTCCGAGCCGGAAGCTCCCGCCGAAGATGGCTCGTCGGCGTCGGCGGGTGACCGGTGCCGGCCAGGACGGCACCTCACTCCGCGTCGAGGGCCCGGCAGTCGGTCGCCGCCCAGGAGACCTTGACCTTCTGGCCGGGGGCGAGGCGCATCTGGTCCTGGCGGTTCGCGAGCTTGACCACGAAATCCTCGTGCCCGAGCAGGGCGAGCCGGACCCGCAGATGGTCGCCGTGGTAGATCGTCTCCAAGACCTCGCCCTCGAACTCGTTGTCCCGGGCGATCATCGAGTTGATCGCCACCCGCTCGGGCCGCAGCGAGAGGGTGGTCGCGGCACCGGCGCCGCCGACGTTGCCGGCCACGGCCGCGATCCGCCGGCCGGCCACCTCGACCAGGCAGCGCTCGCCGAAGCGCTCGACGACCGTGCCCGAGAGCCGGTTGTTCTCGCCGATGAAGCGGGCGACGAAGGCGTTCTTGGGCCGCTCGTAGAGCTCGGCCGGGCTCGCGAGCTGCTGGATCCGGCCGTCGTTGAACACCGCCACCCGGTCGGACATGGTCAAGGCCTCGCCCTGGTCGTGGGTGACGTAGACGAAGGTGAGGCCGAGCCGCTCGTGCAGATGCTTGAGCTCGTATTGCATGCTCTCGCGCAGCTGCTTGTCGAGCGCACCCAAAGGCTCGTCCATGAGCACGAGCTTGGGCTCGAAGACGAGCGCCCGGGCGAGCGCCACGCGCTGCTGCTGACCGCCCGAGAGCTGCGCCGGCCGCCGGCTCTCGAAGCCCTCGAGACGGACCATGGCGAGCGCCCGCGCGACCCGCCGCTCGATCTCGGCCTTGGGAAGGCGCCGCACGGCGAGCGGGAAGGCGACGTTCTCGGCCACCGTCATGTGCGGGAAGAGCGCGTAGTTCTGGAAGACCATGCCGATGTCGCGCTTCCAGGGCGGCAGCCGGCTGACCGGCCGGCCGTCGAGGAAGATCTCCCCCTTGGTCGGCTGCTCGAAGCCCGCGAGCATCATCAAGGTCGTGGTCTTGCCCGACCCCGAGGGGCCGAGGAGCGTCAGGAACTCGCCCCGCGCGATCGCGAGATCGAGGCTTTTGACGACCAGGCTCTGCCCGTCGTAGGTCTTCTCGACGCCCGCGAAGCGGACGATCGTGTCGGATGTTTCGGCCATGCCCGCCCGCGGCTCGTGCCGCCCGTGCGGCGCCTCGGTTAGACCAGCCCCGGCAGGGCCGCAACGGCGATCCCGCCGCGCACCGGAGGTCCCCTTGCCGTCCACCGAACCGCTGTTCCGCGAGGATGCCTACCTTCGGATCTGCGAGGCCCGCGTGCTCGAAGCCGGGCCGGCCGGGATCGTCCTCGACCGCACGGTCTTCTACCCCACGGGCGGCGGCCAGCCGGGCGACCGGGGTGTGCTCGTCGCGGCCGACGGGACGGAGATCGCGATCGTCGACACCCGCAAAGGCGAGGGCGAGGCGATCCTGCATCTGCCGGCCGAAGGCGCGCCCCCGCTCGAGCCGGGCACGCGGGTCGAGGCGCGGATCGACTGGGAGCGGCGGCATCGGCTCATGCGGGCGCACACCGCCCTCCATCTCCTCTGCGCGGCGGCCGCGGCCCCGGTCACCGGTGGGGCGGTGGGCGAGCTCGAGGGCCGGCTCGACTTCGACCTGCCCGAGCCGCCCGAGCGCGAGGCGATCGAGGCGCGGATCGCGGGCTGGATCGCCGAGGACCGCCCGGTCGAGGCCCTTTGGGTCGAGGAGGCGGAGCTCGACCTTCGCCCCGACCTCGTGAAGACCCTGTCGGTGCGGCCGCCGCGCGGTGCCGGCCGAGTCCGCCTCGTGCGGATCGAGGGCGTCGATCTCCAGGCCTGCGGCGGCACCCACGTCGCCCGCACGGGCGAGATCGGCCGGGTGCGGATCGGCAAGATCGAGAAGAAGGGCCGGCAGAACCGGCGGATCGCGATCGCGATCGAGGGCTGAGCCGACCGGGCCGCGTCGGGCTCAACCGTCGCGAGCTTCCCACAGATCGACCCCGTCGGCGCGCGTCCGGCGGACCACGCGTCCCTCGCGCTCGAGCGCCACGAGATGGGCGAGTGTTTCGGCGAGCGCGAAGCCCACCTGGTGCAGGTCGAGCTCCTTGGTGAAGAGCCCGGCCATGACCTCCGCGGCGGTGGTCGGCCGGCGGCAGAGCGCGGCGGTCTCGTCGAGCCGGGCGCGATGGTGGGCGCGGAGCTGGGCGAGCCGTGGCCGGAGCCCGCGATAGGGCCGCTCGTGCGAAGGCAAGACCAGCACATCCGCGGGCAGCGCCTCGTATTGGCCGATGCTGCGCACGAAGGCGCCCAAGGGGTCGCGCTCGGGCGAGGTGGGCCAAAGGCCCACGACCGGGGTGATCCGCGGCAGGAGCTGGTCGGCGCCGATTAGGATCCCACGCTCGGCCGAGAAGAGCGTCACCATCTCGGGTGAATGGCCGCGGCCGACCAGCACCCGCCAGCGTGTGCCCGAAGCTTCGAGCTCGTCGCCCGCTTCCAGGATCTCGATCGAGGCCGGCACCGGGCGCACTCCCGGCCGGTAGGCGTTGCCGCGGTCGCGCCGCCGCTCGATCAGCTCGAGGGACAGGCCGGCGCGGCGGTCCTGGGCGAGTCCGGCGGCCACGAACTCCTCGCTCGTGTCGAGCTGCAGCATCCGGCCCGTGAGCCACTCGGTCCGGGTCATGACCAAGGGCAAGCCGAAAGCGCGGCAGAGCCGCCCGGCCTGGCCCAGATGGTCGGGGTGGAAATGGGTCGCGAGGATCCGCCCCAAGGGCTTGCCCAGGAGCTTCCCGCCCGCGAGCAGCCCGTCCCAGACCGCGGTCGTCCGCGCGTCGGCGTAGCCCGTGTCGACGAGCGTCCAAGAAGCCCCGTCGTCCAGGAGCCAGAGGTTGATGTGGTCGAGCTTGAAGGGCAGGGCCAAGCGCAGCCAGAAGATGCCCTCGGCGATCGGCACGGGCTCGTTCAACGGCGGCACCGGCGCCGCCCAGACGACGTCCTGCGCCGGATCGCCGCGCTCGACCGGGGAGGGGATCGCTACCACGTTGCTCTCCGTGCGGGGTCGGCGCGTGGATAGACCTCCGGCCCCGGGCGAACAACCCGCGCCCTCGAAGCGCGGGTCGGCGAGCGGAGGCGGTGATGGACGAAGCGAAGCAGCACGAAGATCCGGGCTTCACCATCCGACGGTTGTTGCGCGAACAGCCGCGCGCGGCCCTCGGCACGCTGCTCGCCGAGACGGGCGAGCCCTACGTGTCGCTCGCCATGGTGGCGGTCGATCACGACGCCCGGCCGATCCTGTTGATCTCCGATCTCGCCGACCACACCCGCAACATCCGCCGCGACCCGCGCGTCTCGCTCCTGTTCGACGGGACCGTGGGACTCGCCGTGCCGCTCACCGGGGCCCGGGCGACCGTCCAGGGTCGGGCGGTGTGCGTCGACGGCGACGCGCGGCTCGCCCGCCGCTACGTGGCGCACCATCCCGACGCCGAGCTCTACCTCGGCTTCAAGGACTTCCACCTGTTCAAGGTCGAGGTCGAGCGCGCGCATCTGGTGGCCGGCTTCGGCCGCATCCATTGGCTCGAGGCCGCGCACTTCCTCTACGATGCGAGTTCGGCCGGGCCGCTCGCCGAGGCCGAGGCCGAGATCGTCGCGCACATGAACGAGGACCACGCGGATGCGGTCCAGCTCTACGCCGAGCGCCTGTCGGGTCGCACCGGCGGCGGCTGGAAGCTCGCGGGCGTCGATCCCGAGGGCGCCGATCTTCGGCGCGAGGGCGAGACGGCCCGGCTCTGGTTCGACAAGCCGGTCCACGATGCCGAGAGCTGCCGGGTCGAGCTCGTCCGGCTCGTCAAGCGCGCCCGGGCGATGGCCGAGGAGACCGCCGCCGGGGCCTCGGGGTGAGCGGGTTCGCCGCTAGGCGCCGTCGACCGCGCCCCAGATCTCGAGGGCACCGTCCCAGATCATCTTGAACGCGACCCAAAGGATGATCGCGAGGCCCACATAGGCGATCCAGCGATGCCGGTCGATCAGCCGGGCGATGTACCCGGCCGCGACCGCCATGAGCGCGATCGAGAGGAGAAGGCCGAAGGCCATGATGTAGGGGTGGTCGCGCGCCGCACCGGCGACCGCCAGCACGTTGTCGAGCGACATCGAGACGTCGGCGATCGCCACCTGGGCGACCGCGGAAGCGAAGGTCTTCTGCCCCGGCACCGTGGCGTGCGCGCCCGGGATCACCTGCGGGATCTCGTGCCGCTCGGCGGCTTTCTGGGCCTGGAGCTCGCGCCACATCTTCCAGGCGACCCAGAGGAGCAGGACCCCGCCCGCGAGCAACAGGCCGATGATCGCCAGGAGCTGGGTGACGATCAGCGCGAAGGCGATCCGCATCAAGAGCGCCAAGCCGGCGCCCAAGAAGATCACCTGGCGCTGCTTGGCCGGGGGCAGGCCCGCCGCGGCTGTGCCGACCACGACCGCATTGTCGCCGGCGAGCACGATGTCGATGAGCACGACCTGGGTGAGCGCGGTGAGCTGGGAGGCGAGCTCGCCGGAGATCATCGATCGCGGTTCCGAAGGCGCGGTTTTCCCGGGGACCGCGCCCGACCGCGCGGCGCCGCGAAGCTAGCCCGCCCGCCGCCGATTTGCACCTCTCTCGAGCAAGGGGGCGGACCGGCCGCGGCGCCGGCCGGTCGCCCGCACCGGTCCGAGGGGCCGCGCGTCGCCCAAGAAGTAGGCGAAGGGCAGGAGCGGCCCGTGGCCGCGCGCCGGGTCGTGCC
>Ga0308410_1002463_pt1 | contig 10599 bp, 13 predicted proteins | sample HotsprOSTMatCore_FD_203467 | JGI IMG/M metagenome (GOLD analysis project Ga0308410, IMG submission 203467) | Hot spring phototrophic mat microbial communities from Octopus Spring, Yellowstone National Park, Wyoming, United States -... | ecosystem: Environmental > Aquatic > Thermal springs > Hot... | reverse complement strand
CGACCTTGCGCAAGCAAGGCTATTCGGTCCTCGATGGTCTCACCAGCGTTTTCGCCGGTCAGCCGCTCATGCCCAGGCTGACGGCCTGAGCAGTTACGCGCAGACAATTGCGCGCTCGCATGGGCGTGGAAACTGTTGCTGACCTTCACGCGCGCGCGAGCGACTGGCTGGCGGCCCATGGCTTGGTAGAGGAAGCGTTGCAGCAGGCGCGGCTGGCGGACGATACGGCGCGGGTGGTCCGGTTGGTCGAAGCTAACACCCACGCGATCCTCAACCGCGAAGAATGGATGACGCTGGTGCGTTGGTTGGCGTACGTGCCGGAAGCGGAGGTGCAGCGTCGCCCGAAACTGTTGTTGGCGCACGCCTACGTGAAGGTGATGCGCAATGAGTTGGCCGACGTTCCGCATCTGGCCGATCAAGCCGAGCGGCTGATTCACGATGGCGGCTTGGATATGTCCGCGGACTAGATCAAGGCTGCGCAGGGCGAGGTTCTGGGGCTACGCTCGCAGTTAGTGCTCTCTTCAGGGCAGCGCGGTGTCGAGTTGGCTGAGGCGGCCCTGCGTCTACTCCCCGATGAGTATCGCTATGCTCGCGGTCTGGCGCTCGTGTTCCTGGCCATGCACATGCAGTCACTTGGACAGAAGCGCGAAGCAGAGGAGCGATTGCGCTTAGCGGCGCTGCGAGCGTTGTCTTCCGACGCGTTTTCGGCGCGCATCCTGTTTGCACAGTGGGCCCTGGCGTGGATGGCAGGTGAAATCGCTTCAGCTGGGGCGGTGATCGAGCGCTTCCTGGCGGTCAGCCAAGACGCTGGGTTGATGGTGAGCTTGTGTTGGGCGCACACTTACGCGGGCGAGCGGCATCTTGAGATCAATGAGCTTGAGCGCGCTATCGAGCACTTCGAAGTAGTGGTCTCGCACGCACATCTGACCAATTTTCGCTGCCAAGTCATTGCGCGCATGCAACTTGCCCTGGCCCAGCAGGCGTCCGGGCGGCCGGAGCAGGCGGATGCCGTTATGCGCAATTTGCGGGCGCATGCCCGGGCTGTCCAGATCTTTGCTCACTGGCCGCAGTTCGATGCCCTGGAGGCGCGCCTGTGGCTATTGCGCGGCGATGTGACCAACGCCGCGCGCTGGCTGCAGACGTCTATCCGGCCAAACCCCGGCCTCGAATTCCTCGGCCCGGAATATCCCAGGTTGACGCGGGCGCAAATCCTGATCGCCCAACGATCCCCCGAGGCGCTGGACGAAGCGTTTGTGTTGTTGCGTGAACTCCGCTGTGAGACAGAGACGCGACACCTCCACTACGCGCAAGCCAAAGTTATGGCGGTGCAAGCCTCGGCGCTGTATGCCCTCAACCGGTCCGACGAAGCGCTGCGGGTCATGGAAAAGGCAGTACAGATCGGCGAACGCGGCGGTTTGATTCGCGCGTTTGCTGACCTCGGCCCGGACGTGCTGACCGTCCTGCGTGCGCTGGCCGACTGCACCGAGCCGGGGAGTATGCGCCGCGCGTATCTCGATCGCCTCATCGCCGCATTCGGCGTTGCGCCGGTCGCGCCATCCGTCCTGACCCTGCGCGAGATCGAAGTGCTGGAGTTGCTGGGCAAACGCCGCTCGGATAAAGAAATCGCCGAATCCCTCTTCGTCTCCCGATCCACTGTGGCCAAGCACACCGCCAGCATCTACCGCAAGCTCGGCGTGGGCAACCGTCGCGAGGCCGTCGCTCGGGCCCGCGCCCTCGGTGTGCTGTCTGGGACCGCGTAAGCGTGAGCGTAACGCTGCGCGGCCGCACTCCAGCGAAATAGTCAATTTCTGGTCAATTGCCGTCAGGCAACGGTGTTGCCATTCTCTATAACTTACAACCGTCATGAGTGCAGGCGGCGATGACGTCAGGTTGCGAAGGCCAGCTTTGACAGGGCGCACACGGTTGTGAATCTGTACACGCCGGCAACCTTTGAGATCCTTGTATCGGGCAGGCTCAGTCCGGCCTGGATGGATTACGTGGATGCCAGCGCGATCGCGTTTGTCGACGATGCAGAGGAAGGCCCATTGACGGTGATCACCTTGCGCGATGTAGATCAGTCTGCGTTGATCGGGCTGATCAATGCGCTGTTCGAGTGGGGCGTGCCGCTGATCGGTGTGCGCCACATCCGCGATGCGAGCCAGGCACGTGAATGACGCAAGTCGTGCAGGTCATGCAAGTCGCAGTTGGGATTGACCAACGGAATTGGTCTTAACAATGGGGTTTAAGAATGGGAGAAACACAGAAGGAGATCACAACATGTTAGGTAATATTCTCGGCGCGATTGTTCTTGGAATCATCGGCGTAGTGCTGCTGACCAACGGCTACCGCTGGTTTCGCATCCTGCTGCCTTTCTGGGCATTCTTCGTCGGTGCAAGCTTTGTCACGGCGCTGGTATCCGGCATCTTCGGGCAGAACTTCTTCAGCACCGCCGTGGCCTGCGTCCCGGCCGTGCTGCTCGGCCTGGTGTTCGCCGTCCTGTCGTATGTGTGGTGGTCGGTGGCGGTGTTGTTCTGGGCGGGCTCGGTGGGCGCTGCGCTGTCCTCTGGCCTGCTTTCGGCGCTGGGCGTCAACGCCTGGCTGCTGCTGTTCCTGGCGGGCGTGATCGGCGCGATCGTGTTCGTCGTGCTGGCCTCGCGGGCCGAACTGAGAAAATACCTGCCCATCTTCCTGACGGCCTGCGCGGGCGCAACGATGCTCCTGACGGCGGTGCTGCTGCTGTTTGGCCGCCCGGTGGAGGAGCTGAACTGGGGCACGTTCTATGGGCCGTTGTCCAGTGGGGCGAGTGGGTCGTTCCTGTCCATTGTGGTCTGGCTGGTGTTGGCAGGCGTGGGCATGGGCATCCAGTCGGCGCGGAATAACCGCAGCCTGGAAGTGGACCTGGCGCAATATCAACTCTCGCGCTAAGTCAGTTGACAAAACATCCTTCGCCTTCGCAGCAAGCGTGCTGAGCCCGTCGAAGTGTGTGCGGATTCAAGCTTGCCCCCGACTAGATCGGGGGTTGCCGCTATGCTCAGGATGCCATGTAAAACTCGCAAGAACTTGTTAGCACTCACTTAGTGTAATGGGTATGGTCGCACTCACGCCTGCACTCGCATGAGTGTGAGCGCAGTGCAGTTATCGAGTCTTGAATTAATCATGACCGTTGCCAAGATCGTCATGCCCGCGCAGTCCCCACCTTCGCGGGCATGACGGGGCATCCAGGGTGCCGCGAATGGACTGGATTCCCGCTTTCGCGGGAATGACGTTGCAGGTTTTCATGAACGGACATGATTTTGTCAACGCTCAGTAGGTTGGTGGAGCCGGCTGAGCCCTGTTGCTCGGCCGGCGTAAGGAGAAAAGAACGACATGACATCTTTACTCGAAACCCTTGGATCGGTCGTGACGCCGGAGACAGTGGGCATGATCGGAAACGCGCTGGGTGTGGATACTTCGCTCATCCAGCAAGGCCTCAAGGTCGTCGGCCCGACGCTGTTGGGCAGCCTGGCCAAGACCAGCAGCACGCCCGACGGCTTGGCTGCACTTTCCAAGCTCATGCCGACGGACGTCGGCAGCGGTAGCGACTCGGACATTCTGAGCAGCGTGCTCAAGTCAATCACCGGCGGCGGCACGAGCGCCGACATGATGCAGAACGTGCTCGGCAGCGGCGCAAACGCCATCTCCGGCACGCTCTCCAAGAGCCTTGGCTTCGACGTTGGCCCGCTGATGAAGATGGGCGTGCCGCTGGTGATGGGCCTCTTGGCCAAGACGGCCAAGACCAACAACCTCGACGCATCGGGGGTGGCGAATATGTTGCAGGCTGAGAGCAAGGCTTTCATGGCCGACCCGGCCAACAAGGCCACGACCGAGTTGGTGCAGAGTGCGTTGAAGGCTGGCGACGAAGCGGCTGCGCTGCGCAAGCGCTACACCGACGCCGAATGGATAAAGGTGCGCGGCGCGCCCCTGGCCGCCATGTATCTGGTGGCGACGGCTTCGCCGAGCAAGGGAACGGGCGCGGTGGCTGAACTTGCGGCGGCTGCGGACGCGATGGCTGAGAGCATCAAGACTGTTTCGCCAACCTCGCTGATCGGCACGGCCTTCGGTGGCGGGCTGACCCAGGCCGAACTGGACTTGCTGAAGAAGGACGCGCCGCCAACGGATCGCATCTTAGGCATGATTCGTGACGGCGTGGCGGCGGTGAAGGCCAAAAACCCAGGCGATGCGGCCGCCTACACGGCCATGGTGATGAACGTGGCGCAGAAGACGGCCGAGGCGACCAAGGAAGGCGGCTTCCTGGGCATCGGCGGCACCCAGGTGAGCGATGAAGAGCGTGCTGCGCTCAATGCCATCCGCGCCGCGCTCAATTGAGCAGTGAGCAGTGAGCATGCTACGCACATCCATCAGCGCTGACGTGATCTACCTGAGCGACGCGGAGTGGGCACGTATCGCACCGCTCCTGCCGCCGCAACGGCCACGCATTGGCAGGCCCGCTCACGACCATCGCAGGATCGTGAGCGGCATCTTGTGGGTGCAGCGCACCGGTGGGCCGTGGAGGCAGATGCCTATTCGTTACGGCCGGTGGACCACCGTCGCCAGCCGATATCACCGCTGGAAGAAGGCAGGCGTGTGGCAGCGCGTGCAGGCCGCGCTGCACGGAAATCGTTCGAGCACCGAGGAGGTGCAACATGAGTTTAGGACCCGTTGAATTGATCGTGATCGCGTTTCCGGACGGCAAACTTCACCCAGAGGTTGCGCCGGCGCTGAAGGAAATCGTGGATAGTGGCACGTGCCGCATCATTGACCTGTTGTTCGTCCGCAAGGACGGCGAGGGTAAGGTCAAGATCGTGGAACTGGGGGATAGCGGCATCGCCGAAGCGTTCACGAACGTGGACGGCGACGTATTCGACCTAATCAACGCAAGCGACGTTGAATCGTTGGCAGAGGATCTGCCTAACGGCAGCGCCGCAGGGTTGATCGTATGGGAGAACACATGGGCGACGAAGTTCGCTGAGGCGGTGCGTGCGTCGAAGGGGCGGGTGGTGACCAATCTGCGCATCCCGCACTCAATCGTCGAAGCGGCCATGCGGGCGATGGAAGAAGCGACGCCCGAACTGGCTGCCCGAGGCAAGACGAAGAAATAGCCAGAATCGGTCATTGCCAGATTTACAACAGGAGGGAGTGACATGAGAACCAATCAGAGAAATGCGAGAAGTCCCATCGTCGTGCAAACACAACCCAGACGCCAGGGGCCGGGGCTGTTGAGCACGATGGCGACAACCGCCGTCATCGCGGGCACAGCCACTGCGACGTCGAAGGCCGTCGGCGGCGCCATGGGCGGTAGCAGTCAGCAGAAGGCCGCGCAGCAGCAACAAGCGCAGATGGCGCAGCAACAAGCACAGATGCAGGCAGCGGCGCAACAGCAGGCGCAGATTGAGGCTGCAGCCCAGCGCGCTGTCGCCGAGCAGCAGGCCGCCCTGGCCGCGCAACAAGCCGCCGCCTCTGCCGCGCCGACCGGCTTGACCGACGAGAAGATCGAGCAATTGAAGAAGCTGGCCGAACTGCAGCAGGCCGGCATTCTGTCCGAAGAGGAATTTGCGGCGCAGAAGGCCAAGATTCTGGCAAGCTGAGCATTAAACCCATCATGGCCAAGATCATCACACTTATCGCGCTCATCATGTTGCCACTCGCCACTGGCTGCAGCGCCGTCACCGACGCGCGAGCACAGGTGTGTGCCAACATGAAGGGTCTCACTCAGAACGTGGCCGACGTGTCAACCGCAGTGAAGGACAGCTCCACCAAGCTGACGGTAGGAGACTTGAAGACCAAGCTCAAGCCGGTGCGCGACATCGTCAACACGGTCAGGCCCGTCGCCAGCGCAGCCGGCGCGGATCAACTCGTGACCACGCTCGGCGCGGCGCTGGACGGGGTGGACAAGGCTCTGGAAGGCACAGCCGATACGGCCTCGCTTTCAACGGTGGCTGATAAACTCACCGGCCCAATTGACGAAGTGCAAAAGTCGTTCGATGGTGTGCTCGCGAGGCTCTGTCCTGCCTGACCGATAGTCCCAGGAATGCCTTCGCTGTCATTCGCAGCGACTTGACGCCATAACTTGACGCAAGGGCAGCAAACGAGACGACGCGGCAGGTCAACTGCCGCGTCAACTTTGCAAAACAGCTCACAAAATCATCATGTGCACACGCGTATTGTGGAACAACAACAAGAAAGCCGTCCTGACTGGACGAACGATGGACTGGCCGACTTCGACGGAGCCAAAGCTGTATGTCTTTCCGCGCGGCATCAAACGCGACGGCGGACGGCTCGGTCCGGTGACCGTCATCAACGATAACCCGGCCACGTGGACATCTAAATATGGAAGCATCGTCACCGCGATGTATGAGTTGGGTTCGGCAGATGGCATGAACGAGAAGGGGCTGGCCGCGCACGTGCTCTTTCTCAAGGCGACCGACTTCGGGCCGCGCGATCCCAGCCTACCTGGTCTGCATGCCGGGCTGTGGGGGCAGTTCGTTCTCGACAAGGCCGCCAGCGTCGCCGAGGCGTTGGACTTGCTCCAGACCGTGCAGATTGTCATGATCAGCGCGCGCGGGCGACAGGCGACAGTCCATCTGGCGCTTGAGGATGCCAGCGGCGATTCGGCCATCGTCGAATACATCGGCGGCAAACGCACCGTGCATCATGGCCGCGAATACCGGATCATGACCAACGATCCGACCTATGACGAGCAACTGGCGCTGCTTGCCCAGCAGGATTTCTCGAACCCCAGCAGCCAGATGCCGTTGCCGGGCAACGTCAACGCCATGGATCGCTTCCAGCGCGCCGCCTACTATGCGGCCTTGCTGCCCGAGCCGAAGAACGAACGCGAAGCAGTCGCAGGCGTGATGGCCATCGTCCGCAACTGCTCGGTACCGTTCGGCGCGCCGTATCAGGGCTTCGGTATCTACAACACCGAGTACCGCACCGTGACCGACTTGACGAACAAGCGCTACTTCTTCGAGTTGACCACCAGCCCGAATGTAATCTGGGCTGAGCTGGGCAAATTTGACCTGAAGCGCGGTGCGCCGGCCATGGCGCTGGACCCCGACAACATCAAATTGGTCGGCGACGTGTCCACAAAGTTCAAGAAGGCGAAAGCGCCGTTTTAGGCGACGCACGAGTGCGAGCGACATCGTCCGGCTTGGTGGCGTCACCTTGGCCGTCATTAGCGCGGTAGGTCGGCTTCCTGAGCGAGTATGACGCCCTTCCCGGCCTGGGCAACGAGGCCGTGCCCAAACAACAACCGCCACGCTGGGAGCGGCCCACGTTTTGGTGCTCACCGCACTCGATCTGATGACCGACGCCGAATTGCGTCAGGCGGCGCGCGCGGACTTCGAAAAGCGCACCGAAGGTCGCTCCTTCGTCTCGCCCTGCTGCCTGAGATCGAGAAACCATAGGCTTGCCCGAGTGGTTGAACGACGACGGCACGGTGGAGACGATGAACGACGTGGCGAAAGCTGCTGCCAACTAGCCCGTCTCAGGATGCCGGCATAACGTGAGTGAGCAAATCCAGATAGATGCGAAGCACACTGAATGACAACAGCAACCATTGCAGCATCCCCTGCGGCAGTTGAACGCGACCCACGCCGGTGGCCGATCGCCTATGCCGTCATCGTGGCGGCGGTGGCCGTCATTCTCGACGGCGCGCTGTTGAGTCTGATCGCGCCTTCGGTAGGCGTCGCCTTGGGCGCAGACACAGCTACTCTCGGCCTGATCACCGCCATCCGCACGTTGATGATGGCCGCCTTCATCCTCGGCGGCGGCACGCTGGGCGACATCTATGGCCGCAAGCGCATGTTGCTCATCGGGTTGATCGGCCTGATCGGCCTGGCGTTCGTGGCCATGCTTGCACCCAGCGCCGGCATGCTCATCCCGGTTCGCGCGGCGATGGGCGTCATGGCGGCGCTGATCAACCCGATGGTGCTAGCCATCATCACCGTCACCTTCGACGCCGACGAGCGGCCCAAGGCGCTGGGATTGTATGGCGCAGCGCTCGGCATCTCGGGCGGACTGGGCATACTGGTCATCTCGCTGCTGAATCAGCTCTTTGGCTGGCGCGCCACCTTCGCGCTCGACATCGTGCTGGGCGCCGCGGCGCTCGCCTTGATCTGGCGTCTGGTGCCGGAGAGCAAGGCCGAGGGTGACAAACGGGTGGATTGGGTGGGCATCGCGCTGGCGGCTGCTGGGTTGCTCAGCTTCATCTACGGCGTCAACCAGGCGGGCAAAGAAGGCTTCCTCAGCCCTGGTGTGCTGCTGCCAGTCGCATTCGGCCTCGTCGTGCTGGGCATCTTGGTCGCCTATTCGCGGCGGGCGCAAGACCCCGCATTGCGGTTGGATCTGTTCAGCAACCCCATCTTCGCCGTCGGCGTGCTGCTGATCCTGGTGATGAGCTTTGCCTCGACCGGCGCGTTCTTCTTCCTGTCGTCCTATCTTCAGTCGTTGCAAGGCGTCTCGCCGCTTCAGGCTGCCCTGACCCTGCTGCCATACACGCTGTCGGTGTTCGCGTTCGCCATCCTGGCCGGCCAATGGGTGAGCCGCTTCCGGACGCACCTGCTGATCACCACTGGTCTGATCTTGATGGTGTGCGGGCTGGCCGCGCTCGCGCTCTTCCTCAGCCCGCGGGACAGCTTCTTGACTTATCTCGTGCCGCTCATCCTGATCGGTGCGGGGTTCAGCACTGCCAACACGCCGCGCAGCAACGCGGTACTCTCGTCGGCGCCGAAGGCGCTGGCCGGCTCGGCGTCTGCGACCAACAACGCCTGCGCCGCGTTGGGTGCTGCGCTGGGCGTCGCGGTGCTGGGAGCGATTTTCCAGAGCGCGGCGCGCAATGCCTACATCAGCGACCTGACGAAGGCGGGGCTGAGCATGGACGAGATCCGGCGCTCGGCCGACGTGCTAAGCGCGTGGCTGGAGGCGAATTCCGGTGACGTGGCGGCGCAGTTCGGGATCACCGTGCAGCAGTTAGAGGGCGTCATCGCCAACTACGAGAATGCTTACACGGCCGGCGTGCACCAGGTGCTGTTCATTGGAGCCATTGCACTGTTCGCCTGCGCGGTGCTGGCGTTCTTCACCTTCCGCGCTTTCCGCATACAAAAGTAACCATGACCCAGGCGCAGCCCGCCGATCGCGCTCAACGGCGCACGAGCATCCGCGACGGCATGAGGCGCTTCTTCGCCTACGACCGCCGCGCGTTGCTCATCCCGCTGGCGTTGCTGCTGATGCGGCTACTTGACTACGGCATTCGGGGATCCCTGGTGGACACGCATTACTTCAGGACACGGCCAAAGCATTTGACGAGTCCGGCTTGACCCCCTACATCTACACCACGTCGCCGGCCAGCCGTGGCCGACGCTGCGCCAGATGATTGACTCTGGCCAGCGCGTGATCGTGATGGCCGAGGTCGAAGATCCGCCGCCGGCCTGGTATGGCCAGGCGATCTGCTCAAGTTGACGGACGAGTTAAACAATTGAAATCAGGGGCTATGAACTTCTTGAAAAGATTGCCGGCCACCGCCGTGATGATTTTGGCGACGTTGGGGTTTGTAGTTTGTGCAGCCGGCGTTGCGGCCGCGTGGGCCTTCAACGACCCGGCGACGCAGTCGGCTACCGCCGCGCTTACGGCCGTCGAGCAATACAGCACGCTGGGTGGCCAGACAGTGGCGCTGGTCGGCGGGAGCATCGGCGACGTGAGGTCCGCGCTTGGTGAATTGGATCGCACGATCGGCGACGCAAGCGGCGGCGATCGGTCGCAATTCGCTGCGACAATGAATCGGCGGCTGAACGATGCCGTCTTGCCCAGGTTGAAGGCGGCCCGCGATGCCGTGCAGACGGCCGAACGTACAGCGGCGAACATCAACCAAACTCTCGAATCCGCCAACCGCATTCCCGGCATCAACTTGCCGACGTTTGGCGACGAACTCCAGGTCGCGCGCGCACGCTTGCAGGATGTTGACGCGGCGGTGGAAGCTATTCGCGCGGCTGCAGCCGATGTCAACTTCGACGGGGCACGCCTGCAAGCCGCTGCACTCGAAGCGATCAATCAATTGAGTGCTGCGCAGGCGATGCTCAACACTGCGCACACGCGCCTGGAAGCGGTGTCTGCCGCAGCTGCGGCTACCGCAGCCCGCGTACCAGGTTGGATGGATACGATCAGCCTGATTGCCACGTCGTTGTTTGTGCTATTCGGCGCGGGCCAGATCTTCCTGTTCAAAGCAGGATTGGACTGGTTCAGGTAGCTGGTCAATCTGCGCGTAGGCGGGTAGTCATTCCCGGTCATCCCCGTCCGCGCGGGGATGACCGGGAATCCAGCGCAGCCGCAACCACCACAGCCGTAGCCGGATGCCCACACCCCCGCCCGTCATTCCCGCGCAAGCGGGAATCCAGCACGGCCGCAACCGCCACAGCCGTGATAGTCAGCGCCTGATTCCCTTACACTTTTAAGGTTCGCGCTGTGGAGCGCTGTGAAATGGAGGCTTTAGCCGACTCGGCATCGCGCGCCAACAGTCGGCTGAAGCCTCCATTCCAGAAGTGTAAGGGAATCAGAGTCAGCGCC
>Ga0308410_1002461_pt1 | contig 10603 bp, 10 predicted proteins | sample HotsprOSTMatCore_FD_203467 | JGI IMG/M metagenome (GOLD analysis project Ga0308410, IMG submission 203467) | Hot spring phototrophic mat microbial communities from Octopus Spring, Yellowstone National Park, Wyoming, United States -... | ecosystem: Environmental > Aquatic > Thermal springs > Hot... | reverse complement strand
GCCTCGCTCACCGCGAAGAGCATCTTCGCCCCGTGGCGGATGATCCCCTGGCGCTCGACCGCCGAGCCGACGATGAAGCCGGGCACGTCGTGGAGGAACACGAGCGGGATCCCGAACGCGTCGCACAGCCACACGAACCGGGCCGCCTTGTCGGCCGCGTTCACGTCGAGCGCCCCGCCGAGCACCATCGGCTGGTTGGCGAGGATCCCCACCGGCATCCCCCCGATGCGGGCCAGGCCGGTGACGAGGTTGCGGGCCCAGTCGGGCTTCAGCCAGAACACGTCGCCGTCGTCGACGATCGCGCCGACCACCTTGCGCACGTCGTAGGCGCGCCGGGGCGCGGTGGGCACGATGTCGTACAGCTCGGGGCAGCGCCTCTCGACCGGGTCGTCGCAGGGCCGGACCGGTGGGCGCTCCCGGTTGTGCGACGGGAAGAACGACAGGTAGCGGCGCACCACCGCCAGGCAGGCGGCGTCGTCGGGCACCTCGAGGTCGGCGCAGCCGCTGATGCGGGTGTGCACCCCGGAGCCGCCCATCTCCTCCTCGGTGACGTCCTCACCGACCGCGGCCTTCACCAGGTGACGGCCGCCGAGCGCCATCGAGGAGGTGCCCTTCACCATCGGCACGAAGTCGGCCAGCGCGGGGATGTAGGCGGTGCCGGCCGCGCAGTGGCCGAGCATCGCCGCGACCATCGGGACCACGCCGCTCATCGCCACCTGCTCCCGGAACAGGGCACCGGCCCCGGCGAAGGTGGAGCCGCTGGTGGACTGGATGCGGGCCCCGGCGGAGTCCAGCAGCCACACGAACGGGATGCGCTGGCGCAACGCCAGTTCCCGCATCCGGGCGACCTTCTCCTCCCCCACCCGGCCCATCGAGCCGGCCATCACCGTGAAGTCGTAGGCCGCCACCGCGACCCGCCGCCCGTCGATCTCCCCGACCCCGGTCACCACCCCGTCGGCCGCGAGGTACCGGTCGCCCAGACCGGGGTCCATGTGGTCGGCGAGCATCCCGTACTCGACCCAGCTCCCCGGGTCCACGAGCAGGTCGAGCCGTTCCCGCACGGTGAGCTTGCCGAGCCCGTGCTGTCGCTCCACCTGCTCGGGCCCGCCCATCCCCGCGGCGCGTTCACGCCGGCGTCGCAGGTCGGCGACGAGCGGCTCCCAGTCGTGGACGTCTCCCCCTCCGGTGCCGGTCATGGGCGGCATGCTGCCACGTGGGCCCGTCAGCGACCGCGCCAGCGGGGCGGGCGTTTCTCGGTGAACGCCGCGATCCCCTCGGCGGCGTCCTCGGCGAGCGTGTGCACCGACAGCATCGCCTGCAGGTGGTCGAGTGCGGCGTCGGCGGGCATCTCGAGGACCCGGTAGAACGCGTCCCGCCCCCAGCGCAGCACCAGCGGCGACTTGGCGGCGAGGGTGGCGGCGAGCTCGTCGACCGCGGCGTCGAGACGGTCGGCGGGCACGACCCGGGTGACGAACCCGATGCGCTCCGCTTCCGCCGCGTCGACCCGGCGCCCGGTCATCTGCAGCTCCAGCACCCGTTTGGGGGGCATGGAGCGCAGCATCGGCACGGTGATCATGTAGGGCCACAGGCCCACGTCGACCTCGGGGGTGCCGAAGACCGCGTCGTCGGCGGCGATCACGACGTCGCAGGCCAGGGCGAGACCGAACCCGCCGGCGAGCGCGTAGCCCCGCACCCGGGCGATGGTCGGTTTGCCGCAGGCCCACAGGTCCCGGAACACCTGGGCGAGCAGGCCGCGCCCGTCGTGGGCGGCGACCGCCCCGCCGTCCCCGGCGATGCCGCCCAGGTCGGCCCCGGCGCAGAACGCCCGGTCGCCGGCGCCGGTGAGCACGACCACCCGCACGTCGTCGTCGGCACGGGCGGCGGCGAGGTGCTCCCGCAGCCCGGCCATCACCCCGAAGCTCATGGCGTTGCGCCGCTCGGGCCGGTTGATCGTGATGCGGGCCACCGGCCCGTCCCGCGTGTACAGCACCTCGGGGTCGCTCACGACCGGGATCGTAGGCACCCGGCCGGGGGCGGGCTCACCTGCGGCCCCGGCGGCCCCGGCGGCCCGTCAGTCGGTGGCGGTGAGCTCGGCGGCCACCGAGCTGACCACCTGGGAGTACGCGTCGAGGTGCTCGTCCGTGCCGCTCGCAACGCCGCCGCCCGGGCCCGTGTTCCCGCCGCCGGGCATGAGGGTCCGCCCCGGTGCGGCCGGGTCTCGGTACCCTGCGGTGCGTGCTGGTGTACCTGGTGGCGCTGGCCGTCGCGGTGATTCTCGTCCCGGTGACCCGCGGCAGTTTCCGGCGTCTCGCCGGCATCGAGGTGCGCCGGGCCTGGTTGCTGTTCGCCGGGCTGGGCATCCAGGTGGCCCTCGAGTTCGTGACGTTCCCCTCCGCCCGCGTCGACGACGTCGGCTTCGCGTTCCTCCTGGCCTCCTCCTGGGCGATCCTCGGGTTCTGCGTCTCGAACCTGCGCCTCGCCGGCATGGGGGTGGTGACGGTGGGGGTCGCGTTGAACGCGTTCGTGATCGCCGCCAACCAGGGGATGCCGTACCGGGTCCCGGCCGGGGAGGAGCCCACCGTCACGGTCAAGCACCGGCCGGAACGCCCCGGCGACCTCGTCCCGGTGCTCGGCGACCGGATCGTGCTGCCCGACCCGTTCGCCGCCGCCATCTCCTTCGGTGACCTGATCCTGGCGGTCGGGCTCGTGGAGCTGTGCTACCGCAACAGCCGGGTGCCTCGCCGGGCCCGGCGGCGGGTGCCGCACCCGTCGGAGCAGCCGCCGCCGGACCCGTCAACCGCGGAGCTGTGGCTCCGCACGCCGGCCGCGCAGCTCGCGGCGGCGCACCACGCGGGCGAGCGCGTCGAGGACCGCCGGGTCGTAGAAGTAGCCAGGGCCTGACCGCAGGGCCTCGACCGCCATCGGTCCCAGGGCGTCGTCCCCGGCGGTGAGCTCGTCGAACGCGCTGGCCACCCGGAGGATCTCGGCCGCGAGTCCGCCGGCGTCGGGGGCGAGGATCTCCCCCGCCGGCCGCAGCGGCCCGGTCTGCCGGAGGATCTCCGCACCTTTGGCCGCCACCTCCCGCGGTTGGGCGGCCCGGCCGGTCTCCCGGGGATCCGGCAGGCAGAGGTGCCCCACGTGGTGCAAGAGCGCCGCAGCCACGAGTTGGCCGCGGGCGGTGCGCACGAGCCCGGTCTCGGCGGCGAGCTCGTCGCAGAGGGCGGCCACCCGCTGCGCGTGTCCGGGCCGGGCCAGGCCGGCGATCTCCGGCACCGTCGACAACGCGGTCATGGTCTGCGCGTAGGTGAGCCGGATCGACGCCAGCCGCTGGAACGCGAACCACGTGGCCAGCAACGGCACCGCGAACAGCGGCAACGACCACGCCCCCAGCCTTGCGTCCGCCCCCACCCCGTCGTAGCCGATGCCCAGGAACAGCCCGCTGGTGAGCAGGGCCAGCTCCGCGGCCCGTTCCCGCCACGGGACCCGCCACGACGCAACACCCGCCCGGAGCCACTCGTCCAGCGCGAGCAGCACGATCCCTCCGGCCCCGAGCGCGACGAGCGTCTTCGCGTCGTCGGGCAGGCTCCGACCCCACCGGCAGGCGCACCAGAACACGATCCATGCCACCAGCATCGCCAGCATGCGCTGCACCACCCGGCGGGCCCGCGACCGGGCCGGGCCGTCGTCGACGGCGGCGTGCACGACCAGGCCGACCCCCACGACGATCGCCAGTTCGTGGGGTGGCAGCCGCAGGGCACCGATGAGCACCGCGCTGGCCAACGGCAGCGGCGGCCGGTCCGGCACCCGGATCACCAGCGCCTCACCCAGCGCGACCGCGGTGGCCAACAGCGCCAGGACCGCGACGCTGCGCGGTGGGATCACCCACGCGGTGACCGCCACGACCGCCGTGCCGAGCGCGGCGACGAGCCCGAGACGACCGGTGCGGGTCACCTGCCCGCCGCCTTCGGTGCGGGCATCCCAGCCGCTGCATCGGGCAGCAGGTGGCCGAGGCCGGCCGAGCCGGTACCCGCCACCGGCGCGTCGGGGTGGAACACCTGCGCTTCATGCCCCGGCCCGTGCACTTCACCCCGCCGGCGCAACGCGGCGATGAGCGCCTCCACCACCCCGGGGTGGAACTGCTGGCCGGCGTGGCGACGCAGCTCGCGGAACGCCTCCGCCTGCGGGAGGGCCTTGCGGTACGACCGGGTGGAGGTCATCGCGTCGTAGGCGTCGGCCACCGCGACGATGTGCGGCTCGATCGGCTGGCCCCGCTCGTCGGCGACCGGCCGGAACCGCGCCGCCTCGCTCGAGGCGCTCGGTGCCACCGGGGCCAGGAAGTCGATGCTGGTGAGGATCTGCACCGACACCTCCTCGTGGCGGCGCACCTCGGCGAACTCGGCCGGGGTGAGCTTGCCGGGCTTGTTGAGCAGGTGGTTGGGGACCACGAGCTTGCCCACGTCGTGCATGAGGGCGGCCAGCCGCAGCCGCTCGAGCCGCGTGGCGCCGAGGCCGAGTTCCTCGCCGATGTAGGCCGCGTACCGGGCCACCCGCTCGGCGTGCCCGGCGGTGTAGGGGTCCTTGGCCTCCAGCGCCCCGATGAGCATCCGCAGCGTCGCCTCGTGCGACTCCCGCAGGGCCACATAGGACCCGAAGGTCTGGCGGGCGATGAGGATCGGGGCGATGAACAGCGGGGCGACGACCGGGCCGACGTCGAGGTAGAGGCGGCCGAGGAAGAACCCGAGGAGGGCGAACGGGTACACGTGGGCCTCACCGAGCAGGTCGACCCGCAGCTCCCGGCGATCCAGGTTGCCGGTGGCGAGCCAGGTGACGAGGATCACCAGCGCGAGGTTGATCGTCGAGAACGCGAGCACGGTCGGGATCGCCAGCAGCACCAGCGCGGCCGGCGGCAACGGATCGGCGGGGGCGAAGAGCTGGAAGGTGGCGGCGGCGGCGAGCAGGGCCAGGCCGAAGTTCCCGGCGTTGAACGCCATCTTCCGCCATTCGCCGCGGCGCAGGTGCGTGAAGTCGAAGACGTCGAAGAGCCCGACGAGCAGCGGTCCCAGCAGCGGGGCACTGTCGTGGAACACGACGATCGCGGCCATGCCCAGCATCGGGCTCGCGCTCACGCTGAACCCCTTGGCGGACATCACGCTGTCGACGTTCTCGGCGAAGGCGAACAGCACCCCGAGGATGAGGAGCGGCAGCAGTGCCGGCCACGAACCCTGGCGCGCCAGGATCGCCGCGGCGGCGGCGGCCGAGACGGCGAGGGTCAGGCAGTACCCGGTGAGCAGGGCGCGGCGGGCCATGGGGCGGACCGACCCGGAGCGACGGAGGCGGCAGAACCCCGGCGGCACGTGGTCAGGCTCACTTCCAGCGGGCAGCGCCACCGGCGAGCAGCAGCGCGGCCAGCGAGGTCGCCAGCAGGGTCAGACGGACGTAGACCTTCTTCATGGAGAATCCCCCCTTCGGGGAGCTCCTCCCTGGGCCGGCTCTCGGCCGAGGGGGCGTCCGCTCCGCTTCGGGGCTCCTCAGCCCCTCGGGGGTGACGCCGAGGTCCTGCCGTCTCCGCCCTCCGGATCAGTTGTGGGTGGCCACCTCCTCTCGGTGCGACATCCCTCTCCGCCCTCTCTCTCGGCGGGCCGCGCCGGTGACCTGAGGCGCTTCTCGGCCCCAGGTGCGCACGATACGCCGCCGCCTCCCAGGTCGCCGCTTGGCAACATCCGCCACTTTAACCACACGAGCATCACCAGGGAAAGGTCCCGGGTGATCCGCCGGGGATCCCCCGACCGCCGGACGCCCTTCGCGTAGGCTCGGCCACGCCGCGACGCCGAATGGTGTCCGGGGAGCCGGACGGGCGTGTCCCGTCCGGCGGCGGCGCAGGACGCGGGAGGCCGTCACCCATGAGCCACGGAGAGCACACCGCCGAACTCGTGCACGACACGCCGGTTGACGAGCCGGGTCCGGAGCCCTCGGCGAGCCGCGACCACGCCGCCGACGACGACCTCGTCGAGCTCGAGCGTGAGCTGTGCCGGCTGCCGGAGGTGTCCGCGGCGCGGGTGGTCGCCGACCGGTCGGGGCGTCCGGTGGAGGTGCACATCCTCGCCCGTCCCACGAAGGCGCCGAAGCAGATCGTGCGGGACGTGCAGTCGGTCGCGCTCGCGTCCTTCGGCCTCGAGCTCGACCGGCGGATCATCTCGGTGGTGCAGCTGGGCACCGAGCCGGCGGGGACCGGCGCCGGGGCGCTGCCGGCCGCCGGGGCGCAGGCGCGCTTCGCGCTGCGCAACGTGTCGGTGGAGACGAACCGGTTGCGGGCGATCGCACGGGTGACCCTGGCCCGGGGCGACGCCGAGGCGGTCGGCTTCGCCGAGGGCTCCATCGCCGCCACCGTCCGGCACCGGCTCGTCGCCTCGGCCACCCTCGACGCGCTCCGCCAACTGGAGCCGACCGCGGAAGGCGTCGACATCGACGCCGCCCAGATCGTGCGGATCGGTGCGCACGACCTCGCGGTGGTCACCGTGGTGTTCGTCGCCCCGCCGATCGAGTTGCTCGTGGCCGGCGCGGCGGTGGTTCGGGACCGGGCCGAGGCCGACGCGGTGGTGCGGGCGGTACTCGACGCCACGAACCGCCGCCTCGGTGCGGGCGGCATCGCCGGCTAGTCCCGCTCGATCCGCCCGAGCCGGCGGCCGAGGTAGGGCACGAGATCACAGGCCGCCTCCACGTCGTGCACGCGGATCACGTGCGCGCCGGCCTCGATGGCCAACACGAGGTAGGCGAGCATGCGGTGCGTCTCGGCCTTGCGGGGCACCGGTACGAGCACCGGTGCGCCGGTCGCGGCGAGCAGGTCGAGCCGCCGGATGGTGTCCAGTTGGAACCGGCCGTACGCCGCGTAGTCGCCGCGGTAGTTGATGCTGAGCCCCGGGTCCACGAGCAACGGCCCGGCACCGGCGCGCCGCAGTGCCCGCACCCGCTCCGCCAGGAGCGCCGCCACCCGGGCCGGGCGGTCGGGTCCCAGGTCGCGCCGGTCGACCGCCAAGGGGTGTTCACCCTCGATGTGCACGAGCACCGCAGGGATCCTGCGGCGCACCACCAGGTCGCGCATGCGGGGATCCTGGAGACCGCCGGTGTCGTTCACGATCGACGCGCCGGCCTCCACCGCGGCGGCGGCCACCTCGGGTTTCCAGGTGTCCACCGACACGCAGCACCCGTCGGCGACGAGCCGTTCCAGCGCCGGCAGCAGGCGCGCGAGCTCCTCGTCGGGGGTGAGCGGCCGGTTCTCGTAGTGACTCGACTGCGCCCCGAGGTCGATGATCGTGGCGCCGGCCTGCCGGCACGCCCGGGCCCGGGCGAGCGCCTCGTCGGGACCGGTCACCACCGAGGCCCGCACCCGCGACTCGGGGGAGAGGTTCACGACGGCCATCACGTGGGTGGTGGCATCGTCGAGGCGGAGTTGCCCGCCACCGGCGCGGACGGGGATGCTGGCTTCCGGCATCGCCGGAGACGTTAGGTGCCCGACGTCCCCCAACGGAGGAGACGAACGACCGCCGGTGCCCGACCACCCGCCTCCCCACCGGCCCACCGACCCGGTGCGGGCCCGACGGGCCCGCATCGCCGGCTGGCTGCGGGTCGCGAAGCGGCTGGGCTATGCGGCGCTGGCCGTCTCGATCGTCGCCTTCGTGGGCGCGGCGGCCACCGGGTTCCCGGCGGCGGCGGTGGCGGTGAGCGTCGCCGCGCTCGTCGCCGCCTGCGTGATCCTGCCGCTTCCGATCATCCTCGCCTACGGGGTGCGCGCCGCCGAGCGTGAGGACCGCGCCCGGCGGTAGATTCCGCCCGTCCACCGTCCACCTTGCCCGCACCGGGGGTGCACACCATGACGAAGGCTGCCGTCTGCACCGGGATCGGAACGCCGTTGGAGATCGTCGACCTCGACCTCGAGGCCCCGCGGGCCGGGGAGGTCCGGGTGCGGCTCGGTGCGTCGGGGGTGTGCCACTCCGACCTGTCGGTCACCAACGGCACCCTGCCGGTGGGGCTGCCGGCGGTGCTCGGGCACGAGGGCGCGGGGACCATCGTGGAGGTGGGTGAGGGCGTGGAGCACCTCGCGGTGGGCGACCACGTGGTGATCTCCTGGGTGCCCCAGTGCGGCACCTGCTACTTCTGCTCCCGCGACCAGGGTGAGCTCTGCGAGGTGGGTTCGGTGGCGGCGATGAGCGGTGGCCTGCTCGACGCGACGCCCCGCTTCTCCCGGGACGGGCAGCCGGTGTTCCAGATGGCCGCGGCGGGCACGTTCGCCGAGGAGACGGTCATCCCGGCGATCGGCGCGGTGAAGATCGACCCGTCGATCCCGCTGGAGGTCGCCGCGCTCATCGGCTGCGGGGTGCTCACCGGGTTCGGCGCCGCCACCAACACCGCGTCGATCCGCCGGGGGGACACCGTGGCGGTGCTCGGCTGCGGTGGCGTGGGCCTCAACGTCATCCAGGGCGCCCGCCACGCCGGGGCGGAGCGGATCATCGGCGTCGACATGGTCGCCGGCAAGCTCGAGCACGCGAAGCAGTTCGGGGCCACCGAGGTCGTCGACGCGAGCGCCGGGGACCCGGTGGCCCAGGTGATGGAGCTCACCAACCAGCGCGGCGCCGACGTGGCCTTCGAGGTGATCGGGCTGGAGTCCACCATCACCCAGACCCTGGCCATGACCCGACGGGGCGGCCAGGCGGTGCTCGTGGGGGTGCCCCGCTTCGACACCCAGCTGACCCTCAGCCCGGCGATGGAGTTCCTCTTCAACGAGAAGCAGATCCGGGGCTGCTGGTACGGCAGCTCCAACGTGCACCGCGACGTGCCCAAGCTCACCGGCCTGTTCGCATCCGGTGAGCTCAAGCTCGCCGAGCTCATCTCCAACAAGATCAACCTCGAACAGGTGAACGACGCCCTCGAGAACATGGGCTCCGGTGAGATCGCCCGGTCGGTGATCGTCTACAACTGACCCCGAGACACCCGGGGCCCGGGCACCCCGGGGCCCGGGCACCCCGGGCCGGAGCAACGCCGGAGAAGGAGATGCGCCATGCGGTACCGCCGGTTCGGTCGCAGCGACCTCGTCGTCTCGGAGGTCGGGTTCGGGGTCTGGACGCTGGTCAGCGACTGGTGGGGCAAGGTCGAGGACCCCGACGCGATGCTGTACGGCGCGCTCGACGCCGGGATCACGTTCTTCGACACCGCGCCGGTGTACGGCGCCGACGGCGCCGGGGAGACGGTGCTGGCCCCGTTCCTGGCCCGCCACCGCGACGAGGTGGTGCTCACCACCAAGTGCGGCTACGACCTCGCCGGCGAGCGCATGGGCACGCAGTCGGAACGACCGCAGGACTTCCGTCCCGCCTCGGTGCGGGCCCAGTGCGAGGCGTCCCTGCGCCGCCTGGGCACCGACCGGATCGACCTGTACCAGCTGCACAACGCCCGGCTGGACCCCATCCTCGACGACCCGCTGTGGGAGGAACTGGAGCGGCTGCGCACCGAGGGCAAGATCCTTGAGATCGGGGTGGCGCTGGGACCGGCGATCGGCTGGGTGGAGGAGGGGATCGAGGCGATCCGACGTCGCCCGATCGTGTCGCTCCAGACCGTGTTCAACGTGCTGGAGCAGGAGCCGGGGCGCACCTTCGCCGCCGAGGCCCGGGTGCGGGACGGGGAGGTGGGACTCATCTCCCGGGTGCCGCACGCCTCCGACGTGCTGTCGGGAAAGGTCACCCGCGACACCGTGTTCGCCCCCGGCGACCACCGCGCCCACCGCAACCCCGACAACATGGCCGACAACTTCGACAAGGCCGAACGTCTGGCGTTCCTCTGGGAGGGCACGGGACGCACGATGGGGCAGGCCGCGATCGCGGGGATCCTGGCCAACCCGGCGTTCACCACGGTGCTGCCCACCTGCGTCACCCCCGACGAGGTGCGGGAGTACGCCGCGGCCTCCGACGTGCCGCTCAGCGCCGACGAGGCGGCCCGGCTCGACGAGCTGTGGGCCGAGAACTTCGGGGTGGTCAACCGCTACGAGATGCCGTTGAAGTCGAGCCGCTGATGGCGGTGCGGCTCCCGGCGTCGCAACGCCGCCGGCAGCTGCTGGACGTGGCGTGTGCGGTGTTCGCCGCCCGCGGCTTCCACGCCACCGCGATGGACGACGTCGCCGAGGCGGCCGGGGTCACCAAGCCGGTCCTCTACCAGCATTTCGGCTCGAAACGGGCCCTGTACCGGGAGCTGCTGGAGGAGGTCGACCGGGACCTGCTGGATCGGCTGCGCGACGCGACCGGCCGGGCCGCCACGCCCCGGGGCCGGGTGGAGGCGGGTTTCGCCGCCTACTTCCGGTTCGTGACCGAGCACCGCGACCGGTTCCGTCTCCTGTTCGGCGCGTCGGTCCGCAACGACGCCGAGTTCGCCGCGATCGCCGAGGACACGATCGCCGAGATCGCCGCGCTCATCGCCGGGCTCATCGAACTCGAAGTGAGCGATGCCCACCGTCTCGCGCTCGCGCACGCCATCGTGGGGATGGCCGAGGCCACGAGCCGCCGGTTCGGGCCCGACGGCGCATCGGCCGACGGGGACGGGCTCGACCCGGAGCGTCTGGCCC
>Ga0308410_1002458_pt1 | contig 10609 bp, 3 predicted proteins | sample HotsprOSTMatCore_FD_203467 | JGI IMG/M metagenome (GOLD analysis project Ga0308410, IMG submission 203467) | Hot spring phototrophic mat microbial communities from Octopus Spring, Yellowstone National Park, Wyoming, United States -... | ecosystem: Environmental > Aquatic > Thermal springs > Hot... | reverse complement strand
CATCATTAATGAAAGTGAATGTCGGGCCAGATGTATTTGTATTTCTAAATCTCAAATACTTTCCACTTCCGCCAACTCTACCATCAATGGTAACTCTATCAGCACCGTTTAATCTAATCATTCCATTTCCAACATTACCTGAAATTACTTTTTCAGTTGCATCAGCTGGTTGAATTAACATAGTAAATCCACTACCGCCTTCTTCAACCCACTGATTTAATCCGTGAGTACCATCTTCAGTTAAATCAGATGTAATGTTAACGGTTACATTTCCTGTTACAACATTATCGTTAACAAATTTAAAGAAACCAGATGCACCTGTTAAAGATGTATAAGTTTCGCTTGCTCCAACATTGTAATTGCCAGATACTGCATTAACAATATTATAGCTATTTGGTGTGGCTGGTGGAGAGGTTTGTGTATTTACATCTGTATGAACGCCACCTAATGGATGTGTTCTTATATTAGGTGTTGTAACCCCATCTTGTGCAACTACATAATACTCATAGGTTTCACCTACAGTTGGAGTAATGCCTAAAACACTATAATCTATAGTAAAACTCCAAACACCATTTGTTCCTGAACCAGATTGCAAACTACCTTGCGTGCTTCCCCAAGAAGAAGCTGTTGGTGCACTTCTTCTAAACCAAATTCTTGGTTGTAAACTGCCTGAAGTTGGTACACCAGTATGATCTGTAATTGTTACTGAAGCTAATGTTCTGTTTGAAGTTGAAGTTGTATTGTTAAATGCAGTATAAGAGATTACTGGCGGGAAAATATCAGCTAAGGTAAAATTACCAGCATCTGCGCCAATATCTGTCGGGGTTAAGGTGCTGCGATCTTCTCCGTCAAAATCATCTGTTACATAAGATATTGCCATACCAACACCTTCGCAAGGAGTAGGATTTGCTAAATGCAAGTCAACTGACGAAGCATCTCCATTCGGAGCAACAAAATTTGGGTTACCACTAAAGCTATTATTATCCACACTCATATTTGTCTGCCACAATGCCAAGGTATAATTTGTTGTACCACCTGTATCCCTTGTTGCAACCACACCGCCATTTCCATTGGCAATAAAAACATTATAATCAGAAATCAAACCGCTAGTTTGATTTACACCAATAGCATAATGGTTACCACCTGTTGTTGCGTTACTACGGGCATTAAAAAAAATATTATTAAATAAACTATCAGCACCAGATGTTCCATTTTTACGAAATGCAAAGGTTTTAATGTTATTCGTTCCAACTCCAGTTCCCCCAATGTAAACGCTATTATGGAAATAACTTCCTACGGTTGCAACCGTTTTCAAAATTCCTGTAAAATTGTATTCTGTTGTAGTTGAATTTCCTGCTTCATCAATACCCAGTCTAATCATATTATTACGCAATGTGTGTAATCCACCCGCTATCATTATACCAGTTATTCTCGACCATATATTGCTTGAGGATGTCTTAATAGAATGAATAAAATTCTTTTGAATAGTTGATTGCAATGAAGCAGAACCACTAAAATAAAGTCCAACAACACTAACTTGACCGCTCGTTGAGTTATTTATTAAAGTATGTATAGTGTTTCCAGATACAAAATGAGATTGAGAACCGCTAATTGCTATTCCACTTAAAGCTTGAAGAATTGAACCAAATGTGGTGCTTGACGAAGAATTTGTGAGGTTTCGAACGGTATTACCTGTAATTATCCATCCACTTGATGGTGATGTTGCAGATATATAAATTCCTGCTAAAGTTGTCGAACTACCTGTACCTGAAGCGGTCAAATTAGCGACTGAATTATTTGTAATTGAAATAACACCTGTTGAAGTAATATTCATTCCTCTTGTTTGATAGGTAGCGGTGGATGTACTCCCTGTGTTATTGTAAATGCTATTAGCTACACTTGTACTTCCTATTAGATTATTAGAAATGTTAACAGTATGTCCACTGCCTGAAACTGAAATTGGATATAAACTCAAGTAAGCTGTTGCAGTAGTAGTTGTGGCTAAAAGACCGCCAATAGTATTATTTGAGATATTAGTTGTTCCAGATGAGGTTGCACAATTAATACCTACAAATAAAGGTCCGGTTGATCCAGTGATATGCAAATTAATAGCACCAGTAGAAGTACCTGAACCAATGGTATTACCGGTAGTTGTACCTACATTAAATGAACCAGCTGCTAAATTCATACCTATAAATCCAGAACTTCCAGTTGTTGTAAATGCTGTGCTGCATACAATAGCAGTTATTGTGTTACCTTGGATACTCGTTGGTGTGGTAGTTCCAACGGAAAGATCCATTGCAAATAATCTCTGTTGCCCGCCAGTCATAACATAAGTACCAACGGCATTTGGAGCGTTACCGCCTAAAAAATTATCAGAAATTACAAAGCCATTACCTGATGTGTTTGAAATTCCTATAATATAATGTATTGCTGATGTTGAAGAATATGTTCTACTGCTTGTTTGATAAAAACTGTTACCAGAAATAGTAAATGCACTTGAAGCAGTGGATAATCGAATTCCATAAGTAGGTGTAGTTGAAGTTGAACTGATATAAAAATCTCTTATGTTGTTATTAGAAATTACATTTCCATCATTATCCTTACCCGTTGTACCAGCAGAATAAATACCAACTGCAGAACCAAGTGCATTTATATCGCAATATTCAATTGTATTATTATCGTTACCTGTGGTATTTGCTGTTGTACTAAAGAAAATAACTCCAGATGTGTTAGATGTATTAGCAGAACCAACTACATTACAGTATCTGACGGTATTGTTTGAAGCATCATCAATAAATAAAATTGTTGGGCCTGCACCGGTATTTGTGATGGTTAATTCTCTATCGGTTCCAGTTCCACCAGGTCTCCCATCAATAAAGATATAGTCTTCGTTAACTATCCTAATTATAGCAGTAGTGTTTGAACCACTTATTGAAATACCTGTTACACCTGATTGAGGTCTAACTGTTAGTGTGTTTGTTGCTGTGGTTGTTAGATTTGTAAAAGTAATAGGGAAAGTTTCACCGCCGGAGGTATAACCAGATAAAAACTCAAGTGTTAACGCCCCAGCTAAACCTTGTGATTGTATATCTGCAATAGCAGCAGTTAAAGTTGCATAGTCACCACCTGGACCAATGGTTTTTGTACCGCTTAATGTACCAGGGTTAGTAGCTTGCGAGCCGCTTAGTGCATTGCTCAATCTTCCTTCATTAATTGCAAAAACTCTCCAATAATATGTGGTGGATGGCGTTAGACCAGTTGCAGTATAGCTTATAGAGTTTGCAGCTAAAGTAGCAACTAATGTAAAAGTGACATTGTCAAGTGAGCGATATACTAAATATCCTGTTTCTGTTGTTGCATTATCTGTCCAGTTTAAAGTCATTTGAGAAACAGTTACCCCGCTAAAACTCAAGCCCGTCGGGTCTGCGGGTGCGGCTGGTGGGGTAAAGGTAAATACTCGTCTGCTTCCATCACTTGTACTATGTAAATTAGTCATCGCAGAACTTGCTGTAAAACTGGTCGTTGTCAATGTTGTTGCTGTTGAATTATATGTTGGAGTTGTTGTAATATTATTCAACTGACCAACTGTTCCAGAAGTGTTACTTGAACCAAACCATATTACTCCAGATTGAGCAGAAGTCGAGCTGTTCCACATCTGTCCATAAACCATTTCAATTTGCCCAGTAGCTTGATATAGCCTTAACTGAAATGTAGAGAGAGTTGTCCCAGAAGCACTCCAATTTATCAAAATGTCTTTCCATTCTACAATTAAAACCTGTCCACCCGTTCCTGATTGTACTTTGTAATGAACCTTACCCGTTCCTACTCCTGTTTTATTGTCTATATTTGTCAAAGAAATTATTGGAGTGTTAGCAGCTGGCGAGTAAGTATGTCCACTTATAGCAGTAGAACCAAATCTTAATCCACCATCAGGGCTAACGCTGAATTGGTTATACACTGTACCCATAAAAACAAAATCAAAGCCCAAACTTTGGACAGTTGCAGTGTATGTGTCAACATTAGGTCCATACAATTCGGTAGTACCAGTCCCCATATTTATGGAGTTGCCATCCTTATCCAAGGTAAGCGAACCAGTAGTGCTTGTTGAATATGTGTAATTTCCTGTGCTTTGTGCTAAAGTAAGACTTGTTGTTAACAGTAGCATGAGAGTTAAAATTATTCTCATAACTCCTCCTGAGTTTTTGGTTTAACATTATTTAATTTAGTTTTTGACTTTCATAAATTTGTAAAAAAATAGAACCAAAATTTTTTCCGCTCCGCATTTCATTTTTCATTTTGTCCTCATCTAATTTTTAATTAAAAAAATTTTTATTAAAAGTCAAGAACTCATAAAAAACATTTTTGAAATAATTTCCTATTAATTACAATTAATGATTAGAATGATTATTCTAATCGTCATTGCGAACTCGATTTATCGAGTGAAGCAATCCATTCCATATTTTTAGAGTTTGAGATTTTTAGATTTCTAGATTTTATGATTTGATTGTTGAGTGAAATTTATTTTGAAATTATATTGAATAGCTCCATTCCCTTTCTTTCCCCGACTTGAAAGTCGGGGCTAGTTTTATTTTAATCCGGTTTTCGAGTAGTCCTGAGCGAAGCGAAGGATGTATCGAGAAAACCACTACAATCGGTGTTCTCGATACGCTGCGCACTCGAACACCGATCACCGACGGTTTTCGAGTAGTCCTGAGCGAAGCGAAGGATGTATCGAGAAAACCACTACAATCGGTGTTCTCGATACGCATTGCCGTAAACGACAATGCTAATCAAACAAAGCATCATAAATGATGCTGATATTAAATCGGTCTTCTCGATACGCTTCGCTACTCGAAGACCGAACACTAACGGTTTTCGAGTAAAACCGAACGAAGTGAGGTTTGTATCGAGAAAACAATTGCACTATTGGTCTTTCTCGATACGACAAATTTCATTTGTCTACTCGAAGACCGATTACAGGCGGTTTTCGAGTAAAACCAAACGAAGTGAGGTTTGTATCGAGAAAACAATTGCACTATTGGTCTTCTCGATACGACAAATTTCATTTGTCTACTCGAAGACCGAAAAGATTTAAAACAAAAAAACCTTCGGAGGATTTAACCTCCGAAGGTTTCATTAAATAATCGAAGTAAACTATTTTACAATTCAAAATTCATCAAACTATGTCAAAGATTGCTTCGCGACTTCGTCGCTCGCAATGACTTCCCAATTTCACCAGTCATTACGAGCAAAGCGAAGTAATCCGTCTCTAACTCATAATTCACAATTCAACATTCAAAACTCATCAAACTATTTCAAAGATTGCTTCGCGACTTCGTCGCTCGCAATGACTTCCCTGTTTTACCAGTCATTACGAGCGAAGCGAAATAATCCGTCTCTCACTCAAAATTCATAATTCATCATTCAAAATTCATCAAACTATGTCAAAGATTGCTTGGCGACTTCGTCGCTCGCAATGACTTCCCAATTTTACCAGTCATTACGAGCGAAGCGAAGTAATCCGTCTCCAACTCATAATTCATAATTCATCATTCAAAACTCATTGCGTTGACTATTATCCTTCTTACTTTATCAACTGCATCTTTCTTACAACCTTTACACCTTCTGCTTGCAAAACAGAAATGTAAATACCACTTGCAAATCGACTGCCATCAAATACTCTCTCATACACTCCAGCTTCCATATACTCATCCACCAATGTTGCAACCAATTGTCCAGTGATGTCAAAGACCTGCAATTTTACATTCGATGCCTTTGGTATATCAAACCTGATCACTGTCTGTGGATTGAATGGATTTGGATAATTCTTTACATCATATACCTGTGGCTTATTGCCTACCATTATCCTGACTTCATTGCTGTATGAGTAACTACCATCGTTATCTATCTGTTTTAATCTATAAACATAATATCCATACAATACTTTCTCATCCACAAATGTATATTCCTTTGGTGAGTTTGAATTACCAGAACCTTTTACAAATCCAATCTTTTCCCACACTGATGGTCTATTTGTCTTCTCATCTACTTTACTTCTCTCAATTTCCCATCCGTAGTTGTTAACTTCGGTTGCTGTCTGCCAGACAAGTTTTACGACATTCATAGAATAATTTGCAGAAAATGAGACTAATTCAACTGGTAATGGTGTATCAGTTGCATCAGAGGCGGGATTAACACCAGAAGCTGTACTCGAATAAACAAAGTAATTGGTTAAAGTTATTGGTGTTGAACCATTAGCAGGATTAGTAGTTGGTACTCTTGCCCACATATAATTACCACTGGAATTATTATTCCACATTAGAATGCCTAATTTATTACCTGCACCCGGAGTAAAACCACCTAATGTTGACCACGGAATTCTCAATCTAACTTCACCGCCGCTATTTTGAAAAACAACTCGAGAATTGGTCCCATCGTTGCCATCTGTTCTGCTTATCCAAGCCCAGCTACCGCCTGATACACCATAAACTTCAAAAGCATTACCTAATGAAGCAGGCACACCATAAAACGAAGAGTTATTTTCATAAACAACATAATAATCAGGTCTTGGCCCACCTGCTAAAAAGCCTACACCTTCAATTGCATTTGTTGTTCCATTTGTTCCGTCAGGGTCTGTATCTATTGCTGCATAATACATATCGGAAGAATAATTTGTATTACCACCACTCCATCCTAAATATAAATAGGTATTATCCCAGTTAACAAAGAAATCAATACCAGCACCATCTGAACCAATTAAACTACCATTACCAAAAGCTTGAAAATTATTTAATGATGCACTCATTGAAACTGTGTGAAATGCTGATGGTAATTTTTTTGTGGTAACTTCATCTGCACCTTTGTATGGATAATATGGGTCCCTTGTATTGCCATCTATATCCGTTGTATAACCTGTGAGAACGGTTGCAATTAAATCATTATCGCCAATTGAGGCACCAGTTAGATGTAAATCTGTAGTAGAGACAAAATTAACTGCTTTTGAAACTGAATTTGCATCTTTACCTGTTGCGTCCTGCCAATCGCTTAATGTTGCTCGGTTTGCACCGAAATATCCAATATTTGCATTTGTTGTCCCACTTCTATAAAGGAGATTATAATCAGAAACATTCGGTAATAAATTTGCATAAATGCAATAAGTTGCAAAATCGTCTTCTTCAGTAATTACAATATTATTTCTTATATCACAGAATGCTGTAAAAGTTACGATACCTGAAGTTGGCTGAGTACCAGAACCTGTAGTTGATAGATTAGGAATAACTATGGTATTATAATAAATATTTGAAGCTGAACCTACTCTAATTCCTAAAACCTCAGTTGTTCCTGATGCAGGAGTACTAAATCCAGTAATAAAATTATTATAAATATTCCAGGTACCACCCCCTGAAGCTTGGATACCACGAATTCCAAAACCACTACCTCCTGTATTACCTGTTGCTAATTGAATTATTTTATTGTTATATACATTTGTGGAAATTAAGCCTGCACTTGTTCCACCAATAGCAAAGCTAGCAAAACCAGATGCTGGTTGATTAACACTAATTTGATTATTATAAATGAAGGAAGTACCTGAATAGTTTAACGAAATTGCTCTGTGTTTAACATTAATTATATTATTACGAAATATTAGCTCTAATGGCCTTGTGTCGGGGACTGAACCTCCAGCTGCAGTGGTATTAGTTACAAAAATACCTGCACCAGCCGGTGATTGTGTATTTATGACACAATTATCAATGGTAATAGAATCAACTACAAAGTCTGTAGTCCATTTGGCAGATCTCATTGAAATAGCACCAAAAGACGAACTTCCTGTTGTTTGATTTAAGTTTATATTACAATTTTTTATGGTAACTTTATTAACATCACCCACTAAATGAATGGGAGAATGATTAACATGAGCAGTTGAAGCTGTTTGTATTGTTAATCTTCTGGTTGAACCTCCATCAGCATATCCATCTATTACTATTCTATAAGTATTTACACGAGCAGTCCAGTCGTCAGAAGACAAACCAAAAATCCAAGCACCAGATGAAGCAGAATTATCTGAAGATTTTGTGAAAGTTATAGTTCTATCAGCATCAGCGCTTGGTTTAAATGTAATTGTATGAGGACTATTATTCACTAAGTATACTGTTGTGGGTTCAGTTAAATCACTAGTAATATAAAAAATTACATCACCAGATAAACCAGATGAGATTACAGCATCACACGCAGCTTTTAATGTTGAATAATCTGGGTTAGAACCACCTGGGCCTGTTCCCGGTGCTCCAATATAATATGTACCGCTCAATTGCCCAAAGGCAATTGAAAATGTTAAGAAAATTGAACTTAATAAAATTTGTAGAGCAAATTTTTTCATATGAACCTCCATTATTGTGGTTTTTAATTTGTTTCAAATATTGTTTTTAATGTAAAAAGAACCAATAAAACTATAATTGGCAAAATAATGGACATTTTAAACAATTCCCGTTTAGCTTTTTTTAGCATAGCTTTCTTACTTTTCTTAAATCTAATTTCTGGTGGTGGTAAAATAAAATCTCCTTTTTCAATTGTCCAATCTCCAAATCTTGTTGAAAAACTTGGTTGATTGTTTTTGTCTCTACTCTCTGCATCTAATATAAAAAAATTTTCGTTTCCGTTTTTTAAATCATTGTTAAGAGTATTTTCAATAAAATTTAAATTCCCTTTTGCTTCATTATTAAGAATTATAATATAAGGATTAGTGAAGTTCCAGTCCCAGTAAACTCCAGCTAATCCAATTTTCATTTTATAAATATCTCTTTTATTCAATCTGGAATTAGAAGATTTTAATTTTACCTCTTCTAATTTCCCCATTCCACTTAATTTTAATTCTTCTATATCTCTTCTCATAATAAATTTATAATTGTTATTACTATAACAAATAAAAGAATAACGCTTAGACCAGTATAAAAAGCAAAATTCTTTAACCTATCTGGTTCGATTTCGCCAGTTATAATTCCATCTTTATGCTTAGCAAAAAAAAGAACCCTCAATGTATTTACTATAATGAAAAAATCCAGAGTAAAGCATTTTTCCCTATCATAATATTCGTCCATAAATAAAAGATATTCCACCTCAAAATTCTCATCTTTACTTGTCTGCCAAAAACCTGTAAGTCCCGGTTTTGATTTTATTAAACTTCTCCTATAATGATATTCTGGAAATCTTCGAGCAATCTCCCTTAAATCATCAAGCGATAATGGTCGGGGACCTACCAGACTCATTTCTCCTTTCAAAATATTTATAAGCTGTGGAATTTCATCCAGTCCAGTCTTGCGCAGAAATTTTCCAAATGCACTTATTTTATCTTCAAGATGTGGTTTGTATAAAATATCCGGCCCGGTAGTTTTTGAATTATCATCTTCTTTGAAAGTTCTAAATTTATAAATATTGAACTGTTTAGAATTTAGACTAATTGACCTTCTCTGAATAAATAACGGTGATTTACCTGTTTCAATAAATATTATAATACTGATAATAATAATTAAAGGGAGGAGAAGAATTATTAGAAGCACCGAAGCAATTAAATCAATTAGTCTTTTTATTAATGGAAACAATATTTCTTGATACAATTTGAAATCCAAATTTAACTACAAACATTTTATAAAAATTATTTATAAATATCAATAACTTTATAAGTATAGAAAGTAAAGAAATTATAAAATTAAACTTGAGGTTCTGTTTGGTTTTAACATAGTGTCTTAAAAAAATTTTTTAGAAGATTTATGATTAGAAAGTCAAATCGTTACCTATGCCACTTTTGCGACACTTCGTTTAATTACTTTTAATCGTATTTATGAAAACAATGAACTAAAGATTATGGAAATTAAAAATTATCTTTTGATTTTAGGATTTAAAGATTTAATTGTTGAGTGAAATTTATGTTGAAATTAATTTGAATAGCTTGGGGCTGTCTAAAAAGTTAAAAATTGTCAATCTGAATTTGTCGAAGATTGACAATTTTAATCAAAATCGCACTTAGGCAGGTTCAGTTTGACATAAGTAACTACTTCTTAGACAGCCCCTAGATTCAAGATTATTAAAAATCATCTGAGCTTTAAACCAAAAAATTTTTGGACTAAAGTCCTTTAACATTGGAGATATTTTTTCTCTTATCCTTTCTTTCCCTCTCCCCGACTTGAAAGTCAGGGCTAGTTTTTTTAAAAATTCACTTTGCAATAAATGATAATGATAATTTTATTAGAAGAGTTGAGTCATAATTATTAAAAAAGAATAACTCAACCGAGGGGAAAAGTCCCTCTCTTAGCAAGAGAGGAATTTAGGGTGAGTTTAAATTAAAACTGCGATGGAGATTTTTTACACTCGAACACCGAGTACATTCCCGGTTTTTAATGCCCTGTTCAATCAATTTCTACTTTATTACTTAATTCATCAACATCATCAGGTTTGCGTGGAAAATGCTCTGCTAAAACATCGCCACATTTTCTAATTACTTTTAATATTCCTTCAAAAAAGTTTTTCTCACGAAACGAATTTTCTGCTTCTTTAGCGAGTTCATCCCAGAATGATTGAGGAATTTTTTCAGAGATGCCTTTATCTGGAAGAA
>Ga0308410_1002457_pt1 | contig 10611 bp, 10 predicted proteins | sample HotsprOSTMatCore_FD_203467 | JGI IMG/M metagenome (GOLD analysis project Ga0308410, IMG submission 203467) | Hot spring phototrophic mat microbial communities from Octopus Spring, Yellowstone National Park, Wyoming, United States -... | ecosystem: Environmental > Aquatic > Thermal springs > Hot... | reverse complement strand
TCGAGCAGCAGGGGTATGGCGCCCTGCCGATCTGTATGGCAAAGACGCAGTTGTCGATCAGCCACGATCCAAAACTACGCGGCGCGCCATCAGGGTATGTCTTCCCCATCCGTGAGGTGCGCCTGGCAACCGGCGCAGGCTTCGTCTACCCGCTTGCCGGCGATATTCGTACCATGCCGGGGTTGCCTGCCCATCCCGCCGCCGAGCGGATCGACATCAACGCTGAGGGGAAGACGATGGGATTGTCGTAGCGCACAGCGCCAGGAGGGTGGTGTATCCTTCGCTGCCAGAGGCTGATACCCGGGCAATTTGTGGGCGGGAGGTCTGTCTCTCTTACCCCCGCACCCTTAACATCGTAGCCGCAGCGCGCGGTTCGGCGGAGATCGCGCTCACCCGCAGCGCCGACGCCGCCAGCAGGATCAACGCAATCCAGACCGCATCCGCCAGGAGTAGATGCACCAGTTGCATCCAGACGGGCGCCTGTAACGCGACATTCACATACCCGGCAATCAGTTCGACCGCATACAGCACAGTCAGCACAATCGCCAGGCGCCGGGTCGTGGCGCCGGGCCGCGCCGTGCTTGTATACCACGCTGCAACCACCACAAACGCGCCAACGCCGATCGCCAGCGCAGGGTGCATCATTCGGATCGAAACGATTGTCGCCACGAGCGGCGCCAGGTTCTCCTCACTCCCGCCTGCGCGCGTATGGGCAAAGAAGAGCGTGTCGCCAAGCGCGATCACCGCGCCGGTCATCCCGACCAGGATCAACCCCACCATGCCGGTGATCAGCCAGGAGGCGACCGCGCCATGACCGCGCAGACGGATCGGCTCGCCGCCCGACGCCCACCAACCCGTCAGGGTGATGCAGGCAAGCAGAATGAAGGTATTCAGCAAGTGCGCCGCCATGGAGAATGCACGGGTCAGTGACGCATTGTGCGCCACCAGTTCAAAGAGCACCAGCCCCGCGCCGAGCAGCGCTTCGGTGATAATGAACACCATGGAGAGCAGCGCGCCGCGCCGCACGATGTGACCGCGAGGGTAGGCGCGATACGCCCACACCAGCATACCGACCACCATGAGCAGTGCAACGCCGCTCGTCAGGCGGTGCGTGAACTCGATCATGGTTTCGACTGCTGGTTCGCGTGGAATGACCTCACCATTGCAGAGGGGCCAGTGACTGCCGCATCCGGCGCCCGACCCTGTCGCACGGACGAAGGCGCCCCACAGAATGACCAGCAGATTGTAGACCAGCACTCCCCACGTATACACTGCGAAGCGATTGCGCGTCAGCATCATTCATTCCTTCCCAGGCGCTCCGGATTGTGCAGTGTGCATTGTATACCTGAGTCTGGCGAATGGTCAAGCGTTGTCCCGTGACGCATTCATTTGGGTGCAGGCACGAATGGTCAGGCAGCCCCGCTGCCCCGCCCGCCGCTGAACCATTGGGCTGGGCGAACGACGGACGCTGCTGCGCCCGCGCCCCGACGCACGCATCTGCCAGACCAGCCCCGCGTTAGCGGGGCTTCGTGCGCTCAGCGCGGACGTTCACGTCCGCGCAGGCGTGGCGCGCCTTGGTGCATGCGCATGCGGCGGAACCAGCCCCGCGTCAGCGGGGCTGCGCGTGCGCAGCGCGGGCGCCGCCGGTTGGTCGAGATGGGTGGCAGAGCGCAGCGCAACCAATGCGACGCTGTGGTTGCGGACCCATCATGCCTGCACCCATTCATTTTCACCATTTGTTTACTTTACCGACTCATGGTATACTACAGTAAACGATCTTCCTGCACGCACCAATACCGCCAATGCCACGCACGCATTAGTATCGTGGAGTCCAGTATCGCGCCACGAGAGGAGGTCGCCTATGGTCAAGCGCTCCAGGATGCCTGATTTCGAGCGAATGGCGCGTGATGCTGGGTATCGTGTCACAGGCATCGAGCAGCTTCGCAGCAATCGCTGGCTGCTAACATTGAGCGATGGCAATGGGTGCACCATTCTGGTGCTGGCGCAGGCGCGCCCACTGATCGGTTCCGCCGATGTGCAGGACCTGTGGGAACTGGTGCGGCTGCGCAATCCTGCGATTGGTGTTCTTCTGGCGCTCGACGGCGGTTTCAGCCCGGCTGCGCATCACACATGCGCCGAACTGCGCGATCGACGATTGCACCTCTGCACCTCGTTGCCGCCGGCTGCGATCTCAGCGACTGAGGGACCGTCGGCGCGCGGCGTACTGGCCTCCTCGCGCTGACCGTCAGCGATGCCTATCAGTGCGACAGCACCTGGGAGAGGAACAGTTTCGTGCGTGCTTCGCGTGGATCGCCGAACATCTGATCAGGCGTTCCACTCTCCACAATCTGCCCCTGATCGAAAAAGTACATGGTATCGGCAACGGCGCGGGCGAACCCCATTTCGTGCGTGACAACAATCATCGTCATGCCGCTCTCCGCCAGTTCGACCATCACATCGAGCACTTCCTTGATCATCTCCGGATCGAGCGCTGAGGTCGGCTCATCGAAGAGCATAATCTTCGGTTGCATCGCCAGGGCGCGCGCAATGGCTACCCGCTGCTGCTGACCGCCGCTCAACTGTCCCGGATACTTGCGCGCCTGCTCCGGAATGCCGACCCGCTTCAACAGTTGCATGGCGATCTCTTCCGCCTGCGCCTTCGTCCATCCGCGCACCCAGATCGGGGCGAGCGTGATATTGTCGATCACAGTAAGGTGAGGAAAGAGGTTGAACTGCTGGAAGACCATGCCAGTCTCCATACGGATGCGCTCGATGTTGCGCACATCGTGGGTCAGTTCGATGCCATCCACGATGATCTGACCGCGCTGATGCTCCTCCAACCGATTGATCGTGCGGATGAAGGTCGATTTGCCGGAGCCGGACGGACCGAAGACGACGACGACTTCGCCCCGGCGCACGTCCATACTAATACCGCGCAGCGCGTGGTAATTGCCATACCACTTGTGCACATCGCGACAGATGATGATCGGATCGGCGGTTGATTGTGCGTTGACGCTCATACCTGAATTAACGTCCTGCGTGGAGTTTCGCTTCCAATCGCTGACTGAATGCCGACATCAGATAGCAGAAAATCCCGTAGACAAAAGCGACAAAGGTGTAGACTTCCGCCTGCAACCCCAGGAAGTCGGGTTGTGCAAGGACGGTTTTAGCGATGCCCATGAGATCGAGCAGACCGACGATCACTACCAGCGAGGTATCTTTGAACAGGGCGATGAACTGTCCCACCAGAATCGGGATCACGGCTCTGAGCGCCTGTGGCAGGATAATGAGCAGCGTCATCTTCCAGGGACTCAAGCCCAGCGCGCGCGCCGCTTCGTACTGACCACGCGGGATCGATTGCAAACCGCCGCGCACATTTTCCGCAAGGTAGGCGGCGCTGAAAATGATCACTCCCGCCATTGCGCGCACCACCCGGTCGATCGTTACGCCCGGCAGAAACAGTGGCAGCATCAGTTGCGCCATAAAGAGAACGCTGATGAACGGCACGCCGCGGATCAGTTCGATATAGACCACGCAGAGCCAGTTGATCACCGGCAATTTCGACTGCCGCCCCAATGCCAGCACAACGCCGAGCGGGAAGGAAAACACAATGCCGACGACGGTCAGCAGCAGGGTGAGGAGCAACCCGCCCCACAGGTTGGTCGGCACGGACGGAAGCAGGCTATCGTCGGCGCCAGACCCGCTGACCAGCACGAAGAGGATCGGAATGTACAGAACCCAGCCAATGATGCTGACGCGCCGTAATGCAGCGCCCCAACGCCAGTTCAGCGCGTACCCGACGACCCCGGCGATGCCGGTGATCGCCAGGGCGATCCGCGATGGCTCATCGGATGTGATGATCGCCAGGATGAAGGGAAGCGCGCCGAACGCCACCGCTCCGCCGCGCTGCATTCCGCCCCAGATGCCCCACGATATGCCGATCAGGAACGCCAGCAGCACAACGCACGCCCATATGCGCCAGAGTGCGCTCACCGGGTACTGCCCAACCATGAACAGGCGCAGGTTGACGGTGATGACCTCCCAGCGCGCCTGTGTGAGCGCCCATTCCAGTACGCCGCGCACAGCCAGGGTCGCCAGAATCAGCATCACAATCGTGAGCAGGGCATTGTACCAGGTGCTGAACAGGTTTTTGTGCAACCAGCGAACGACGCTGTACCGTTCGGTCGGCGGAGGCAGCACCTCTGCAGTTTTTGAAACGGTCGGCGTATTGGCGCCCATCGTCAACGCTCCACCAAACGGACACGGCGGTTGTACCAGTTCATAATGAGCGACGTGAGCAAGCTCAGGATCAGATACACCGCCATCACGACAGCGATCATCTCAACAGCGCGCCCGGTTTGATTGATAATAGTGCCGGATATGGCGAACAGATCGGAATACCCGATGGCGACCGCCAGGGTGGAGTTTTTAGTCAGGTTCAGGTACTGGTTCGTAATCGGCGGAATGATCAGGCGCAGCGCCTGCGGAAAGACGACCAACCGCAACGTGCGCGACGGGTTGAGACCCAGTGCGCGCGCCGCTTCGACCTGTCCCTTGGGGACCGCCTGAATGCCGGCGCGCACCACTTCGCCAATAAATCCGGCGGTGTAGATGATGAGACCGATCAGCAGCGCCATAAATTCCGGCGACAGCACCCGCCCGCCCTGAAAGTTGAACCCGGTGATTTTCGGGTGCGAGAGAGTCAGTGGCGGTTGCGGCAATGCAATCCATCCGACCGCTGCAATCAGCGCAATGGTCAGCATGGGGGGCCAGACGAGCGGACGCGGACGACCGCTGTGTTCCTGCCACCAGCGCATGGCGAACCCGACCAGCGCACCGGCAATCAGTGCGCCGATCAGGATGGAAACGTAGAGGGACCAGGTATCGGTTGGTTCGCCCCAGGGTACCGCCACGCCACGATTGCTCAGATAGACCGGACCGATGCTCACTGCCTGTCGGGCACGGGGCAATTTCAGGAAGAAGGCGGTGTAGATGAAGACGAGCAGCACCAGGAGCGGCACATTGCGCATGATCTCCACGAACACCCATGCCATGCGATTGACGAGCCAGTTGCTGGAGAGACGCGCCACGCCGACCACAATACCGAGCAACGTGGACAGCACAATGCCGAGAAGACTGACCAGGATCGTATTGAGCAACCCCACCTGTAATGCGCGCGCAAAGGTGTCACTGCTGCTATACGCAATCAGCGCATCACTGATATCAAACCCGGCGCCGCTGCTGAGGAAATCGAACCCCAGCGCCAACCCCTGCTGCCGGAGCGACGTAAACATGTTGTTCAGCGCCACGGAACCAACCCAGATGACCAGCGCCAGGAAGAGGATCTGGACAGCGATCTGGATGACCCGTTCATCACGCCAGAAGGCGCGGCTCAATCGCAGCGGCGATGTTGGACGCGGAGGCGCTTCCATGGCTGGCATTCACCCTGGTGAACGCAACCTCGCAGGTTTCTCCAGCCTGCGAGGTCGCCGACGGCTTACCGGAATGGCGGCGCGTAGAGCAGCCCGCCCTGGGTATAGAGATTGTTGATGCCGCGCGGAATGGCGGTTTTGGTGTTCGGACCGAGATTGCGGTCGTAGATTTCGGCGTAGTTGCCAACCGCTTTGATAATATTCGCCGCCCAATCCTTGCTCAGCCCCAGTTTGGCGCCGAGGTCCACATTCGGGTCAGCGCCGAGCAGTCGGCGCGCTTCGGGGCGGGTGTCGGTTTCCTTCACCCGATCCACATTCTGCGAGGTGATGCCGAACTCTTCGGCGGCAAAGGTGACGAATACCGTCCACTGGACAATGTCGAACCACTGGTCGTCGCCCTGGCGCACCATTGGACCGAGCGGCTCCTTCGACAGCGTCACATCGAGGATGACGTGATCATCGGGGTTGGGCAGCACCGATCGACGCGACACCAGACCGGACTTGTCGGTCGTCACTGCGTCGCAGCGTTCTTCGGCGTAGGCGGCGAAGGTGCTGTTGGCATCCTCGAACACAGCCGGGGTGTACGGCAGATTGCGTGCAGCCATCTGGTCCGCCAGGTTCAACTCGGTCGTCGTGCCCTTCTGGACGCAGATCGTTGCGCCGTTCAGGTCTTCAAGCTTCGTAACATTCGAGGCTTTCGGAACCATGATCCCCTGACCGTCGTAGAACGTGGTGGCGACGAAGTTGCCGCCGTTGTCGGTATCACGGGTGAGCGTCCAGGTCGTGTTGCGGATGAGTACATCGATCTCACCGCTCTGCAATGCGGCAAAGCGTTGCTCAGCGGTCAGCGGGCGATATTCGATCTTGCTGACATCGTTGAAAATGGCTGCTGCCAGCGCCTTGCAGTAATCGACATCGAAACCGCTGAACGCGCCAGCGGAGTCGACGAACCCAAAACCGGGCACCTGGCTATTGACGCCGCAGATCAGTTTCCCGCGCGCCTGGATCGCCTTCAGCGTCTCGCCGAAACCGGCGGGAGCGGCAGGCGCAGGCGCCGGAGCGGGGGTCGCTGCCGGTTGAGCGGGCGCAGATCCACCGACCGGCGTTACCTCGACGACGCGGGTTACTTCGACGATGCGGGTCACTTCCACGGGTTGTCCCGGTTGTGCTGCCTGTTGGCCGCATGCAGCCAGCAGGAGCGGAATGGCGATCAGCCATCCGAGCGCGCGTTTCATGGCTTACGTCCTTTCTTGTGGAGAATCTGCCTGAAGGGTTACGAATTATATACCAGTTTTTGGTTCATTTGCAAATGGGAGATCAGGGGGAACTATTCACACCTGGGGTAACACACGCGCCTGGGAGCGAGGGCGTCCCGCCCTCGTCGCGTCTACGAGGGCAAGATGCCCTCGCTCCCAGGAGAAATGTGAACACGTACGATCAGGGGTTAGGGGCGCTCTGGCGTCGCTCAGGTCGGCGCGCGCCGAGCATCGCCAGTTTTGCGCCGAGTTGCTCCAGGCTCATGAGGTTATGAACCGGCAGAAAGTCATCGACGAACGGCAGCGCCGCCTGCATACCCTGGGTGAGCGGTTGATAGCGCGGATTTCCCAGCAGCGGATTCAACCAGATCAAACGGTGGCACGAACGCTGCAACCGCGCCATTTCGCGCCCCAGCACCTGTGGGTCGCCGCGGTCCCATCCGTCGCTGATCAGGAGCACAACCGGACCACGTCCCAGCACCCGCCGCGACCAGGAATAGTTGAAGTGTCTGACCGCTTCGCCAATGCGTGTTCCCCCGGACCAGTCCACCACGTGCTTGCTGACAGCGGCGATGGCTTCGTCGATGTCGCGTTCGCGCAGCAACCGGGTAATGCGCGTCAGGCGCGTGCCGAACACAAACGCCTCGACATGACGCAACCCATTCGAGATGGTGTGGACGAACTGGAGCAGGATGCGACTGTAACGGTCCATCGAACCGCTAATGTCGCACAGCACCACCAGCGGGCGCTGCCGATAGTGCGGTTCGCGGAAGGTCAATTCGAGGGGCTCGCCGCCGTGCCGCAGATTCCGACGCAGGAGACGGCGCATATCGATCACGCCAGGACGGTTCGCCGGGCGGCGACGGCGCGTGCGGCGCGGCTCGATGCGCCATTCGAGTGTGCGCAACAGTTCCTTGCATGCCTGCACTTCTTCATAACTGAACGTGCCAAAATCTTTGGTTCGCAACATTTCGGCAGCAGTAAAGGTGAGCGTAAAGCCGACTTTCTCTTCCTGCTGCTCTTCGTGACGATCCGGCTCGTTGTGTCCATCACCCTGGCTGCGCGGTCGTCGTGGCAACCGCAGCGGTTTCGGCGGCATCTTGACAACCGGGATCGCCAGCATCAACGGGTCGAAACCCGACTGTGTACGCCAGTAGAAGTCGAACGCAGTGTCGAACACGGGAAGGTCTTCGCGCCGACAGATCAGGGTGCAACGCGCCGCTGCACGAAAATCCCCCCGCGCCACAATTGGCGCATACTCCAGCGCCCGCACCAGGTCAATCGTCTGCTCAACGCTCACTTTGATGCCGGTGCTGCGCAGCAGATGGACGAACGCCACCACATGCGTCATCAGGTTCCCGCGGGGAATTAATGGTTCTAACTCGTCCATGGTTCCCGAACCCACGTCGCTTATACGCCAACCTTCTCCAACAACGAACGCACCCCCTGCCCGCGCACCTGAGCAATATCGTCCTGATACTTCAGGATCGCACCCAGCGTATCCTCCACCAGGTCGGCGGTGAGTTCACGCGCATCGAGCGCCGTGAGCGCGGTCGTCCAATCGAGAGTCTCCGCAACGCCGGGAAGTTTGAAGAGATCGAGTTTGCGCAACTCGTGAACGAATGCCACAACCTGGCGCGACAGACGCTCAGAAGCGCCAGGAACTTTGGCGTTCACGATCCGCAGTTCTTTGTCGAGCGATGGATAATCGATCCAGTAAAACAGGCAGCGCCGTTTCAGCGCGTCGTGAATTTCGCGCGTGCGGTTGCTGGTGATAATCACCGTCGGCGGTTGACTGGCGCGGATGGTGCCGATCTCCGGGATGCTGATCTGCCAGTCGGACAGGAGTTCGAGCAGAAACGCCTCAAACTCTTCATCGGCGCGGTCGATCTCATCGATCAGCAGCACCGGCGGTCGCTCCCAACTCTCCTCGATGGCTTGCAGCAGCGGACGCTTGATCAGAAACTCAGGGCTGAAGATTTCGTTGAGCGCGGCGTGGGCATCGGCGGCGCCAAGCGCCTCGATCAGGCGAATCTGCAACATCTGCCGCGTGTAGTTCCATTCGTAGATCGTCGTATTGACGTCGAGACCTTCGTAGCATTGCAGGCGGATCAGATGCCGCTCCTGCATTCGCGCCAGCGTTTTTGCAATTTCGGTTTTCCCAACGCCTGCTTCGCCTTCCAGTAACAGAGGTTTCTGAAGTTTCAGCGCCAGGAAAATCGCGGTTGTCAATGGTCGGTCTGCGATGTAATCGTGTGCAGCGAGCGCCTGCTGTAAATCGTCGATGGTTGCGAAGTGCATAGGTTGTTCATTCCTGTCGTCAGTGTTCTACAGATATTGTACCGGAATGATGCAGCAGGTTGCAAAGCGCCGCAAGATGGCGCTTACCGCGATCCTTGCCGTAGTAGGGAAGGCATAGATATGGTATGGTGTATTGTAGCATGGATGTCTGTGCTATAATCGCCGGTGCGACGCATTTATGGAAGTGTTTGCCGACTATGGCTCAACTCGACGAAGATGAGCGCCTGACCGCTGCAATGGCGCACGCCAGCATCGTAGCGAATGCGACAGGTCTGACCGGTCTGGTGCTGACGGTCGTTCTCTGGGCGACGCAGCGCAGACGGTCGCGTTTTGTTCGCGCGCATATTGTGCAGGCGCTCGTTTATCAGGCGGGTACGCTTCTGGGCGTGGTGCTGCTGATACTCCTGTGGTCCGGGTGTCTGCTGCTCTCACTGCTGCCAGCCGCGCTGCGACCAGACCTCTACCGTGATGGTACGTTGCCGGATACGTTCTGGATCGCGTTGTTCGGTCTGATTCTTCCGATCGGGTATGGGTTTGCGGCGACTCTGTACGCGCTTTACGGAGCCTACCAGGTCTATCGCGGCAACCGGTTTGCCTACCCGCTCGCCGGGCGACTCGTGGCGCGCGATCTGGAGGAATCACAACCTGATGCTCCAACCACGGCAACGCCCCCCACGAACGCGCCGTCGCTTCCTTCGCCGGGCAGCCCTGTCGCCGCACAACCCCAGGTTCATAGCGAACGTCCGGCGACTGTTTCTGCTGCGACGCCTGCTCCTCCAGCCGCGCCGCAGGCGCGCACTTTGGGCGAGGAGGTTGCATCAGCATCGCCAGAGGCGCCATCTCCCCCGGTTACTGTGGTTGCTCCTGCGCCGTCTCCTCCTGTTGAAGCGCCATCGCCAGCCACGAGCGACGAGGGTGGAGCGTCAGCCGCAGGCAGTGCGACGCCAGTTTCTTCCGCAACTGATATTGCGGACGTTGTGCCGGTGCAGGATGCGCTCGACCAGGGTTCCCGCCCGACCGACAGAACCGCTGCTCCTGCCGACGCCTCATCGACCGGTCAGCCGTCGGATGAGCGGTAACGCTCTTTCAGCGCCACATAGCGTTGCGCTGTGCGCCGGATTCGTTCGAGCCGCCCTTCGCCGATCGGGCGAATAACGCCGGGGATGCCGATCACCAGCGATCCCGGCGGCACGACCATGCCCTCGGTCACCAATGCGCGCGCCGCGATCAGGCTGCCGGCGCCGATCCGCGCATGGTTCAGCACGACAGCGCCAATGCCGATCAGCACATCATCTTCGACCGTACACCCATGCACCACAGCCGCATGCCCGATGCTCACGCCATCGCCAATCGTCAACCAGGCATCGGGGTCGGCATGCAACACACTGCCGTCCTGAATGTTACACCGCGCCCCAATGCGAATAACACCGTTATCGCCACGGATAACGACCATCGGCCACACCGATGAGTCGGCGCCGATGCTGACCGTTCCACGTACATACGCATACGGCGAAATGTACGCGCTCGGATGGATGTCGAGACGGTCGGTAATGTCGGGGAAATGGAATGGTTCGCTCATGCACGCTGTCCGGCTTTCAGAATTGCACTCAGGCGTCCCAGAC
>Ga0308410_1002456_pt1 | contig 10611 bp, 12 predicted proteins | sample HotsprOSTMatCore_FD_203467 | JGI IMG/M metagenome (GOLD analysis project Ga0308410, IMG submission 203467) | Hot spring phototrophic mat microbial communities from Octopus Spring, Yellowstone National Park, Wyoming, United States -... | ecosystem: Environmental > Aquatic > Thermal springs > Hot... | reverse complement strand
GTGGAGATGGCGCTGGCGCGCTGGGCGCTGCAGGATGACAAGCCGATGTTTGCCATTTGTCGTGGCATTCAGACCGTGAACGTTGCGTTGGGTGGATCGCTCATCCAGGACCTACCGTCGCAGTGGGGCGATGCCATTTCGCACAACGGCAACCAACTCGGCTTGGAGAGGCATGAAGTTGCCCATACTGTCTGCATTGAACCGGGAACGTGCCTGGCGCGGATCGTGGGCGCCGGCGACGTGGGCGTGAATAGCTTTCACCATCAGGCGCTTAAGCGGGTTGCCGAGGGGTTGATCGTCACCTCGCGCGCGCCGGATGGCGTCGTTGAATCGGTCGAATTCCCCGGCAAGCGCCATTACATCGGCGTTCAGTGGCATCCCGAAGAAATGACTGCCGACCGCGAAGATATGATGCGGCTATTCCGCTCCTTCGTCGAAGCCTGCGCAAACGGCCGCGGTTAGAATATCCGTGCAAAATCGTTCAGCAATTCGGGAATTGTCCATGAGTGTTTCGATTGGTTCGAGAGTTTGTACATTCGCGGCTGCTGTCGTTGTGGCACTGATCGGCACGGATGTCGCGCTAGCTGCTTCGCCGGCTCAGACGGGCAGCGGCAGCGCCGTGTTCGACAACCTGATCTTCGTGGTGATCGGCGGCGTGCTGATGGCATTGCTGGCCAGCGTCGCCGGTGGCGTGGTCATCGCCGTGCTCGCCAACAGCGTCAGCCGTTTCTTTCGCCGCAACCTGCCCACCGATGAAGAAATGGCCGAGCTGCGCTCCGAGCTGCTCCAGACGGATCGGCGACGGCCACGGCAAATCCGCCTCGAGATCGGCCCGAGTGCCGAGCCGTTTGTCTTTTCGGCGATCGGGTTCGTGGCCTGCCTCATCATCTTCAGCCTGGCATTGAGCGTGGTGCCTCAGCCGGTGCGCGGCGAAGCGATGCCCCACGGCGAGGAGGCCAAAGCGACAGAGACCAGTGCGCTTCCCAAAGAGGGTGACTTCGGCAAGATCACCGATGGCTTGCCCAAAGGCAATCCGGAGAACGGAGCGCGTTTGTTTAATACCGCCGGCTGCGTCGGTTGTCACAGCCAGAAGAAAGGCGAACGCCTGGTCGGGCCTTCGTTCTACAATCTGTGGGACACCGCTTCGACGCGCGTTCCCGGCATGAGTGCGCGGGAGTATCTCTATCAAAGCATCGTTGATCCCAACGCCTACGTCGTCGAGGGATATCAGCCTGGCCTGATGCAACAAAATTACGCAGCACTCCTCAGCCCTCAGCAGATGGCCGATATCCTGGCCTGGATAGAAGAACGCCACAGTAACGAGCCATAACGCGGCACAGGACTGATCTTGTGTCCGGCTGAAGGGGGGTGTTGGAGTGGCTCTCGAACGAAGCACAGGGTTGAGCCTGCGCGAGCTGATGGCAAACATCAAGGCCGAGCGCAGCCGATTGATGGCGACGCTGAATCGGATCACGGGTGAAGAGATGTTGAACCCCGGCGTCGTCGGCCCGTGGTCGGTGAAGGATGTGTTGGCCCATGTCGCCATGTGGTATTCACGAGCTGTCACGTTGCTGTTTCAGGCCGAGCGTGGCAAGCCGTTGCAATTGCCGCGTTCGAATGTGCCGGACTGGGCGGACGTGAACGCTCAAGACTATCAGTCGCAGAGAGATCGTCCGCTCGATCGCGTCCTGGCTGACTTCGACGGGGCGCACCGGCAATTGCTCAAGCGGTTAGAAGCCTGGCGAGACGAGGCTGCGCTATTCGATACCCGACGTTACCCGGCCTTACAGGGGCGTTCGCTGGCGGAAGTGGTGTGGAATTACACCGGCGCGCATTCGGCTGAACACCGTGCGCAGATCGAGGCGTGGCTGGCCAGCCGGACGAACGGCGCGCGTTTGTAGCCTCTTGCGATCAGCGGCATGCTGTTCTTTGATCTGTCTCGTACCTTCAGCCGCATCCGATTGTCCGGCAGCACTCGGCTGGACTTTCTGCACCGCATGTCCACCGGCCATGTGAGCGGCCTGCAGCCGGGCGAGGGCAAGACGACCGTGCTTACCACGCCGATTGGCCGGATGGTGGACTACCTCATCGTGCTGGCCTTCGATGATTCCACTCTGCTGATTGGTGGAGGCGGCAACCAGGATAAGGTCATGCGCTGGCTGCGCAAGTACATCTTCTTCAACGACGACGTGCAGGTGAGCGACGAGACCGCTGGTACGTGCATGTTCGGCTTGGGTGATGACGTCGGCCCAAGCCTGATCGCGCGCCTGGGTGCCGATGCGGCGGTGCTCTCGCTGCCGGAACATGCCCATCGCACGGTCCCGCTGTCCCCTGGCAGTAGGACCGAGGTAACCTTCGTGCGCGCACCACAGGCGCTCGGACTGAGCTTCTTCGTGATCGGCCGCGACCTCGATCCGGCGGCATGGTTGGGCGAAGTAGCCGACGGGCAGGATTTCGACGCATGGCGCATCGTGCGGGGATATCCGCTCTTCCCCAACGAAATCAACGAGGACTACATCCCACTCGAAGCGGGTCTGTGGGGTGCCGTGAGCTTCAACAAAGGATGCTATACCGGCCAGGAAATCATCGCGCGCATGGAGAGCCGTGGGCAGATTGCCAGGAAGCTGGCATACCTGACCGGCGATGAAACCGGACTGTTGGAAATCGGTGCGGACTTGCGGACCGAAGGCGGCGAAATAGCCGGCAAGGTGACGAGCGCGACGCACGGCGCTGCGCTAGCCTATCTGCGCAGCGCATTCGCGCACGAAGGCGTGCTGCTTCGTTCACAGCATGGCCACGCCGCACGGGTCGCGAGAATTGTGCGGATTTAAGGTACAATAGCCCGCTTTTGGGTGTTGATGCCAGGTTGAACAGGCTTAGTTGCCGGCCAACAGCCATGCCATCGCGTGTAATTCACCTGAGCACGAAGATATGTTCGAATCGCTGAGTGACAAACTGCAGGCCATCTTCGACCGCCTCGGCAAGCGCGGCATCCTGACCGAACAGGATGTGGACGCTGCGTTGCGCGAGGTGCGCGTGGCGTTGCTCGAAGCCGATGTGAACTTCAAGGTAGCCAAAGAATTCCTCGCCCGCGTGCGCGAGCGAGCCATCGGCGCCGAGGTGCACAAGAGCCTGACCCCCGGCCAGGCCGTGGTGAAGATCGTGCACGAAGAGCTGCTGAGGACGCTCGGCGAAGGCGGCAAGCTCGATCTCGGCGGCCCGCCGCCGCGGGTGATCATGTTGGTGGGCCTGCAGGGTTCTGGCAAAACCACGACGGCGGCCAAACTGGCGCTGCGCTTGCGCAACGATGGCCGTAAGCCGTTGCTGGTGGCGGCCGACACTTACCGGCCGGCAGCCATTACCCAACTGGAGACGTTGGGCAAGCAAATCAACATCCCGGTCTTTTCGGAAGGCGACAAAGTGCCGCCGCCGCAGATTGCGCAGCACGCCATTCAGAAGGCCATCCAAAGCGCGCTCGATGTGGTGATCATTGATACGGCCGGTCGCTTGCAGATAGATGAGGCGATGATGCGCGAGGTGGAAGAGGTCAAGGCGCGCACCCGGCCGGCCGAAGTGTTGCTCATCGCCGATGCCATGACCGGCCAGGAAGCCGTGAACATCGCCGATGCATTCAACAAGCGGATCGGCTTGACCGGCCTGATCCTCACCAAGGTGGATGGTGATGCGCGCGGTGGGGCGGCCATTTCGATGCGCGCCGTCACTGGTGTGCCGATCAAGTTCCTGAGCACCGGTGAGAAGCCCGACGCGTTCGAGCCCTTCCATCCCGATCGCCTCGCCTCGCGCATTCTGGGCATGGGCGATGTGCTCACTTTGATCGAGAAAGCGCAGCAGCAGTTTGACGAGCAGGAGGCTGCCAGGGCGGCCGAGAAGATGATGTCGGCCACTTTCGATCTGGAGGACTTCCTGTCTCAGATGCGCCAGATCAAGAGAATGGGGCCGCTCAACGAACTCCTGGCCCTCATCCCCGGCATGAAGGATTTGACCAAGCAGATGTCGCCCGACATGACCGAGAGGCAATTCAAGCGGGTAGAGGCGATCATCTGCTCGATGACGCCGGCAGAACGCCGCAACCCGAATATCTTGAACGCATCGCGTAAACGCCGCATCGCCAAGGGGAGCGGCACGAGCGTGCAGGAGTTGAATCAATTGCTGTCGCAGTTTCGCGAAGCACAACGCATGATGAAGCAACTGGCGAACAACCCGCGCCTGCGCATGATGAGTGGGTTAATGGGCGCCAGAAGGAGATGATAAGGAGACACGATGGTTCGAATTCGACTACGCCGTATGGGTTCCAAGAAGCAGCCGACCTACCGCATCGTGGTGTGCGATAAAGAAGCGCCGCGCGACGGCGCGTTCATCGAAGTCGTCGGCAAATACAATCCGCGCACCGAGCCGGAGACAGTGATCGTGGAGGAGGCGCGCGCCCTGCACTGGATGAAAGTGGGCGCACAACCCAGCGATGCCGTCCAGCAGTTGTTCAGGAAGACGGGCACCCTGGCGCGCTACGAGCGATTGCGCAAGGGAGAATCCCTCGAAGCGCTTCTAGCCGAAGCTGCTGCTCAGGCTGCCGCCGCGCCGGCGATTGACCCCAAGACGCGCATCGGTCGCAAGCCTGCCCCCAAACCCAAGAAGGCCGAGCAGCCGGCCGAAGCTGCTGCCGAATGAACCGATCATCCCTGAACGATGAAAGAGCTGGTCGAATACGTCGCTAAGGGCCTGGTGGATCACCCCGACCAGGTCAGGGTGACCGAATCGGTTGATCGCAGCACGATCTTTCTTGAGCTGCACGTGGCGCCGGGCGAGGCAGGGCGGGTGATCGGTCGTGAAGGTAAGCTGGCCAATGCAGTGCGCACGCTGCTGCGCATCTCCGCTGCCCGGTCTCGCAAGCGTGTGGTGTTGGACATCACCGAGTGAAGCCGCGCACTGATGCACCACGGGCGCGCCCTCTTCGCGCACAATGGCGGGATCGTCGCGAAGGTTCCTCGTCGTAGGTAAGGTGTCTCGCCCACACGGCATTGCGGGCGAGGTCAAGGTGCAATTGGCGCCCGAGTATGTGGGCATCCTGGACGGCATCGAACGCGTTTACCTCAACGATGCCGAACACCCGCATCGAATATTATCGCGACGCCCGCATCAGGGCGGGATATTGCTCAAGCTAGAGCGCATCGCTACCCGCAACGCAGCCGAGGCGGTGCGCGGCGCGCGCCTGATCGTCCACACCCAGGATTTGCCCGCGCTGCCGCCCGGGGAATATTACGCCTATCAATTGCTCGGCCTGCGCGTCGTGCGTGAGTCGGGTGAGGAACTTGGTCAAATCAGCGAGGTGTTGCGTACGGGCAGCAACGATGTCTACGTTGTAAAGACCGGCGCTGGCGAGTTGCTGCTGCCAGCGCTGGAGGGCGTCATCCGCGAGATAGACCCAGATGCCGGGACGATGAAGGTGACGGTGCCGGAAGGCTTGGAGTAAAGAAAGAAGGATGGGCGGTGAGGGCCTCGAACCCCCGACCTCCTGTGTGTAAAACAGGCACTCTGACCAACTGAGCTAACCGCCCTGCATGCGTGATTTTAATGCAGAACCCCGGTTTCTCCAAGAAACCGGGGTTCTCTCGTTTCAGGGCTCCGCGCACCGGCTCTCTCAGCAAGCGCTCAAGTCGTGCCTGTAGCATTTGCCCCTAGGAATCATGGTTGCTACAAACGATTGCGTCGGCGTGGTCAAGCTCGATCATGTGAACAAGGCGTATGAGGAAGGGGGAGTGCAGCGCACCATCCTCCGCGATGTCAGCATCGAGTTCGGCTGCGGCGAATTTGCCGTGCTGCTGGGTAAGAGCGGCAGTGGTAAGAGCACACTGCTTAACTTGATCGGCGGCATTGATGCGCCAACGTCCGGCGAGGTGTGGATTGACGGCCAGGCGATCACCCGCATGAGCGATACGGAGCGCACGCTCTACCGGCGCCGGCACATCGGCTTCGTCTTTCAGGCTTTCAACCTGATTCCCACCCTGACCGTGCGCGAGAACGTGATGCTGCCGCTGGAGCTGACCGGTCGCCCCTCGCCAGAGGCGCGTCGCAGGGCCGAAGCGCTGCTCGATCAGGTTGGCCTAGCGCATCGTATGGACGCCTTCCCCGATCGGCTGAGCGGTGGCGAGCAGCAACGCGTGGCGATCGCCCGCGCACTGATCAACGATCCACTGGTGGTGCTGGCCGACGAACCGACCGGCAACCTTGACTACGACACGGGCAAGCTGGTGCTTGACTTGCTGGACACCCTCACTCGCCGGGCCGGCAAAAACCTAATCATGGTTACCCATAGCGAGGAAGTTGTGGGCATAGCCGACCGCGTGTTTCGACTACGCGAAGGCAAGTTGGTAGAGGATCGTCTCGTCCTGTCTCATCCCCCCACATCCGTGTAGCTGAACGGTGCCTTGATGGTAGCCGTGGTGCCATGCGCGGTGCGCTTCAAGGTGAACGTTCCGCGCAGGTCTTCGTGTACCAGCATGCTGACGATGTTCAACCCGAGGCTGGGTGTATCCATGCTGCCTGCGGCTTTGCCCAGCCCGTTGTCTCTGACCTCCACTTCGAGCATGCCCCCGCAATCTATCAGGCTGATGGTGATGTCGCCTTTGTCCCGGCCGACGAAGGCGTGTTCCATGGCGTTTTGCACCAGCTCGTTGACGCACAGCGCCAGCGCCGTGGCCGCGCGCGAGCTCATGCGCAGCGAATCGCCCACGACGTGAATGGCGAGGTCGAGGCCGGGGCGCGCCATATTGGCGTGCGTCAGGCCGACCACGCGCAGGATGACGTCTTTCACGTCCACCAGCCGGAAACCTTCCTGCGCTAACGCATCGTGCACTGCCGCGATGCTCATGATGCGATTGATGCTTTCATGCAACACTTCTTTGGCCGTGAGCTTGTCGCTGGCTTCGTGCAATTGCATCTGCAGAAGCATCACCACGTTTTGGAGGTTGTTCTTCACGCGGTGGTTCATTTCCTTGACGATGGCGGCGTTGCCGATCAGGTGCGCATTCTCGATGGCCAGCGCGATCTGGTTGGCCAGCGTGGTGCACAGTTCGACCTGCGCCTCGGTAAACTCGCCAGCGCCTTCGGTCCACATGTTGAGCAGGCCGATGGTGCGGTCGCGCACTTTCATCGGCACGCACATCAGGCCGCCCAGTTGCGCCTGTGCGGCCCACTGGGCGTGCGCCGAATGCAGCTCGCAGCAGGTCTCGTTCACCAACACAGGGTCGCCGAGCTTTTCGATGTTCAGCAAGGGTAGGTCGTCCAATCGCCAGGGTGGTTCCGGTGCCGTGTTCGGCCTCTGATCATAGATGGCGCGCGGCATGAAAGCATTGATCGTCTCGTCCAACAACAGGACTGAGCAGTGCCGCGCGTTGACCGCGCGCGCGCCCATCTCAGCCACCACGCGCAACGTCTCGTCCAGGTAAAGCGGCGAGATAGCCGCGCGGCTGACTTCGGCCACTGTCTGCATTTCGCGCACCTTGCGCTCGCTTTCTTCCTGCAGAATGGCTCGTTCGAGAATGCCAGCAACTACTTCGCCGATGAGCGAGACAAACTCGATCTCACCTGCCGTCCAGGTATGGCGCCGATGCGTCTGCACGTTCATCGCACCAACCACCCGATCCTGGCTGATCAACGGCACGGCCATCAGCGACTTGAACGAGCGTTCGCGCGTGTTGGGTACCTCGTGGAAGCGTGGGTCGCGCTGCGCATCGCGCACGGCCACCACCTGGCGGTACTGTGCAGCCCAGCCGGTCAGCCCCTCGCCCATGTTCAAGTAGCCGTGATCTACCGCCTGGGGAAACAGACCGGTGGTGGCTTTGAGGATCAGCCGTTGCGATTGCTCGTCTAGTAGATAGACCGAGGTCGAGTCCACCCGCATCACCCGCGTGGTGGTCTGGGTGATGCCGTTGAGGATTGAGCGCAAGTCGGACGTGGCGTTGACCGAGAGCAAAATCTCGCGAATGGCAGTCAGCTCTTTCTTTTTGCGTTGCAACTCCGCGCGCAGGTTGGTCGCGCCGTTGGCAGAGGATTTGCTCGTCGCTTTCTTGGTTGCAGGCATGCCGCGATTCTATCCAACGCTGAGGCGTGCCGTGGTGGGCAGGAGGCGCGGAGCGGAGTCTGAGCCTCATGCCTCGGATCCGCGGCGCACCTGATCGCCGATGCGTAAGGCGATGAACAACAGCGCGAAGGTAATGACCGAGAGCAGTAGCACCAGCTGGTTTGCCAGGTCGAGGTTGTTGGCCTGCACGGCGTCATACACGGCCATGGAAAGCGTCTGGGTGCGGCCGGGGATGTTGCCGGCCACCATCAGCGTGGCGCCAAACTCGCCCATCGCGCGCAGAAAAGCCAGGATGCCGCCGCTCAACAGGCTGGCGCGGATCAGCGGCAGTGTGACGAAACGGAACACCTGCCATTCGCTGCACCCATCCACGCGCGCAGCATCCTCGGTCTCGCGGCTGAGATCGAGGATGCTGGGTTTGACGGCCTGGATCACCAATGGCAAAGCAGCGACGATGGCAGCGACTACGGCGCCGGGCCACGAGAAGACCAGCGGGAAGCCGAAAGCCTGCTCGAAGGCCGGACCGATGCCGCGCCGCCCCAACGCGACCAGCAGGTAATAGCCCAGCACGGTGGGCGGCAGCACCAGCGGCAGCATGGTCGTGCCCTCGAGCAGCCACTTGCCGCGGAAGTTCAGGCGCGCGAAGATCCACGCCAGCCCTGTGCCTGTGACAAGCGCCAGGACGCCGGCCCAGGCTGAAACCCAAAGCGAGAGTTCGAGCGGTGTCCAGTCTCGGTTGAACAGCATGGCAGGCGCATCCGCAGATCACCGAATCTCGTCGGGCAGCAGGAAGCCGTACTTACGCATGATCGGCCGGCCTCGCTCGCCGTTGATGAATCTGGCGAAGTCCATCGCAATCGCTGGATTCTTCGACGCGCTGACCACGCCCAGCGCCTGGTCGAGCGGCTGGTGCAGGGCATCGTCAATCAGCGCGTAGGTGACTTCTGGCACGTCGGCCACCGAGAGCGCGACGATGCCGACGGGCACGTCGCCGGTTTGCACGAACTGCAACGTCTGACGCACGTTCTCACCTAACACCAGCCTGGGCTTGAGTGTCTCCCATAGCCCGGTGCTCTCCAGGGCTTGCCTGGCCGCCAGGCCATACGGGGCGTGATCGGGATTGGCGATAGCGATGTGCGTGATCTCGGCTGCGGTCAATTCCTGCAGCCTCGTGGCCTTGACGCCGGACTGCTTGTTGACGACGAGCACGATGCGCCCGCGCGCATATAGCGCCACCGACTCCGGGACGATCAGCCCCTTTTGCGCCAGGTCGTCCACGAACTTGATGTTGGCGGCGGCGAACAGGTCATAGGGTGCGCCGTTCTCGATTTGCTGCGCCAGTTGGCCGGTGGAGCCGAATACCAGCGTCACCTGGTGGCCGGTCTGTTCTTCGAACAGTTCGGCTATCTCGGTGAAGGCGAATTGCAGATCCGCCGCGCCGGCGACGGTGATGGCGACGGTGGCGGATGTCGCTGGCGCGCCTTGCGGGGCAGCGCGAAGCGGCAGCGCGGCACAAGCGACGAGCGCGCAGGCAAAGATGGCAAGGGGCACGATGGGTTTGTGCATGGCTTAGCGGGTGGGTCGAGCAGTGGGTTGTTGTGCAGGCCCGGAGACGCACTGCGCCTCGCAAGCGTCCAGCCACTCCAGGATGGCGTGAATCTGGCGCAAGCGAAAGTCGTAGACCAGGCTGCGATAGGCGTCGCGGTCGCCGGCGTCTCGCTGCCGGCCGGTGATGCGCGCCAGCTCCATCCGGCAGGCGTTGCGCTGCGCCTGAATCAATTCTGCCACGTCCTGGGGGCCGCGATGCAGGGCGAAGTACAGCTTGGGCGGGAACTCGACCCGCATGTCGCGCATGCTCTGGCTCGGCGCATGCATCCAGGCCTCGAACTGCCGGCGGCCCTTGGCAGTGATGTGGTAGACGCGCCGTTCCGGCCGGTTGCCGGCCTGCTGGATGCGCCCCTTGATCAGGCCGTGGCCTTCCATGTTTTCGAGCAACGCGTACAACCGGTTCATGCCAACCTGCCATACGTCCACCAGATCGCTACGGATACGCGCGAAGAGGGCGTAGCCGTGGGCTGGCGCTTCGTTCAGCAAACCCAGCACTACCTGTTCGGCGCAGAGAGAACGTTTGGGGAGTTGGCGGGCGACCATGATTGCTTAGTCTTAGGTGTCCAATACTCACAAAGTGAGTATTCAAATTGTATCTCAGCGACAAGGGAGCACTTTTAACAGGATGAGCGTCGTGCTGCAGGCGCCTGCTCTCTTGCCTCACTTGTTCCTCGGCGCGGGACAAAGTCTGGTAATCGGAGACACACCGGGGGCATGCACAGAGGGCGAATCCATCCGATGCGATAGACTCGCCTCATGCACAATACACAACACAGCTCACCCGATCCGACCGGCTTGACCGACCCAACTGACCTGACCGACTTGACCGACCTGACCGACCCAACCAACCCGACCGACCTATCCTCCCTCTTCCTCCTGCGCCGCGACATCGTGCTTCTCAACCA
>Ga0308410_1002452_pt1 | contig 10623 bp, 5 predicted proteins | sample HotsprOSTMatCore_FD_203467 | JGI IMG/M metagenome (GOLD analysis project Ga0308410, IMG submission 203467) | Hot spring phototrophic mat microbial communities from Octopus Spring, Yellowstone National Park, Wyoming, United States -... | ecosystem: Environmental > Aquatic > Thermal springs > Hot... | reverse complement strand
TAGCATTCTCTCACCAACATCACACCTACGTCGGCGTTAAAATGCTCAATTACGTTCGATGCAAGCACTGTGTCAAATTGATTATCACCAAATAGTGATAAACCACAAGAAAGATCGTGCAAGATAGGATACACGCCTGAGGCTGCATAACGCGGGAATTCCCTCCAAATATCAACCGCAATTCTTATTCGCGCCCGTACGCTGTTTATCCAGTCGCAATAACCGGCACCAATTTCAAGTACACATCCGTCATGCGGGATGTAGATGCTGAGATGGTCGGCAATAACACGCCAGACTATCGATCGAGCTGGTTCAGATCGTAGGTGCACGGCGTGATAGCGCTCACTGTAAATGTCTGTGGCATTGTTACTGCTCATTGCCAGGCCTTGGGAAAATTCTTCATCACTTCAATATTTTCGAACTGCTGACTAACACGAGCGCCGTGGCGCTGAACCCATGCTGCCATAATACGAAGCCCTTTCTCAAGTGTAGTCTCCGAGACTTCACTAAAGACCCGTCGGGCTTTCTCATGTGAACAATAAGCGTGCACCACTTCCTTCCGTGCAGGAACATGAACGATATTTGGTGCTACTCCCATTGCATCGGCAACCAAGTGAGCTAGTTCGTTCAGGCTATAATAGCGATCGCTACCGACGTTAAATACCTGATTCCAAGCGGCAGTATTGTGGATAGCCTCAATCATACTCGGCACGATATCGCCAATATAACTAAATGCGCGTGTTTGTGTTCCATCACCAAAAATAGTCATTGGCTTGCCCCGAAGTATCTGATTCATAAAGATGCCGATGACGTTACGATATTTGTCACCGATGTTCTGGCGCTCACCATAAACATTATGTGGACGGAATACCACGTAATTCAACCCAAACATCTCATGCGCACACTTGAGGTCCTGCTCAACAGCCAGCTTTGCCACACCGTATGGATCTTCAGGTCGTGCTGGTGTCTCCTCGGTCATAGGCAACTCCAGGCTTGTGCCGTACACTGCAATTGAAGATGTGAAAACGAAACACTGAACGTCATAGTTGACCGATGCATTTATCAAATTAACGCTGCCAAGAAGATTGTTGGTATAGTTGAAATTCCGAATGAAATGGCTCAACCCCTCAGCCGCATATGCTGCCAGATGATAGACATATTCGAATCGCTGTTCGCGGAATAACTGATCGATCAGGGATCCATCGACAATGCTTCCCTGAACAAATGTTGATCCTGGGGGTACATTGTCAACAAAGCCGCCGCTAAGATCATCAAGCACCGTCACTTCATGCCCATCGCGAATCAGTTGTTCAGCAACATGTGAACCAATGAAACCGGCTCCACCAGTAACGAGAATCCTGCTCAAGGTATTACCCTCCTCACTCATCTTCAGATAACTGATTTCCCATCAAACCGTATAAACATTCGTGCACTTGATTGAACCACAGTTGACAAATGTTGGTTCAGCAATAATACGAACTGTCGCCTTGCTGCCCGCCAGGCTCTGCTAACCAGGGCCCGAATGCGATCAATCAATTCAGGATGCGCTCTAAGCACTTGTTCTGCCCGCTGAATCTGATATCTCCACCATTGACGACGCTGATCCTGGACAGCCAGATTCTGGTCATATCGCGCGATAATTTCCAACCGCTCCTATGCCACATGCTTCCAGGCGCGATATTGCTCTTCGAGCCATTGGGTATAAGCGAGTTGACAAGCCAGGATATATGGACAATAGCCGCCCACCTTCACCAAGGAAAAGTTATAGTTCCATGCGCACGCCGCTCATTACACTCGTGACAGAACATACTTTTTGATCACACCTTTAAGTCTGAAGAACAAAAAGCGCATTATTCTCGCAAGATTTGGGTTGATTCGCCTGATATGAGTATATGTTTTGTAAAGTCTCGGCATCATGTAACGCTGCGACAATGAAAACAGAATCTGCCCGAGATTTTCACTTCCCGAACCATTATTCGCAAGTAAACGATCACGTTCAGCCCATAAATAGTCGGCCAGATTTTGCAGTCGCACCATCTCAACCGCACGAATGGCTATCTCATGCGCCAGAGCCGGGTCAACTGGCGCAATACTGCGCGTCTCGCGCCGCCGATGCGCCAGTTCAAACAGTTCGACCATGCGCGATCCCATCTGATCGAGACGGTAGTGCGCGCATATTCGCTCACGTGCGCAACGGCCCATCTCCTGACGCTTCTGCGGATTGGTAATCAATGACCGCAGTGCTTGAACATAATTCGTAAACTCTGATGAGTCGCGCTTCACCAGAATGCCGCACTCTGGCGTTACTAACTCCGCCTGCCCGCCGACATCCGCCCCCACTATTGCCAGTCCCATCGCCATCGCCTCGTATATCGCCAGAGAAATCCCCTCATGGGCAGAAGGCAGAAAAAAGATGTCGCTGACCGCCATCAACTCACGTATACGTTCATTACCGACGGCGCCCAGCATGCGCACCTCAGTCAATCCTTCCTTCTGAATAAACCTGGACAATTCGTCAAACAGCGGACCGTCACCCGCAATCAGGCACACAAATGACAGTCCCCGGCGCTTGAGTTCAAGGAGAATCTGCACAGCGAGCAACGGTTGCTTCTGATCGGTCAAACGTCCAGCATACAAAATAACCGTTTTACCCCTGCCAACACCAAGTTCGTGACGCAGCAATCGATCGTAACGTTGCGGATTCCACTCTTCCGGGTCAATGTTAGTGGTGCAAACGAATATGTGATCACTGCTTGCACCACGATCACACATCCACCTCTTCAAATGACAGGAGGAGACAACTGTAAGATCGAGTTGTGATTGATTGTTCAAAGAAAGCCGCGGATAACCACCGTTTTTCCAGTGCTCCTCCTCCATGTGAAGGTAGTCAACGAAAGATACATCCGGGAAATATGCACGGAGATAAGGAAGCAAGAGGTAACCAAGCTCGCTATTAGCAATCATAACCGTATCTATCTTGCGAGATCTGATTAAATACCTGATAAATCTGGGGTAATCGCTGGTATGGAGAAAATGATCGAGAATAAAAATATCAGGGGTGTATCTGGAAAATTCATGGAACCATCTATGTGTAGAAGGAAGAGTAGTGACGATTGAAACCTCGAAGTTATGATGAAGCACCAATTCACGAATCAAATCTAGATTGAACTTATCAGCACCTCCCAACTCCAGCCACGGAACAACCATCAAAACACGTTTCCGAGAACCCTCCAACAGATTTTCCAGGGGAATATCATTAGAAACGACATCATAAGGAGATTGGTTGTGCTTATAAACCCGAATCATACCGTCTATCCACAACTTGGAATACGTTTTTCGTAAGTATTCTCGAAAAAACTGCTGGTTTCTTCCTTTATCCCAGTTTGGCCATTTTTTTGAATGATCGGGACGCCTACGATACCAGATTAGGTATTCGGGGATTGTTCCACCCCATAATCCATTATTTGCACATTTTACCCAGAACTCCCAATCCTCAAGACCCAATCTGGTGCTTTCTTCGAAGAATCCAACCTCAAAAAACAAAGAACGACGAAAAATACCGTTAGGATTGCTTTGGTTCTCGCTCAGATACCTCTCCGCGTCATGAAAACCAGAGTTCCAGAGATAATGCTGATGACCAAAACCAACAATAAATGAGTTGGCAAAGGAAAACTGAGGATACGATAGAAGAAACCACAGATGTTTCTCAATAGCAGTCGGCTCTATAAGGTCATCCGAGTCGATATTGAAAATAAAATCAGAACAGGCACTTCTTATCGCTATGTTTCGTGCAGCGCTCACACCACGATTTTCAGGTAAGTCGATCACCCTAATTCGCGGATCTATGGTGCGGTACGAATCAAGAACCTTTAGCGACTCTTCATCAGTGGAACCGTCATTAACGATGATCCACTCCCATTGCTGCAACGACTGACCTAAGACAGACCTTGCAGTTTCGTGAAAAACATCTCGTGTGTTAAAGAACGGCGTAATAATACTCACCACTGGTCTCGCGTTCTTATCCAGGGCCTGGTAATCGTAATGGGATCGATGTTTCGATCCGGGCGGGTTTTGGAAGTCTACCAGTTCTACCATAATTCCCTCGTAAATCCACCATGTCACTTCAACAAAAGAGTAAGTGCGTTATTATTCCACATTAGCTCCTGATCAACAACTTCAAAACCAGCAGCCTTACTCATAGCAACAAGCGCTGGCACAGTCGGCAGCCACCACCACGGACCAAAATCATGCATCGCATACGTCACCTTCTCTGTCAAACCATATGCAACAGCGCCGATTTTTTCCCAGTAAGCCTTCAATATCCCTCGCTCATTATCATTAAGAGCAGGCGCAAAAACGACACCTGATGGCGGCAATCGATAAACACCAGCCTCATTCTCGATGACTTCCTGCATGATCGCGGAGGTGAGTATCAGATACTCCTGTGTCACTTTACGAAGTACATCGAGCATGCGCAGAGAATCAGGGAGATGATAAAGCACACCCGAGCAATGAACAACATCGAAGGTCTCGTTGAAACTTGTCTCACAAATATCCCCACTTATAGTCACGCAGTCGGGGATTCCTTTTTCAAGCATACGCGACCTGAAGGATGACCATAGAGAGCTATCTGGTGGTGTGACATCAATGATGGTCAGACTTCTCGCACCAAACCTGTGCGCTACAGAGACTTTTTCATTGACAATCCCCCAAAGACCGCCTACTTCAAGAAAACTTTTCCCCCTGAACTACCAGAGAGATGAAATAATCGCAAGGATCATCCATGGCAATACTCCTCATCACACAAAACTTGACAGCAAGACGACCCCTTAATAAACTATCGGGGCACTATACCCAGACTCGTCATAATCCTATACCAGGGCGACCCGCGAATTTGATCAATCCACGCTGCGCGCTCTTCCGCCAGTCGCTTCCAATTCTCCGCCTGCTGCGCGTGGTAATCGCGCGCTTCTTCTAACTGCTCGATCCACGCCGCGCGCTCTTCCGCCAGGCGCTTCCAGTTCTCCGCCTGCTGCGCGTGGTAGTCACGCGCTTCCTCCAACTGCCCGATCCACGCTGCACGATCCTCCGCTAACCGCCTCCAGTTCTCCGCCTGCTGCGCGTGGTAGTCACGCGCTTCCTCCAACTGCCCGATCCACGCCGCGCGCTCTTCCGCCAGCCACTTATGGTAGTCGCGCGCTTCCTCCAACTGCGCGATCCACACCGCACGATTCTCTGCTAACCGCTTCAACTGCCCGATCCACGCCGCAAGAAAAGCATGTTCATAAGCGTACAGAACGACCACATCACGCCACCAATGCTGGTAGAGAGACGCGTGACGCTCAACGATTCGCCCGACAAGGCGGGCATAGTTCTCTGGTTGGCTGGTCGTGGCATACATAGAGCCGGGGCGTACCCGATACTCGAACAGTATCTCAGGCACGACCTCTGCACGGTATCCTGCTTCGAGGATGCCGATCCAGAGATCCCAGTCGTGCATTCCGCTCAATTCTTCACAGTATCCGCCAGCACGCTCCCATGCTTCCCGACGGAACAGTGATGGAACTATCGCTCGATTGACGACCAGCATATTGGGTAACGCGCAGGCTGAGGGCGCCACCACTCCTGATTGCCCGTCGAATTCACGGTAGTGACTGGTGACAAACCCTATCTGCGGGTCGGACTTCAGTAATGGCAATACTCGCTCAAAATACGTCGGAAGCAAGCGATCATCGGCGTCAAGACAGCAAATGAATGGACTGCGCGCTATGCGAATACCCACATTACGCGCAGCGGGCAGCCCACGGTTTTCCTGGCGGATGACGCGCACCTGCGGATGGTCGATCGTGTCAAGAACCAGACGGGTGTAGTCGTCGGTCGAGCCATCATCGACGACGATAACTTCCAGCGGTTGCAGTGTTTGTTGCAAAGCCGAAGCTATCGCCTCGTAGAGATAGCGCCCCAGGTTGTAGCAGGGAATAACAACACTTACCCCTGGTTCAGTCCCGGTATGGCGTTCAGGTGCAGGGAGCGGACGCATCCATATCTTCAAGCGTGCCCGCTCACGATCATCCAGTCTATCGGTTGATCGATGATATCCCAAAGCCGGCCAACGCCGAAAACGCCACAAAGGCAAAGAAGGCGTATCATCGGAAAACCAGTGCCGGATCGTACCCAGGGCAACGAGCCGCGCCCAGGACGACCAGACATCGCTCGAACGTATACGGCTCTCTGTTGCGCCCCAGTTGCTGAAGCGATAGACCTGATCATCGCTACGAATTGCGTACCCGAATCCTCCATCTTCGTTTTGCGCATTCCACAACGACCAGAAAGCGCGTATGACTGCTCGCTTCACCTCCTCAGCCCGGTAGCGGCTATAACGTGCTGCAACCGCAAGCACTCCGATGGCATCGAGGTCTTCACATGCTCCACCCCCCAGTCCTGAACCAAACAAGCCATCCGATTGCTGCAACGCAAGTGTTGTATCAATCAACTGATTGATACACTGAATTGGACGACACACATACTCGTAAAATGGCAGAAAATGGTAGGCGGCTGCCATTCCGTTGAGCAATGATGCGCCGTGACGTGTTCCCCACACGCCGGTTTCGTGGTCCTGCGTTGCATCAAGCCAGTCAAGTGCGGCATGATAGATTGACGCTGCTTCCCGTTGATTGCACTGTTCAACGGCATGCACCAGGAACGCCAGCGCAAACATCACCCGATTGCTCTGCAACCAGGCATTCGACCAGTCCAGACGTTCCATCCAGGCGACAAATGCCTGTGGATTGGGCCAGCGCTCTTGAACCGATATCGGATGAACCGGGACGCTACCCAACGCATCGAGCGCCTGCAAAGCAAAATAGGTTGTCTGATCGAGCACATACGCTTGATCGTGGATTGCGCTCTCGATCGGGAAACGTTCCAGCAACGGATCAACGAATAAACCATCGGTGGGGCGCTGACAACTCTGGAGATAGGCGATCCACTGGTTGCGCAGGGAGGGCGACACATCCTGCAAGCGATCTATTCCTTCAAGTATCAGCACTGCGCAACTGGTCGCAATAATACTCTCCTCACCACCAGCGGTGAAACGCACTCCACGCTCTCCGGTGAGCGATAGCACCCAGTCGTAGACGCGATCGAACATCAACGATGAAGCCATCCTGAATGCTCCGGCATCGATAACCGCCTTACGCTGACCGACAAAACGCGCTTCCGGTCCATCGCCTCCCTGAATAATCTCCCAGTGGATGGGGATGAAATAACGCGAAAGCAACGATTTCAGCTCAGCGGCGACAAATTCGTACAAATGGTAAGGATTCGATGAATGCCTGCCATCGTTGAGCAATGGCGCCGTGACTACCAGGATGCCATGCTCGCGTAGAACCCGGTGCGCTTCATGCAAGAAGCGCTGTGCATCGCTCAGATAGACATGCTCCAGACCCTCAAGGCACACAACTGTATCAAAACTGGCATCCTCAAAAGGCAACTGGCACATCGAACCTTCAATAAAGCGAATACCGGCATAATGCTTTCTCGCGTAGTCAATAGCGTCGTGATCAATATCAAGACCGGTGAGAGAAACATAGCCGGACAGCAGTGAACTGCCCCATCCTGTCCCGCAAGGAACATCAAGCACATCTCGACCATGGACAAACGGCAAGCAAAAGGCATAACGCTCACGAAGACACGCTTCGTAGATCGTTCCACGAAAGGCTGGATCGTCAGGATGAGCGCGCTCAGCCACGCCATCACCTCACTGCAATAAACATCCAGGAACCAATAATGACCGCATTGCTGAAGTACCGGCGAAGAAGCATCAGCATCTCATCAGACGTAAAAATATGCAGATACGCAGGATTGTTGCGCTGCACAGCCAGCGCTTCATCACGACTCACAGGAAAATATGAAGTGCCGATAAAAACACCCCCAGGACGCACCACTCGCGCCGCTTCAGCAATATACCGCTCGCCATCATCACGGGAAAGGTGCTCAATAACTTCCATACCAAGCACAACATCATAGCGCGTGTCGGTCAAAAACGAGAGGTCACGCATATCACCGACAAACCAGAGAATGTTTTGAGCGCGCCAGATTTCCTGGCAAAAAGCAACAAGTTCCGGCTCTCTATCAAAAGCAGTTACCCTTCGCGCGAAATGCGACACCAGAAATGCGCCCCATCCCAACCCGCTTCCTGTGTCTAGAACTTCGGCGCCACGACAAAACATCGCACCCGCAAAAGCATACCGACCGAGCATCATTCGATAATAGCCTGTCGATACGAATTGTGGATCGCCGGGCAAGGCGCGCTCTTCAGTTGCCCCACTTGCAATACCCCTTTCTCGCACCGATTCATTCGTATGACGCATGATCTCATCGACAACGGGTTGGATAGCGGGATCTGCGAGAATCGATTCGTATATCGTCTTAATGTCATCGAGGGTGTAATTGAGAACGTGATGCGGAAAACGGTATGGCATGACCTGATCTGACAAGGATTCTGAAATGTCCGGCTTTTTTGCGACAAGGTACACGTACCGGTGCTCACGCCACCCGCCAAGTTCATCTACCGGCACTCCATCGAGGCGACAATCTTTGCGCCGATCGTCCAGATCATATCCTGTTTCAACGATTGTAAGGCGCGGAAAGAGTTGCACAAGCCCCGCAGTCGAAAAGCGCCAGTAATCATCAAAACCCGGCGCCGTGTGATACCGCCAGGACCATACTGTTGAGAGTAACAAGATACCGCCCGGCGCCAGCAATCGGGTTATTTCGGCAGCAGCGGCGAACGGATCGTACAGATGCTCGAACGTCATTTTACATACAATCAGATCGAATGCGCCATCGACATAAGGCGTCGGACGGCAAATATCGCCGGTTGGAAAATTCAGCGTCGTCAACTGACGATCCCGTTGAGCAAGAAACGGCGCCAGTTCCGCGCCCTGACCACCGATCTCCAGAATACGACGCGCATCGGGCACATATTTTTCACAACGCTCCAGCGTCCACTCCTGCCACGACTTCCACGCCATACTCTGCCAGGATTGAACTGGCGTCCTGCCACCGCTCCAGAATAGCGGACATGTATGGATCAGCCCATACCCGAGCGGCTTGCCAGCCACCGTCACCTTCATCAGATTATGGCGGTAGTCCAGGCTGGTAAAGTCATAATCGCTGCGGCAATCAGCAATACCGATATGGAGAAGATAGTCTCCGGGATTGAGGAGCATGATCTGTTCACAACCGATCTCCAGACGCTCACCGGCATCGTGCGGACCGAAATTAACACGGTGCTCTATATAGGAGTGCATCCCCATAAGGTTCTGCCCCTGCGCGTTACGAAACATAATACCAATCGCAATATTCTCGACATGATCATAAAACTCAATCGTCGTCACCACCCGAAAAGGTTTGCCGACAAAAAGAGAGGCCGTCTCGCGACCTTCCGTATCCAGCACACAATAGTCCACAATTCGTGCTGCGCCCGTACCAAACCGGTACTCGCCTGCACCAGTCTTTCGTTTGATCTCCTCCTCGCGGCGACGCAGTTCATGCTGCACCTCTTCGGCGTCGCCAGGTGACGCCATCAGGCGCTGGCGGGCATGCTCACTCTCTCGCATCAGTTCGTAGTACTGCATCGCAACCTGGGCAGGTCGACCGCTGCTAAACAGCATTCCATTGTGAAGTAGATATCCATAAGTGCACAGGTTCTGAAATGTCCCGATGTCATGCGTAACAAATACAATCGTAACACCACAATCGGTCAGTTGCTTGATCTTGTCAAGACAGCGCGACTGAAACGCAATATCCCCCACAGCCAGCGCTTCATCGACGATCAGGATATCGGGAGAGACATGCGCCTGCACCGCAAACGCCAGCCGTACCACCATGCCGCTGGAGTAGAACTTCACCGGCTGATCGATAAACTCGCCAATGTCCGCGAATGCGGCAATGTCATCGAAGCGCGCGTCGATCTCCTCCCGGCTCAACCCCAGGATTGCGCCGTTGAGATACACATTCTCGCGCCCTGTGAACTCCGGGTTGAAGCCGCTCCCCAACTCCAGCAGCGCCGCCACCCGACCCTTCACCTGCACCTCGCCTTCAGTCGGCGCCAGCGTGCCAGCGATGATCTGCAACAGCGTGCTCTTGCCGCTCCCGTTCCGCCCGATGATCCCCACCGTCTCGCCGCGCCGCACCTCGAAACTGACATTGCGCAGCGCCCAGAATTCGCGCCCATAATGCCGCCCGAAACGCCACAATAGCATGTGCTTGAGTCGGTCCTGCGGACGGTCGTAGATGCGGTACATCTTGCCGGCGTTGCGCACACTGATGACAACATCGTCAGTTGGGGGAGAAAGCAGCGTCGTTTCCTGAGGTGCAACTTCTGGAGCAGTAACTGTCATGCTGCCCACGTCTGGTCAGATACCCGTCATGTGCACGTGTGTTATGTTTGGTCTCTTCAGCGCGCGCGATAGTAGCACGACTCTGGTCAAATGTCAAGATATGATGAAGAGGTACGCGCTCACATTTCTCCCGGGAGCGAGAGCATCTTGCCCTCGGAGACGCGACGAGGGCGTGACGCCCTCGCTCCGTGTGCGTGTGTTACCCCAGGGGCGAACA
>Ga0308410_1002450_pt1 | contig 10628 bp, 9 predicted proteins | sample HotsprOSTMatCore_FD_203467 | JGI IMG/M metagenome (GOLD analysis project Ga0308410, IMG submission 203467) | Hot spring phototrophic mat microbial communities from Octopus Spring, Yellowstone National Park, Wyoming, United States -... | ecosystem: Environmental > Aquatic > Thermal springs > Hot... | reverse complement strand
GTGAAAACGGCATGGTTTGGTGGCGGTGCTGACCTTACGCCTTACTACCCCTTTCTCGAGGATATCCAACACTTTCATCGTGTTCATAAAGCCGCTTGCGACAAGCACCACCCTGACTTTTATCCCAAGTTCAAGGCATGGTGCGATGAATACTTCTTTATTGCGCATCGCAATGAGACACGCGGCGTTGGCGGCATTTTTTTCGACTATCTCAAAGAAAACTTGAGTGCCACATTTGAGTTCGTCAAATCCTGTGGCGATGCTTTTACGCAAGCATATATCCCCATCGTAGAGCGGCGGCGGCATGAGCCCTTTGGTGAGAAGGAAAAACACTTTCAACGCCTGCGGCGCGGTCGTTATGTGGAGTTTAACTTGGTCTATGACCGTGGTACACTTTTTGGACTTGAAACACGCGGTCGTGTTGAGTCAATCTTGATGTCACTTCCTAAGGAAGCCGCATGGGAATACAACTATACACCGCCGCCAGACTCACGCGAAGCCGTGCTTCTGCGCTGTCTCAAGCCTCGCGATTGGCTCAACGAGACCGCTCTGTGAGCGTGCATGTTTGATGCTTTTCATGCCTTTCCTCATTCCAAGCGCCCGTGAGAAATCCACTCATGGATGCTTCGCTTAGCATGACAAGACCGAAGATGTCATTCCGAGCGGTAGCGAGGAATCCAGCATGGATGCTTCACTTTGCTTCGCCCGGCACGACAACCCGTCGGCATTCTTTGTTACCACCCTGAAAGAATCTTGTTCAGCATATCATCGGCAATGGTTGTGATGGCGCGTGAAATCGCTTCCTGTTGAGCTTGGAAGTTACCGATTGGATAATCCTGTACACCGTTGAAATCTTGCTTGAAGAGGATTTTGTTTTTGACTAAGTCACGGTATGTGGCTGAAACGCGAATGGTAATGCGGTTTTGTGTGGCGCGTTCGGTCTGCCCGCCAATCACGCTTGGCACATCTGAGTAGGCTGTGACCACAGCTTCAATGATGGAGTTAGCTTGCGCGCGCGATTGCTCGATAATCAGCGGACTTTGTGTTTGCACACGCTTGGTTAGCTCTTGTGTCAGGCGCTCACGCAAGTTAGGCACACCGCTACGTGATTCATCATTGAAAATAGGAATTGCAATCGTTTTGATATGAGGCGGTAAGGCAGCACCTGTGAAAGAATAGCAGCCAAAGCTACTCAGCGTAAAAAGTAGCCACAGGACTTTTGTGCCCATGTGTATTAGTATTCTTCTCGGTTGATTTTTCCAAGCCATTTTCGGAAAGGATAGGTCAGTAGCAATACTCTGGCTCGACTCGGACTTAGTGCTGAAAGAAATAGCCCAGTTTTGCCGTCGCTCCATTGGCTTGCCATTTTGGTAGCCAGTTCAGCTGCCACGCTGGGTGGCTGTGCAAAAATATCTTGAATGGTGCGAAAGCGTTCCAATCGCTTTTGCATTTCAGGCGTAGGATGGCGCGTACCTAAAATTTCAGTGCGCACCATGCCTGGGTTGAGCAGCATGATTTCTATGCCAGTATCTTTGTACTCCTCCGCCAGCGAAAATGTCAGGCGCTTGATAGCGGCTTTTGTGGCAGCATATGCGCTTATGCATGCCGTGCTATCAAACTTCTTCTCACTTGAGCCTGCTCCTGCCATGTTAATAATCTTTCCGTGCCCCTGCTTTAGAAAATAGGTCAATGCCGCTCGGCAACCATGATATGTGCCCTTGAGATTGACCTCGATAGGCTCATACCATGCTTCAGGTGGCGCATCTACGATTTTTCGGTAAGGTTCTGCCACACCAGCGTTGTTTATCCACACATCGAGCTTGCCAAATTGCTCCAATGCAAATTTTAACAATTCTTCTACTTCGCCATAGCAAGCCACGTTGCAGGTTTTACCGCGCACATTAGGCGACTGTAGGACTTTGAGCGCTTCTTGCAAATTTGATTGGCTACGCGAGGAAATTACTACCTGAGCTCCTTCCTCTAAGAATTTCTGCGCAATAGCTTTGCCAATGCCTTTCGTCGAGCCCGTAATGACGGCAACTTTCCCCTCAAGGCGTTTCATGTATCTGTAACTTAGGAAGTGTGATTGACTGACCTACTTTAGCCTCTGATGTCAGGTTGCCACCTTGCTTGAACGGCCTACTAACCTTTGGACCAACGTCTTCAGATTTTCTTTGCTTCTGCAAACAGTGTTAGATAGCTCTCGTAACGCATGGGCGAAATGTCGCCATGCTCCACAGCGGCGCGCACCGCACAATCTGGTTCAGTAGTATGTGTGCAAGAAGAAAAGGTACAATTCGGTGCATATTTTCTAAACTCAACAAACAAATGCCTCAATTCCTCTTGGGCAATGCCTTCCAAACTGAACTCTCTTATGCCGGGCGTATCAATTACATATCCATACTCACCTGAGTGTGGCTCTGACACCACTAACATGATGGCATTGCTGGTAGTGTGAGCGCCTTTGCGTGTTTTTTCACTCAATTCTCCTGTTGGTAACGAACTACCTGTCAGCTGATTGATGAGCGTGGTTTTTCCAACGCCAGAGTGACCGCTCAATACAGATGTTTTGCCGATGAGCTTGCTACGCAATTGCTCTATGCCTTCGCCCGTCTTTGCTGAAATTGCAAGCGTATCGTAGCCCAGTTCATTGTATAGCTTCAATAGCGACGGTGCAAGATGCTCAGCATCCAAATCAACTTTGTTTAGCACAAGCAGGGCAGCTAGTCGCTCAAATTCTGCAAACGCAAGGTATCGGTCAACAAGCTTTGGTCGGAAGGGTGGGTCGGTGATAGATGTTACAATTACGAGTTGGTCAATGTTGCTGGCGATAACATGTTCGGTTTCGCCGCTGCGGTTGCGTCGTCGTTCTCTGTTGCGTGAAAGTACGCTGCGACGTTTTTCTACAAAAGTAATGATACCGTTATGCAGAGCTACATCATTACGCTCTTCCAACGGTCGGAAGCGCACCCTATCGCCAACCACTGCCAGCGTAGAGTTCGGATTCTCGCTGAGCGTGGTACGAAGAGTTTTGCAGGTGTAAGTCTCTCCTTGTGGCGTATGCACAAGGTAATAAGGTCCCTGCACTCCGTAGATTACCCCGTGCCAATCATTTTCGTCAAATGTTACGAAGTTTTTTCGACGTAGTGGTGGACTGAGCTTCTTTGCCATACTAGTGCGCAACTAACCAATTTTCTCCAATCCCAACTTCCACAGCTACAGGTACAGTCTTGAGCCCAGCACGCTGTGCCGCCTCTATCATCTGCTTTTTTACTATTGCCGATAGCACATCGAGTTCTGCCTTCGGCGCATCGAAGAGCAGTTCATCGTGAACTTGCAATACCATTTTGGACTCCAATTTTTCTGAGCGAATTTGCTCATCGATTTGAATCATTGCCAGTTTAATCATGTCTGCGGCTGTGCCTTGAATCGGCGCATTGATGGCAGCACGCTCTGCCGCATTTCGGATAGAAAAGCTCTTATGCTTGATGTCTTTAAAATATCGACGACGCCCCAATGCAGTTTCAACATAACCCTGCGTTCTAGCCTGCTCCAAGACCCGTGAGAGAAATTCAAAAATTTTGGGATACTTGGCTTTGTAATTTTCAATGATGGCTTTAGCTTCGCTCTGGCTAATATCCAATCGCTGTGCTAAACCGAACGGTTGAATGCCATAGAGCACACCAAAATTGACTTCCTTTGCCTTGCGACGCATCTCTGGCGTAATGTTTTGCGTCTCAAAAATCACCTTTGCCGTTGCACTGTGAATATCTTCACCATTCTTGAAGGCACGCTGCATAGTTTCATCCCCTGACAGCTCTGCCGCAATACGCAATTCAATCTGGGAATAATCTGCCGAAAGTAGCATGTAATCGGGGCGACTGGCCACGAATGCTCGGCGGATTTGTCTACCAATCGGCGTACGAATAGGAATGTTTTGCAAGTTTGGGTTCGAAGAAGATAGCCGCCCTGTTGCTACCACACTCTGATTGAACGAGGTATGCACTTTGCCCGTTTTCTTGCGAATCAGCGACGGCAGTGCATCCACATAGGTGGATTTTAACTTTTGTAGGCTACGGTACTCCAAAATTTTTCCTGCAATCGGAAATTCTTCCGCCAATTCTTCCAAGACTTTTACATCGGTAGAGTAGCCCGTTTTGGTGCGTCTTTTAACGGGAAGTTTCATTTTCTCAAACAGCACCTGCGCAATTTGCTTGGGCGAATCGATGTTGAAGATTTCTCCAGCAGCAGCATAGACTGCTTGCGCCGCTTCTTGAATAGCCACATCTAAGGTTTTTGAAAGCTCGCTTAACACACTGGTATCGATTGCAACCCCAGCATACTCCATTTCAGCCAGTATCCGCAGCAGTGGAAATTCAATTGCTGTGCAAATGTTCATCAAAGCTGGCTCGTGCGATAGCTTTCCATGAAGTATGCTCTTGAGTTGCAATGCCATATCTGCATCTTGGCAAGCATAATTTTTGAGGTCTTCAATGGGCACTTCCTCGATTCTCTTCTGCAGTCTTCCTCTTCCCACAAGGTCGGTGTAGCGCACAGTGCGCAACTTTAGGTATTCGGCGACCATGTCGTCTAAGTTATGCGGCTCATCTGGATTGAGTACATAGCTTGCCAGCATGGTATCGAAATATGGCGGTGCCAGCGTGATATCGTAGTTTTTCAGCACGGTGTAGTCATACTTGAGATTCTGCCCGACTTTGCAAATGTTAGGATTTTCTAAAATCGGCTTCAGGCGCTGCAAGGCTTCTTGCATTGAGAGTGTATGGCGAAAATCTATAGCATAAGCTTCGCACGCTTTGACGGCAAAAGAAATGCAGACCAACTGCGCTTCCAAAGCATCCAGACTTGTGGTTTCTGTGTCAAGTGCAAACTCTTTAGTATGCTCAAGTTTTTGTAGTAATTCTGTTAGCCCTTCTGGTGTGTTGATGAGTGTGTAGTTTCCTACAGACTGCGGTGTCGGCAATTGGCTGGTATAGTCTTCCCCAATGTTTGCCCCAAAATCAAATGAGATGTCATCGTCGGGGTCGGCTGCACGGTCTGCTTCTGCAAGCTGGCTACTGTCGTCTATTACGATGCTTTTGTCGCGTCTGAGGCGGGCAAGAAATTGCTTGAATTCTAATTCTTCTAGCACTGGTATCAGCAGCTCTGGCAACGGCGGTTTTCGCTCAAGTTCTTCAATAGCTATTTGAATTTGCAGGTCGGTTTTAATTGTTACAAGGAACCGACTGAGCTGCAGCTGGTCTTTTGCTTTCAGCAGGTTTTCGCGCAATTTTGTTTTTTTGATGAGGTGCGCATTCTGCAGTAACGCTTCTAAGGAGCCATACTCATTGAGAAGTGCTGCCGCTGTCTTAGGTCCCACTCCATCTACGCCAGGGATGTTGTCGGAGCTATCACCCATCAGCGCCAGCATGTCAATGATTTGCTCAGGATAGACGCCGTATTTTTCTTTGACTTCCTGACGACTATAGTGCTCAAATGCATCATCGTCTTTAGATGGTTTCAGAATGTGGATATGCTCATTGACAAGCTGCGCAAAATCTTTGTCTGGCGTGACAAGAAAGATGTCGCACTTGGTCTCAAATTTTTTAGCCAGCGAACCCATGATGTCATCGGCTTCGTAGCCCGGCATCTGTACGGTCTTTACTCCGTAGCCTTCCACGATACTGTAGATTTTTTCAAGCTGCATTAAGAGGTCATCAGGCGGCAGTGGGCGATTAGCTTTGTATTCAGGATACTTTTCGTGTCGGAAAGTTTTTTCTTTACTATCGAAAGCAACGGCAATATAGTGCGGCGCATAATGTTCAATCAGTTTGATGAGGGTGTTGGTAAAACCAAATGCTGCACCGGTTGGAAACCCGGTTTTGGTTTGCATGCGTGCTGGCATGAGCGCATAGTAAGCACGATAGACAAGAGCCATACCATCGAGCAAAAACAAAGCCGGACGAGAGTATGGCGCGTTGTTAGGCATTTCAGTTACTTTGTCAGTTTCACACTTAGCGTGCCGTCATCTATGATGGTTAGCGGTGTGTTTAGGAAACCCGTTTCGGTAAGTGACTTGATTATGGCAATAGCATGATTTTGCACATCATAGACAAGGATAACCCGTCTCAATTTGCCGCGTGGGAATACTCTTGCCACGCTGCTCAAAACCACCGCTTTGTTCATCTATTCCAACTTCAACGATGGCACATATTCCTATAATTCCCTGAATGTTTATATGCCATAGGTCGGAAAATTGCCCAGTGAAGCTCCTGCATCAACGACGCTGTGAGCCAACTTATCAAGTTTCCACGATTTTCGTCCTAAAACATTTCCGTCTTGCACATGCTGTGCATCCTTGCCCTTTGCACCAACTAAGTCACAGTGTTTCTCGACGCTATTAATCACCTGTGCGGCATACTTGGAGTGCTCTTGATACGAGGCTTCAGAAAATCCCGAATGCAACGATAGCAATTTTCTTGTTACGGATTGTTTATTTCAGCTAGTCCTTTTTTCGGAGCGCATGCAATGTCTTGTTCAGCCAGTAGCACTTTAAGTGTTGATATGCAGCATTGGCATAGCGCTGACATGATTGTTATCTATACTCATTACTCTAAATTCCATCCTGCCATACAAATTTGTAGTGCAAAGGGGGCAGATAACCAAAGCATGAAAAGCGAGATGACAGAATGGACGCGGTTACAAGGTTTCAGCATTAGACCAGCGCCTTTTCGGTAGTGTTGTCGAAAAAGTGAACTCTAGTTACATCAATTACGCATTCAAATTCATCACTGAACTCGTGCGGCGTACGTGCGTCAAGACGTGCAACCAGATGTTTGGTCTCTTGTACTGTTGGCAGTTGCAGATAGACGAAAATCTCATTTCCCATTGGTTCAACTATCTCAAGGTGTAACTTTGCACGAGCCGCTACAGCAACTTTCTCTACTTCGTTGACATCATGAATATCCTCGGGGCGTATACCCATCGTGATGTCGGCACCGATATACGCTTTCAACTTGTCTGCAATGTTTTGGGGCAGGCGCACGTCCAGCATACCAGTTTTATCCCTGAAGCAAAGTGCGCCATTTTGATACAGCGACCCTTGAATAAAATTCATAGCTGGGCTACCGATAAACCCTGCTACGAACTTATTTGCAGGATTATTGTAGAGGTTAAGCGGTGTATCAACTTGCTGAATGACGCCTTTGTTCATCACCACAATTCGGTCTGCCATGGTCATTGCTTCCACTTGGTCGTGTGTGACATAAATCATCGTTGCGCCCAGCATGCGATGCAGTTTCGAGATTTCTGTACGTGTCTGTGCGCGTAGCTTGGCGTCAAGGTTCGAGAGCGGTTCATCAAAGAGAAAGACTTTCGGATTGCGCACGATTGCCCGCCCTAATGCTACGCGTTGGCGCTGCCCGCCCGACAGTGCCTTTGGCTTTCGGTCGAGATACTCCAGCAGTCCAATCGTCTTTGCCACCTCTATGACACGACGCTTGATTTCTTCTTTGGGTACGCGGCGCAACTGCAAGCCAAACGCCATGTTCTCAAACACCGTCATGTGCGGATACAGTGCATAATTTTGAAACACCATGGCAATGTCGCGGTCTTTGGGCGGAACATCGTTCATGCGCCGACCATCAATGAACAAGTCTCCACGCGAGATTTCCTCCAGCCCTGCAATCATCCTCAGCGTCGTCGACTTCCCACAGCCAGATGGACCAACCATTACGATAAACTCTTTGTCTGCAATACTTAGGTTGAAATCGTGCACGACTTTGATGCCCCCTTCGTAGATTTTCTCGACGTTTTTGAGTACGACAGTTGCCATGGCTTGACTAGGATGTTGAGTTGATAGAGAATTGGAAAAGGTGCAGTTGTATTGCTTTGGAATATAAGTATTGAGGCTGGCGACTACAAGGGTTAAAACTGTGGCTGAATCAGTAGCATGGCATTTAGGTTCGCTAGGGGGGAATACGCCACGCTACCGTGTGGGGTTAGCGTATGGATAACTTCGATTAGCTAAGCAGTAACCACGCTGCCATAATCACCAGAATGATGAGGCACTCCAGAATGTCTTTTTGAGAAATCGCAGCTTTGGAGCTTTGTTTTGATGCTTTATTCATACCCGTTCCTTCTCAATTTTAGATTTTTTGCCAACGAGATGATGGCTTTGGGTGTGTAGGGTAGCAATCGGCTTTAGCTTCACAAAGATAGGCTTTTTGTAGGATAGTCCCAAAATCTTTTTACTCGGCAAGCACCTGTTTGTAAAACTTTTCATACAGTGGAACGATGCAGGCGGTATCGTAGCGCAGGGCTGTTTCACGTGCGCAGTGTGCCATACGCGCATAAAGCGATGAATTGCTAAGCAGCTCAATTGCTCGTGCTGCCAGTGCTTCCACATCTGCTTTGGATACAGTATAGCCGTTATCACCATCCTTGATTAATTCAGGTAGACCGCCAACCCTGTAGGCTACAACTGGCACACTGCATGCCATTGCTTCAAGTGCCGCTAACCCAAAGGATTCCGTTTCACTTGCCATGAGCATTAGGTCGGAAATGGAGAGTAGCTCGACTACTGCTTCTTGCTTGCCCAAGAATCTGACCCGCTCAGTTATTCCCAACTCGCGCGATAGGTGCTCTGCCTCGGAGCGTTCAGGACCATCACCGACCAGTAGCAATCGGCTTGGCACTTTTTGTTGAATCAATGCAAATGCTCGAATCACATCCTTTACTCGTTTGACTGGGCGAAAGTTTGAGATGTGAATCAGGAGTTTCTCATCGGCTTTAGCAAATGCGGTGCGGTAATGCATGCAATCTCGGCGCACAAATTCTTTCGTATCCACAAAGTTTGGAATCACGACCACTTCTTTGAGTGGATGAAAATCTTGCATGGTCTTTTCTCGCAAATACTGCGACACTGCTGTGACGCCATCAGATTGATTGATGCCAAGTCGCACTGCGCCACTTAGGCTTGGGTCTATGCCAACCAGTGTAATATCGGTGCCATGCAGTGTGGTAATAATTTTCGTTGTTTTGCATACTCTTGTCAGTGTGGCTTGGTCACGCTGAATTTCGCGAGCAAGAAAGGCACTGATGGCATGGGGAATGGCGTAATGAACATGTAGCAAATCCAACTCTTCGTAGCACATCACTTCCGCCATTTTTGACGCCAGCGAAATCGAGTATGGCGGAAACTCAAAAAGCGGGTAGGTGCTGATTTCTACTTCATGATAGACGATGTTTTCTGAAAATTCACGCAAGCGAAATGGCAAGCTGTAGCTGATGAAATGCACCGTGTGTCCTTTTCCAGCCAATGCTTTACCAAGCTCCGTAGCCACTACGCCACTGCCGCCATATGTCGGATAGCAAGTTATGCCAATTTTCATGGCGTATTTATCGCCCGATGTGTTACAACTCTTCGGCTGCAATTTAACATTTGACGCAATTCTACAACTTGCACTGGCATGTTATCATTTCAAAAAATGGCAATTCATCCCAAACGCCCGTTTTCATGGCAGGTTTAGCACATCAAGTCGCACTGCTTTAGCATTTTTCTCAAATGACTCTCTGCCCTCAAATACCAGTTGTCTCAATTTGCCTTGCACAACAAACTGTGCCCGATTGTGAGTAAAAAGACTACGAAACTTCTCCTTCGTGAGCGTTGAGGTGTAGCGTGCTGTGTTTTCGGAACGCGTGGTAAACATCAATCTGAGTGAATCGCATACAATCGTTTTGCCTTCAACTTGAAAGAATGCGCGCTGAAGTGCGTAAATGTCAGGTGAAGGTGATTCTAATGTGAAGTTGCATGTAACGAGCATCGTATCGTTTTCGCGATATGTAAAATCAAGCTCGGCTCTTCCATCTTCACCTGTAAATTCAACGCTCCTAACGAAGTACATCAAGCCAAATTGCGTGGAAAAAGATTGAATTAGCATTGATGTCTTGCAAGCCGCAAGGCAATTAGCCAGAAGAAGCAAGCAGAGCAGCGTATATGAGTATTTCATTGTTCGCTGAAACAAAAAGGAATCGCCTCGTGAGCGATTCCTTCGCTTACCACAATGACCTTGAGTCCTATTCGCCTGTTACAATCACATTGTAGATTACAACAATGCCCAAATAATTGCTCGTCTGCATATCAACTGTCGAGACTTTGGTAATACCGGCGTTCTTTGCTGCCTTTTGAATACTGGCATCACCAAAGCCAATAATGCCGAGAATTATTGTGCTACTTGCTTGACCAACCTTTGGTCCGATAGGGTTGCTGGAAACCGCAACTGGCGTCACTATGGTACATGCACTCAACATAGCTGCAGTGAGGAGTGCAAAAAAGAACATTGCAGGTTTTCATAGTTTGCTTTGGGGTTAGTTTAGACGAGCGAGATGCTCACCACAAATCTAAGAACTTGAACGCAAAAGAACCTACGCCTTAGCAATTATTTAACAAGCAACATCTTCTTCGTTGCCACAAATCTGCCTGACTGCAAGCGATAAAAATACATGCCCGTTGAAAGCTCATAGCGAGCAGCGTTGGTGTATGAGCCTGCCCCTTGCCTTGCACCGGCCAGCGTGGCAACCTTTCTGCCTAACACATCAAAGAGTTCCAAGCGCACCTCGCCCGATTCTTT
>Ga0308410_1002448_pt1 | contig 10632 bp, 7 predicted proteins | sample HotsprOSTMatCore_FD_203467 | JGI IMG/M metagenome (GOLD analysis project Ga0308410, IMG submission 203467) | Hot spring phototrophic mat microbial communities from Octopus Spring, Yellowstone National Park, Wyoming, United States -... | ecosystem: Environmental > Aquatic > Thermal springs > Hot... | reverse complement strand
CTCTCTGAGCTCCAGCGCAAGATATTGGACCTGCTCGACATCCCTGTAAGCATCTATTCCTCTCTGGCGGTCAATTCTGTAAATCCACCATAAAAATGAGCGAACCAAGAGGTTAGAGGGATTGCTTTTGCTACGGTATGCGGGTGGACAGCCGAATACATTGCTGCCGTGCTCGTAGAGCAGTCATATTCGGCTCCAGATTTGACTCCGTTGCAAAAGTGTACCGCAGCGACGCTGGGAGTACAACGCTTTCCAAATCACTCTCCACGTTCGCTGCGGTGAAATAGGTAATGTTGTAGGCAATCAGAAGTGATGCTATTCGATCAGTAGCGCACAACGTTCGAGGAGATCGCGCATCGCCGACCTTTTTCCTCGAACTGGATAGTCCTGCTCGAATGTGCGTACTGCCTGCGCAACGATGTCTAATTCTTTGGCGCTCAAATCCTTCAATCGGTTATACACACTGTTTTGTCCACGCAATCCACCGGGATCGCTGAGTGTGTAATGGGGGTCGCTGCCCATGAATACCCGATCATACTCAAATGCCAGCGCCTACCAACGGATCGCGTAGTGCAAACAATCTTCGACCTTTTGAAAATCCGCAGTGCTGTGATCAACGAACAACGCGGCGATCCAGGTATACTCCTGGGCAACCTCTTTCACGTTTCCTACTGATTGGTCGAGACGCTTATAGTAGCCGAAGAGACGGTGGCCGATTAACATATGGATGCGTGCAAGTTCGTTGAATACCTGGGGATGATAGATGTTCGGGTCTCGGGAATTCGGTAGCCTTTCACCAGTGATCAGGTAGTTAGAGGGGATTGCTTCACGTGCTTCACGCAGACCCTTCTCGATGATGTCCGGTCGTTCTCCATGAAAGCCTGCATAAGCCATATTGACTCCGGCAACAACTTGACGGAATGAATTGCTTTGTTTACGTGCAAAGTCGATGGCGCAGTCTAGTGTCTTCACACACTGATCCAACAGTGTGTCGAGGTCTTCTTCCAGCAACGACGGATGATCGCGCTTTACTGCGAAAAGACGGCGCAGCGCATCTCCTTCTTCAATCAACGACTCGATCAGGCGTGAACGATCATCCATCGCTTCGAAAAGTTTACGGGCCTCTTTCGCATATTGGTGTGCTTGCCGTAAGAGCTGAATGCGTTGATCAGGGTCGTCATCGTGCTTAACCGATCGATTCAGTATTTCAGCAAGGTTACGCAGCGCTAGTCCCTGTCCAAATCGGTACTCGACCGCCTGGAATAATCGCAGTGCACGCTCGGCATTGGCCTGTGCCAACGTGGAATTGCCAGCATTGATGAGAACGAGCGAGAGGGTAGCGTAACTTAGGCCGATCAATGCCCGTGCCCAGTTTCTTGCGGATCGCAAGGCTTTCCTCAACCAGCCTCTGGCCGTCGGTAAAGCTTCCCTCCTCACTCTCAGCAAAACCAAGGTTATTTAATGTCAAGGCCAGACAGACGGGTATATCCAACTTTCGCCAACTAGCAGCGGCGCGACGATATTCTGTGATCGCCTGACGTATCTGCCCGCGTAACCGTGACCCTAATCCGCGGGCATAGTATGCCAGCGCCAGCATACTTCCGGCATACCAACTCCTTGCCTTAGGAACGTTTGTTGATACATCACGTGCAACTGCGCTCAAGATTTGTTCAGCGTCGTATAGCAGTTTTTCGGTGTGTTCAAGGTCTTGCTCCTCTCTGCTTGCGCGGGTAACCCGTGCTAATGCTTCCCAGACATTGAGCGCTGCTTCGGTTATTCCACCGCCGGCTTTCAGGGTATGCGGCTCTTCACGCCGCAGCCGCAGCGCTTCCTGAATAGCGCTGGTGTAATTATAGTCCCCATACCGGCGGTGCACTACCGGACGAATTGTAACAATACCTTGCACCATCTCGCGTTCCAGACCATCAATGGACGATTGCTGTCCTGATGGATCGCGTTCGTCGAGGAATACCAGTAGCTCTGCATGGGTTTGAGTATCGAGCATGGTGTTGCCAGTGAAGGCCGTGTAGAAGCTCATGCGGCAGTACTCTTTAAACCCTTCGAGCACATCAAGTCGCAGGATGTAGTACATGCGCTCGACCAGTAAACGATGCCTCTCTTGTTGAACACTAGTGATGCGCACGTGATCGAGGCTTGGTGTCTCCTCGACTGAGTGGTACTCCTGTTCAATTGGCGCGTACAGGTCATCGAGTTGTTTGTTGTACTTTTCAATCTGATTCTCGTACCACTTAATGATTGTTTTGTTGACGTGCGCAGCTCCAGGTGCGTCGTCTGGTGCACTATAAATCTGCCGCGCCAGGATGGCATACATCTCGTCGTGCAGGAAGTAACGACCATCGCGCACCTTAACAAACGACAGGCGCTTAACAGGCTCGAGTCGATCACGTGCTTCCTCAACTGAAATCTCGAGCAGATGCGCCAGCAATTCTTCATCAACACCTTTTGGTACTCTCCCCAGCATAGGGAGCATATCCCGGATGCCTGTAGTGTCCATCATACGCTTGACGATCTGCCGCTCGAGTTCCTCTTGTGCACGCGCAGGATCGGTATCGATATCGAGGATGTCTGGTATTTGCCCGAATCCGGAAATGCTGATGTAATCGGCCAAAAGTGCTAGTATAATCGGCGCACCGCCGGAGTAGCGGTACACCCGCTCCCTGTCCTGCGGCTTCAGATCGCGCAGTGTATCCGCAACCGCTTGCTCACCCGCTTGTTCGGCGGCTCGCGCCACTGCGTCGAGATATTCGTTTGTTTCCTTTGGGGTGAATGGTTCTACTTCGATACGTGTTAGACGAATTGCCGGATGGTTCTCAAGGTCTGGGAAGAGATGGCGAATCTGGTTGCGACCGGCAACCAGAACAGTAACGTTGCCCCAGTGGGGTAGGGTCTCGATCAGCCATTGCCAGGCTGCGGCCACCTGAAATGGCGGACGTTGCTCAGTTGCGCCGTAAGCAATGCGTTCAGCCGTATCAAGCGCAATCACGACGTGCTGCGACTGTGAGAAGCGGTTGAAGTCGGTGATGAATGCTTGCAATGTCTCCTGGGTTGCTTCGGCAATCGCACGCACATCCCCCGAGATCTGCGCTTTGTACTGCTGCGCACGTTTTTCCTCAAAGGTGCGGAAGTGACCACTATTGGCAACATTCAGTGAGGCGTAGATCGCACTGGCAAGCGCTAGACTACTGTGATACTGCATGTCGTACAGATCAACTACCTGCTGTGCCAGGAAAAGTCCGGGTTTGCGTCGCTTGAACGTATCGTTCAAAATGCGCGTTTTGCCGATACCACCCTTACCGTACAGGGCAATAATAGATGCTCCCGAAGTACTAGAGATCGCCGTATCAATCTGTTTAAGTATCGCCTCCCGTCCAACCAGGTCAGGAGTTGCCCATGCGCCGGTATAACGCTCAAGTTCATGCTCACTCATAGCAAAGTCCTCTTTGTCGTTCAGGCGAATGAGACAGAATGACCGACATCTTCCGCTAGCACCCTACGATGGTATTCGGCGCGCTGTTCGAGGTACTGCCTACTGTTCGGATACCTTTTCGCCCAGTCTTCGTACAGATTTGCAGCCCGTGCGTGCAAGCGTTGCCAGACTTCTCGCTTTTGCAATTTCAGAAGCTGTTCAAGAACAGTACGTACTGCTTCGTCGAGGACGTACCTTGCATCTTGCCAGCGTCCTAGGTTCGTTTCAAGCAGAAGATCTCGCAAGCCACGCATAGCTTTAATCGTGTATTCTGGTCCCTCCGGTTTCGTATCACGTAGTTCCGCTAGAAAGTAAGGCATCTCATGTTCGCGAAACCCATCCTTGAGCACACACAGCGCATTGAGTACTTCTCGCAACTCGTCGCGCCATTGCGTGGGTATCACTTCTAACAAGCGGCTTGCTACATCCTCTAGCACTTTGTCATCAATGGTCGCGCTATTGATTGCTTGTTCGAGATCATCACTCTTCGGTGATCTGCCGAGCACCTGATCTACCAAGGCTCTGGCAAGCAACTCGTTTGTCAGTGGATACCCGCCACCTAGGTTGATCACTTTCTTTGCTAGTTGTTCGATCGCTTCGTCGGAAAGATTGGCAGCTATGAGTGTATCTTGTGGTGATTCTTGAGGTGATCCTTGAGATGATTTTTGAAGTGATTTTTTTATCTGCTTGGCAACCTGTTCAAGCGAGAAAGGAGTGAGCGATTGGTCTTCACGTTCGAGGCGCAGATAAGGAGATTTCCAGAGATATGGACGGCCACGGCCTGTCATAATGATTAAAACACGTGGTAACGCTGCAAACGCGGCAAGCAGGTAGCGTTCCAGATAATCGAGGAAGCTTCTGTTTGCTTCGAACACCGAGTCTAGAATCAGGCAGATTATCAGGTCTCGTTCTGACTCCAGCTTCTTTCTGACATCCTGTGCCAGCCACGCGGAGAGATCGCGCAATGAAGCGTAAGGTGTGCGAACAATGTCAAGTTGTTCTGCGATCCAGGCAAGAAGCTCCTGAAGCAAGTGTTCGTAGTGCCGCTCATCCCCGCTTTCGATCTGATTATCGTTGGTGATGTACCATTCTCGTTCACCTTTTTGCAATCTTTCAGGGGGCGGTGTAAGACTGATTAAGAACGATACGATGCGATAATCTGGTATCCGAGGGGATGCTTTCTCTTTTATAGCAGAGCGATGGAGATGAAGCGCCAGCCAGCTTTTACCTAATCCACGTTCGCCTTGAAACACTATTGTCCGCACCTGCTCAGCATCGCCGCGTGCAATGTTCTCAAGAGCCTTAGTTACCGTTTCGATCTCTTTATCGCGATTGACAAAGAGATCGTCTTCGTATACCGGCAGATCGGTTTGTGTCATGTTTATCCTCCCGTTTCGTTGATCGCCGAACATTTTTGAAATCCTGGACATGGAGCCGGTGCCCTGCCAGGCTAGATTGCGTTGGTTCTTATCAACGCGATGGCGGCGATAGACTGCGCTGGGTTGCGTAATGGTGATACCAGGCGATAGCATAGCGAATGTCCTCCTCATCAAGTTGCCATCCGTCGTTCAAACGCGCCGCGTAATGTAAGATTGCCTTCCGAGTTACCTGGAGTGCAATGCGCGGCAAAGGCGGCAGATTTTTCACAATCTGTTGTTCGACATTGGTTAGTGCCGGCGTGCTAATAGCGTCGAGCGACTCGAAGCGTTCTTCGGAAGCAACGGAAATGCGTTTCCGTAGCATACTCACCAGTAAGTCGTGGTTCCAAATGATACGAGCTATCTGCGTGGAAATAGCATGGTGGTGAAGGTATTCAGTTATAGCAGATTCTAGCGAATCGGGGATGAATAGTTTGATAAAGGTTTTCGATTTAGCCCACGTTTCAGAGCGATCAAATAGCTCGAAAGCCCATGGTGCTGCGTGTTGAGAGTCTTCCTGATTTTCATATATTGCATCGAGGCCATCAATTAGAAGCAGAACATGGCTGAAGCCGAGCGCGTCGGTCACGACCTCGACAAATGTCTGAAAGACCTCCTCCATCCGCCCACGCATAGCGTCAGTTCCAGACGTTGCTAACGTATTGCAAAACCGATCAAGAACATCAGGTGGCGGCGGTGCAGTGAGAGCGTATGTTCGTTCCAAAAGCGGGGTCAATCCAGCAGGAGTGCCGATTTCACGTAGAATAGCAAGGTAGTAATCGAGTGGTCCTGGTAAACCAGCGCGCAGAATGGTGGTTATGGTTCGGATATCCGTACTTGATACTCTGAATAACCGCTCTGGACGAAAGGCCAGACCTGTGAGCAACGCACAGGCACCGGCTTCAAGCAGCAAGTGTAGATGCTCCCTGGCAGTTGGCGGCTTTCCGGTAAGCGGCACTATCCCTAAATTATAGGGAAGCGGAAACGGATATGATCCGCCGATGTCGAACCAGCTTGTCCTGGTAACGGCAACGCGCATTGCGGTTTTGCCACCACCTGGCGGGGCGATGATGATAGTCGGTTTATTTTCCAGTGCAACACGGAATATTTCGAGGTCAACAGTGTATTCGGATAAATGAGGATCACTCGATGCTTCCAGATGAACATACGGGTCGAACCGTAGACCGATGCGCCGGAACCAGTCGGCCGATTCAAGAGTGTGCTTTTCAGGCTCACCGTTATCATTCACAAGAGTAACCATACCTTATCTATAAATTATCGGCGCACGTAACGTTGTCACTTGTGATGCTGTGGTGCAGGATATTGGCCTTTTCGCATTAGAATGGCATAGAACTTGTGTTCGCTAGACACAGTCATAAATCTTTATATAAGCATACCATCTGCATGTCTCGTTTGTCCTTCAGAATGGTTGCACAAAACATAGCTTCATCTCACCATAACCTCACCAACTGGTTTCTGGCCGATACCGTGTCAAACAAATGTTTTACAATCGGCAGGAAGGGTGTAGCAATGGATCGTTTCATATAGAGTGTTCCAATTTGACTCCCCATCCGCGATCGGTAACGATATAGATTGGACGGCGGGGATCAGGTTCGATGATCCGACGCAGGCGCAGGATTGCATTATCGAGCACGTTGCTCCACTCGGTGGGTTCTTGCCAGCCGCGGTCATCGCGGGCGCGTGGCTCTTCAGCAAGACCCAGATAAGCGCGGTAGTAGAGTTCGCTGCGCGGGACACGCCGTGAGCGGTTCTCGTAGAGATAGCGAAGCAGCCGGTAGGAGCGGGGTTGCAACCCAACAATCTCGGCCTCACCGATGAAGACACGGTCGGTTTTAAGGTCAATGGAGAGACGGGGCGGATGGGTGCGCTTGAGCGAATTCCATACGCTATGAGGAAGTGGATGCGATGCGCCAGCAGCGGCAAAAGCATCCACCAACGGACGAATCAATCTGAGCCAGCCGCGTGGCGTGCTTCCGCCGTAGCGTTGCAACCAGTCACGGATATCCCGATCGGCCACACAGAGATCGCTCAAGTGCAGTGATGGTTTCCCTATCTTCGCTGCAATGTGGCGTTCAGTGATTGTCGTCAATTGTTCTGGCGTCCACGTGAGAGTTTCTAGCTCAATGCGATCTTTAACAATACCCCAACTTCTAGTAATATCTGATTCGAGTGCACGTGGCGCAAACATTTTGATTGCAAAACCATTCAGATCAAGAAGTTCGAGGGTTGAGAGGATGGCAATCATTTGTTCTGACACGAGAGCGGTTGATCCTCGTAGCCAGGGATCGAACCCATCAATCGTTACCCATACACCGCGCACACTAATGCGCTGGAGGGTGCTGGTCAAGTGAGAAATGATACGTTGTTCGGTTGTCTCAGGGTGTAGTATGGGTGTTGCTGGCTCAAATACCAGATGCTGACCCAGCGATTTGCCTTCATCATTACCCGCTTACTCCTCAACCGTCGCCCACAGATGTTGTCGGTCTGCGCTGATGTAGGCTTGAAGAAACCAGTGGAACATCATCTGAACCGTCGGTGGTGCGCGGCGGAACAGGTCAGGATGCCTAACCAGGATTGTCAACAGTGTAGTTGCGCAGGCTTGCAGCGTCTGGCGTACAAAGGCTCGTACTGCCGGACTACCGCGCACGTCTGCGAGCGGTTCTGGTTGCCAGTTCACCACCAGGTATGCCAGTGGGGTATTTTCCAGGGTTCCATGGCGTGTCAGTGCTAGGCGCAGTGCCGTCTTTCCCGAACCACTGTCTCCAACGATTACCAATGAGCGCATACCGGTATATGCGGTATAACGGTTTGGCTCGACAAAGACCAGCGGTTGCAGGTGCAGTTCGTGCTCGGCAGCAAGTGTGTCGAGGGCCTCAATAGCAATGACCGTGTTGTGGTTATCTGTACCCTTCGTCATCTAAAGTCAGATTCATTGAGAAAACGATACTCTGGATCATATTGATCTAGGTATTTCGCCAGGTGGCGTGCCAATGCGTGTTGGAAAATGATCAGACTTAATGCGAATGAGCCATGGGCACGCTTTAGTATTTCTGTTACGAATTCCTCTTTACTTGTTGCAGAGTTTCCTAATTCGATTAGTTCAACCAGAGACCGCTTTTGTTCACTGACAATAACGACTGTACTATCCAGCAGCGACCGCAAATCCTTTTCTGTCCAGCGCAACCGGATACTTTCGGAATGTCCGTGTTCGTCTGTATGCGTGGAAGTCGTGAATAAGGTGTATGTAAGACCAACTCGCTGCAAATCATGCTCAATTTGGCGAATTGCCTGGCTCGATCGTCTCCGGTATCGTCAATAGCAATTAGGTGCATCCGTTCGATACCGGGTGGGTGGATAGTCAACCAATCCAGCACGGTTCTGGCATCCGGTATCTTCGGTGTAGCATTGGATAACAATCTATCGAGAAGATGTAGCATGATTTGTCTAACCACATCACTTTGTGAATCCTGGCTTTGCGAACTCTGGTTCTGTAAACTCTGATTGCGTAAGATGCGCCGCAGTGCCGGCAACGATCCGCTGACCCACATCATCCACTCGGCCAGTAATATCTGTTCATCTTCTAATAACCAGAGTATCGTCTCTGGCTGACGGGCCAGTAAGGTGCACCAATACTCTCCAGCTTTACGTCCGATGAAATGTATCAGACTCCCGCAGGTAATCGGATCAAAATCGGATAGAAAAACCAGGAAAGGGATACAATGCATATTCGGGTTGCGGAGTTCGTTGTACAGCGCAAATGCAGCGATGTAACAGTCGAACTTGCTACTAGCAACAATTATAGCATGTTGCTGATTAAGTATAGCATGTTGCTGATTAAGAGTTAATTTGATACTTTCCCAGAACTTGCCAAAACGCTGCAATTCTTCCGGATCGAAAGGATTGATCGATAATCCATTCACCTTCAGCCAATCAGTGATTGATGTAGGCTGGACAATATTCTTTGGAGGCGGAGGAGTAAACAACGGCCATTCGTAAGTTGGAGATAGTTTATCAGCCAGATGTTGACGAATGCGCGGATCGTATAATACAAGTTCAATCACTTTGCGCATATTAGAGACGTCCGCGTTGGTTGTGGTAGCTTTCTCTCCAATGAACTGCAAGAGGTATTGTCTCCCTTCTGCACGGGAAGCCAGTCTCTCAAGCATTGTGATGACAAGTTCGTAGCTGTTCATCTGAAAATATTGCAAAATTTGCTCACAAATATCAAGTGTGGTTTTTGTAATCTGTTCATTATACTCTGTCGGCAGTATATCGTTAATTTTGAAACGGAACTCTGGCTGCGCCAACTTGAGCAACTCGAAAATAGCTTTCAATCTTCTGCCATCTTCCGCACGGAAGTACTCTGCGGCATCATGCAAAAGGCGCCTGACCCGCTCTTTTTCAGCACTGCTGGACAACTGTGAACGCTGTTCTCTAAGGGTAATATTCAGTTCACTGCGTGCCTGATCTTCCCAGTTTTGGCTTACGTCCTGCTTGATCGTTTCAGTAGTGAGATGCCATTCAACAAGGTCACGTTCAAAAAGATCTCGTATTTCACGAATGCTTTCAGATTGTTGGTTCAATCGTTCCTGTCGTCGCTCGTTAAATATTTGCCAGCCGATACCGAATACAGCCGAAGCAGCCGCCAACCCTAGACCCGCATTGCCAACGAAGTTTCTGAACGTTCGCCAGAAGAACGCAGCCTGTGTTTCATACGCAATACCAATCTTTTTCGTCTCGCTCTGCCCGTTTCTATCGCTGACCTTGATCTCAATTTCCATACTTACGGGCAGGGATTGCATCACCAGACGCTGCTGGCGTGGAGTATTATCGGTTGTTAATGTTAACGGTAACGCGACTGGTGTACCGGTATCATCAGTGAACGTGAAAGGGATGGTACTGGAGAATTCAACTGTGACTTTCAACGGAGTGGCGCTACCGTTATTTTTCAGCCAAAGAACAAATTCGTGTGAAGAATTGGTAATGGTGTCGACGTGAGTCGTGCGCGAATACAAAATGAACAACGTATACTCATCTTTGTTTGTAGTTATAGATAATGTATCATTCTCTTGAGATGGAGAAATACCCTCTTCAGTACGAGCAAGGATCGAGTAGTATACGAGCGAGATTGCAATGCCAAAGAATATCCACGGTATGAAATCACGCCATCGTTGTGCTACCGCTGCTTGTCCTGCCGTATCCAGGCTGATGTAGAAGTAGATCAGACCAACGAAAAATATGATGAGCGTTGGGAGTATCCACCATATCAGCGACATGACCGCGCCCTTATGCAGACTTTTTTTGTGAATCCTGGTCTCTATTCTACCACATAGAAGATGGTAAGCATAACTTGGTTTGGTCGTAATGCTGAGATGGTTTCGCGGTAAGGCTCTACCCCCACCCCTCCGGCAGCGTATACTGTTCGCGTCGCCAACGCCAGCCTGGTTCCAAAATTTGCCCTGGTTGCGCAGTAACCAGACCCTGTAACGCTGCGTGCAGCACAGCAAGCTGCTGAATCCGGTTCCCTGGTTCGCCGAGAGGATGGCCGAACGGCCACGCCAGGTGCAGGGTGCGCGGCGGACGTATCTGCTCGGCTATTGGCTTCAGACTCACGATGCAGATGGTGCTGATGCCAGCATGTTCAACAATACGTGCGATCAGTCCCACGGACTGATTACATAGCCCTCAACCAGGTGTCAGCAAGAC
>Ga0308410_1002447_pt1 | contig 10633 bp, 6 predicted proteins | sample HotsprOSTMatCore_FD_203467 | JGI IMG/M metagenome (GOLD analysis project Ga0308410, IMG submission 203467) | Hot spring phototrophic mat microbial communities from Octopus Spring, Yellowstone National Park, Wyoming, United States -... | ecosystem: Environmental > Aquatic > Thermal springs > Hot... | reverse complement strand
GGGTGGAGTTGGCAGATGGTGGGAGAGGGGAGGTGGGTGCCGCAAGGGTTGTGCATTGGTTGGGTGGATGAGGAGGGGGTGTATTTGAACCCCTCGGTGGCCTATGCCGAGCTGTCGCGGCTGGCAGAGGACAACGGACCACCGTTGCCGACGGAACGGACACTCTGGAAGCTGCTAGCGGAACGGGGAATGATCCAGACCCAGCAGGAAGGCCCTCACCGACGGACCGTCGTACCCGTCCGGGTGGGTGGGGTGCTCCGGCGGGTGGTCTGGCTGCTCCGAAACATCTTAGAGGGGGGTATCCCCGAAAAACCGGTAACAGCGGTAACAGCGGTAACAGACCCCAAAAACCCCGAGAAAAACCCGCCTTTTGCTGTTACCGCTCCGCAGGCTGTTACCGCTCGGGACCGGTTACAGGAACAGGAACCGGTAACAGAAAACCCCCCGAAAACCTCGGATTTTGTAGAGGGTGTTACCGTTGTTACCGCTGTTACCGCTCGTGGAGATATACCCCCCTGGCCGAATTTTGCAGGGGCGGACCTGACCCTAGAGGTCGGATTTTCCGACACTCCCCCCTCTCCGGTTCCCTCGGCCTGCTCTGACAGGGCGGACGGGGCGAAGTGGATCACTACACCGCAGGGGGTGGCTAACCTATCCCGTCGGCTGGAGGGGGTGGACCGGGTGGCCCTGGACATCGAAACTACCGGCCTCAATCCTAGCACGGATCGGCCCCGGCTGCTCTCCCTCGCCTTCCCTGACGGGACCGTGGCGGTCATCGACTTGTTCGCCTTCCCCGATCCGACCGCGGCTCTTGCCCCCCTCCGACCGCGACTGGAACAGGCCGAGCTGGTGGGCCACAACCTGGCTTTCGACCTGGCCTTCCTCGAGCGGTTAGGTCTGCGACCGGCCCGACCCCCTTTTGATACTATGCTGGCTTCCCAGTTGCTACATGCCGGCGAAGCGGGCGGTCATGGCCTGGCGGATGTCCTGAAGCGGGAGCTGAGCATTACCATCGATAAGTCGCAGCAAAATAGCGACTGGAGCGGAAAGCTGACCCCCGCTCAGGAGGATTACGCCATCAAGGATGTGCGTCATCTGCTGCCACTGGCGGACCGGCTCCGGTGGAAGCTGGAGGTAGCCCGACTGCAGGAAGTCGCCGCGGTGGAGATGCAGGCCCTGCTGACTCTGACCTCGGCTCGGCCCATCCGCCTGGATGTTGCGGCCTGGACGGCCCTCGCAAAACAGGAGGAAGCGGAGGCGGAGCGTCTGATTGAAGAGATGAACCGCCTGGCTGCCCCTGCGTGTGTCGCTCCCGCTCCCACGGAGGCCACCCTGTTTCCGGAAATGAGCCAGCCCGCCATCAACTGGAATTCCCCTGACAAGGTCAAGCGCGTATTCGCTCGTCTGGGCATTCCGCTGCCAGACACCTGCGATGAAACACTGGCCGGTGTGATGCACCCCCTGGCCGACCTATTACGACAGTATCGCCGCGCGCGGAAGCGAGTTTCCGCCTTCGGCCTGAAGTGGCTAAGTGATTATGTGAAAGATGGTTACGTCTTTCCCGAGTGGCACCAGCTGGGGGCGAGAAGCGGTCGGATGAGCTGTGCCGAGCCTAATCTCCAGCAGATTCCTCGCAAGGCGGAATATCGCCGCTGTTTTGTCGCACGGGAAGGCCATCGTTTCATCAAGGCCGACTACAGCCAGATCGAGTTGAGGTTAGCGGCGAAAGTAGCGAATGAGAAGCAGATGATCGAGGCTTTCACCAAAGGCATCGACTTGCATGCTTTGACCGCTTCCCGCCTGTTGGATAAGCCGCTCTCTCGGGTGGAAAAGGCGGATCGGCAGGTGGCCAAGGCGGTCAACTTCGGGCTTCTCTACGGAATGTCGCCGGAGGGACTGCTGGAGTATGCTCGGGCCAAATACAGCGTGGAGCTGTCGGAGGCGGGGGCGAAACAGGCCTATCGGAGTTTCTTCGAGACCTATCCAGCTCTAAAGGCGTGGCACAAGCGGCTGATTGTAGAGCTGGAGCGGTGTGAACCGGAGGGGGTGTATGAGGCGCGGACGCTCTTCGGTCGGCGGCGGTTCCTGTGGGCGTACAAGGCGGGCAGGCCCAACCTGACGGAAGCGGCCAACTTCCAGGTGCAGGGTCTGGCGGCGGACGGGCTGAAGCGGGCGCTGGCCTTGATGTGGCAGCGTCGGGAAGAGTGTCCGGAGGCGGTGCCGGTGCTCTTCGTACACGATGAGGTGGTGATCGAGGTGCCGGAGGAGAGGGCGGAGGCGGCGCGGGAGTGGCTCGTCGGGTGCATGCGCGATGGGATGCAACCGCTAGCCAATCCGGTGCCGATCGAGGTGGAAGCAGTCATCGCTACCACTTGGGGCGGCTGAGAAAGGCGAGCGGCCCTACCGCTTCGCGTGTTACCGCGTTCCCACTTTACGTGTCGCTACGCTCCCGACGTTGCATCCGACGGTAGGGAATAGTACACTGATGTCTAAGGAAGAGCGGAGCAGCACGGATGCGACTGTTTCCTGTCTCTAATCTCGGGAGGTATGCTATGCACGTCGGCTATGTTCGCACAGGTTCGGGCGAATTCCTGCTCCAGCTGCCCGCGGCCAATCCTTGGGGCTTTGTCTTAGCCGATGACGAGCTGACCTGGCCCGGCGGTTTCGGTATCGCTGACACGTGGACCGCTGTGCCGGACAGCGAGGTGCCGGAAGATGTCCGGCAGCGTCTGCACTGGCTGCTAGAGGAAGCCCGCGAGGCCGAAGCCGAGAAGGCGTACCCCTGAATCCCGTTAGTATCGTCAAGCGGGAGCGACGCACAAAGTGTACACCGAATAATCGGTGTTTTTTTATTGCAACGGTTGGCGTGGTGACACACTCGGTCAAAGCGAAGCGACACACCCGGCTGAAACTAAGCGACACCCTCGGAGGCGAGTATGGCATCGATCGTCAACGACCCCAATGGCCGCAAGCGCATCCTGTTTATGGCTCCGGACGGCAAACGCAAGACGATTCGCCTGGGTAAGATCGACCGCAAGACGGCGGAGGGTGTCTGCCGGCAAGTGGAGCATCTGCTCTCAGCCCGGCTGAGCGGCCAGCCGATCCCGCAGGAGACCGCTATGTGGCTGAGAACAATCGGCGGTCCTCTGCAGGACAAACTGGCCCGCGTCGGACTGATCGAGGCATCGGATGCGATGCCGACTCTCGCCCAGTGGTGCCAGGACTATCTGGCATCGCGTTCCGACCTGGCTCCGGCCACCCTTAGCCGGATGAACGATACCGCTCGGCTGCTGGTGGAGCATTTCGGGACCGAGCGGCGATTGGATCAGGTAACGGCCTCGGATGCGGAAGCGTTCATCCACGCTCTGGAGAAGCGTTACGCTCCCAACACGGTGCGGAGAGTAACCGGCTGGTGTCGGCAATTCTTTGCTGCGGCGGTCAAGAGCGAGGTAATTTCTCGCAACCCCTTCCAGGGCCTGGCGGCAACGGTCCGACCTAATCGCAGTCGGTCGCATTACGTGACGCCCGAGGAAATCCAGGCTCTCATTGAGGCGGCGCCAGACGTGGAGTGGCGGTTGATTCTGGCGTTGTGTCGTTATGCCGGCTTACGCTTTCCGAGTGAAGTGATGGCGTTGCGATGGGGGGATGTGCTGTGGGACCGGAATCGGATGAACGTGGCGAACATCAAGACGCGGCGGAAGACGGGGGAGGCGTTCCGAGTCGTTCCGCTGTTCCCGGAATTGCGACCGTATCTGGAGGACGCGTTTGCGTTGGCGACACCGGGGCAGGAGTTTGTCATTACCCGTTGGCGGAAGCGTCGCTGTTCGATGCGGAAGATGCTCCAGCAGATAGCCCATCGGGCGGGGGTGAAGCTGTGGCCGAAGCCGTTCGTGAACATGCGGGCCTCAGCAGCGACTGACTTAGTTCAGCGATTCCAGCACTATGTGGTTACAGCCTGGTTGGGACACACGCGGGAGATTGCCGAAGCGCATTACTGGCAAGTGACGGAAGAGCACTACAGCCAGGCGGCGCAAAAAGCGGCGCAGCAAGGAGCGGCAAGCGATGGCAAGGAAGTGTCGCCGTGCCCCAACGCCCCCTCAGAATCCTCGAAAAATGCGGCTCCATGCCACTTGACACAATCCTATGCAATGTGCAAAAGTCGTCATAGTATGACTTCATCACACCCTGAAAATTCCGAGAAAACAGGCTCTTTTCCCGAAAGCGGCGCACATTCCGGCGCACTTGACCCCTATCTGACCCGACTGATCGAGCTTTGGCCTCGACTGACCGACCGTCAGCGGCGGCGATTACTCCGCCTGGCCGAGCGGATAGCGACTGTTTCCTGAACCCCGTTACTGCGGAATACCACATCGTTTGTTTCAAGTAACACCGAGTAATCGGTGTATTTTTGTTGCGATAGCTGCTAGCGCAGCGGCACACTTAGTCGAAACTAAGTAACACGCTTAGTCGAAGCTAAGTGACGCCCTCGGGAACGAAGCGACATACGTAGCTACAGGAACGAAGCGACACGCAAATACGGGTCCTTCCCGAACCCCCCGCAAATCCGGGGTGCGGCGAGCGGCATCGAAAATCGCTGTGTTTGTCTAGTTGCAAAAACCTGTAATTGCCTGAAGATGCCGTGCGATTGCAGCATATCTCGAACCTGCGGAAGTTACTTATTGCGTCGGCTCAATTCAGCGACACGCGAAGAAGGAGCGATAGCGACTTGCGCATCATAATGGAATACTCGAAAAATTGTGTGCGATTTTGACACCTCGAGCACAGTCGTGGCTAAGCTAACATGGAGAGCACAAGGATGTACTAATGTGAATGCTCTCACAGGATTCAAGGAAGTTGTTCAACACGCTTTTCCATTGGAGGTTTTTCGATGGACGACGCTCTGGCTCTACGCGCAGGGGAAGTGGCCAGGCTCTTGCGCATCTCCCCACGGTTCCTGGCTCAGTTGACTCGAGAGGGGAAAATCCCGCACAAGCGAATCGGGCGGGCCATCCTGTACCCGGTGGAAGAGTTGCGGGAGTGGCTCCGTCGGTGCCCCGGTCCGGGCGTAAGCAATAGCGACATGCGAAGTGGAAGTGAAGCAACATTCGATGAGGCAGCTGCCCACTCTACGGGAGCGAATGTGACACACGAAGTGGGCGCGCAGCAACACTCTATGGAGGTTGAATGTTGATCCGCCAGACGATTCCTCTCCGAATCGGGGATATGAGAACACCGTCTTCTGAGGGGTCGAGTTGCCTGCAGTGTCATCGGGCTATTGAGCGGGTGGAAGAGCATACCTACTTCGTGGAAGCGACCCGCATTTTCATCTGCCCTTACTGCCGCGGTGAACAAGAGTTGCCAGACTCGACCCCCGCTAGCAACGCCCGCGATCGGTTACCTTTCCGACCTTTCTGCGGCCATCCCACTTTGTAGAAACGGCTCCTTTATCCAGGGACGGATAAAGGTACTCCAAAAAGACCACCACGCCGGCTCGGGAGGAAACCGGCGTGGACCACAAAAAGGAGATATGTATGCGTAGTATATTACATCCGACCAACCACGACCAGGTTCGTCGCGAACAGATAGACATCGCCCAACAATTCCTAAATATCCACGTAACGCCCATCCCGCTGCTCTACGGCCAGAAGCAGCCGGCCATCCCCAAGTGGCAGGAGCTGAAGCGCGAAGTAGTGCAGCAGAGACTGGACGAGCTGTTCGGAAAGCCCTGCAACATCGGGGTGCTGCTGGGCACTTCCAGTGACGGGCTGATCGACATCGACTTGGATTGCGATGAGGCCGTCCGCGCGGCTCCACTGCTGCTTCCTCCGACGGGCATGGTCTGGGGCCGGCCTTCGCGGGGAAGTGCTACGCATTACGGCTATCGGGTCGATGCTCCCCCAGCGAAAGCCTCCATCTCCTTCACCACCCCTGATGAGAAGCGGCTGCTGGAAATTCGTTCCACAAAAAGCCAGACGCTTGTGTGGGGCAAGTATCCCGAGGGGGAAGAGGTAGGCGGCTCTCCCCTGGGCGAACCGGCCCGCCTGGCTTGGAGGGAGCTGGAAGAGAAGGTGCGGCAGCTGGCCGCGGCGGTGCTATTGGCCGGTCACTGGCGGGAGGGGTGCCGGCATGAGCTGGCGTTGGCCGTATCCAGCGGGCTGTTGCGGGCCGGCTGGTCGATGGAGCAGGTGCAGCGGTTTATGCGGGCAGTCCTGGAAGCCGCGGGGGATACGGAGGTGGCGGACCGGCTGCGGGCGGTCGAGGACACCGCGGAGAAGATTCGACGCGGTGAAGCTGTAACAGGCTGGCCGACTGTAGCCGAGCGGATCGGGGAGAAGGCAGCCCATCGGATACGGGAATGGCTGGGAATCTCGTCTGGGGAGTGGGACGGTCGGAGTGGTGGGGGAGAAGTCCTGCCTCACTGCCCCCGCTACAAGATCGAACACAACAACATCTTGGCCGCTAAAGTCGAGGGGCGGGGAGAAAATCGCGTGGCCGTCTATTATCAGCTGGCCAACTTCGCGGCCCTGATCCGTCGGCAGATTGCCGCCACCGACGGGGTGGAGCGGGAAATAGTCTTTGAATTGGACGTGCGCCTGCCGCACGGCAACAGGAAGTCGGTACAGGTCAAAGCCAGCGAGTTTGGGGGGATGAATTGGGTGCCCCGCGCCTTAGGGGCGGAAGCGATCGTAGCCCCTGGGCAGAACAGTCGGGACCAGTTGCGGGCTGCCATTCAATTCCTCAGCCAGGGGGAGGTTACCTCAGCGACAGTCTATCGGCACCTGGGCTGGACCCAGATCGATTCCCAGTGGGTCTATCTGCACGCGGAGGGAGGTATCGGACCGGACGGACCGGTGGCGGGGGTGGAGGTGGATGTGGATCGCACGCTCCGCCCGTGGGTTTTACCGCCACCACCTTCGGAACACGAGCTGCGGGACTGCCTGCTAGCCTTGCGGCAGTTGTGGGAGGTGGGGTCGGAGCGGATCACTATTCCCACCCTGCTCTACGCCCTGACCTGTCCTTTAGGACAAGTGGATTTTAGTTGCTATCTGACCGGACGGACGGGCGTGTTCAAAACGTCCTGGGCCTTGGTGGTACTGAGTCTCTACGGCTATTCCCTCTCCACGCCCCCGATCGGTTGGAACAGTACCGGTAATGCTCTGGAGAGTCTGACCTTTGCGGCCAAGGATGCCTTGCTGGTGATCGATGACGATGCTCCGGCGTCGGACCGGTTCAGTCAGCGGGAGTTGGCAGCGACGGTCAGTCGGGTGTTACGGTCGCAAGGCAACGCGGTGGGGCGGGCGCGGTTGCGAGCCAGCGGGGAGAACACCTATGACCGACCGCCGCGGGGTGGATTGCTGATCACAGGCGAAGATGTCCCTGCAGGGCAGTCGATCCGGGCGCGGTGTCTGTTCATCGAGGTGCAGGCAGGCCAGATCGATCCATCGCGGCTGAAGCAGGCTCAGAAGCAGGCCCAGCAGGGGGTGTATGCGCGGGCGATGGCAGCCTGGGTGCAGCATCTAGCGCGGGACTGGGAAGGAAAGCGGCGGCAGTTGCAGGATCGGGTGGAAGAGTTGCGGGAGCAGTGGGGGACGGTGCATGGTCGGACGGCGACAGCGTTGGCACGGCTTCAAGCGACGGCGGAATTGTTCCAGGAGTTTGCTGCCAAGGTGGGGGTGGACTGGTCGCGGGAGCGGGTGGAGGCGGCGCTAAAAGGCGTGGTGGCCGTCCAGGTGGAATTGCAACGGTTAGCGGACCCTGGGGAGCGGTTTGTAGCGTTGCTGACCGACCTGCTGTCGGGGGGACGTGCTCACCTGCGACCGCGGCAAGACCCGCAGAAGCACCCCGAAGAGCCGGCCCGCTGGGGGTGGAGTTGGCAGATGGTGGGAGAGGGGAGGTGGGTGCCGCAAGGGTTGTGCATTGGTTGGGTGGATGAGGAGGGGGTGTATTTGAACCCCTCGGTGGCCTATGCCGAGCTGTCGCGGCTGGCAGCGGACAACGGACCACCATTGCCGACGGAGCGGACGTTATGGAAGCTGCTAGCGGAACGGGGAATGATCCAGACCCAGCAGGAAGGCCCCCACCTGCGAACCGTAGTCCGGGTCCGGGTCGGCGGGGAACCTCAGAGGGTGGTATGGGTGCTTCCGCACTGGCTGGGGGGTATCTCTCAAAAAGCGGGAACAGCGGGAACAACGGGAACAGAGGCCGAAAACCTCGAGAAAAATGGGGGAAATTCTGTTCCCGCTTCGGAGAGTGTTCCCGCTCTGGAACGGGAACAGGTTCCGGGAACGGGAACAGGAACGGGAACAGGAACGGGAACGGGAACAGGAACGGGAACGAAAAACCCCGCAAATTTCTCGGGAAATCCGGGGGTTGTTCCCGCTGTTCCCGTTGTTCCCGCTCGCGGAGATATACCCCCCTGGCCGGATTGTGCAGAGGCGGACCTGGCGGGAGAGGTCGGATTTTCCGACACTCCCCCCTCTCCGGTTCCCTCGGCCTGCCCTGACAGGACGGACGGGGCGGAGTGGATCACCACACTGGAGGGGGTGGCTAACCTATCCCGTCGGCTGGAGGGGGTGGACCGGGTGGCTGTGGACATCGAAACTACCGGCCTCAATCCTAACACGGATCGGCCCCGGTTGCTCTCCCTCGCCTTCCCGGACGGGACCGTAGCGGTCATCGACCTGTTCGCCTTCCCCGATCCGACCACCGCCCTCGAGGTGCTCCGACCGCGACTGGAACAGGTCGAGCTGGTGGGCCATAACCTGGCTTTCGACCTGGCCTTCCTCGGGCGGTTGGGTCTGCGGCTGGCTCGACCCCCCTTTGATACTATGCTGGCTTCCCAGCTGCTGCATGCCGGCGAAGTGAAGGACGGTAAATCCCTCCCTCATAAACTGGCGACCGTCCTGAAGCGGGAGCTGAACGTTACCCTCGATAAGACGCAGCAGGAGAGCGACTGGAGCGGCATTCTGACATCGGCCCAGATGGCCTATGCCGTGGAGGATGTGCGTCATCTGCTGCCATTGGCGGACCGGCTCCGGCGGAAACTGGAGGCGGCCCGGCTGCTCTCCGTCGCCGCGGTGGAGATGCAGGCCCTGCTGACTCTGACCTCGGCTCAGCCCATCCGCCTGGATGTCGCGGCCTGGACGGCCCTCGCAAAACAGGAGGAAGCGGAGGCGGAGCGTCTGGTTGAAGAGATGAACCGCCTGGCTGCCCCTGTGGAGGTCACCCTGTTTTCGGAAAAGAGCCAGTCCGCCATCAACTGGAATTCCCCTGTCAAGGTCAAGCAAGCCTTCGCCAGTCTCGGCATCACGCTCTCCGACACCCGCGATAAGACGCTTGCCGGTATCGAACATCCCCTGGCCGACCTATTGCGACGGTATCGCCGCGCGCGGAAGCGAGTTTCTACCTTCGGCCTGAGTTGGCTAAGTGAGCATGTGAAAGATGGTTACGTCTTTCCCGAGTGGAAACAGCTGGGGGCGAGAAGCGGTCGGATGAGCTGTGCCGAGCCTAATCTCCAGCAGATTCCTCGCAAGGCGGAATATCGCCGCTGCTTTGTCGCACGGGAAGGCCATCGTTTCATCAAGGCTGACTACAGCCAGATCGAGCTGAGGCTAGCGGCGAAAGTGGCGGATGAGAAGCAGATGATCGAGGCCTTCATCCAACGCATCGACTTGCACGCTCTGACTGCTTCCCGCCTGCTGAATAAGTCTCTGGATCAGGTTAGTAAAGGCGACCGGCAACTGGCCAAGGCGGTCAACTTCGGGCTTCTCTACGGAATGTCGCCACAGGGACTGCTGAAGTATGCCCGGGCCAAATACAGCGTGGAGCTGTCGGAGGCGGAGGCAAAACAGGCCCATCGGAGTTTCTTCAAGACCTATCCGGCTCTGCAAGCGTGGCACGAGCGGCTGATTGCGGAGCTGGAGCGGTGTGGACCGGAGGGGGTGTATGAGGCGCGGACGCTCTTCGGTCGGCGGCGGTTCCTGCGGGCGTACAAAGCGGGCTGGCCCAACCTGACGGAAGCGGCCAACTTCCAGGTGCAGGGTCTGGCGGCGGACGGTCTGAAGCGGGCGATGGCTCTGATGTGGCAGCGTCGGGAAGAGTGTCCGGAGGCGGTGCCGGTGCTCTTCGTACACGATGAGGTGGTGATTGAGGTGCCGGAGGGGAGGGCGGAAGCGGCGCGGGAGTGGCTCATCGGCTGCATGCGTGATGGGATGCAACCGCTAGCCGAAGAGGTGCCGATCGAGGTGGAAGCGGTCATCGCTACCACCTGGGGCGGCTGAGAAGGGGGCGAGTGGCCTACCAACTAGGTATCTGGCGGCAAAGTGAGGTATATTGAGGTCTAAGGAGGAAAGGAATGGCATCGATCGTCAACGACCCCAATGGCCGCAAGCGCATCCTGTTCGTGGCTCCGGACGGCAAACGCAAGACGATTCGCCTAGGCAAGATCGACCGCAAGACGGCGGAGAGTGTCTGCCGGCAAGTGGAGCATCTGCTCTCAGCCCGGCTGAGTGGTCAACCGATCCCGCAGGAGACCGCTATGTGGCTGAGAACAATCGGCGGTCCTCTGCAGGACAAACTGGCCCGCGTCGGACTGATCGAGGCATCGGATGCGATGCCGACTCTCGCCCAGTGG
>Ga0308410_1002442_pt1 | contig 10648 bp, 16 predicted proteins | sample HotsprOSTMatCore_FD_203467 | JGI IMG/M metagenome (GOLD analysis project Ga0308410, IMG submission 203467) | Hot spring phototrophic mat microbial communities from Octopus Spring, Yellowstone National Park, Wyoming, United States -... | ecosystem: Environmental > Aquatic > Thermal springs > Hot... | reverse complement strand
GCTGGCTTGAACAAACGATGCTCAACGGTTTCAGTACTCTTCAACGAGCCGAAATTGCTGAAATGCCAGGCGATGAACCATCCTTGCCAGGGCGGAAACGGTTTCAGTACTCTTCAACGAGCCGAAATTGCTGAAATCCGCGACTTCAAAGCAGCATACCCGACGCTGAGCCGCGTTTCAGTACTCTTCAACGAGCCGAAATTGCTGAAATCTGATGTGCAGACGCCCGTCCCGGCGCATCAGAAAGCGCTGTTTCAGTACTCTTCAACGAGCCGAAATTGCTGAAATCTGGATTGACGTGGATGACGACTCTCCCGCTGTGTTTGTTTCAGTACTCTTCAACGAGCCGAAATTGCTGAAATGCGGCATGAGCGCACGGGCGAGTCGATGCAGGTAGGACGTTTCAGTACTCTTCAACGAGCCGAAATTGCTGAAATTGAAGATTTTCGAGCCGGACGCGGCGATCCGGTCGCGTTTCAGTACTCTTCAACGAGCCGAAATTGCTGAAATACAGAAAATCTCGATAAATAACCGGTACACGTCGTGGTTTCAGTACTCTTCAACGAGCCGAAATTGCTGAAATCATCGCTGACCGCAGCAGCGCAATGTCCGCCGGATCGGTTTCAGTACTCTTCAACGAGCCGAAATTGCTGAAATGCACCACAAGCGTCGCCACGAACTGCACTGCTTGCGTTTCAGTACTCTTCAACGAGCCGAAATTGCTGAAATGCGGTCGGAGCGCTGATGGAGCATCTGCGCAAGGCGGTTTCAGTACTCTTCAACGAGCCGAAATTGCTGAAATGACGCGCCGTCCAGCGCCGCGCTGCGTCTGGCGTCAGGTTTCAGTACTCTTCAACGAGCCGAAATTGCTGAAATGTGGCGGCGGTACGCTAAGTCTGTGTTTCGTGACGGTTTCAGTACTCTTCAACGAGCCGAAATTGCTGAAATGTATCTTAGAAGCGTAATCGATGACATCTACAGAAGTTTCAGTACTCTTCAACGAGCCGAAATTGCTGAAATTTCGGCAGCGACGCGATCCGCGCCGCTGCTGCAATCGGTTTCAGTACTCTTCAACGAGCCGAAATTGCTGAAATATGCTCTTCGCCCCCGCCGGTGGCTACGGCGAGGAAGTTTCAGTACTCTTCAACGAGCCGAAATTGCTGAAATCCATCAACGCCACCCGCCGCTCATCCATTCCCGGCGGTTTCAGTACTCTTCAACGAGCCGAAATTGCTGAAATGTCAAGAAGCAATTTATGGCGGTCCGAATTTGGAGGTTTCAGTACTCTTCAACGAGCCGAAATTGCTGAAATTCAGCGCCCGGCATCCGCTGCCACGCAGCAACGGCGCGTTTCAGTACTCTTCAACGAGCCGAAATTGCTGAAATGTAACCGCGCTGAGGTGAGGGGAGGCGAGTATGATCGGTTTCAGTACTCTTCAACGAGCCGAAATTGCTGAAATGCGTACCGAAAACGGCGCGCGGGTGGATCGGGAGTGTTTCAGTACTCTTCAACGAGCCGAAATTGCTGAAATCTCCGCTTCGTACAACGCAGTCATCGTATCCGGCGTGCGTTTCAGTACTCTTCAACGAGCCGAAATTGCTGAAATCGATAATATCCGTCGCCATCACAATCAACAACGGCAGGTTTCAGTACTCTTCAACGAGCCGAAATTGCTGAAATCGGCGGTGCAGCAGGCGGTGCAGTTCGCAACCGCGCGTTTCAGTACTCTTCAACGAGCCGAAATTGCTGAAATTGTCGGTGTGGCGACGAGCGCGCCCGCTGCGGAAGAGTTTCAGTACTCTTCAACGAGCCGAAATTGCTGAAATGCTGCACCAGCCCGACCGACGCGAGTTCAATCAACGTGTTTCAGTACTCTTCAACGAGCCGAAATTGCTGAAATCGAGATTTTCTGCCCAACGACGCCCTCGGTAAACGCGGTTTCAGTACTCTTCAACGAGCCGAAATTGCTGAAATCTTTCTGATGCTCTGGGACGGATTGAAGATGTGGATAGTTTCAGTACTCTTCAACGAGCCGAAATTGCTGAAATCAAGTTTGGCAAGGAGCGGCGCGGGATGTTGTTTATGTTTCAGTACTCTTCAACGAGCCGAAATTGCTGAAATTTAGTGTATACGCGCTGGGTGATGGTATCCCCGTTACGTTTCAGTACTCTTCAACGAGCCGAAATTGCTGAAATCTCCGCTGAACGTCTTGGCGACCAGCATCACGTGATGTTTCAGTACTCTTCAACGAGCCGAAATTGCTGAAATCGGCGCGAGGGCGCGTCTGCGCGTGCGCCGGAACGCCAAGTTTCAGTACTCTTCAACGAGCCGAAATTGCTGAAATCCAGCATCACGTGATTAGTCGCCGCCATCACACCCCGTTTCAGTACTCTTCAACGAGCCGAAATTGCTGAAATGCTGGTTCAGCGCGGCATTCCGGAACGCGCACGAGGTGTTTCAGTACTCTTCAACGAGCCGAAATTGCTGAAATTCAAAACGCACTACTGCAAGCGGCGCGGGTTGTGCGTTTCAGTACTCTTCAACGAGCCGAAATTGCTGAAATGTCGGGTACAAGCCGACGTATATCCGCTACTTTCTGGTTTCAGTACTCTTCAACGAGCCGAAATTGCTGAAATTGGTCATCAAGACCGCCAGCGGATCGACGTCTCGACCAAGTTTCAGTACTCTTCAACGAGCCGAAATTGCTGAAATGCAGCACCCGCTCGTACACCGCCTTCAGCGCTCGCAGCGTTTCAGTACTCTTCAACGAGCCGAAATTGCTGAAATGCTGGGGGTTGAGGCGACCTCAACCGGCGTACTCGGTTTCAGTACTCTTCAACGAGCCGAAATTGCTGAAATGCTCCAGTCTGACGCCGCAGCGACAGCGCGGGTGGGCGTTTCAGTACTCTTCAACGAGCCGAAATTGCTGAAATGCTTGATCCCAGCGACGCCGAACCCTACGTCGCTAGTTTCAGTACTCTTCAACGAGCCGAAATTGCTGAAATCGTAGCATCAGTGGACCGCGACCGGCGGCAACCAACGTTTCAGTACTCTTCAACGAGCCGAAATTGCTGAAATTTGCGGCGCATTGCGGGATACAGCGTCTCGCTGAACATGTTTCAGTACTCTTCAACGAGCCGAAATTGCTGAAATCGTGCACCACAATTCTACCGTCCTCTGTTCTGAAGAGTTTCAGTACTCTTCAACGAGCCGAAATTGCTGAAATTTCAGAAAGCCGCGGGACGGCTCAACCCTCGTCCCAGTTTCAGTACTCTTCAACGAGCCGAAATTGCTGAAATGCGTCTTTTCGGAACGCGATACGACGCGCACCAGATGTTTCAGTACTCTTCAACGAGCCGAAATTGCTGAAATCGGTAAATGTCTTCCGTTGGGAGATGGAGTGCGCGGTTTCAGTACTCTTCAACGAGCCGAAATTGCTGAAATTATAGTATGAGTGTAATCGATTTGACTGACACAAAGTTTCAGTACTCTTCAACGAGCCGAAATTGCTGAAATCGTATAGAGCCCCAACTGCTGCATCATTCCCGCAGCATCGCGTTTCAGTACTCTTCAACGAGCCGAAATTGCTGAAATCAAATCGCGTCTACGGGCAGTATCGCGGCTACTGGAGTTTCAGTACTCTTCAACGAGCCGAAATTGCTGAAATGCGCACCAGCGTCGCCACCCGCCGCTCATCCATCCCGTTTCAGTACTCTTCAACGAGCCGAAATTGCTGAAATGGGGGTACGGCTATGTCGCCGGTACGCCTGTGGTACCCGTTTCAGTACTCTTCAACGAGCCGAAATTGCTGAAATGCGCGTCAATGAGTTCAACGAAGTCGTTACTGCGCGGTTTCAGTACTCTTCAACGAGCCGAAATTGCTGAAATATCACTCTGGGATTGACACGAGTTTCTTTCGTACTGGTTTCAGTACTCTTCAACGAGCCGAAATTGCTGAAATTAGTCGCGCCGACGCTACTGCCAGTGCTGATCGATAGTTTCAGTACTCTTCAACGAGCCGAAATTGCTGAAATCGTGGCGGCGCGCGAGGTCGGAATGCCGCTTGCGGAGTTTCAGTACTCTTCAACGAGCCGAAATTGCTGAAATCCTGCCCGCGCCGGTGCTGGCTGATGCGCCGGAGTATGTTTCAGTACTCTTCAACGAGCCGAAATTGCTGAAATATACCGTTACCGCGACAACCTGTTACGGTTGGGTGAGTTTCAGTACTCTTCAACGAGCCGAAATTGCTGAAATGCCGGGCGGACGTACCGTCGAATGGACGTTCTACCGTTTCAGTACTCTTCAACGAGCCGAAATTGCTGAAATCATCGATGTTCCGGCGTCGGCGGAACTGCTGAATGAGTTTCAGTACTCTTCAACGAGCCGAAATTGCTGAAATCGACGGCGAGCGGCTCGACGCGCTCACCTACGCGCCGTTTCAGTACTCTTCAACGAGCCGAAATTGCTGAAATAATGCAGCGCAGCGTCAACGACCCTCAACGCGAACTGTTTCAGTACTCTTCAACGAGCCGAAATTGCTGAAATGAAACCGCGCCGGGTGGCTTGCGTTCAACGATCAGTGGTTTCAGTACTCTTCAACGAGCCGAAATTGCTGAAATCCAACAGTATACCCCGCTTTCGCGGGGTTGTCAAGAGTTTCAGTACTCTTCAACGAGCCGAAATTGCTGAAATTTGGCGCCATCACCCCGCTAAACACCGCGATGTAGGTTTCAGTACTCTTCAACGAGCCGAAATTGCTGAAATTTATCGGTTCAAGAACTCGTCCAGCGTCATACGCAGTTTCAGTACTCTTCAACGAGCCGAAATTGCTGAAATCGGGCCTGGATAAACCACAGGCGCCGGTCCGCCCAGGTTTCAGTACTCTTCAACGAGCCGAAATTGCTGAAATGTAGTATGCGCGATTGGCGCGTAACGATTGTCCCCTGTTTCAGTACTCTTCAACGAGCCGAAATTGCTGAAATGACCGCATCAGCAATTTCCCGTACCGCTCTCTGTCGGTTTCAGTACTCTTCAACGAGCCGAAATTGCTGAAATAGAGTGCCGCGCTCATCGAGCACCAGGCGCTCGAGCGTTTCAGTACTCTTCAACGAGCCGAAATTGCTGAAATCGTGAATGCCGGGGTACGGTGTCGCCTGGATATCGAGTTTCAGTACTCTTCAACGAGCCGAAATTGCTGAAATATTGTTGATCGAAGATATGAAACGATGTCAACGTTGTTTCAGTACTCTTCAACGAGCCGAAATTGCTGAAATCCTCGTGGCGACGGTTCTTCTGGCGACGCAGCGGGATGTTTCAGTACTCTTCAACGAGCCGAAATTGCTGAAATGTGCGGGCGTACCGCGACGGGTTGCGGTCGGAGTACGTTTCAGTACTCTTCAACGAGCCGAAATTGCTGAAATGTGGCGGCGCGCGAGGTCGGAATGCCGCTCGCAGAGTTTCAGTACTCTTCAACGAGCCGAAATTGCTGAAATGGAGAGATCGTCAGGTGGTGGACGCCGTGCATAGCAGGTTTCAGTACTCTTCAACGAGCCGAAATTGCTGAAATGAGGCGCGCCGGTCGGCTGGCGCGCGACCGAGAGCGGTTTCAGTACTCTTCAACGAGCCGAAATTGCTGAAATCTCAAAGAGCACTACTGCAAACGGCGCGGGTTGTGTGTTTCAGTACTCTTCAACGAGCCGAAATTGCTGAAATGAGATAGACATATATCCTTCCTCCTCCTTCTCGTTGGTTTCAGTACTCTTCAACGAGCCGAAATTGCTGAAATCCAATCGGGGGAGCGACGGCGCGCCGGAGCGCCTCGGTTTCAGTACTCTTCAACGAGCCGAAATTGCTGAAATCTTGTAATAACGCCCGGCGCGCCGTAGACGGTTCCGTTTCAGTACTCTTCAACGAGCCGAAATTGCTGAAATCGCGGGTTGTGCGGTCACCGCGTCGCGCGTCAGCAAGTTTCAGTACTCTTCAACGAGCCGAAATTGCTGAAATTTTCCGCATCCGGTCGCGCCCGTTACAGCGCGCCGGAGTTTCAGTACTCTTCAACGAGCCGAAATTGCTGAAATAGAAAGGAAATGCCTCGACAACTGTTTCCCTACGTGTTTCAGTACTCTTCAACGAGCCGAAATTGCTGAAATCCAACTGGACGAGCGCAACCGGGAGCGCCCAGCGCGTTTCAGTACTCTTCAACGAGCCGAAATTGCTGAAATCCCTGCGGTGCGCGCGCCACGATACGCGCCAGCGGAGTTTCAGTACTCTTCAACGAGCCGAAATTGCTGAAATTCTGCGCGAGCCGCAGAAGACCGACGATGTTGCGCGTTTCAGTACTCTTCAACGAGCCGAAATTGCTGAAATCAAAGCGACCATCAGCGCGCTTGACGCTGACGGTCGTAAGTTTCAGTACTCTTCAACGAGCCGAAATTGCTGAAATCTTGGCGGTAAACAATCTGGTCGCCCTCGTCGATCTGTTTCAGTACTCTTCAACGAGCCGAAATTGCTGAAATCGCCGGAAACGCATCCCAGAAACCATGCAGCTCCGGTTTCAGTACTCTTCAACGAGCCGAAATTGCTGAAATCGAACTCGGCAGCGTTTGGGAAGAGGGGGACGCGAGGTTTCAGTACTCTTCAACGAGCCGAAATTGCTGAAATCTGTATTGAGCGTATACGTGAGTGTTCCGCCGGTCGCTGTTTCAGTACTCTTCAACGAGCCGAAATTGCTGAAATACCGACAGCGCGGGCATCTGGCAGCGCGCTGCTCGCTGTTTCAGTACTCTTCAACGAGCCGAAATTGCTGAAATCGCGTCGAGGACGATAACATCATCATCTTCTTCGTCGAGGTTTCAGTACTCTTCAACGAGCCGAAATTGCTGAAATCGTATTCCAAATTGTGCTCGGCGCGCAACCCGTCGGTTTCAGTACTCTTCAACGAGCCGAAATTGCTGAAATATCAATCCGCTCCAGTCTGACGCCGCACCGACAACGCGTTTCAGTACTCTTCAACGAGCCGAAATTGCTGAAATATCCGAACCGGCAACTGCGCCGCGTCCGACCAGTTGTTTCAGTACTCTTCAACGAGCCGAAATTGCTGAAATTATAGTTCCGTCACTGACATCGTTGAATTGCTGGCGGTTTCAGTACTCTTCAACGAGCCGAAATTGCTGAAATAGTGGACGTAGTACGATACGGCGAGCGGGCGTATGAGTTTCAGTACTCTTCAACGAGCCGAAATTGCTGAAATCTGCCGCCGTTGCGCGTAACTGTGCAGTTCGCGCGCAGTTTCAGTACTCTTCAACGAGCCGAAATTGCTGAAATCGCACTTCAGAAAGTCGCCGAACGAACCCTCGCCTTGTTTCAGTACTCTTCAACGAGCCGAAATTGCTGAAATCTTCGCACAACAGCGCCGCGTCTGGCGGCGTGCAGCGCGTTTCAGTACTCTTCAACGAGCCGAAATTGCTGAAATTTGGACGATATGACGCGCTGGACGCCGGTCGGTGCTGTTTCAGTACTCTTCAACGAGCCGAAATTGCTGAAATTCAACGACCGCAATTTGAAAAGTCGCAAAGTCTCGGGTTTCAGTACTCTTCAACGAGCCGAAATTGCTGAAATTTTCGACGCGAAGGGCGAGTTCATCGGAATGGAAGGTTTCAGTACTCTTCAACGAGCCGAAATTGCTGAAATCCCCGTCACCCGCACCCGCGCGATCACCCCCGTCGGTTTCAGTACTCTTCAACGAGCCGAAATTGCTGAAATGGAGGTTCGTAGATGTCACACTCTGGAGTTATCGATGTTTCAGTACTCTTCAACGAGCCGAAATTGCTGAAATCAACACCAGCGACGCCGCGCGCTCGATCCGCGTTGTGTTTCAGTACTCTTCAACGAGCCGAAATTGCTGAAATCGTTGAACTGAACCGACCTTCCGGCGAGGCGTTCGTGTTTCAGTACTCTTCAACGAGCCGAAATTGCTGAAATGCTATTCCTCACGCTGCTCCCAACGCTGATCGAGTGTTTCAGTACTCTTCAACGAGCCGAAATTGCTGAAATGCACTTGTTCGATCTCGTCGATGATAACGAGATCGTGTTTCAGTACTCTTCAACGAGCCGAAATTGCTGAAATGCTGACGTTCACCGCCCGCCTCCGCCTCCGCCGCTGTTTCAGTACTCTTCAACGAGCCGAAATTGCTGAAATCCGCCTGGAACTTGAAGAGCGCGCTTTCAAACGTCGGTTTCAGTACTCTTCAACGAGCCGAAATTGCTGAAATAGTACGAGAGATCGGCGAGCACCAGCGATCCCGCGTGTTTCAGTACTCTTCAACGAGCCGAAATTGCTGAAATCTGATGACACCGGCAGCGGGGGGCGTACTACGTTTGTTTCAGTACTCTTCAACGAGCCGAAATTGCTGAAATGGGAACACGTTTCGGAGTACGCACTGTGTGCGGTTTGTGTTTCAGTACTCTTCAACGAGCCGAAATTGCTGAAATTGATATTCCCGCCCGACCGCCTCCTGAACAAACTCCTGTTTCAGTACTCTTCAACGAGCCGAAATTGCTGAAATCAAATGATGTGTACTTAGAGTACGTCGAGGTTGACGTTTCAGTACTCTTCAACGAGCCGAAATTGCTGAAATAGATGGACGAACCGCGCGCTGCGGGTCTGTTCCGCAAGTTTCAGTACTCTTCAACGAGCCGAAATTGCTGAAATCCAACCCCACTTTGAAACGTCCCTACTGTTGTGGAGTTTCAGTACTCTTCAACGAGCCGAAATTGCTGAAATGAACGACCAAGGCTGGCTGTCGTTCCGGGACGATTGTTTCAGTACTCTTCAACGAGCCGAAATTGCTGAAATCCAACCCCACTTTGAAACGTCCCTACTGTTGTGGAGTTTCAGTACTCTTCAACGAGCCGAAATTGCTGAAATGAACGACCAAGGCTGGCTGTCATTCCGGGACGATTGTTTCAGTACTCTTCAACGAGCCGAAATTGCTGAAATTGTGGTATACTAGCGGCGTAGTCGATTATCAGAAAGTTTCAGTACTCTTCAACGAGCCGAAATTGCTGAAATTGAGAGCGATCCCGCCAGCGCGCGCGTCGCCGCTGCGGTTTCAGTACTCTTCAACGAGCCGAAATTGCTGAAATAGTGGTGGTGCGCGGGTGCAGACGGCGCAGACCGAGGTTTCAGTACTCTTCAACGAGCCGAAATTGCTGAAATTTGGATAATCGCAGTAATACGCCACCGCATCGGGATGTTTCAGTACTCTTCAACGAGCCGAAATTGCTGAAATGGATCGCAGCAGCGCAATATCCGCCGGGTCGAGGCGCGTTTCAGTACTCTTCAACGAGCCGAAATTGCTGAAATGCGGATCGACGCTGTGCAAAATGAGGAGTTGGAGAGTTTCAGTACTCTTCAACGAGCCGAAATTGCTGAAATCCCGGTCGCCAAAGTCGTCGCATTTCTGTATTTCTAGTTTCAGTACTCTTCAACGAGCCGAAATTGCTGAAATGCGACCTCAGACGCGCGTTTCAGCAGCTGCGCGGGGGTTTCAGTACTCTTCAACGAGCCGAAATTGCTGAAATGTCGATGGCGTCGCTCGCGCGGGTTACGCTGATGATGGTTTCAGTACTCTTCAACGAGCCGAAATTGCTGAAATCTGCGTCGCGTCCTCAAGGCTGCTGAACCGGTAGAGTTTCAGTACTCTTCAACGAGCCGAAATTGCTGAAATTGAGCGATCCGTCGCTCTCCCGCCTTTTGTCGTCTACGTTTCAGTGCTCTTCAACGAGCCGAAATTGCTGAAATTTATCGCCGGTGGAACGCCGAATCGTCGCCCAGCGCGTTTCAGTGCTCTTCAACGAGCCGAAATTGCTGAAACGGTCGCGGGTTCCTCGCGCATATCCACCCGCTCTCGTTTCAGTGCTCTTCAACGAGCCGAAATTGCTGAAAGCGCAGCGACTTTGCGAGTTCGCGGCGGCGGTCGGTGTTTCAGTGCTCTTCAACGAGCCGAAATTGCTGAAATCGTGCGATCAGAGTTTTCTGTATATATACGCCAACATGTTTCAGTGCTCTTCAACGAGCCGAAATTGCTGAAACTTGGACGGGAATTATGAGCGTCGTCACCGCAGCGGCGGTTTCAGTGCTCTTCAACGAGCCGAAATTGCTGAAATATAGTTCTGTCACTGACGTTATCGAACTGCTGGCGGTTTCAGTGCTCTTCAACGAGCCGAAATTGCTGAAAGCGACTACGCGACAATCACCGTCGGGAAGCGGGAGCGTTTCAGTGCTCTTCAACGAGCCGAAATTGCTGAAATTCAGCGTCGCTCGTTCCACCACCGGTACGCAAGTCGAGTTTCAGTGCTCTTCAACGAGCCGAAATTGCTGAAATCCTTTTGGCGTTCCGGCGAGGATCGCGCGACCGCGCGTTTCAGTGCTCTTCAACGAGCCGAAATTGCTGAAATCGTCGACGGGGCGTGTGGGGCACCTCACGCGCTTCGGTTTCAGTGCTCTTCAACGAGCCGAAATTGCTGAAACCGGAATGAGCACGAGCGGCATCACCAGCGTCCCCGTGTTTCAGTGCTCTTCAACGAGCCGAAATTGCTGAAAGCTGCTCCAGCGCGAGCGCGAGTGTGTCGATGAGCAGTTTCAGT
>Ga0308410_1002435_pt1 | contig 10670 bp, 8 predicted proteins | sample HotsprOSTMatCore_FD_203467 | JGI IMG/M metagenome (GOLD analysis project Ga0308410, IMG submission 203467) | Hot spring phototrophic mat microbial communities from Octopus Spring, Yellowstone National Park, Wyoming, United States -... | ecosystem: Environmental > Aquatic > Thermal springs > Hot... | reverse complement strand
GCAAATGACCTACACCGGCGATTTCTTTGGACTGCTCAATCCGTACGCGCTGGTCACCGGCTTGTTCGGGCTGGTCGTGATGACGCTGCACGGCGCAGTGTATCTCGCGCTGAAAACCGAAAACGCGCTCACGACTCGCGCGCGCGAGGTCGCGTCGAAATTGGCATACGTCGCGCTCGCGCTGTACGTCGTCGCGCTCGTCGCCACGATTCTCTCCACCGACTTGATGGCGCGCCCAACGATGCCGATTGTCACGGCGATTCTCGGTGGCGCGGCGCTGGTTGCCGCAATGTGGTTCTTGCAGCGCCAGCGCGAAGGGTGGGCGTTCGGAATGACCGCACTCGCCATTGTCGCGACAGTCGTCACGATCTTTCTGACGCTCTTTCCGCGCGTGCTCATCTCCAGCACCGATCCCAAATTCAATCTGACGATTTACAACGCGTCCTCCTCGCCCTACACGCTGACGATTATGACCATCGTCGCTGTCATCTTCGTTCCGATTGTGTTGGCGTATCAGGGCTGGACGTACTATGTGTTCAGGCAACGCGTCAGCAAAAAGACGCTGGCGGCGTAAGTCGTGAAACGTGATGCGTGATGCGTGACGATCACGTCTCACGATTCATTCTTCGATGAAATTCGACAAACGTTTGCTCGCCCAACTGCGCGACGCGCGCGGCTGGTTCGCGGTGACGCTTTTGTGCAGTGTGGGCGTAGGCATACTGATCGTCGCGCAGGCGCGCGTCCTCAGCACGATTCTGGCGGACGTGTTCCTGCGCGATGCCGCGCTCGAACGCGTGTGGAATTTGCTCCTCGTTCTGCTCGCGCTCATCGGCGCGCGCGCGCTGCTGGCGTGGGCAAGCGAGGTGAGCGCGTTCGCGGTTGCTGCGCGCATCAAGCAGAACCTGCGCGCGCGTCTGTTCGCGCACCTCCTCGCGCAGGGTCCCGCGTACGCGCGCGGCGAACGCACCGGCGAACTGACGAACACGCTCGGCGAGGGCATCGAAGCGCTGGAGGCGTACTTTGGCCAGTACTTGCCCCAACTCGTTCTCGCCGTCCTCATCCCGCTCCTCATCCTCGCATTCGTTTTCCCACTCGATCTGTTGTCCGCGATCGTGCTTTTCCTCACCGCGCCACTCATTCCGTTTTTTATGATTCTCATCGGCAGCGCGGCGGACGCGTTGACGCGACGACAGTGGCAATCGTTGAGTCTGCTCAGCGCGCATTTCCTCGATGTGTTGCAGGGCTTGGCGACGCTCAAGATGTTCGGGCGGAGCCGCGATCAAGCCGCCGCGATCGCGCGCGTCAGTCAGCAGTTTCGTGATGCTACGCTCAGTGTGCTGCGCGTGGCGTTTCTCTCCGCGTTCGCGCTCGAAATGATCGCGACGATTAGCACCGCCATCATCGCGGTCGAGATTGGCTTGCGGCTGCTGTACGCGCACATCGAGTTCGAGCAGGCGTTTTTCGTTCTGGTACTCGCGCCCGATTTTTACTTGCCCTTGCGTCTGCTCGGCACGCGCTTTCACGCGGGAATGACCGGCGTGGCGGCGGGCGCGCGCGTGTTCGAGATATTGGAAACGACCGATGACCGCCGACGGCAGACCGCCGTGACAGAGCATCGGTCGGCGGTCAGCGGTCTACGGTCGGCGGTCGTCTTTGACGATGTTCACTACACCTACGATGGCGCGCGCGCCGCGCTCAACGGCGTTTCGTTTTCCATCGCACGCGGCGAACGCGTGGCGCTGGTGGGACACACCGGCGCGGGCAAAAGTACCGTCGTCAGTTTGCTCTTGCGATTCATCGAACCGACGCGCGGCGAAATTTTGTGCGATGGCGTTCCATTGCGCGCGTGGACGCCGCACGCGTGGCGCGAGCAAATCGCGTGGGTGCCGCAACTGCCGTACCTCTTCAACGATACCATCGCCAACAACATCCGCCTCGCGCGTCCCGACGCGTCGCTCGACGAGGTGATTCGCGCGGCGCGCCTTGCGCACGCGGACGAATTCATCCGCGCGCTCCCCAACGGCTACGACACGCTCATCGGCGAGCGCGGCGCGCGCTTGAGTGGCGGGCAAGCGCAACGCGTCGCGCTCGCGCGCGCGTTCCTCAAAGACGCGCCTATCTTGATTTTGGACGAACCGACCGCGCATCTCGATCCCGAAAACGAGGCGTTGATTCAAGATGCCATCGAACGCTTGCTGCGCGACAAGACCGCGCTCATCATCACGCATCGCCGCAGCACGATGCAGCGCGCGGACAAGGTCATCGTTCTCGAACAGGGTCGCGTCGCGGAGATTGTGACAAACGTGCCAAATGAGCCAAACGTGCCAAAGGTGCCAAATGAGCCAAACGTGCCAAAGGTACCCAATCACCTAATCACCCAATCACCCAATTTTTCAATTGGCAATCAGCAATCGGCAATCAAAAATTCCGCGACGTTCTTCCGCCTTCTGCAATTCGTCGCGCCGTACAAGTGGCTTGTCGCGCTCGCGGTGCTACTCGGCGCGGCGACGATTGGCAGCAGCATCGGCTTGATGGCAACTTCGGCGTACATCCTCGCGCATGCGGCGCGGCATCCTTCCATCGCCGAACTCTCGGTGCCGATTGTGGGCGTGCGCTTTTTTGGCATTGCACGCGGCGTGTTCCGCTATCTCGAACGACTGGTCTCGCACACGGTCAATTTCAATTTGCTCGCGCGTTTGCGCGTGTGGTTCTATGAATCCATCGAGCCGCGCGCGCCGGCGGTGTTGATGCGCGCGGCGTGGCGTAGCGGCGATGTGTTGACGCGCGTCGTCAGCGACATCGAAACGTTGCAGAATTTCTACGTGCGCGTGCTCGCGCCGCCACTCGTCGCGCTCGTCATCGCGATCATCACGGGCGTCTATCTCGCGAGTTTTTCGACGACCCTCGCGCTCGTTGTGTTGGCATTTATGTTTCTCGTGGGCGTTGTGCTGCCGATACTCGCGCAACAAACGAGCCAGCGATTCAACCATCAAACGATTCAACTGCGCGCTGAACTGAACGCGCAACTGGTAGATGGCATTCAAGGCATCGCCGATGTGATCGCGTACGGGCGCGCAGCCGCGTACCTCGAACGCGTGCGCGCGACGAGTGGCGCGTTGATTCGCGCGCAAACACATCTCGCGATCATCGCGGGCGCGCACAACGCGCTGGGGAACGCGCTGACGTATCTCGCGATGTGGAGCGCGCTCGTCATCGCGATTCCACTCGTAAACGCCGCGCGGTTCGATGGCGTGTATCTGCCTGTAATCGCAATGGCGGTGCTGGCAAGTTTCGAGGGCGTGCTGGCGTTGCCACTCGCGTTCCAGTATCTCGATGCGAGTTTGCTTGCGGCGCGGCGGCTGTTCGAGTTTGCGGACGAAAGAACAGGAGGCAGGAAGCAGGAAGCAGTAGGCAGGGAGACACTGACTGCCGACCGCCAACTGCCGGCTGCCACCTGTCAGCCGTCATCGGTCGTGTTCGACAACGTCAGTTTCCGCTACGCGCCCGATGAGCCGCGCGTGCTCGAGCGCGTCCGTTTCGAGTTGCGCGCCGGCAAACGCGTGGCGATTGTAGGACCAAGCGGCGTGGGCAAGTCCACGCTCGTCAACTTGTTGCTGCGATTCTGGGATTACGAAGAAGGGCACATCTGGATTGACGGACGCGAGTTGCGCGAACTGTCCCCCGACGAGGCGCGCGCGCTCTTTGCCGTCGTGCCGCAGACGATTCATCTGTTCAACGCGACGATTCGCGAGAATCTTTTACTCGCGCGACCTGACGCCAGCGAAGCAGAAATGATCGCGGCGGCGCGCTGCGCGCAGATTCACGATTTCATCGCCGCGCTGCCCGAAGGTTACGCGACGCGCATCGGCGAGCAAGGTTTGCGACTGAGTGGCGGCGAACGTCAGCGCCTCGCGCTCGCGCGCGCGCTCCTCAAGAACGCGCCGATTCTCATTCTCGACGAAGCGACCGCGCATCTGGATTCGACGACCGAGCGCGCGGTGTGGGACGCGCTGCGCGCAGAACCGCGCACGATGCTCATCATCACGCATCGGCTGGCGGGGCTGGAGTGGGTGGATGAGGTGATAGAGATGAGAGATGGAAGAGAGAAGAGAGATGAAAGAGGAGAGAGGAAAGGGAAGAGAGGAGAGGAGAGATGATAACAATTAGTCGGGAGACGGATTATGCGTGTCGAGTGATTTTGCATTTGGCGACTGTGCCTTCCGAAACGCGCGTGACAGCGCAAGAGATTGCCGCGCGGCGCATCATTCCGCGCGCGCTCGTGCGGCGCATCATCACGCGGCTGGGCAAAGCCGGGTTGATTACGACGACGCGCGGCAGGGACGGCGGTATCGCGCTCGCGCGTCCCGCGCGCGAAATCAGTTTGCTCGATGTGACGCGCGCGATGGAGGGGGAAATCGCGCTCAATACGTGCGTCATCAATCCGCGCGAGTGTCCGCTGATGCAGGTTTGCTCCGTGCATGAGGTATGGGTAGAGGCGCACGCGCAACTTACAGAGCGTCTTCGCCAAGCCACTTTTGATCAACTGGCGCGACGCGCGCGCGTGCTGGCGCGATAAATTTGGCGCGCGTGGCGGTTTGTGGTAAACTGCGGGGAGATGGAAAACGAAGGACAGAAAAATGAAACTATTTTCCCATCCGCGTAATCTTCATCTCCTCAGTGCGTTACTCTCGGTGGTTGGTCTTGCCGTTTCGGTGTATCTGTGGTGGAGCAAAGTCGCGCAGTCGCACATCATCTGCGGTGTGGGCGATTGCGATTTAGTGAACGCGAGTCCGTACTCGATGTTGCTGGGAATTCCCGTTGCGGCGATTGGCGCGGCGGGTTATAGCGCGCTGCTCCTCGGCGCGCTGTGGGCGCTCCGCGCGCGCGACGATGCGCCGGCGTGGTTGTTGAACGCGCGCCTGGCGATGGCAAGCGTGGGCTTGTTTTTTGCCGCGTATCTGACCGGGATCGAAGCGTTCGTGCTGGATGCGTACTGAATTTGGTGCGTGCTGCAGGCGGCAGCCATGCTGGGAATTTTTCTGGGACTGTGGTTGGAGCGACGATTAGAAACGTAGGGATGTTCCGTGGAACATCCCTACATTTTTATCGGCGGAAATCCAGCACAATCGAGTGCATCACATCCACGCCATTGGGAAAACTCTCCATGATGCGAAACGCTTGCGCGCGCGTTTGCGTATTGCCCAGCGCGTCGGTGGCGCGCGCATACAAGGTGTGGCGTCCGGAGGACAACGCCGCGCCACTCCAGCGCCACACCGACCAGGCGAGTGGCGACGGCGCGCGCGTCAGTTCTGTTGGCAGCCACTGCCGAGTGTCGTCCCAACCGATTTCGACTTTTGCCAGCCCCACTGCGCTAGAGAACGCGATGCCGGAGAGCGTGAATGTGGCTTCGGTGATCGTAGCGGAATCTTTCGGCGCGTCAATCCGCGAAAAAGGCAAGATGTATGCCTCATTCGACCATCCCTGCCTTTCCCAAAAGCCAAGATGTATTTCGGATGTCACGGTAATCGTTTGAATCCACTTGGGTTGCTTCATCCCATACCGACCGGGAAACAGACAGCGCAGCGGCGCGCCGAGATCGCGCGGCAATGGCTCGCCGTTGATTTCGTAGGCGAGCAGCGCGTCTGCGTCCATTCCCAGATCGAGCGGGATGCCGGTGTGAAAGCCATCGAACGCTTCGAGTTTGAGATACCGCGCGTTCGCTGCGACCCCCGCGCGCGTGAGCAGATCGCGCAATCGAACACCGCGCCACACGGCGTTGCCAATCAAAGAGCCACCGACTGGATTGGAGATGCAGGCAAGCGTTCGCATTGCAGTTACTGCTGGCAGCGCTTTGATTTCATCGAGGGTCAGTGTGAGTGGCTGTTCCACCAAGCCACCGATGGTCAGTTTCCAATCGGTGGGGATGGGGGGTGTACCGCGAATCGAGAGGGTGAAGAAATCTCTGGTCGCGGTGATGGGAATTGTTGGGACGTCGGAGGATGGCGTTGGGAACGTGCGCGTGATGGGTTCGGTGGCGCGCGCACAGGCGGCAAGGAGCGCACTCCCCGCGCCGAGTGCCGCAAGGCGCAAGACCTCGCGGCGGGTGAATCGAGTATGTAAATCGCTCATTGCGTTATCTCCTTTCTGTGATTCGATTATAGCCACAACTCGATGCGGTGTAAAATAAAAAAAGACCTGTGAGGTCTTTACCTCACAGGTCTTTTCTGTCTAGTAGCGTCCGCGGGGTCTGCCGCGACCGCCGCGATGTGTGCCGTAGCCGCCGCCACCGCCGCGACGTCCGCCGCCACCACCACCTCCGCGCTCTTCGCGCGGGCGCGCGATGTTGACAATCAACTTGCGTCCATCGAGTTCATAGTCATTGAACATCTCGATGGCTTTTTGAGCACCGGCATCGGTTGCCATCTCCACAAAGCCAAAGCCCTTGGATTGGCGCGTGGTGCGATCCATAATCAGGGTGGTTTCTTTCACCTCACCGGCTTGAGCGAAGAGTCTGTGCAAATCTCCCTCGCTAATGTTGTACGACAAATTGCCGACGTACAATTTGGAATCCATTTTCTACTTTCTCCTTTTGAAATTGTGGAAGAAATGCCCGGCTCTTCGCATCGGCACTTGCTTCCTAACAACGAGCCGCCCGAGTCATAGACTCTGGGCGGCTCGTCCGAATCTACGCATCTTCGTTACAGACTATAACATGGATCCGTAGATAAGTCAAATGCGAGAGTTAATTCGTCAACCGCAAGCCAAGTTCCTGCAACTGCTCAACAGTGATTTCGGAGGGGGCATCGGTCATCAAATCGGCGGCGGTGGTGGTTTTGGGGAATGCAATTACCTCGCGGATGCTAGATTCATCGCACAGCAACGCAACCAGCCGATCAATGCCGGGGGCAATACCGCCGTGCGGTGGCGCGCCGTACTCGAACGCGGTGAGCATATGCCCAAAACGTGCGAACGCTTCTTCGCGCGAATATTGCAGGATTGCCAGAACTTTTTCTTGAATGTCGCGGCGATGAATGCGAATGCTGCCACTCGCGAGTTCATAGCCGTTGCACACCAGATCGTAGCAGTTGGCGCGCACGCGTCCGGGATCGGTGTCCAAAAGTGGCACGTCGCTGGGCTTGGGTGAGGTAAACAAGTGATGCGTGGCTTGCCAGCGTTGCGTGTCCGCGTTCCACTCGAACAGAGGAAAATCTACGATCCACGCGAACGCGAGTAAATCGTTGGGGACAAGATGCAGTTGTTGCCCCAGATGCACGCGTAGCGCGCCGAGCGTATTCGCGACGATGTTGGGCTTGTCTGCCACAAGCAACATCAAGTCGCCGCTGTGTGCCCCCACACGTTCGACGAGCGCGCGCATGTGATCTTCGCTCAAAAATTTAGCGATCGGTGATTTGATGCCATCGGTGGTCAGCGCAATTGTGGCAAGACCTTGCGCGCCTCTGGCACGCGCGAGGTTGGTCAGGTCGTCAATCTGCTTGCGCGTATAGTGCGCGCAACCGGGCGCGCACATTGCTTTGACTTGCCCACCCTGCTGAACAACATTCGCAAAGACCTGAAAACTGGTCGCGCCGGCAATCTCGCTCACATCCACCAGTTCCATCCCAAAACGCAGATCAGGTTTATCGGTGCCATAGCGTGTCAGCGCTTCGTCGTAGGTCAGGCGCGGGAACGGTGACAGGACGCGTTTGTGAGGTGTGACTGTTTTGACCAACTCGGTGAAGCAGCCTTCGATGAGATTCAGCACATCGTCCTGTTCCACAAAAGCCATCTCGACATCAAGTTGTGTGAATTCGGGTTGACGGTCGGCGCGCAAATCTTCATCGCGAAAACAGCGTGCGATCTGGTAATAGCGCTCAAAGCCAGCGACCATCAAGAGTTGTTTGAGTTGCTGCGGTGATTGGGGCAGCGCGTAGAATTTGCCCGGGTGAACGCGGCTGGGGACGACGTAATCGCGCGCGCCTTCGGGCGTGCTTTTGATGAGAATTGGCGTTTCGATTTCGATAAACCCGCGCGCGTCGAAATAGTCACGGATAAACTTGATGGCGCGATGGCGTAGCGTGAGGTTGCGTTGCAAGCGTTCGCGCCGCAAATCGAGATAGCGATATTTCAGGCGCAAACTCTCGTCCACGTTTTCTTCGAGGTTGATGTAGAACGGTGGCGGTTTAGCGGGGTTGAGGATTTCGACACTGGTGGCATTCACTTCGATTGTGCCGGTCGCGAGGGCGGGGTTTTCCTGTCCTGCGGGACGCGCGACCACCTGACCGCTCACGCGAATCACATACTCGACGCGCAGGTCGTACGCCAGTTGGTGTGCAGGGGCAGAAATACTCGGATTGAAAACAATTTGCGTCAATCCAAAGCGATCGCGCAAGTCAATGAAAATCAAACCGCCGTGATCGCGTCGGCGATGCACCCAACCTGCCAGCGTTACTGTTTGTCCGATGTGCTCTGTACGCAATTCACCGCACGTGTGTGTTTTAAGCATCCTATTGACCTCACAATGGAAATGGCGGCGCCATCCCCACAAATAGCCACCACAAGAATCGAATGGGCGGCGCCAGTACGTTCATCAGGATATTCGTCTCCAAAAAGCGATCCGAGAGGATGAGCGCGATCACAATGACCAAGCCCACCAGTTCCACGCGCGCGAGGCGTTGATACATCGGCGCAGGCAAGAGCATCTGCCACAGACGTGAGCCATCCAGAGGGCTAATCGGAATGAGATTAAAGACCGTGAGTCCAATCGAAATGAAAACAAGATAGAGGATGACGCGCCCAATCGAAAAGAATTGCCATTCCGCCGGCAAGAATTCGATTTCGATGAAACGTTCGGGTAGCAGCGAAACCCAGTGAAAACGGAGCGGCACACTGGCGAACAGTGCCAGCAGCAGATTCGAAAGGGGACCGGCGATGCCCACCAATGCCATTCCGATTTGCGGACCGGGTTTCAGATTCTCGGCTTTGATCATCACCGGTCTACCCCAGCCCAGGCCAACGAGCAAAATCATCAGCGCGCCCCAGGGATCGAGATGCGCGAACGGATTGAGCGAAAGTCGTCCCATTTCCTTGGGCGTGGGATCGCCCAACAGCATAGCCGCCAGGGCGTGACTCGCCTCGTGTATCGTCAGCGCGATCAAGAGCGCGAGCAGGATGTACACGATTTCCATATTTGAGCCAACGGCAAGTAACATTTGTTCATCTCCGAGTTAATGGTTTAGTGGTTAGTGGTTAGTGGTCAGTCTGAACACTGAATACTGCATTACGGAAAGACCGCGCCCTGAGTGCGACCGTGTTGCGTTTTCGCGTCGTACTCGCGATTGGCACGGTTGATCGCATGGAAACTTTGACGGAATAGATCGTTCAACTGTGTTTTGAGCGTTTCGCAATCACCGGCGGGAGGATGATTGCCAAGAGCGTGTTGATAGGCGCGCGCGCCTTGCAGGATGATTGCCACGTGATCGCTTTCGTGCACGAGTGTTCGCTCCAAAAAAGTATTGAAACGCTGATGCGCATCCGCAGGTACGTTGGGCGTGACGAGTGCGGGCAGCGTCATCGTGATGGCGACGCGTATGGTTCCCGCCTCCACGCTACAGCCGCGCAGGGTGGGGCGCACTGACCAATCGCTGGCGAGGTGCCAGCGCGTCAGCGCGTAATAGCGACTGCCGGGTTCGGCAGGGTCGGGCATAGCATTGGCTTCGAGCGAACGACTGATTTCGTTGAGCGTTTTACCGGTCACGGTGTACGTCACCACGCGAAAATCACTGTTGAACGTGATGGGATAGACCAGTGGCGGCGCGGTGGGTGTTGGAATGATGACCCGATATGGATTTGTGACGCGCGTGGGAGTGCGGATGAAAGAGGGCGCGCCCATCTGGGCATTCGTTGCAAAGACACGTGTGGGTGAGGGTGATGTTTGAACGCGCGCGTTCGGTTCGATTGCCCATAATTCATACACCAGCCAGACCATAGCGGCGCACGCGCAACACATACACACGAAGAGTATGATGCAGGTGGCAACGTACCATCCCGAATACTGTCTCATTACTGCTCCACTGGGTGTTCACTCACGATCCGTCCATCCCGCATAAAGGCGAGACGTGACGCGACCTGCGCGAGGGCGTGTTCATGCGTGACCAGTACGATGGTTTTGCCGGCGCGATGCAAATCGCTGAACAGTCGAATCACCTGCTCACTCGTCTGAGTATCCAGATTGCCCGTCGGTTCGTCCGCCAGCAGAATCGGTGGGTCGTTGATCAGGGCGCGCGCAATCGCCACGCGTTGTTGTTCACCGCCGGAGAGTTCGGAGGGCAACTGGTGGGCGTGGTCTTGCAACCCCACGCGCGCCAGTGCTTCCAGCGCGCGCGCGCGCCGAGCGCCCGGTAATGCGTTACGCAATTCCAGAGGTAACAGGACGTTTTCGAGCGCGGTGAGGGTGGGCAAGAGTTGAAAGAATTGAAAGACGATTCCCACATTTTCACCCCGCCAGCGCGCCAGCGCGTTTTCGCGCAACGCGCTGATTTCGATGCCACTAACGCACACGCGTCCCGTCGTGGGTTTGTCAATTCCTCCCATCAGATTCAACAGCGTGGATTTGCCACTTCCCGATGGTCCCACAATCGCCAGGAATTCGCCGGCGTGAATCGTTAACGAGA
>Ga0308410_1002433_pt1 | contig 10675 bp, 6 predicted proteins | sample HotsprOSTMatCore_FD_203467 | JGI IMG/M metagenome (GOLD analysis project Ga0308410, IMG submission 203467) | Hot spring phototrophic mat microbial communities from Octopus Spring, Yellowstone National Park, Wyoming, United States -... | ecosystem: Environmental > Aquatic > Thermal springs > Hot... | reverse complement strand
CCCGCTGCCGCGACGACGCCGCCTCGCTCGCGCCGCGCTTCTTCTCCGACGACGTGGACGACATCGCCCGGGGCCGCGGACGGCGACCGGTGCGCGAGACTGAGGGGGTCGGGGCCTGTAGCTCAGATGGGAGAGCAACGGCCTTACAAGCCGTGTGTCGTCGGTTCGAGTCCGGCCGGGCCCACCCCGCCGCCCCGGTACGCCGCCAGCTCCGCCCGCACCTCGGCCCGTGCGGCGGGCAGGTCGTCGATGCGGTGTTCCAGGGCCGGGCGTCCGTCCCGGGCGAACACGAGGACCGCATCCGACACCCGCCGACCCGTCACGGCCTCGAGCGCGAGGGCGTACGCCGCCAGCTGCTTCCGGTAGGGCCCGAGCCGTTCGGCCGGCGGTTGCGCCCCCGCGAACGCATCGGTCTTGAAGTCGATGACGACCAGGGAGCCGTCACCGGCCACGGCGAGCAGGTCGACGTAGCCCTCCACGAGCACCCCGTCGACGGTCGCCGTCACCGGCACCTCCCGCCAGTGCGTGCCCGACGCCGCCGCCTGCACGGTCGGTGCCTGCCGGGCGCTGTGCGCGAGGCGGGCGATGCGGGCGGCCTCCGCCGGTATCGCCTCCGCCTCGGCCTGGGCCCGTGCCGCCGCGTCGAGGCCGTCCCCCCGGATCAGGTCGATCGTCTGCAGCACGGCGTGCACCGCCCGCCCCCTCGCGGTGCCGGCCCGACCCCGTCGCCACGCCGGTCGGTCGGGGTCGTCGGGCCCGGGGCCGGCCTCACCGGGGTCGGCCGGCTCCGAGGCAGGGTCAGAGGCGGGTCGGGGGACCCGTCTGCCGAGCGCGGTGGCGCTGAGCACCGGGCGGCGGGTGACCGGAGCCAACCGGGCCGCCCGGGAGGCCCACCAGCGGTCCCGGTCCGCCACCCCCGGTTGCGGCTCGAGCGGGCCGGCCGTCGCCGGCGGCGGTGGCGTGGACGGCCCGGCGTCGGCGGGGTCGTCGGTCGGGTCGGTGTCGCCGGCGAACGTCGCCGCCCACGGCAGGTGCCGCTCCTCATCCAGGCGCCACAGCCGGGCCGCGAACGACGGGGTCTGCGCGTTCGCCGGGTCAGGGTGGTGGCATCCGACCACGAGGTGGTCCCGTGCCCGGGTGGCCGCGACGTACCAGAGACGCAGCTCCTCGGCCGTCTCGGCCGCCTGCTCGGCCGCGTCGGCTGCCTCGAACCCCGGGGTGCGGATCCGGTGCCCGTCGGCCCGGCCGAGCGACACCTCCACCCCACCGGCGGTGACCACCGCCCGGCGGGTGCTGCGGCGCGCCTGCGCCCCGAGGCCGGTGAGCAGCACGATCGGGAATTCGAGGCCTTTGGCGCCGTGGACGGTGAACACCCGGACCGCGTCGTCGTCGGGTTCGGCGACCACGGCCTCCTCCACCCGAGCCGCCGCGTCGGCCTGGGCGTCGACCCAGTCGACGAAGTCTCGCAGGGTCACGCCGGCGGTCGGGGCGAAGGACCGTGCCGTGGCCGCCACGTGCCGGAGGCGGCGCCACCCGTCGCGGGGACGGGACGAGAAGGTGGCCAGCTGCAGCAGCCGCAACTCGCGGATCACGGCCTCGACCGCGGCGTCGACGGTGAGGAACCGCACCTGCTCGGCGAGGTCCCGGAGGCGGCGCAGCGCCACCGGGACCGGGTGGTCGGGGTCGAGCGCCGCCGGCGGCGGGGCGTGGATCGACCAGCGACCGCCGGCGAGCCGGTACTCGGCCAGCGCCCGGTCGGAGCAGCCGAGCGCCGGGGTGCGCAGGGCGGCGACGAGGGCCAGGTGATCGCCGGGGTCGGCCACCGCCCGCAGGATCCGGGCCAGATCGGTCACCTCCGGGGTGGCCCACAGCAGCGACTGGCACTCCACCCGCAGCGGCAGGCCGGCCCGTTCGAACGCCGCTTCCAGGGGACGGAGCATGAGCCGGGTCGGCATGAGCACCGCGAGGTCGGAGAACCGGGCCGGGCGGACGAACCCACCGGTACCGTCGGGCCGGGCTTTCGGGTCCTCGGCGGTGGTGCGGACCGTCCACCCTTCGGCCACGATCCGCTGCGCGGCGGCGACCAGGGCCGCCGCCTCCCGTTCGCGCACCTGAGCCGCCGTGGGCTTCGAGCCGGCGGGACCGGTGACGGGCCCGCCGAGCCGGTGCACCGGGATCGGGACCGCCGGTTCCGCGGGCAGGTGCGCCTCCAGGGGGCGGTGCGCCACCTGCAGTCCGTCCGGGTCGTCGTCGAGGAGGGCGCCGAACACCGTGTTCACCCAGGTGAGGATCCCCGGCCGTGACCGTCGGTTGCGGGCGAGATGCACCCGATCGGCGTCGAGCCGGTGGAGCGCCTCGCGGTAGAGGCCGATGTCGGCGCGCCGGAAGCGGTAGATCGACTGCTGTGGGTCGCCCACCACGAAGAGGGCCCCGGGTCGCAGTGCCACGTCCGGCCACGGACCGTCGGCGCGGCGTGGGTCAACGGCGGCGAGCCGTACGGCGATCTCGAGCTGGAGCGGGTCGGTGTCCTGGAACTCGTCGATGAGGATCCGACGCCAGCGTGAGGACAGGCGCTCCCGGAGGTCCGGGTCACGCCGCAGCGCCGAGGCGGCGAGCACGAGGAGGTCGTGGTAGGTGAGCCGGCCGGCGGCCGTCCGGGCCGCCGCGGCGTCGAGGACGGCACGCGAGAGCCACGCGGTCACCGCCTGGAGCGCAGGGAGGAGCACACGCCCGAGCAGGTCGGTCCGGATCCGTTCGGCGTTCTCCAGCCCCGCGAGGATCTCGCGCTTCGCCCCCTGCGGCCAGTGCTCCTGCCGCCCCAGGTTCTTGCTGCCGGTGAGCGGTTGGGTGGCGAGGAGGCGGAGGCGGGTGACCTCGTCGTCGGCATCGTCCAGCTCGTCGAGCCAGCGCCGGAGCCGGTCGAGATGCGCCGCCAGCCGGTCGGCGGGGTCCCCGCACTCGCCCAGCCGGTCGGTCACCGGGCGGAGCACCACGGCCAGCGGGCCGGTCTCGACCGGCGGGACGGTCGGAAGATGCCCGGAGGCGTGTCCTTCGAGGTGTTCGCGGCGGTCGTCGAGCGCGTCGGCGAGCGCACGCAGCTCACGGGCGCGAACCCCACAGGCGGCGGCGAGGGCCACGAGCGGGCGTTCCAGGTCGGGGTCGTCGTGCATCCGGACGAGGGTGTGACGCCACCAGGCGTCGTGCTCCACCCGTTCGGTCACCTCGTCGAGCACCTCGAACCCGGGGGTCACCCCGGTCGCGTAGGGGGCTTCGGCGAGGATCCGGTGCGCGAACGCGTGCAGGGTGCAGATCGTGGCCTCGTCGAGCGCGCCGAGCGCGTCCCGGGCCCGGGCGCGCACCGTGTCGGGCCCGGTCTCCCCGGACGGGTCCGGCTCGCCTTCCGGGTCGCCCGACGGGCCGGGGTTGGCGTTGCCGGTCGCGCCCGGGACGGCGCCGTGTTCGGCCATCGCCTCGAGCCTGGCCCGCACGCGGTCGCGCAGCTCGGCGGCGGCCTTCTCGGTGAAGGTGATGACGGCCATCCCGGTGACAGGTTCGCCCCGGGCGACGAGCCCGGCGATGCGACCGACGAGCTCGTGCGTCTTGCCGGTGCCGGCCCCGGCCGTCACCTGCAGGCACCGGTCGAGCCCGCGCCGCACCGCCTCCCGGGCCGTGTCGTCGGCGCTGGCCACGTCGGCCGTCGCCCGCGCCGTCACGACCGGTCTTTCGGCTCGGCCGTCGCCGGTTCCGGCGCCGCCGGGGCAGCCCAGGGGTGCGCTGCCCAAGCCGGGTCGCCCCGCTTGCGGTCGGCGACCAGGGCCCGGTCGGCGGGGCAGACCCGGTGGAAGTCGCAGAACCGGCAATGCTCGAAGGTGCCGGGCACCGGCCAGTCGGACTCCGTGCCGGGCCAGAGCGGGAAGAACCCGGCGACGATGCCCGCCGCCACCCGGGTCACGAGCCGTTCGGCCTCCCCACCGGCCTCGCCGAGCGGGATCACCACGAGGTCCTCACCCGCGGCGGCGCTGGTGTACCAGTACGCGGCGCGCACCGCCCGGTCGGGCCAGCGGTTCCGGGCGGCCATCCCGTACACGGCGAGCTGCAGCGCGAGTGGATCCTCGAGCGGGTGCTCGGCGACCGTTCGCCCCGGTGGGCGACCGGTCTTGTAGTCGTAGAGGGTGACACGGCTGCCGTCGTCGGCCTCGTCGACGCGGTCGATCCGACCGGCGAACCGGACCGGGGCCGACGCGCCGTCGGGCAGGACCTCCAGGGTCGGCCAGGCGGCGTCACCGTCGCCGAAGGCCACTTCGAAGCCGGTCGGTCGTTCGCCGTGCTCCCGGCGGAGCTGCGCGTCGCGGGCCAGGGCGGCGCGCACCTGGGCGAGGATCTCCCGGCGGGTCACCGCCCACCAGCGCGGGTGACCGGTCCCGCCTTCCGCCTCGTGGCGGTCGAGCACCTCCTCGGCGATGGCGGTGAGCGCGGCGCGATCGGTGTCGCTCCACCCGTGCTCGGGGTCGGGCTGGTGGTGCTGGAAGAAGCGTTGCAAGATCTCGTGCACGGCGGTGCCCCGAGTCCGGGGGTCGAGTTCGTCGGTGTCCTCCGGGCTCTCGGTGCGGCGCAGCCCGCACACCGCCTCGAGGAAGTAGCGGAACGGGCACTCCCCCCAGGCCTGGAGCTGCGACGGGCGCAAGGGCCGGTCGCTGGGCAGGCCGGGGAGACGTCCGACCACCCCGTCGAAGTCGGTGAGGCTGGTGGAAGCGCGGGCCAGCACGCACGCACGGGCGGTGGCGAGCTCGGGGATCTCGTCGACCAGCCGGTGGGAGGTCGGATCACCACCCCGCCGGCGTTCCCGATCCAGGGCGCGGCACTCCCACTCGGTGAGGGAGAGGGGCTCGGCGGCCTGATGCAGCCAGGCCGGGAACGACGGGTGACGGTCCGCGGCGGTCGCCACGAGCTCGGTGGCGGTGCGGGCCTCGCCGTCCTGCCGGGCGGCCGCCACGAGCACCGGCGAGGGCATGAGGGCGGTTCCGGCGGCCGGGTCGGCCCGAGCGCAGGAACAGGTGACCGACGGCGCCGCCGCCCGCGCCGCGGCGAGGTGGCGCCGGGCCTCGCGGACCCGGTCGGCCCGACCGCCGCCGAGGCCCAGCCGCGCCCGGAGGCCGTCGTCGAGGAACACGTCGGGGCCGCCCCGGGGTGGGAAGTGGCCCTCGGCGAGCCCGACGATGAACACCCGTTCCCAGGTCGTGGCCCACAGCGCGGGGAGCGGGGCCAGGAACACGCCCTGCTCGAGCGAACCCAGGCGACCGGCCGGGGCGGCGAGCATCTGCGTCAGCGCGTCGGTGACGACGGCGTGCGGCACGGCACCACCGGGAAGCGTGGCGAGACGGTCGAGACAGCGGCGCACCTCGTCGAGGGCGGCGTGCTCGGCGTCCGGCGCGGACCGGCCGAGGCGCGGGTGGCTGTCCGGGAGCGTGCCGACCTCGGTGTCGGGGTCGGACGAGCCCAGCCGTAGGTGGTCGTCGAGCAGCGCCCGCAGGCGTTGTGCCCAACCGTCCCAGCCGGGTGGCGACGCCGCGTGGAGGAGACCGGCGAGGCCGGCGACGAACACACCGAGCCGCTCGACGAACGGGTCGTCGGTCGCGGCCGCGTCAGGGTCGGCATCCGCCGCCTCAGGGGCCGCACCCCGGGTGCGGGCCCGTTCCAGGCCGGCCGACCAGCCCGGCGGGCCCTCCAGCCCGCCCGCGATCCCGAACCGGCGGGTCAGCCGATCGGCGCGCGCCGCCGGGAGCGGGACTCCCTCCACATGCACCGGGGCCGCATCCAGGCAGGCGAGCACCGCCAGGCGCGCCAGCGGCTCGGCGGGGTCGGCGGCGGCCAGGGCCCGCAGCAGGAAGCGGCCTGCGGCCCGGTCGGCCAGACGGTGTGGGCTCGGGCCCGACACCGGGATGCCGGCTTCCGCGAACCGTTCGGGGAGCAGCCGGGCGTACGGGTCGGCGGTGGCGTAGGCGACCGCGATCCGCCAGGCCGGGGTGCCGGCCTCCAACGCGGCGAGCACGTCACCGACGACCATCCGCACCTCGGTGTCGGGATCCGGCGCGAGGCGCACGACCGGCGCCGGCGACGGGGACGCGCCGGAGGTGGCGACGGCGGCCTCCCGGTGCGGGTCGGGGCCGGTGGGCTCGACACCGAGGCGTTCGGCCAGGCGGCGTGCCTCTTGCCGCACCGGCGTGTCGTCGTCCTCGTCGCCGGTGAGCCCGACGAGCACCGTGACCCCCGGGCCACCGGCCCACGCGGTGAGCAGGTCGACCGTCCCGGGTGTCCATTGGCGGGGCAGGAAGGCGACGAGCGGTCCGAGCTCCGCCCCGGCCCCCTGTCGGCGGACCTGGTCGGCCGCGGCCCGGAGCTGTTCCTCGTCGTCGTAGCGGTCGGCGAGCCGGGCGCGCACCTCCCGGTGCAGCGCGACGAGCGCGCCGAACAGCCCGCCTGCGGCGTGCCCGGCGGCCTCCCGGGCCAGGTCCGCAGCGGGGACCGCCCACAGCGCACCGACCGCGTCGGTCAGGGCGTCGAGCCCGGCGGGGTTCGTACCCGCCGCGATCGTGCCGTGCGGATCGAGCACCCGGACCGGCGCGGCCCGGCCGGCGAGGGCGGCCCGTACCCTCTCCCGCAGCACCGCCCGGTCGAGTGGGGCACGCCCGGGCTCGGCGAGGAACGGCGCCCCGAGCAGCTCGGCGACCCGGTTCAGCGACTCGAACCGCACGTTGCCCAACCCGTGCGGCCATCCCCGCCGCAGCAGGAGCCGCGCGTACCCGGACGGTACCGCCACGGTGACCGGTCGCAACGGGTCCCCGCGCTGGAGCGCCGCGACGTGCCGGTGCAGCGCGGCTTCCGCCGGTGCACCGATCCGGACGAACTCCACCACGGGCATGCGGTGACGCTAGCGGGCACCCGTGACACGGGCGCCGGGAGGAGTGCCGGGAGGACGAGGCGCGGGCCAGGGCCGCGGGTCCCGCGCCGCGGGTTCGTCGGGGCCGCGCGGCGGCTCAGCCGCGTGGGCGGTGATGCAGGTGCGCGGTCTCGTTGAACGACGCGAGGGTGACGCCGCCCGGGGTCCTGCGCAGCCGCGTGATCGAGGCCAGATCGAGATGCATGTGCCAGGAACGGCCCACGTCCACCCCGAGCGCCCAGGTGACCGCGGCCTTGATCGGCGACACATGGCTCACCGCGACCACCGGACCGCCGGCCGCCTCGTCCCCCGGCTCCTGACGTGGGTCGGGCAGATGCTGCGCGCAGAACGACGCCATCCGCCGCGCCACGGCGGTGAGGCTCTCCCCACCGGGAGGCGCGAACGAAGGATCGGCCCTCCATCGGGCCAGCGCCTCGCGGGGGAGCTCGGACCAGTCCAAGGTGTCCCAGGTGCCGTAGTCGAGTTCCACGAGCCGGTCGTCGAGGACGACGTCGACCCCGAGGCGGGCGGCGATCACCTCGGCGGTCTGGCGCGCGCGCCGCAACGGTGACGAGACGACCGGGGACCGCACCGGTGCCTGGGTCGGCGATGGGTCCGCGACCGGGCGTCGGGCCGTGCCGTCGGTGAGCGCGAGGAGCGCCTCGGCCACCGCGTGCGCCTGGCGGTGACCGCGCGGGGTGAGTGGCACGTCGGCCCGTCCCAGCGCGGCGCCCCGCCGGTTCGGGGCGGTTTCGCCGTGGCGGACGAGGACGATCACCCGAGCCGTCCTGTGCGCCAGAGGCGTACCCGGCGGTCCCGTTCGCTCAGCCGGTGCCGGCGCGCCAGCCCGACGAGCACCGCCCCGCCCACCGCTTCCTGGAGCACGACCAGGGGCAACGGACCGGCGAGACCCACGCCGGTGGGCATCGGCCCCAGGAACGGCCAGAGCAGGACCGCATCGTGCAGGAACGCGGGGGAGACCGCCACCCCGCAGAGCATGCCGATCGGGAAGCACACCAGACGGCGCCGGAGCAGGCGGGCCCGGCCCACGGTGCCGACCATCACCGCCAGGAGCACGGCGACGCTCACCACGAGGGCGTGCCCGTACGCGAGGCGCCCGAGCGGGAGGTCGACGAGGACGGGGGCCATGGCACCGAGGGCGACGAGCCGCATGTCGATCCCGCGGCTGCGGAACACCACCTCCACGAGGAGGACGGACAGGCCGACCGACCAGAGGATCATCGTTCGCAGGGCTCCCGGGCCTTCCGGGCCGGGCCGGGCTCGCGTCCCGACGTCACCGCCGGGCGCCTCCGGCGGCATCCAGCGCCGCGTTCACGAGCGCGTCGGCATCCGCGTTCTCGGCGCGGGGCACGTGCGTGAGCTCGACCCGTTCGTAGGCGGCGAGCAGGGCCCGTACCTGCTCGAACAACGGCACGAGGTGCGGGCTGCGGACCCGGTAGCGCCCCTCGAGCTGGCGGATGAGCAGTTCCGAATCGGCCCGGATCCGCAGCACCCGGGCCCGGAAGGGACGGGCCGCCTCCAGGCCCGCGAGCAGCGCCCGGTACTCGGCCACGTTGTTCGTCGCCACCCCGATCGGTTCGCTCACGGTGGCCAGCACCCGGGGCGGGGTCGAAGTCAGGTCCCGAACGATGGCCCCGATCGCCGCCGGGCCCGGGTTGCCCCGCGCCCCACCGTCGCAGGCGACCTCGATCCGATCGACGCGTCCGTCCGGCCCGGCGGCCGCCCCGGGCCGGCTCATCCGGGGACCAGAATGGCGCCGCAGTTGTCACAGTGCGCGACCGGGCCGTCCGCGCCTGCGGTCCGGATGCGTGCCACCTCGGTGGCGGGGATCGTGAGGTGGCATCCCTGGCATCGGGACCCGACGAGCCGGGCGATGCCCACGCCGCTGCTCGATCGGGACCGGCACTGTTCGTAGGTCGTGAGCAGGTCGTCGGGGAGCCCCGACGCGGCCGCTTCGCGCGCCTGTCGCTCGCGGGTCAGTGCCGCGTCGATCTCGGCCTCGGCCTCGGCCAGGGTGCCCTGCACCCTCGTGAGCTCGGTGTCGAGCGCCGCCAACCGGGCCTCCAACCCGGCGAGCTCGGCATCGAGCTGCTCCTGTCGCTCCATGAGGCCCAGCTCGCGGTCCTCCAGGTTCCGGCGTTGGCGGTCGAGCTGCTCGACGTCGGCCTGCATGGCCTGCAGTTCCCTCGGTGAGGTCACCGTCCCCGAGTACATCGTCGCCTCCACCTCCCGGAGGCGGCGGGTGATGGCGTCGACGTCGCCTTCGAGCCGGGCCACCTCCCGGCGCACCCGGTCCCGCTCCTCGACGGGCCCGGCCATCGCGGCCACCACCTCGGCACGGGTCCGGGTGAGCCGTTCGAGGTCGGCCCGGCCGGGCAGGGTCCGGCGCCGGTGGCGGAGGCGGTCGCAGGCCAGGTCGTGCTCCTGGACCTCCAGCAGACGCTCGAGCGGGGTCACCGCGCCGGCCTCCGCGGCCGGTCGCCGGGCGGCGGGGCCGGCCGAAGCCGACCCCGTTCCCCGGTGACCGGCGGGGTGGTCGTCGTCGGTACACCACTCGCCCGCGTCGTGGGGGGGGCGGCCGGCGAGGGGGCCGGAGTCCCCGACGAGCGAACCCGGCCCCGTTCGGGGGACACGTAGCGGGGCGACGGCCAGCGGCGCGGGTCGGGTGGCGTGAAGCGCAGCGGCGGGGCGCCGTCGAGGGCCGCGGCCATGAACCGCTGCCAGATGATCGCCGGGTAGGTGCCGCCGTACACCGAGCCGAAACGCCCGACGTTTCGCATCGGGGTGTAGGCCGCCGGATCGCCCATCCACACCACCGCCACCAGTTGCGGGGTGTATCCCGCGAACCACGCGTTGGCGTTGTTGTCGGTGGTGCCGGTCTTGCCCGCGGCGTCCCGGCCCGGCAACCGGGCTCGGGTGCCGGTACCCCCGGTGATCACGCCGCGCAGCACGTCGGTGACGGTGCGGGCCACCTCGGGATCGATGGCCCGCACCCCGTCGGGTTCGTGGCGGATGAGGACGGTGCCGTCCCGGTCGACGACCCGACGGATGAACACCGGGTCGTGCCGCACCCCCTCGGCGGCGAACGTGGCGTACACGGTGGCCATCTCCAACGGCGACACGCCCGAGGAGGAGCCGATCGAGGTGACGAGCACGTCGGCCACGTCGCGGGTCACCCCCAGCCGGTGGGCCATCTCCACCACCGTCGAGGGCCGCAGCGCGGCGCCGAGCCGGAAGTACGCGCAGTTCACCGACCCGACGGTCGCCGAGCGCAGGGTGCGCACCCCGCCGCCACCCCCCTCGGCGTTGCGGGTCCGACCGGTTCCGTAGCCCCGCACGGTGAGGGTGCACGGCGACGAACCGTCGACGGTGTCGTTGGGGGAGTACCCGTTCTCCAGGGCGGCGGCCAGGGTGACCGGCTTGAACGTGGACCCGGGTTGGCGCCCGCCGGGGTTCGTGCGGGTCCCGGGCATGGTGGCGAGGTTCACCTGGGAACGCTCGAACCCGGGGCCGGCGACGATCGCCGGCACGTCACCGGTGCGCGGGTCGACCACCGCCATCGCGGCGGTGAAGCGCTGGTCGGGGAGGGTCTCCGACACCGCCGACTGGGCCAGGAGCGACAGGCGGGGGTCGAACGCGGTCTCCACCCGCAGCCCGCCCAGGAACACCCGCCGGTACCGCGCCTGGGCGGTGTCCCCGAGCCTGCGGTCGGCGAGG
>Ga0308410_1002429_pt1 | contig 10688 bp, 9 predicted proteins | sample HotsprOSTMatCore_FD_203467 | JGI IMG/M metagenome (GOLD analysis project Ga0308410, IMG submission 203467) | Hot spring phototrophic mat microbial communities from Octopus Spring, Yellowstone National Park, Wyoming, United States -... | ecosystem: Environmental > Aquatic > Thermal springs > Hot... | reverse complement strand
ATCGGCACCGCCAGCCGCTCGCGGCTCTGGTGGTCACCGGTCCGGGCGCGGCGAGAGCGGCGGATCGCCTCGATGCCGACGAGGATCTCGCTGACGCCGAGGCGGATGCTGCGCGGATCGTCCCAGAACAGCGCCTCGAGCGTGGGGATGTCGTTGGTCATCAGCGCGGTTTCGTACTGGTCGACCACGGCGCGCGCCTCGGCCACCACCTCCGGGATGTCGAGTTCCATGGGCTTCACCTCCGTCGTTGCACGGGCCAGAGTGCACGCGGGCGACCGGGAAGGGGAGAGCCAGGGTGACGGATATCCACCGCATGACGGCGGCCGCGCTCGCCGAGGCGTATCGGAGCAAGCGGCTCTCGCCGGCCGAGGTGATCGAGGCGACGCTGGCGCGCGCGCAGGCCGTGCAGCCCGCGCTCTGCCCCTTCCGCATGCTCGACGAGGAGGGCGCGCGTGGCGCGGCGCGGGCAAGCGAGGCGCGCTGGGCCAAGGGCGAGGCGCTGTCGCCGCTCGACGGCGTGCCGCTCGCGATCAAGGACAACCATGCCGCCAAGGGCATGCCGAAGCAGTCCGGCAGCCGCACGCGCGACCCCGTTCCGGAGCCCGAGGATGCGCCGATGATCGCGCGGCTGCGCGAGGCGGGGTGCGTGATCTTCGCCCGCACCACCATGCCGGATCTCGGCTGGAAGGGCGTGAACGACTCGCCGTTGACGGGGGTGACGCGCAACCCCTGGAACCCCGAGCGCACGCCGGGCGGGTCGTCAGGCGGGGCGGCGGTGGCGGTGGCCACGGGCGTATGCACGATCGCCACGGGTGGTGACGGAGGAGGATCGATCCGGATGCCGGCGGGCTTCACCGGCGTGTTCGGCATCAAGCCGACCACCGGCCGCGTGCCCGGCCTGTATGACTCGCCGGCGGGCGATCTGGTGGCGCCGGGGCCGCTCTCGCGCACGGTGGCCGACGGCGCGGCGGTGCTGGCCTGGATGTGCCGGCCCGATCCGCGCGATCCGATCGCCTCGGCGGTGCCGGCGCCGCATTATCCCTCCATGCTCGGGGAGGGGGTGAAGGGACTGCGGGTCGCGGTCTCGCCCACGCTCGGTTTCGCCCCGCCGGTGGACGACGTGCGCGCGGCGTCGCTCGAGGGGGCGGCGAAAGCGCTCGAGGCGGCGGGGGCCTCCGTCTCCTGGCAAGACCCGACGCTGTGGAGCATGCGCGCGGGGTTCGCGACGATCTGGGACGCGGCCTACGCGACGGCGGTGATGACGACGCCGGCCGAGCGCCTGACGCTGTTCGACCCCGGCCTGCTGGACGTTGCCCGGCGCGGGCTTGCTTTGCCCGCAGTGGCCGAGAAGCTCGCGCAGATGGAGCGCACGCGGTTCATCCACGCGATGGTGGCGTTCCACCAGCGGTTCGATCTGCTGCTGTGCCCGACGCTGCCGCTCGGCGCGTTCCGTGCCGGCCACGGCGTGAACACGCCGGACGCCGTGCGCTATCCCGAATGGTACGACTGGACGCCCTACACGTGGCCCTTCAACCTGACCAAGCAGCCGTGCGCCAGCGTGCCATGGGGGTTCGACGGCGAGGGACTGCCGGTGGGCGTGCAGCTGGTGGCGGCGCATTTTCGCGAGGACCTTGTGCTGCGCGCCAGTGCCGTGCTGGAGGCCGCCAAGCCGATGCCGATGCCCGAGGACAGGCTCTGGACGAGATAGGGCGGTGACCGCTTCCCCCTGCGCCTGCGGATGCAGGGGGAGGGGGAGGAGCGTCTCCCTCTTTCCTACCGATCCCCGAAACAGATCCCGAGGCCGCGCGCCGCACGGACCAGATCGCCCTGCGGGTCCACCGGGCGGGCCGCGACCGCTGCCTCGGCCACCGGCGCATCGGCAACCTTCCCCTCGCGCCAGACGACGAGCCGGCCGAACTTGCCCTGCACCGCCAGATCGACCGCGTGCACGCCCATCGACGAGGCGACCAGCCGGTCGAGCGCGCCGGGACTGCCGCCGCGCTGCACGTGGCCGAGCACGGTCACGCGCGCTTCCGCGCCGGTCGCCTGTTCCAGCGTGGCGGCGATCCGTGCGCCGACGCCGCCGAGCCGCGGCATCGCGCCGGCCGCTGACGGCCCGGCCAGAACCGTCTCGCCCTCCGGCGAGGGGACCGCCTCGGCGACGACCACGAGCGCGAAGTTGCGCCCGCGCGCGCGCAGCCGGGCGATCGCCTCGGCGACGACGCTGACGCGCCAGGGGATCTCGGGGATCAGGATCACGTCCGCGCCGCCGGCGATGCCGGCGGAGAGCGCGATGTGGCCGGCATCGCGCCCCATCACCTCCAGCACCATGATCCGGTTGTGGCTCGCCGCCGTGGGCTGAAGCCGATCGAGCGCCTCGGTCGCGACCTCCACCGCGGTGTGATGGCCGATCGCGTATTCGGTGGCGGCGAGGTCGTTGTCGATCGTCTTCGGGATGCCGACGAACGGGAAGCGGCCGGCCTGCATCAGCCGGTGCATGATGCGCATCGAGCCGTCGCCGCCGATGCCGATGATCGCGTCGAGCCCGAGCCTCTCGACGCCGCGGAAGATCAAGGACGAGCGGTCCTCCCTGCCGCCGCCTGGGAGCGGGAACGCGAATGGATCGCCGCGATTGACGCTGCCCAGGATCGTTCCGCCCTGGCGCAGCAGGGACGGATCGTGCACGGCGCCGTCGAGCGTGACGAATCGAGGCGGGTCCTCCATCAGCCCGTGCGTGCCCTGGATCAGCCCGACCACCTCGAGTCCGTAGGTGCCAGCGGCGCGGATGGTCACCGCGCGGATCGCCGCGTTCAGTCCGGCGCAGTCGCCGCCGGTGGTGAGTACGCCAAGCCGTCTGATGCTCGCCATGGTCAGCCGTTTTCCGGTGCGGAGGGCCGCAGATTCGCAGAGAATCGCCGCCCGGGCACGCGCTTTGTCCGGTGCCGCGCTGGCCCCTTGGCGCTTCGCCGCCGGCACGATACCGTCCGCAGCCAAGCGGCGCTCGCGCCGGCCGAAGAGCGAGGGAGATGTCCTAATGCCGAAGCTCACACGTCGCACCGCACTCCAGACTGCGTCCGCCTCGGTGCTTGCGCTGCCGACGCTGGTGCCGCGCGAGGCGATCGGTCAGCAGAAGCCGAGCGAGCTCAAGATCGGCATCTCTACCTTCCTCTCCGGGCCCGCCTCGGTGTTCGGCGTGCCGGGCCGCAACGCGGCGGACCTGCTGATCGAGCAGTTCAACCGCGCGGGCGGGATCGGCGGTGTGCCGATCCGCAGCATTGTCATCGACGAGGCGCCGGGCGTGGACTTCCTGCTCGGCGAGTGCCGCCGCCTGGTGCAGAACGAAGGCGTGGACGTGATGCTCGCCTCGATCTCCTCGGGGTCGTGCCTTGCGGTCGCGCCGCTGGCCGAGCAGCTCCGCATGCCGACGATCCTCTGGGATTGCGGCACGCAGCGCATCTTCGAGGAGGCGTCCTACCGCTACTGCGTGCGTACGCAGGCGAATGCGGTGCCGGAGATCGTCGCCCCTCTGCTCTACCTGATGAGGGTCCGTCCGGAATTTCGCACGCTCGCGGTGCTCAACCAGGACTACGCCTGGGGCCGTGACTCCTGGGCGATCTGGAAGGCGGCGATGGACGCGGTGAAGCCGGGCGTGCGCGTGGTCGCCGAGCTGTTCCCGCGCTTCGGCGCCACCGACTTCTCGACCGAGATCACGCGTCTGCTGGCACTGCGCCCCGACGTGATCTTCTCGACCAGCTGGGGCGGCGAGCTCGACACCTTCATCCGCCAAGCGGCCGAGCGGCGCCTGTTCGAGCGCTCCACCTTCGTGCTGCCGCTAGTCGAGAGCAGCCTCGAGCGCGTCGGCAGGACGCTGCCTGAGGGGGTGATCGTCGGCGGGCGGGGGGATCACTGGTTCCTGCATCCGACGGCGAAGGACACGCCGATCCTGAAGGACTTCACTGCCGCCTATCGTCAGCGCTTCAACCTCTACCCGATCTATCCGACCTTCCATATGGCCCAGGCGCTCTACGGCCTGAAGGCCGGCTACGAGAAGGCGATGGCGGCGAATGGCGGCGCGTGGCCGTCGCGCGAGCAGCTGATGGACACGATGCGCGGACTGGAGTTCGCGCACCTGACCGGAACGATGAAGATCCGCGACGATGGCCAGGGCCTGGAGCCGATGCTGATCGGCGTGACCAAGCACGTGAACGAGTATCCCTTCCCGGTGATCGACCGGATGGTGCTGTTCCCGCCCGATCTGACGATGAACCCGATCGGCACGAAGGGGCTTGATTGGGTGCGGCTGCTGACGCCTGCGGCGGTGCAACGCGCGCCGGCCGAGATCCCCTACAGGGCATAAGGAGAGCCGGGGGGCCGCAAGGCCCCCCGGACCCCCCCTGGAGAGCGCGCCTCCCGTTGGTCGGCGCGCGGACCCCGACCAACGGGAGGGGTCCCCAGATGCAGGGGGTCTGGGGGAGCGGGCCCCCATCGCGGCTAGCCGCGATGGGACCTCGCAGCGTGGTCCCCCAGGAGCGTTGCATGACCCTTCTCCTATTCCTGGCGATCCTCGACGGCCTTGCCTACGCGGCGCAAGTGTTCATGGTCGCGGTCGGCCTGACGCTGATCTTCGGCGTGCTGCGCATCCTCAACGTCGCGCATGGCAGTTTCTTCGCGATCGGCGGCTACGTCGCCGCCACCCTCGGCGCCTGGGCTGCCGCCACCGCCGCCGCGCCCGTGCTCGCGCTTCCCGTGCTGCTGCTGGCCGCCGTGCTGGTCGGCGGCGTGCTCGGCCCGGTGATCGAGCGGCTGATCCTCTCGCGCATCTACGTGAAGGAGCACGTGCTCCAGCTTCTCGTCACCTTCGCGCTGTTCATGATCCTGGAGGACATCCAGAGGCTCATCTGGGGGGTGCAGCCGATCTTCCGGGATGCCCCGGTGCGCGTGCTCGGCCAGGTGGAGGTCGGCGACATCATCTACACCGCCTACCAGCTCTACCTGCTGCCGGGAGTGGCGCTCGCGACCCTGCTCGGGCTGATGTGGTTCCTCCGCCGCACGCTGACGGGCCGCGTGATCGTCGCAGTGACGGAGGATCGCGAGGCCGCGACCGCGATGGGCATCGACGCCAGCCGCGTGTACCTGCTCACCTTCACCTTCGGCACGGTGCTGGCCGCCCTCGGCGGCGCGCTCGCTTCGCCCACAACCAGCCTCGTGCCCGGTGTGGGCGTGAACATGATCGTGCTTTCCTTCGCCGTGGTCGCGACAGCCGGGCTCGGCCAGATCGAGGGCGCGATGCTGACAGCGCTGCTGATCGGGCTGGGGCGGTCGATCGCGGTCTATTTCGCACCCGAGTTCGAGGTGGTGATTCCCTACATCATCATGGTGGCGGTGCTGCTCGTCCGGCCGCATGGGCTGTTTGGCAGGCCCGAGCTGAGGCGCGTCTGATGGATCGTCGCCTCGCCCTGCCAGCCTTCGCCGGCGCCGCGCTGGTCATCTCGCTTGCCGCCGGCGCGCCGTGGCTCAAGTTCGTCTTGACCATCGCGCTGGCGAAGGGCTTGGCGGTGACGGGCATCCTGCTGCTGCTGCGCGCGGGACAGGTGAGCTTCGGTCACGCGCTCTACATCGCCGTCGGCGCCTACACCGTGGCGTTTACCCCCCCGCATGTCGGCGAGATGCTGCTGCTGCTGCCGCTGGCCGCCGCCGCGGGAATGATCGTCGGGCTCGCGGTCGGTCTGTTCGTCGCACGCTACCGCGACATCTTCTTCGGGATGCTGAACCTTGCCTTCTCGATGGTGTTCTACTCGCTGCTCGAGAAGCTTTACGCTTACACCAAGGGCACCGACGGCATCCGCGTGCCGCGGCCGACCATCGCCGGGATTGCGCTCGAGCGCGTGGACTACGAGTGGACGATGCTGATAGGCGGGCTCGGGATCGCGCTCGTGCTCGGCTGGCTCGCCTCGCGCTTTCTTGCCTCGCCGCTCGGCCAAGCCCTGCCAGCCATCAAGACGCGCGAGACCCGGCTCGAATTCGCGGGCATCTCGGCCAGGCGCGTGCTGCTGGTCGCCTATGTGATCTCGGCGACGCTCGCCGGGCTCGGTGGCGGGATCATCGCCTGCACCACGCTGCATGTGACTCCGCTACTGTCGTACTGGACCCACTCCGGTGAACTCGTGTTCATCGCCATCCTCGGCGGTGGGGGGAGCGTGCTCGGGCCGTATCTTGGCGCGGTCGCGTACGAGCTGGTGCGCGTCTATGCCGCGGCCGCGTTCCCTGACGGCTGGCAGATGATCCTCGGTGCCGTGCTGCTCCTGATCATCATGTTCGCCGCGCGCGGGCTCTGGGGCGTCTACGAGGACGCCGTGCTGCGCAAGGGACGCCGGGCATGACCGCGTCCCTGCTCTCGGCCAAGGGACTGAAGATCGCGTTCGGCGGCGTCAAGGCGGCCGACGGCATCGACCTCGACATCGCGCCCGGCGAGTTCGTCGCGATCATCGGCCCGAACGGCGCCGGCAAGACCACCTTCATCAACATGACCACGGGCTATCTGCGCCCGCAGGCCGGCCAGATCCATTTCGACGGCGCCGAGATCACCGGGCTGCCGCCGCGCACGATCGTCCGTCGCGGCATCGCGCGCAGCTTTCAGATCCCACAGCTCTTCACCGAACACACGGTGATCGAGAACGTCGCGCTGAAGGTCGCGGCGCATGGGCGGTTCTGGCGCGCACTGCGTCCGCTGCTCGATGCCGAGACGGCGACGGCGGCGATGCGGCTGCTCGAGCAGTTCGGGCTTGCCGACGTCGCGACCGCGCGCGCGACCGAGCTGAACGAGGGCACGCGCAAGCTCACCGACATCGCGATGGCCATGGCCCTCAAGCCGCGTCTCTTGCTGATGGACGAGCCGACCTCGGGGGTCGCCTCTTCGGAGAAGTTCGGCATCATGGACAGGCTCGTCGCCGCCTTGCGCGCCGAACGCGTCACCGCCGTGTTCGTCGAGCACGACATGGAGGTGGTCGAGCGCTATGCCGACCGCGTCGCGGTCTGGAGCCAGGGCAAGATCCTCGCCGCAGGCCGGCCCGCGGAGGTGCTCGCGGAGCCGGCCGTGCTGCGCGAGGTGATCGGCGTCGAGACCAAGCATGCTCACGCTTGAACGCATCGACGTCGCGATCGCCGGCACGCGCGTGCTGCGCGGCGTCGATATGGCGATCGACCACAGCGGCCGCGTCGCCTTGGTCGGGCGCAACGGCGCAGGCAAGACCACCACGCTGCGCGCGATCATGGGGCTCGTGCCGCTGTCTGGCGGGCGGATCGGCTTCGAGGGACAGGATCTGAGCTGCGTGCCGGCGCATCGGCGCACTGCCCTCGCGATCGGGTATGCGCCCGAGGAGCGGCGGCTGTTCTCGTCGTTCACGGTCGAGGAGAACCTCCGCCTGCCAGCAGAAGTCGTGGGCCTCTCCGCGGCCGAGACGCGGCGCCGCCTCGACAAGACCTACGCCATCCTGCCGGAGATCGCGGAGTTCAAGGACCGCAAGGCCGGCGGGCTCTCGGGCGGCCAGGGCAAGATGGTGGCCCTCGGCCGTGCATTGATGACGGGCACCAAGCTCGTTCTCCTCGATGAGCCGTTCCAGGGCTTGGCACCAGCGCTCGCCCGCCGTTACGCCGAGACGCTCCTGCGGCTCCGCGAAGCCGAGCCGGAACGCGCGATCCTGATCACGGAGAGCAATCCCGAACTGGTCAAGCCGATGGTGGACAGCGCCTATCTGATCGAACGCGGCGAGGTCCGGCCGACGGTGCTGTAGGTGCAAACGGCGGTTTTGGCGGCGATCCGGCTGTTCGCAACGCGTCGGGCCGGTGCCTGCCGCAGACGATCGCCGCTCGCCGCCGTCAACCGCGCGCCAGCCGCCGCAGCTTGCGGAAATGCCTGACCGTCTCGGCCTGCGTCATCAACTCCGCCATCATCTGTTCGCGCCCCATGCCGAGCCCTGCCAGCACGCCGCGCCGGTCGAACTCATCAACGATGTGGCCCAGATTGGCCGCTCGCTTGCGCCCGGAGAGGCCGCCGCCATGGACGTTGGCGGGAATACTCAGCGCCTTCGCGAGCTGGAGATAGGTGAATCTGCGGACGGGGCGAAGCGGGTTGCCGCTGCCGATCATCGCGCCCTCCATCAGCGGGCCGAAACTTGCGTTCACCCGCGCATCCACCAGCAGGATGCGAACCAGCGTCGTGGGCGGCAGCAGCTGGTCGTCGCCCTTGTCACCGGTTCGAGCCACGCGGCCTTTGCTGAACAAGTGATCCACCTCGTAGCCGGGGGGCACGGTCGGGGCGACGAAGTCGTAGTATCGCTCGGCGAAGATGAGGAAAGGTGTCGTGTAGTCCGTCCGGCGCGCTCTGACCCAGAGTTCCGCGAAGCCTCGCCGACGCACCACGACTGCCTCGGCCTTCTCCCAATCGCCGCCAGCGACAGGTTCCAGGATCGCGTCGTTGCGCGCCGCGACCTGTTCGAGATCATTGAGGCTGATCGCCGCGCAGATGCACCATTGCCAGTCGAGGAAGGATGCGAGGACCGCCTCATCCTGTGCGGCGAGATAGGTTTTCAACGTTCTCGGCATCGCGAGTGCGCTCCTGTCCGGCCGCCTCCGCGGCGCTGCCTCCCTGGGGTTGGACCCCCGGATCGGTGTCCGGTCGAATACTCATAAGCCGGCCTGTGGCAGGCGGCAGATCGCGCGCGCGAGCGCCTGGGCGCGCGGCACCATGGTATCGACTTCCAGATACTCCTCCGGCGAGTGCGCCCTCCCGCCCACCGGCCCCACACCGCAGATCGTCGGTGCGCCGACCGCCGCGGTGAAGCCGGAATCCGCGCAGCCGCCCGAGAACTCGCCGGCGACCTGCAATCCGGCATCGGCCGCGGCGCCGACATAGGCCTCGAACAACGCGTTCGACGCGGCCGTCGGATTCACCGGCAGGAACTCGCCCTTGATGGTGAGTGTCGCGCGCGTGCCGGGCACGTTCGCGGTGCGTACGATCTGCTCGATCCTGGCGACGATGTCGTCGCGCTGCGCCGGCTCGACATAGCGCAGATCGATCTCACCCTCGGCATGCGGGGCGACGGTGTTGACCGACTGGCCGCCGCGCACCAGGCCGACATTCAGCGTGATCCCGGCCTTCAGGTCGGTCAGCGCGTGGATGGCGATGATCTTGCGCGCGAGTTCTTCGATGGCGCTGATGCCGGCCTCGAAATTGCCGCCGGAATGCGCCGCCTTGCCCTCGATCGACATCACCATGAACACCCCGCCCTTGCGCGCGGTGACCACGTTGCCGCTCGGCCTACCCGGCTCGCTGTTGAACACGGCGCGGGCCATCCGGCCTTCGGCCTCGATCGCGGCGCGGCCCTCGGGCGAGCCGATCTCCTCGTCGCCGGTGAACAGCCCGACTATCGGCCCGGGCGCGCCGCCGAACTTCTTGAACGCCGCCAGCACGAACGCGTTCATGACCAGCCCGGCCTTCATGTCGGCCACACCCGGCCCGTAGGCTCGCCCGTTCTCAATCCGGAACGGGCGCCGCGCGGCCTCGCCCTTCGGGAAGACGGTGTCGCGGTGGCCCATCAGCACGATGTTCCGGCCCGCGTTGCCGCCCGCTTGGTCGGGGCCGGGCAGCACGGCGCGCAGCACGTCACCCTTGGTCGCGCCGGGAATGGTCTCGACCGCGATGCCGTGCGAGCCGAGGAACGCGCCGATATGGGCGCCGACCGCATCGACGCCCGGCTTGTCGTAGCTGCCGCTGTCGGTGTTCACGAGGCGCTCGAGGAGGTCGAGCATCGCCTGCTTCTGGGTGGCGAGCCAGTCGGCTACGGCGGCTTCGGGCGAAGTGACGTTCATGCGGGGCTGCTCCCGGTTGGTTCGGGCGGAGCCTCGGGCGGTGGGGCGGGTTCGTCAACCTGGGGAGGGTGGAAGGAGTAGCGGCGGGCTTCGGGGCGGGGAGGGGAGGCGTCCGACAGTCATGCTGTCGCCCCCCTTGGTCCAGACTGTCTCACCCTCTCGAAGAAGATTGATTTCCTCCGCGGGTTCGGTCGATGCCGGGAGCGAATTGCGTTGCGGCGGCTGTCAGTCTCAGGGGCACCGTCTATGTGAAAAGTCCCCTTCAAGCCTCTCCCGACAAAATGAAGTTGAGGAAGGATGTCCCCTCCTCTATCGGACGGACCGACAGAACCGTCCTGATGTCTCCGAGAAGGCTCGGTCAGCGACCGGTTTCGCAGGCAAGCAAGAACGCCACGGCAGCTTAGTCGCCTGCAGTCTGGTGTATGCCCAGAATATAAAGGAGCGCCTCGCCTGATCGCGATGCGCGCGCGAGGCGGAAGAGATTCACGAAACGCGTGGCAGCGCGCGGGCGCGAGTTAGCCAGCGGCATCAGTTCGGCCAGAACCTTGGCCTCGGCCTTGGTCAATGTCGCACGTTCCGGCGTGGCAGCGCGCGTCTCCGGCTCCTGCTCGTCGCCGGGCCGCTGCTGTTCGTCGGGGTCGATGGCGAGGTCGGTTTGGAACGCCTTCGGTTCGACTGTGCCCGCTTGGAAAGCCTCGGAGCGGGACGCTCATCAGCTTGCCTCTGCTCCCCCCTCCGGCATCAGCACGCGCGCGAGCCCTGCGAAGGCCGGATCGCCCGGCCCCAGCCGCGGCAGCCAGAACGGCACCTGGAAGATCTTC
>Ga0308410_1002423_pt1 | contig 10708 bp, 9 predicted proteins | sample HotsprOSTMatCore_FD_203467 | JGI IMG/M metagenome (GOLD analysis project Ga0308410, IMG submission 203467) | Hot spring phototrophic mat microbial communities from Octopus Spring, Yellowstone National Park, Wyoming, United States -... | ecosystem: Environmental > Aquatic > Thermal springs > Hot... | reverse complement strand
GGCGTGGAGAGGGGGCTAGGGGGTGGGGGCTTGTCGCGATGGACGGCATGGCTGAGTGATTACCTCGATGGTTTCGGGCGGTGGATGGGTTGAGGCATTCTGGCTATCGTCAATCATCTCCGAGCATTTATCGAAATCCCCATGTTTCCAGACGTTCGTAACCATCCACAATCGCATACGTGCGCTCGATGTGCGGACGGGTGAGAGACGCGCGCGCTGACCACCACAGGGGAAGGATGACCGCTTCGTCTTCGACGAGGATTTTTTCGGCGGCGCGATAGAGCGCGCGACGCTGGCGTATATCTACCTGACGCGCGGCGGCTTCAATTGCCTGATCAAAAGCGGGATTCTTCCAGCGCGTGAAATTGTCCGGCGATTGACTGGTAAACACGCTGCCAAAATTTGCCGCGTCGGGATAGTAGGCGCAATAACCTAATCGAAAAATATTCGGCGCATCCTCGCGCAGTTGCTGGAGATAACTTTTCCAGTCCAGTTTGATGACACGCACTTCGACATTCAATGCATTCTTCCACATCTGCACGAGTGTTTCGGCAATCTGCTCGTGGACGGTGTGACTGTTGACGCCTAACGTGATGGTGGGCAAGCGTTTCGTTCTGCCATCGTAGCCGGCTTGACGCAGGTATTCGCGCGCTTGCGTCACGTTAAAGGGAATCCCCAACGTGTCCGCAGAATCGGGTGCAGCGTAAAGATGGGGCGGCGTAAACCCGCGCGCCGGTTCGCCCAGACGCACAAGCGTAGAGACCAGCGTCTCTCGGTCTATGGCTGCCGTAAACGCTTTGCGCACCAGCGGATCGTTGAACGGTGGCTTGACGGTGTTAAAGCCGTAATAGTGTGAGCACAGGGTCGGCACGAGGCGCAGATGTTGCCTGAGGAACGGGTCCTGGCGTGCTTGTTCCGTTAACGTTGCGGTCAAACCGCCGTACGGATCGAGCGAATCGAGCGTGCCGGCGCGATAGGCTTCGAGCGCGCTGACGACATCGGGAATCATCACAAAACGGATGCGCGGAATCTGCACCACATCGGCATCGTACCATGCTTCATTTTTCCGCAACACAATCTCGCGTCCGGGTGACCAGCGTTCCAGCACGTAGGGACCATTCGTCCAGATGTACCCCGGCTCCGTCCACACCGTACCGCCAGCCTGAATCGCTTCGCGCGGCTGCGTCCGTCCTAGCCAGGTGCTGACGATGCTGGGGAAATAGATGGCAGGACGCGTCAAGAAAAATCGCACGGTGGTATCGTTCAATGCCTGCACCCCCAATCCAGCGAACAGTTGCTCGAAGGTGGCATCACTGGTCTTTTTTGGATCTGCAGCGCGCAACGCCTCGGCGCCGCGTAAAAGCGCGGCAAAGATGGGCGCCACACTCGAATTGACGCGCGGATCGAAGATACGGCGCACACTGTACACCACATCGTCTGCCGTAACTGCCCGCTGGGGTTCAAGGCGATCTCTGCTGGCATTGTAACGAACCCAACGCGCATCGCGACGCAGAGTGAATTCCCACACGAGTCCATCGGGGGACACCGCCCATGAGGTCGCCAGACCGTGTTGCGGCGCGCCGGTGGTCGGGTCGGTCTCCACCAGACTGAGAAAGAGCATCCGCGATATCTGGAGCGCGCCAGGATCGGTTGCCAGAGCAGGATCAAGTGTGGCGGGATCACTTCCCAGATTGAGTGACAGGGTGCGCGGGAGGACGGGCGCCGTGCTACGACAGGCGGTGAGCACAAGGACACTTGCAAGCACGATGCACCCAGCAACACGGACGAGCCATCGGTCAGGCAAATTGAACATCGCACGGATTATAACGCAAAGCGGGTAAAAGAAAAAGCCCACAGGGTTTGCCAACCCCTGGGGCTTTTTTTTCTTCGTCAACTTCCATTCGCCGCCGGGCGAAACTTGTAGCCGTACACAATTACACCATCCTCACCGTACGCGCGCAGTTTGCGGATTACCATCTCCATCCGTTGACCGATTTTCAGCGTGTCCGGATTCGCATCCGTAATCTGCGCTTCGACAATCGGTCCCTCGTCCAGTTTCACCATTCCCACGATGTACGGCAGTTGTTCTTCATAGCCCAGCGGCGCGGAGCGGAGTGTCGTGAACGAGTACAGTTCGCCGTGTCCATCGAATTCGTGCGGCGTCATCTGTGTAGATTTACATTCGGTACACACCTGGCGCGGCGGAAAAAATTTCGCGCCGCACTCTGCGCACACCGTCCCTTCGAGTCGAAACCGTTGGTCTTTCAATCGCCAATTGCGTGCGAGATCCATAGCAACCTCAAATGTGCCAAATATGCCAAATGAGCCAAAGATGCCAAAAATTCATTTGGCACGTTTGGCAGATTTGGCATCTTTGGCTAATTTGAAAGGATATGCGTGACCACGTTCGCCGCGACGCCGCCCAGCGATTGAATCATCGCAATCTGTGCGTTCGGCACTTGATTCTTGCCGGCTTCGCCGCGCAACTGCATCACCGCTTCGACCGCCTGATAGACGCCGGTCGCGCCGACTGGATGCCCGCGCGCTTTCAAGCCACCCATCGTGCTAATCGGCACGCGTCCGTGAATGCCAATCTCACCTTCGCGTGCCAGATACGCGCCGCGCCCGCGTTCCGCAAAACCCGCCGCTTCCAGCGACATCACACTCATAATCGAGAACGCATCGTGCAGTTCAAACAGGTCAACGTCGCGCGGCGTGATGCCGGCTTGCGCGTACGCTTTTTGGGACGATAACTCGACCGCACGCAGCCAGAGCGGATCGCGCCGATCGTGTAACGCGAGTGAATCGGTCGCCACCGCACTTGCCGCGATTTTCACGGCGCGCGCGCGTTGACCGTTCAAGTGTTCTGTTGGCATCAAGACGAGCGCGGCAGCGCCATCACAAATCGGCGCGGAATCCATCACGCTGATGGGGTCGGCAATCTCGCGCGCGTTTTTGTACTGCTCGACGGTGATTGCCGAGCGAAACATCGCGTACGGATTGTTCACCGCGTTCGCATGCGCGTTCATCGTGAACGCCGCGAAATCTTCCGGCACCAGATCGTATTCGTACATATACCGCTTCATCAACAGCGCGTTGAGCGCGACGAATGAAATACCGTGAATCGCTTCGTAATCACTATCCGCTGCCATCGCGAGCGCGGCAGTGGTGTAACAATTCGATGTCTCGGTCAGTTTCTCTGCACCTGCTACAATCACCACATCGAATTGACCGGACGCAACGGCGAGATAGCCCGCGCGAATCGCTGCGCCGCCGCTGCCGCACGCCGCCTCGACTTTCATTGCCTCGATGCCGCGCAAACCGATTTCGTCCGCGATGAGCGCGCCCAGATTTTCCTGCCCGGTCAGTTGACCGCTCAACATATTGCCGATGTAGAGCGCGTCGGCGTGATCCACGTGCGCGTCTTGCATCGCGCCGAGAATCGCTTCGACGGCTAACTCGCGCAGCGATTTGTCCCAATGTTCTTTGACTGGTGTTTGTCCAATTCCGACTACGGAAACGTCTCGCATTGTTGCCTCCATGTCAGTAGAACAGTAAGGCAGTGAAACAGTGCAACAGAGATTCTGTCCTACTGTTCCACTGTTCTACTTTAGTTCATCACCAACTTGCCGCGATACCGCGCGTACAGCGCGTAATCAATCACCTCACGGCGTTGCACATACCACAACGTTCGCGGTGCTTTGGCGACTCGTTCGCGTATTTTCTCGGTCACGACGAACGAGAACGCATCGCTGCCCGCGCCGCTGCCAAACGAGCACATCAAAATTCGATCGCCGGGTTTCGCAATGTCCAGCACCGCCGTTGTTCCGATCATCGCCGCGCCCGAATAGGTGTTGCCGATTTTGTTTGTGAGCAAGCCGGGCGCGATCTGCTCCGGCGTAAAGCCGAGTTTCTTCGCGACCGTCTGCGGAAATTTTACATTCGGTTGATGAAAAATCGCGTACGCAAAATCTCTGGGCTGGTATCCCAGCGCGTCCATCAAGCCGCGCGCCGCGCGCAACGTGTGGTCAAAGTACGCCGGTTCGCCGGTGAAACGATTGCCGTGTTGCGGATAGTGTTGATGCTCGCGGCGGAAAAAGTCCGGTGTATCGGTGACGTACGAGTACGACGCTTCGAGAATCGCCAGCGCGTTCTCGGCGGGACCGACGATGTACGCCGCGCCACCGGCGCCTGCGGTGTACTCCAGTGCATCGTGCGGACGACCCTGCGCGGTGTCCATTCCAATCGCCATTGCGTACTCTGCCATCTCCGAACCGACGAGCGCGATCGCGGCTTGCAGCGCTTCGGTGCCGGCTTTGCACGCAAATTCCCAATCGCCCGCCAGAATCGAACCCGCCGCGCCGAGCGCTTCCGCGACAATCGTGGACGATGGCTTGACCGCGTACGGATGCGATTCGCTGCCGACCCAGATCGCGCGCAACTGTCGCGGTTCGATGCACGCGCGCGCGAGCGCGTTGCGCGCCGCTTCGATGCTCATCGTCACCGTGTCTTCGTCCAGCCCCGGCACGGCTTTTTCTTCGATGGGCAAGCCATCTTCCGCGCCGCCCCACACGCGTGCGATTTCTTCTGCGCGAATGCGATAGCGCGGCACGTACGCGCCGTAACCGATAATGCCAACGTCACGTTTGGGTTTCATTACACTCATTGCGAACTCCGTATTGCGTATTGCGTTTCACTCATCACGCATCACGTTTCACGTTTCACGTTCTTGCTTTTGAATACCTCTTCCCAATTCACCTTCGCGGTCACCTGCATCATCACTGCCAGCGTAATGATCGCGCCGATGGTGATAACGAGGCCGGTGTATCCCTCGTAGAAGAACGCGTACGAGAAAAGCACCAGGAACAGAAATTGCGCAATGCCGACTTCACGCAGCGCGAATTGCCAGTTTGCCACGCGCCCCACGTACGTGATGACGAGCAGCAGCGAGACGAGCGCGGAGACAACGAACGCGATCTCGATCGCGATGTGGTCGGCGAGATACGCGAACAAGAGATGGAACGCAAAGAACGCCGCGCCCAAAAAGAAATAGTGCATCGGGTGCAGATTGGTGCCGCGCACCGCGCCGATGATGACCAGCACGGTGAAGAAAAAGAGGAGCGACACCGGCGCAAAGAAACTCATCTGACTTGCTAGCGTGCCCGGCTGCAACTTTTTGGGCATTTCGACGCCAATGTTAAAACCCGCGACGAGCGAATCGAACTTCCACGTCAGTTTCCAGCCGTTCGCGGTTTGTTCCTTCAGCGAAGACGAAACGGTTTGCTGGGGAAAGTCGAATTCGCGAAAATTAGTGGTGACCACCAGGTTAAAGTTTTTGACGTTCGTGATACCGCTACCAAATTTGTAAAGCCAGCGATCCACACCGCGCGAGCGATAGGTGATGTTCACGTTCGCCGTCTCGCGCGCGTTGAGCGTGACCGTTGTGCTGACACCGCGCGTCAAATCGCTATCGGGCAAGACGCGCGTGCCGTTGATTTCGAATTTGAAATTGTCGTACAGCGTGTTCGGCGCAGGAAACGTGTACTGCACCGTCATCGTCACCGGTTGTTCGAGTGGATTGACGAACTTGTACTTGCCGTCGAAATCCACCGTGTAGGTCGAATACCACAGCAAGCCCTTTTGCCGATAGTCGAGGTGCAGGTTGACGTTGATGTCGGACGATTCGATCTGCACCGATTGCGCGCGCACCGCGCGATCCACCGACGTGACGGAGGCAGTGGGCGCAACCTGCGTGAGGGGCGGTCCCCACAACTCCCCCACCTGTGGCGTGAGTTGTCGCCCCACATCTTGCGTGCGCACGACGGTAACACCTGCGAGCACCAGCCATGCCAGACTGACACAAGCCAGAATGAACACAATGGCGATGAGACGCGGGACTGTCATTGGGTCAACCTCCTTTTGCGTATCACGCATCACGCATCACGCTTCAACAACTCGCGCGCGCGCGTCACGCTGATATTCTTCTCCGCCACCAACTGCTCTGCTACGCGCTCGATGTCATCTCCCGTTGCACCGGCGGCGATGGCGACCTGACGCGCGTGCAATGCCATATGCCCGGCTTGAATTCCCTCGGCGGCGAGGGCGCGCAACGCGCCCAGGTTCTGCGCAAGTCCCACCGCCGCAAGCACCCCTGCAAATTCCGGCGCGCTCTGCACGCCCAAAATCTTTAGCGCGATTTTCGCGAGTGGATGCGCGTTGATGGTGCCGCCCACAATGCCACTCACAATCGGCAACTCGAGTGAGCCGATGAGATCGCCGTTCGCGTCGCGATCCCAGCGGGTGAGCGCGCGATACTGCCCACTGCGCGCGGCGTACGCGTGCGCGCCGGCTTCGACGGCGCGCCAATCATTGCCAGTCGCAACGACGACCGCATCAATGCCGTTCATAATGCCCTTGTTGTGCGTTGCCGCGCGGTACGGGTCTGCCTCTGCCAGCGCGTCCGCCACCACGATGTTCCGCACCACCTCGTCGCCGATGTCTTCTTTCCGCACACGACACGCCGCGCGCGCCAGGCGCTCATCGGCAAGGTTCGAGAGGATACGCAGGACGACGCGTCCGCCGGTCAATTTTTCGATGAACGGCGCGACCGTTTCGCACGCCGTATTGACCGAGTTCGCGCCCATCGCATCGCGCACATCAATTTTTAGATGCACGACAAGCATCGGACCGACGCGCGTCTCGCGCAGCACGCGCACTTGTACATCGCGCGCGCCGCCGCCAAATTCGACAAGCGTAGATTTCGAATCGGCGAGTTGCAGAATCTCCGCGCGCGCGGCGAGAATTTTTTCGCGCGCCGCGTCCACATCGCGCAGATCAACGACTTGAACCTGCCCAATCATCAACGGCGCATCTGCGCTTGCCGTAAAGCCACCCGCGTTGCGCACGAGTTTCGCCGCGTGCGATGCGGCGGCAACGACGGATGGCTCTTCGATTGCCATCGGAATCAGGTAATCGCGCCCGTTGATTTGAAAATTCGTTGCAATGCCAAGTGGCAAACCGTGAATCCCAACGACATTTTCGATCAAACGATTCGCCAAATCGGGCGAAAGACCGCCGATGGTGAGCGCGGCAATTTCGTTTTCTGTCAACTCAAGACGGCGCTGTCTTTCGGAGATAGTGAGGCGGTAGAAACCTTCGAGGCGAGAAGAGGCAGGCAAATCGAACGACTCCTACAACGATACAACGCTGATTATACCCTTGTTGAACTCTCAAAAACTATCAAAAAGTATAGTTTTACTATCACCTTGCCATAAACTTGACAGAAAATATTTACATTCGGCTCTACTGTATAAAAGTAACAGCGGGACAGACCTGAATTCTGTCCCGCCACTGCCCAGTCTTTGCCAGACATTCACTCGTTACTAAAGCAAAAACTTGAGCACTAGGATCCCGCCAATCAGCAAAACGGTAAAGGCAATGGTTGCCCATTCAAAGTACTTGTCAATGAATTCGCGGATGGACGGACCAAACAGATAGATCAGCCCGCCAACGAGGAAAAAGCGCGCGCTACGGCTGAGCAAGGAGGCGATGATAAAGACCGAAAAGTTCGAGCGCATAAATCCCGCCGCAATCGTAAAGACTTTGTACGGAATGGGCGTAAACCCGGCGATGCCGACTGCCCAGGCTTCGTATTCGAGAAAATAGTGCCGCACAGTTTCAAAGCCGGCTTGATCAACATAGCGGAACAAAATGCCTTGCGCAATTTCCCAGAATTGCCATCCTAACAGATAACCGAACGCGCCGCCGGTGACCGAACCAGCCGCGCAGACCAGCGCATACTTGAAGGCATTCTTTGGAATCGAGAGACTGAGCGCAATCAGCAATACATCGGGCGGTACGGGGAAGAAGGACGATTCGGCAAAGGCAAGCACGAACAATGCCGGTACACCGTAGGGAGTTTCCGCCCAGTGCAAGACCCAGTTGTACAATCGTTTGAGCAAATGCATTGATGTTCAACCTCGAAATTGGAATGTTATGTGCGTGACACATCGAGACCTGTTAGACTCGTGAGAATCTAACAGGTCTCTCCGCGGATTCGCGTTTACGGCTTGCGGGTGGGCAACGTCGCAGGATCACCGCTGATGATTTGAAAGTTCTTGCCGAAAAAAACCCAGCCCTGCTTATCCGAATCGGGAATATTGATGAGATACCAGAGATCCTCTCCTTCGATGCGTTCACCGCGCGCCTGCGCCAGGAAGGTGACCTGATTGTCTTTACGCAACACACCGAGACGCGCCGATTTACTGTTCGGTTCGGCGCGAATGTTCAACGTGGTTGCCGTCACTCTGGCGATGACTGGCGCGGGCGTGGGCGGGATGCGCGTGGGCGTCGGCATCACGGTGGGAGGTGGCAGCGTAGTAGGCACGCGTGTAATGGCGAGCGTGCGCGTGGGTGTGGGCTTGGGACTGACGATGGGCAACACCACTTGAGCCATCACAAACAAGAGCACTGCGCAGAACAACAACACAACTGAAGCGATCGCCAGAGGGATCCACTCGCGACGACGACCCGTCGCGGCGACGCGGCGCGCGGAACGCTCGCCAGGGGGTTGCGTCGGCGCGGAGGGAGGAGTGGGAGGACGCGACACCAGTTTGGGCTCTGGGCGCACGAACGCCGGTGGCTCTGTTGCAGATGATGACACAGATTGGGAAGACGGCGTTGGCGTTGGCGTTGGCGGCGCAGATGGAGACGGCGTTGTTGCTGCTGGCGCGGCTTCGCGCGTGGCGGCAAATTCTTTGGCGACCGGCATCACGGTAGATGAGTCGCGCCCCGGCGGCGCGCCTGACACCCATTCCGCGCCGTCAAAGTACATCCACTTGCCGGTGCGCGGATTGATTTCCCACAAGACGCCGTTGCGATCCTGCACCGCCAGTTTGCTCACTTCTTCCTCATATTCGGCGCGACTGATCGGCTCACCGCGCTGGACGCGCGCCTGCAATTCCTTAAAACGGATTTCTGCTTCTTCAAACGTCATTGGCATAGCACTTTCCTCACAGTTCAACGGTCTGACCGGGCATCGGCACGCTCACGGCGAAATCTCCCAGTGAACGCAATGCTCCGGCAAAGGTTTGCGCGCGTGCCTCGTCACCGTGAACCATAAAGACGCCGCGCAGACTCGCGCGCGTTGCCTTGACCCACTCGAATAACTCGCGACGATCCGCGTGCGCGCTAAACCCTTCGAGCGCATACACCTGCGCACGCACAGTGAACTCGTCACCGAAAATCTTGACGCGTGGGATACCGTCCACCAGACGACGCCCGAGTGTATTTTCAGCCTGATAGCCGACAAACAAAATCGTATTGCGCGCATCTTCGATGTTGTGCTTCAAGTGATGCAACACGCGTCCGGCTTCGCACATCCCACTGGCTGAGATGATGATTGCCGGCGCCTTCAAATCGTTGAGTGCGCGCGATTCCTCCACCGTCCGCGTGTACTCCAGTTCGCCAAAACCAAACGGGTCTTTGTGCGCCAGCAACAATTGACGGGTCTCATCGTCGAAACATTCCAGATGCAGGCGAAACACATTGGTCGCATCAATCGCCAGCGGCGAATCCACAAAGATCGGCACGCGCGGAATGTCTCCCGCGTTCATCTGCTGATGCAAAAAGTACAGCAACTCTTGCGTGCGTCCCACCGCGAAGGCAGGGATGATCACTTTACCGTCGCGTGCCACCGTCTCGCGCACAATGCGCCCGAGTTCCTGCGCGGCTTGATCGAACGCGGGATGGTCGCGATCGCCGTACGTGCTTTCGACGATGAGATAATCGAGATCGGTGACGATTTCCGGGTCGCGCAGAATCGGCGCGTGCGCGCGGCCCAGATCGCCGCTAAAACCGATGCGCCACGTACGTCCCGCCTCCGTCAGTTCAAGCACCGTGATCGCCGAACCCAGGATGTGTCCCGCGTCGCGCAGCATCGCGCGTCCCGCACCATTCACATCGAACCACTGGTCGTACGCGTGCCCAACAAGATGACGCAGCGCGGCTTCGACGTCTGCGGTGGTGTAGAGTGGCTCGACCGGCGGCAAGCCGCGCCGCGACGTTTTTTGATTGAGGTACGCCGCATCTTGTTCCTGAATGCGCGCGCTATCGCGCAACATCAAAGTTGCCAGATCGCGCGTGGCGGTGGTGCAACTGATTTCGCCGCTATAGCCGCGTTGCACGAGCGTGGGCAAATTACCGGCGTGGTCAATATGCGCGTGCGAAAGAATGACGTGGGTGATGGAGTTGGGAGCGAAGGGTAGATGAGCGTTGCGCGCAAACGCTTCGGCACGTTTGCCTTGATACAAGCCACAGTCCAGCAGGATGCGTTGATGCTCCGTCTCGATGAGGTGCATCGAGCCGGTGGTTGTGCGCGCCGCGCCGTAGAACGTGATCTTCATTGTGTTACGAGTGTTTATTTTACCACAGGTAGGGCAAATTTTGCTAATTCCACCAGGGCGTGTACAGAGGCGGGCGGTTGAAAATGCCGCGCGCCCTTTGTCACTGCGAGCGATTTACGCGAAGCAGTCTCCAATTCGCACGTTGGGGATTGCTTCGTCGCGCACGACACTCCTCGCAATGACGCGCGCGCCTTGTCATTGCGAGCGCAGTTCGCGAAGCAATCTCCGATTCGCACGTTGGGGATTGCTTCGTCGCGCACGACACTCCTCGCAATGACGCGCGCGCCTTGTCATTGCGAGCGCAG
>Ga0308410_1002413_pt1 | contig 10730 bp, 11 predicted proteins | sample HotsprOSTMatCore_FD_203467 | JGI IMG/M metagenome (GOLD analysis project Ga0308410, IMG submission 203467) | Hot spring phototrophic mat microbial communities from Octopus Spring, Yellowstone National Park, Wyoming, United States -... | ecosystem: Environmental > Aquatic > Thermal springs > Hot... | reverse complement strand
GGCGATGCAGCGGCAGGCCGAGCCGACGCCCGCGCAGGTCCCAGAGCGCGATGTCCACCGCGGCGAGAGCGAGGGCCGTCAGTGGACCGATCGACAATGCGTGCGTGTGCCAGAACAGGTCCTGCCAGATCGCCTCGATCGCGTCCGGGTCGCGGCCGATCAGGCGGGGGGCCAAATGATCCCGGAGCAGAGCGATGACCGACGAGCCGCCCGTGCCGATGGTATAGCTGTAGCCCGTGCCGTCGGCGCCGTCGTCGGTGACGATCCGGACGATCGGCGTCTCCTGGCAGGTGAAGGCCTGGATCGCGTCGCTGCGCGGCGTCTTGGGGGTGAGGTCGATCTGGCCGATCTCGATGCGCGCGATCCGCGCCATGTGCGCTCTTCCTCCACTGGGCGCGGCCGCGCCGCCTCCAGTCTACGTGCGCGACGGACGGAGGGAAGGGGTGGCTGAGAAGCAGATCCCGGCGAACGATGACGCCATCCCCGGCTATGAGCGACTGCTGCACCAGCAGGAGGAGGCCGAACTGCACGAGCCGCCGGGCGACTGGCGGATCGAGGACTGGGTCGTCTTCGCGATCTTCTGGGTGCTCGCGGCGGTGGTCTTCCTGCAGTTCTTCACGCGCTACGTGCTGAACGACTCGATCGCCTGGACCGAGGAGATCGCGCGCTACCTGCTGATCTGCGTCACCTTCGTCGGCGCGGCGATGGCGGCGCGCAAGGGCACGCATATCGCGCTCGAGCTCGCGCTCTACGTCCTGCCGCCGGGGCCGCGGCGGTGGCTGCGCATCGTCCTCTCCATGGTCGCCGTGGCGTTCTTCGGCGTGGCCGCATGGCTCTGCCTGGGGATCGCCCAGGCGATGTGGTACCAGCCGATGGTCGTCGTCGATCTGCCGCTCGGCCTCGTCTACTACGTCGCGTTTTTCGGCCTGGTGCTGACGACGATCCGGTTCGCCTGGTACGCGCTGACGCAGTTCCGGGCCGGGGAGACGCCGCGCGAGAGCGAGGGGGCGGGCCCGTGACCGCACTGCTGTTCCTCTCGTTCATCGGCGGGTTGCTGATCGGCCTCCCCGTGGCCGTGGCACTCGGCGGCGCCTCGCTGCTCTATGTCGCGGTGGCGGGCGATCTGCCGCTGCTGGTCGTCGTGCACCGGATGGTGAACGGCATCGACAGCTTCCCCCTGCTCGCCGTGCCGTTCTTCATCATGGCCGGCAACCTGATGAACAGCGCCGGCATCACCGACCGCATCTTCAACTTCGCCATCGCCGCCGTCGGCTGGGCCAAGGGTGGGCTGGGCCACGTCAACGTCTTCGCCTCGATCATCTTCGCCGGCATGTCGGGCACGGCCGTGGCTGACGCCGGCGGGTTGGGCACGATCGAGATCAAGGCGATGCGGGACAACGGCTATCCCGACAACTTCGCGATCGGCATCACCGCCGCCTCGTCGGTCGTCGGGCCGATCATCCCCCCCTCGCTGCCGCTCGTGATCTACGGGGTGATGGCGAACACCTCGGTCGGGCAACTCTTCGCCGCCGGCATCCTGCCCGGGCTGCTGATCGCGGCGATCCTCTTCGGCTGGGTCGCGGTGGTGGCGCGGCTGCGGAGGTTTCCGCGCGACGCCGCCTTCGGCTGGATGCGGCTCGCCCATGCGACGTTCCGTGCCGTGCTGCCGCTGATGACGCCGGTGATCCTGATCGGCGGCATGAAGTCCGGCATCTTCACCCCGACCGAGGCGGCGATCGCGGCGACGGTCTATGCGCTCTTCCTCGGGCTTGTCGCTTACCGCAGCCTCGGCTGGAACCGGCTGGTGCGCGTCTCGATGGAGACGATCGAGACAACCGCGATCATCCTGATGATCGTTGCCGGTGCGTCCATTTTCGGCTGGTTGATCACCACGACCCGGGTCAGCGAGGAGGTTGCCCAGGCGGTCCTGTCGATCACCGAGGACCGGGTCATGGTGCTGCTGCTAGTGAACCTCCTGCTGCTGGTGGTGGGCTGTTTCCTCGAAACGATCGCGGCGATCACCATCCTGGTGCCCGTGTTGATGCCACTGATCACGAAGATCGGCGTCGATCCGGTACACTTCGGCATCATCATGACGCTCAATCTGGTGATCGGTCTGTTGACGCCCCCTGTCGGCATGGTGATCTACATCCTGGCACGGATCGCGAACCGGAGCTTCGAGTTCACGACGGCCGCGATCGCGCCCTTCCTCATCCCGCTGTTCGGCGCGCTGCTGGTGGTGACGTTCTGGCCGGGATTCGTTCTGTATCTGCCGACGGCGTTCTACCGCTAAGCCGCGAGCTCCCTCAGTACAGCGTCGGCAGCCGCTTCGGACGGCGCAAGGCCGCCGGCCGGGCGGAGCTGCGCGAGCACGCGGGCGAAGACCGCCCGCTGCGCCGCGGCCGCTCCGCCGTCCGACACGAGCGGCGCGAGCGCCTCGGCGAGCGCCTCCGGAGTGCAGTGCTCCTGGAGCCGCTCCGGCACGACCGCGTCGCCGGCGAGGAGGTTCACCAGGCTCGCATGCGGCACGGTGACGAGGCGCCGCACGATCGCCGCGGTGACCGGGTTGACGCGATAGGCGACCACCTGCGGCACACCGGCGACGGCGAGTTCCAGGGACGTGGTCCCGGACTTCGCGAGCGCTGCCGCGGCGGCGGCCCAGGCATCGTGCTTGTCCTCGGTCCCCGTGGTGACGATTGGCGTCACCGGCCAGGGGGCGGCGCGCACGGCCTCGACGAGGCGCGGCAAGGTCGGGACGGCGAGACCGAACGCGCCGATGCGCTGGCGCAGGAGTTCGGTCGCGCGCGTGAACACGGGCAGGTGGCGCGCCAGTTCGCCGCCGCGGCTGCCGGGCATCACCGCAAGCAGTCTGGTCGCGGGATCGAGCGCGTGCGCGGCGCGGAACCTTCCTGCGTCGCCGCGGTCGGCGCCGCTCTCGAGCACGGGGTGGCCGACGAAGGTTGTGGGGATGCCGGCCGCCTCGAAGAACGGCGGCTCGAAGGGCAGGAGCGCGAGCAGCCGGTCAACCCGGCGCGCGATCGTGCGCACGCGTCCTTGCCGCCAGGCCCAGACCTGCGGCGCGACGTAGTGGATCACACGCACGCCCTTCGGCCGGACGCGCCCGGCAAGGCGCAGCGTGAAGGACGGCGCATCGATCGTGACGAGCGCGGCAGGCCGCCGCGCCAGCACGTCCGCCACCGCCTCCGCCAGCCGCCGCGCAAGGCCGCGCAGCTTCGGCAGCACCTCGGCGAGCCCCATCAGCGACAGCTCCTCCATCGGGAAGAGCGAGGCGAGCCCCTGTTCGGCCATGCGCGGCCCGCCGATGCCGGCGAAGGCGAGATCGGGTCGGCGGGCGCGCAGCGCCGCCATCAGCCGCGCGCCCAGCACGTCGCCCGACGCCTCGCCGGCGACGAGGTAGAGGAGCGTCATCCGCCCAGGATGTCGCGGGCGGCCGCTTCCAGCGTCTCGGCGACCGCGATCAATTCCGGGATCAGCACGTATTCGTCCGCCCCGCCCATGCCGTACGGCGTCGGGCCGAATACGGCCGCCGGGATGCCCGCGAGGCGGAACAACCGGGCGTCGGAGGCGCCGACGCGCAGGTTCAGCACCGGCTCGCTGCCGAGCACCGGCGCGGCCGCTCGACGCAGCGTCGCGAACAGGGGATGCGCAGGATCGGTGACGGTCGGCTCCCAGGCGGCGCGGACGGCCAAGCCGACGCCCGGCAGGTGGGCGATCGCCGCGCCGGCAGCGGCGATGATCTCGGCGGTGGTGACTCCCGGCGGCAGGCGGATGTCGAGCCCGGCGGTGGCCCGGTCGGGGACGAGATTGGGCGAGATGCCGGCCGCGATCGTGCCCAGGTTCACGGTGATGCGCCCGAGCGTGTCGGCCTCGCCCGCGCCGCCGAGCGGTTCGCTCACCGGTCGCGCCGCCGCGATCGCCTCGCGGATCGATGCCGGAACATCGACCGGCCGATCGCGCAGCGCGAGTACGCGGCGAACGGCCTCGATCAGCCGCTCGGCCGCGTTGTCGCCGCGATGCACATGCGCGCCGTGCGCGGCCCGTCCTGCGGCCTCGAGGTCGAGCCACACCAAGCCCTTCTCGCCGAACCGGATCACCGCAGGGCTGCCCGCGTCCGGCACGAGCGCGACATCGCCGCGTACCTCCGGCACCGTGTCGAGCAGGAACTGCGTGCCCGCGACGCCCATGCTCTCCTCGTCGCCGGCGAGCGCGAGGACGAGTTCGCCGGCGAAATCCGAATGCTCGGCAAGTGCTGCGAGCGCGGCGATCGCGGCGGCGATGCCGCCCTTCATGTCGGCGGCACCCCGGCCGTAGAGGCGATCGCCGCGGATGGTCGCGGCGAAGGGCGGCACCGTCCAGCGCGCCGCGTCGCCGGCCGGATAGGTGTCGAGATGGCCGGACAGCACGAGCCGCTTGCCCGGGCGGGCGCCGCGCAGCACGGCGACGACGTTGCAGACCGGTTCCTCCTTCGTGTGCTCCGTCACGACCACACCGGGGATCGCCTGCAGAAAGTGGCGGGCGACCTCGGCCACCGCGCGCGTATCATCGGGCGGGTTCTCGCTCGGCGCGGCGATCAGCGCGGCGGTCGCGCGCAGGAGCAGGTCACGGTCGATCACGCGCTCACCGGGGCAGAAGGAGAGACGACCGTGCAAGCGATCGGTTCGTCGGGCCAGTCGCGGTGATTGCGCACAGCGCCGTGCTCGCGCACCCGCTCGAGCGCGCCGGGGTCGAGATCGGCGATCACCGCGCCTGGCGCATCCTCCGCCCCTTCGGCGATGATCCCGTCCGCGGGGAAGCCGCGATCGGCCGGGCCGTAGATGCCGGCGCGGCCGTGATTGGCATCCAGGCTTTCGCACCATGGAGCGTGGCCGACCGTTGGCGCGACCGCGACGAAACCCTGGTTTTCGATCGCGCGCGCACGGGCGGAGATGGTCACCCGCGTCGCACCAGCCCTGCTGTCGGTGCAGGCGGGCACCAGAACGAGCCAGGCGCCGGCCGTCACCATGGCGCGCACGATCGGCGGGAACTCGGCATCGTAACAGATGGCGATGCCGAGCCGACCCCACGGCGTCTCGATTGCCGTCGGCGGTCCACCCGCGGAGACGCCCCACTCCTCGCTTTCGAACCGCGTCAGGCGCGACTTGCGCTGGATGGCGCGCCGCCCGTCCGGGGCGAACAGCGTCGCCCGATTCACCAGCCGCCCGCCTTCCTGGACCGGGAGCGACCCGCCGAGCAGCCAGAGCCCGTGCCGCGCAGCCGCGTCCGCCATCGCCGTTTCGAGCGCGGTCGCAAGTGCCGCGGCCTCCATCGCTTCCGCGCGGGCGCCGCAGCCGGCGGCGCGCGCTGCGCCGACCTCGACGCCGGCATATTCCGGCAGCATGACGAGATCGACGCCCTGCCCGGCGAGGTCGGCGAGCGTGCGGTCGAGGCGGTCGGCGAAGGCCTCGACCGTCGGCGTGCGCTCGACCGTCCAGGCGAGGGCGGCGAGCCGCATCACGCCGCCCCGGGCGCCAGCGGCTTCAGCCAGAAGGCGAGCCTGTGCGGGGTCTCGGCGTCGGCACCGATCTCCTTCCAGCGCATCGTGCAGGCGAGGTCCGACGCCGGCGTGAAGCCGCGCTTGCGCCAGAACGCATCGAGCGGGACGTAGTCGGCCGGCTTGCGTGGATCGGCGGGATCGCGCACGACCGCGCAGAACGCCGCGGTGTCGACGCCGGGGAAGCGGCGCGCATGCGCCTCGCGTTCGATGAAGAAGCCAACGCCCAAGCCGCGGCCGCGATACTCGGGCAGCAGCACCGACTCGCCGAAATAGAACACGCGCGCGAGATCCCAGCCTGCAGCGACGAACGGCGCCGTCACCGTCTCCCCCTCCTCGACGAGCGGGAGGCAGGTCGAGGCGCCGACGACGCGCTCGCCGTCGAAGGCCAGAACAACGGCTGCGCCCGCCGCGGCGGCGTAGCGGCCGAGGTAGCGCTCCTCGTAGGCGGCGTCGCCGTCGTACAGGTGCGGCCATTCGCGGAACACGGCGATGCGCAGCCGCGCGACATCGGCAAGATACCGGCGCAGCGCCTCGCCCGTGACGGTGGTCAGGCGCAGGGCGGTCATGCCGGCAGGCTTAGGCTCTGCCGCCCCGGCGCGCAACTGCGGCGCGTTCAGGCGATGATGCGCAGCCTCAGCGCCTGGCTCGCCTGTTCCACCGCGAGCACGAGGACGAAGACGCAAATCAGGATCGTCGCCGCCTCGGCGTAGTTGAACAGGTCCATCGCCACCTTGAGTTCCACGCCGATGCCGCCGGCGCCGACGAGGCCGAGCACGACGGAGGCGCGCGTCGCCTTCTCCAGCGCGAAGAGCGCGGCGGCGATCATCCCGGGCAGGGCGGAGGGCAGCACCGCGCAGGCGATGATGCCGATCCGGCTGGCGCCCACCGCGGCCAGCGCCTCCTGCGGTCCCCGCTCGGCCTCCTCCATGGCCTCGGCGAAGAACCGTCCGCAGTAGCCGATCGTGTCGACGGCGAGGGCGAGCGTGCCGGCGAACGGCCCGAGCCCGACCGCGACCACGAAGATCAGCCCCCAGACCAGATCCGGAATGGTGCGGCAGAGCGCGATGACGGCCCGTGCCGCCCCCTGCACGAGCCGGCCCGGCGCCAGCCCGCGCGCGGCCAGGATGCCGAACGGCACCGCGGCGAGCACGCCGAAGGCGGTGCCGGCGATCGCCATCTGGAAGGTCTCGATCAGGGCGCCGAGGATGTTCGGCAGCCGGGACGGGTCGGGCGGAAAGGCCTGGACAAGGAAGCGCGCGAGCGCGGGCAGGCCCTCGGCGAAGGCGGTCGGCGAGACGCCGGCGCCGCCGATGGCGGAGACAACGAGGGCGAGAGCGCCCGCGGCGATCGCGAATCCGGCCGGGCCCGGTCGCGCGAAGCGGGGCGGCAGGTCAGGCAAAGAAGCGCTCCAGTTGGGCGGCCAGTGCCGGGCGCGCAGGCTCGTCCAGCGCGATCCGGCCGGCGCGCAGTCCCAGCACGCGCTCGGCATGGGCGAGCGCATGGGCCATCGCGTGGGTGGTGAAGATGAGCGTGATCCCGTCCTCGCGGGCGAGCCGCTCGAACAGCGTCATCACCTCGCTGCCGGCCGCCGGATCGAGGCTGGCGGCAGGCTCGTCGGCGAGCAGGAGCCGCGGCCGCTGCATCAGCGCCCGCGCGATCGCCACGCGCTGGCTCTGCCCGCCCGAGAGCGTGTCGGCGCGCCGGTCGGCGAGGTCGGCAAGCCCGACGCGGTCGAGACAGGCGAGCGCCTCGGCACGCACCGCGCGCGGGGCGAGGGCCTGCGCCCAGGCCCCTGGTCCCGAACGACCGATCGCGCCGTGCACGACATTGGTCAGAACGGAGAGGCGGGGCACGAGATTGTGGCGCTGGAACACCATGCCCACCGTGCTGCGCAGCCGGCGCAGGGCGCGCGGGCCGAGCGGGCGCAGCGGTCGGCCGAACAGCAGCACCGCGCCATCATCGGGTTCGATCAGGCGCACGAGACAGCGCAGCAGGGTGGACTTGCCGGCGCCGTTGGCGCCGATGAGCGCCACCGACTGCCCCTGCCTGACCGCGAAAGACACGCCGTCGAGCACCGGCTGGCCGCCGGGGAAGCGCTTGCGCAGCTCCTGCACCTCCACGGCGATCGGAGGGGCGGACGCCGCGGCGGCGCGCCGCTCCGCCGCGAGCGCGGCGGCCGTCACTCGCCGACGAAGGTCGCGAACTGCGGCTGGCCGATCGTGCGGTACATCGCCCGCACGTAGTCGTAAGACCGATCGTCCACCGGCACGATGCGCATGCCGGCGAGCCGCCGATTCGCCTCTGAGGCGGCGATCGCCTCGACCAGCGCCTGCTCGTGGCGAAGGAAGGCCTCGCGCACGCGGGCGGCGACAGCCTCGTCCACATGGCCGCCGGCGAGCAGGATGTCGGGCGGCAGATCGCGCCCGCGTGCGATCACCCTGATCTTCAGCTCCGGATGCCGCTCGCGGATGCGCACGATATCGAAATGGTTGATCCCGATCGCGGCGACGTCGCCGCGCCGCAGGGCCTCGATCATCACGTTCACGCTGGCATGCAGGGTCCTCACGTCGCGCCGCGGATCGATGCCATGATCGGCGAGCAGCTGCGCCGGGCCGAGATGGCGGCTGGTCGAGCCGATGTCCTGGAACGCCACACGCTGGCCCTTGAGATCGGCCGGAAGCTGGTAGGGGCTGTCGGCGCGCACGACGATGTTGGCGAAGTAGTCCACCCGCTGGAAGCCGATCAGCGGCTGGATGGACGGGCTGCGGGCGCGGAAGACGACATACTCGGCCGGCCCGGTGAGGACGAAATCGACGCGTCGAGCGTTCACCGCCTCCACGGCGGCCGTCCGGCTGGCGACCGGGAAGAACCTCAGCTCGATCCCGGCCAGGCGCTCGAACGCCGCCTTGAACGCGCCGTAGTCGCGCTGGAGCTCCTCAAGCCCGGCGACATCCGTCACGGCGAGGCTGATCGCAGGCCGCTGTTCGGCCGCCGCTGGCAGGGCGAACGCGGCGATCAACGCCGCCAGGATGCTCCGTCGCCACGTCGACATGCGTGCTTCCTTCCCGATCGATTGACCCCCACGCAGGATGTCGCCGGTTGGTGTCCGTGCGATGACGCATGAATGACGCGTGAATGAAGCCTCGGAGACGCTTCGCAAGGCGTCCGTCAGTCACCCGGCCCGCCGGGCGCGCGGATCGCCTGATCCTGCACGCTCGCCTCCTGGAACGCCCGCAGGCCCTCCTCGATCACCGCACGGTCGAGGTCGCGGACGATGAAGACGAGGCGGGAGCGGCGCGTCTCGCCCTCGGGCCAGGCGGGCAGAGGGGCGGGCGGATGGAACAGGTGCTGCACGCCATGGATCGCGATCGGTCGATCCTGGCCGACGATGTCGAGCACCCCCTTCACGCGGAGCAGGGACTCGCCGCGCGTGACGATCAGCATCTCGAGCCAGGTGGCGACCGCCTGCCAGTGCAGTGGCGTATCGAAAGTGAGGCAAAAGGCGCGGATGCGCGCGTCGTGCCGGTTAACGTCGTGCGGGTTATGGCCGTGCGCGTGGTCGTGGTCATGGTGCCGGTCGCCATAGGCCTCGGCATTCAGCCAGGCCGCGACATCGGGGATCTTGCGCGCCGGATCGAACAGCCCGGCGTGGAAGAGGCGCTCGGGATCGACCTCCCCCCGGTCGGCGACGATCAGCGGCGCGGCGGGATTCAGCCGCGCGAGCCGCGCCCTGAGCGCCGCGACCGCATCCGGCTCGGCGAGATCGCTCTTGCTCAGCACCAGCCGATCGGCCACCGCGGCCTGCTTCACGCTCTCGGGCTGCGCATCGAGCGTGGCCGAGCCGTTCACCGCGTCGACCACAGTGACGACGCCGTCCAGCCGGTAGTGACGCCGCACGCCCGGATCGCCCATCAGCGTGTGCAGGATCGGCGCCGGGTCGGCGAGCCCGGTGGTCTCGATCACCACGCGGTCGAAGTCGAGCGCGCCGGCGGTGCGCTGCACGGCGAGGCGATTCAGGCTCTCGACGAGTTCGCCGCGGACAGTGCAGCAGAGGCAGCCCGAGGAAAGCAGCACCACGTCGCCCTCAACGCGCTCGACCAGCAGGTGATCGAGCCCGATCTCGCCGAACTCGTTGATCAGCGTGGCCGTGCGCGTGAGGCCGGGCCGGCGCAGCAGGCGGTTCAGCAGCGTGGTCTTCCCCGCGCCGAGGAAGCCGGTCAGCACCGTGACGGGTATGCTGCTCACGGCGCGCCTCGGCCGTACATCGCGTCTGGATCGGCCTCGGGTGCCACGATCGCCGTCACCGCGCCGTCGCGGATCCCCGTGAAGAAACAGGAGCGGCGGCCGGTATGGCACGCGACCCCGTGCTGGCGGACGAGCAGCAGCACCGTGTCGCCGTCGCAATCGAGGCGGAGATCGACCAGCGTCTGGGTCTGGCCCGAACTCTCGCCCTTGCGCCAGAGCGCCCCGCGGCTGCGCGAGAAGTAGCACACACGGCCCGTCGCCAGCGTCTCCGCGACCGCCTCGCGGTTCATCCAGGCCATCATCAGCACTTCGCGCGTCGCGTCATCCTGGGCGATCGCGGGGACTAGGCCGCGCTGATCGAAGCGGATCGCCGCGATCAGCGTCTCGCGCGCGGCCTCGGGCGGCGGTGTGTAGGGCTCGGCCACGCGGGCTGACCTCCTCACTTGAGCACATTATTGTATAACGCATAAGGCGAGGAGCAACCGACCAAGCGATGCCCGACGGGCAGGGCAGTTTTCCGAAGCGGGTGGAGGCGATGCTGGACGCCGCCGACGCCGCCTGCGCCGCGCAGGGGGCGAGGCTTACCCCGCTGCGCCGTCACGTGTTGGGTCTGGTACTGGAGAGCGATCAGCCGATCGGCGCCTATGCGCTGCTCGACCGGCTGAAGGAGAGCCGGACTGGGGCGGCGCCGCCTACCGTCTACCGGGCGCTCGAGTTCCTGCTCGAGCAGGGCTTCGTGCACAAGGTCGAGCGGCTGAACGCGTTCATCGGCTGCCGCAACGCGGCATCGCGGCCTGGGCGTCCGGACCACGATCACGCGCGGACCGTGCAGTTCCTGATCTGCGGCAGGTGCGGTCGGGTGCAGGAGCTGGAAGACGCCGCGGTCCGCGCCGCGCTCTCCAAGGCGGCTGCGCGCGCGGGCTTCGCGCCC
>Ga0308410_1002407_pt1 | contig 10750 bp, 8 predicted proteins | sample HotsprOSTMatCore_FD_203467 | JGI IMG/M metagenome (GOLD analysis project Ga0308410, IMG submission 203467) | Hot spring phototrophic mat microbial communities from Octopus Spring, Yellowstone National Park, Wyoming, United States -... | ecosystem: Environmental > Aquatic > Thermal springs > Hot... | reverse complement strand
GGTCTTCTTCGGTTTCGGGGGCAATAATCGAGGCGGTGCGACTTGCAACGGTTTGAGATATTTCGCGGAATTTGAACGCAGACAGATAAGCAGGCCATTATCAGCTGCGACATAGATGCGATCGCTTTGTGCATTTGTTACCGGCAAATTAAATCCTGGCAAATCCAGACGCGACAACGGCCGGGCTTGCCGTGTCACTGGATCGTAAGCCCGCCGGGCGTCATAAATGAGCAGTTCTTGCCGGTGATTCATGACATAGGCGTGCTCTTCATTGACCGCAAGCAGGCGATCATCCGTCGATGCTGTACGCCAGGTGACTTCGCCCGTGTCGGTATCGACCCGGTTAATTCCGGCATTTTCTCCGGAAGCGTAAACGCCGCCGAACCGTGTCGGGACCACACTGTGATTCAGACGGCCGCCGATGTAGGCGCGGAAATGCACCGCCGGATTTTCGAGATCCCCCGAGGTAAGATCCAGGCCGAGTAATGTCCCGTCGTCCAGCGGGAAAAAGCCGAGGAGTTGTTCTTGCCGGTAAAGGACCGGGCCTGCACCAGGGGCAACCGGGATGCCCGAGGTTTTGGCCACGACTTGAATTGATCGGTCCTTCTTCGAGACGGCAAAGATCATCCGATCCTGCGTGGTCAGCCAGATCAACGGTGTGGACAAAGAATCGACAGGATTCGTTAAGATCGGTTCAAAGCTAATCCGCCGCGAAGAAAGTAAGTTCCAACGCAACGTTGGTTCGACTGGCTTGGGGCGAAGGTTGGAGAGTTCTTCAATCCTGGCCACCGATGGCGGCAACATCACCGTGGATGGCGTTCGCTGATTATAGCGCATGAAGTCCGGCTTTGATTGATACGGCTGCCGAAGTGTGGGCAGCATGACGATTGACGGGGTCGTCACATAACGGTGCATCGAGTAAGGTGGCGTGACTCGGGGCAGACTGCTGATCGAAGCCGTCCGTTGGTTGAGGCCGCCATATTCTTCACCGTCAAAGGAATTACTTGGCGGAAACCGGGTCTCTTCAAATTCAGGATCTTCCATACTCGGGGGGAGAAAACGATCGGCATAACGGCGAGCGACCTGGTCGGCCGGGTTCACGGACCGTGCTCCGCCACGGAGCACGCGGCCACCCGCAGCGACACCGTATCCCCCACGCTCCGGCTCCGAACCCTCGCCATCGCCACGTTTTTGCTGTTGTGGATCAATCTGAATCGGCTGAGGATAGCGGTACGCAGCGAGTTTGTTTCCTCCCAGCACGATGAAAAAATCGTGATGATCGGCCACCGGGCCCGAGGACGCCGAACCCGGCAATTCAAAGGTAAATTCCAGCAAGCCAGTATACCGGTGGAAACAATACAGTTGCGCAACATTCACCGCGAAAACAAAACGATCGGTGACGCCCACCGGGTGGAGATTGGAATACGGTCGGGGATAGCGGAAGGTCCACTGTTTGGCACCACTGACAGCATCGATCGCCACCAGCAGCCCCGCGCGAGTCTGGGCAAAAATTTGCCCCGCATCAACGACTTGCACCACCGCCAGGCCGTCGGCGCGGCCATCCAGCGGTACATAGGCCGTCCACTCGGATCGTAAATTCAAACGATCCAGGGATTCCCGGGACGGAGGCAATGCTTTTGACTGAACCGCCGAAGTTGTGGACTGTGCCGATGCCCCGCCGCCGACTGTAACGAAGCTCAGGAATGCAAGCAGACAGCGGCGAATGGTTGCCATGCTCAGACCTCGATGAAAAATATACCGGTTGCGGTTGTTTCTTACCGTTTACCTTACCACGGTTTTCCATGCGATTAAAGGAGTGACCCCGTGGTTGGCCAGCGGCCGAGTTGCCGACTGACCGGCCGTACCGGTTGTAGGAGGTGCATGGCAGTTATTTTTTCCCCTGTGCCCGCTTCCGGGCAAAGAATTGTGATAAGAGCCCCGCGCACCGCTCGGCCTCGACACCCGCAATCACCTGGCAGCGATGATTTAACCGAGAATCGGAAGTGATCTGATACAGCGAATGGCAGGCCCCCGCTTTCGGGTCGGCGCAACCGTAGATCACCACGGGAATACGGGATTGCACGATCGCCCCCGCGCACATCGGGCACGGCTCCAGGGTGACATACAGCAAGCAGCGTTTCAGACGCCACGACCGTAACGAGGCCGCGGCTTGCGTCAGTGCGATCATCTCGGCGTGGGCGGTCGGATCCTGGAGTTGCTCCCGCTGGTTATGTGCCCGGGCAATCACTTGTTGCCGTTCCAAGGAGACAATCACCGCACCAACGGGCACTTCATCCTCGGCGTCAGCGAGCCGCGCCTCCTCGATTGCCATCTCCATGTGGTGGAGGTGGAACGGATGACGCGGATCGGTAAACGCCAGATCAAACGGGGAACCGTTGTCAAACATGGCCGATCCCAACACCGCAGTGTGGGGCGAAAGCACCCGGGCATCACGGCGTCCCCGTGGGAGCCGAGCCTACCAGTTCATTCAGCGTGTAATACGCCTCGGGGTGGAGTACCACCTCGCCCGTGGTCGATTTCAGACCGTCGACCCGCAATTCATAAACCCGGCCTGGCTTGAGTTGCGGCCCGGTCAGCGACACGGTTTTCCCGTCGGCGGATAGCTTGGCCGAGGTAATCGGTTCAGCCCGCTGATCCACTTCCGGGGAACCGTAGTTGCTGAAGTAGACGTAAGTATGCGATTTGGCGGCCAAAGCCAGCGGCTTGACTGTATCCGGATCGATCGGCTGTGTGAAGGTGAGGTCAAAGCCGTCTTTCGTCAAGGTGACATGATGAATTTCGAAAGGGACTTCGCCCGTCCAGGTCAGCCGTTGCAACCCGTACGGTTTGCCGCCCACTGAGCCCCAGCCGCGATTCGTTTGCCCGGCATAAAGTTGCCCGTCGGGCCCGAAGACGAGGCGATTCACCCCGCACTGCAACCCTGAACGAAAGGGGAAGCAGGCCCCCTGATAAACGCCTTTTACTTTCTCGAGAGCGACCCGCATCACCACCGAGCGGGTTTGATCGCCGATAAAACATTGCCCGGCAAAGGGGCCAAATTTTCCGCCAGTCGTGTCCCAGATCGGCTGCGTGGTCGATTGCCCCATTTTGCCGTACGGGAACCAGATCGCCGGGGGGGAAAGCTGCGGTCGACCGACGACCTTGTCGATAACTCTGTTGCTGGCTCGATCATATTTCTGTCCGTCGTAGGTCATTTCACTCGGCACCTGACTGGGCTTGTCAGCAAAGGGAGAATTCGCCAGCCACTTCAAGCTCGCCTGGTGGCCGAAGAAATCGCCTCGGCGAATGTGGTGGAGTTTGTTCGTGGCCACCCACTCTCCCTGATTATCGCTGTAAAAGAGATCCCCCTCAGGAGAAATGTTGACACCGTTCGGCGATCGTAAGCCGTAAGCCCACGGTTCCATCGCCCCGGTGCGGGGATCGATCCGGACACACCAGCCCCGCCAGGCCGCCTTGGCTTGATGGCCACCGCCGAAGCCGACGTTCAAGGTAACGAAAAAGTAACCGTTGCGATCGACCGCCGGGCCGAAGGCATATTCGTGATAATCACCGGAGACACCCCACTTATCACATACGGTCGTATACAGATCAGCCACGCCATCGCCGTTTTCATCGACTAGGCGACTGACTTCCGGCCGCTGAACCACGTACACCGTCGAGTTGTCGACAACATGCATTCCCAGGGCTTCATGCAATCCGGTGGCGAAGCGGCTGAACTTGGCGTCGGCCGGGTTGGCGGCACCGGGATTCTCGATCAGCCAAATCTCCCCCCGGCGGGTGCAGGCTAGCAGTTTGCCATCTGGCCGGAACGCCAGTCCGCCGACTTCCAGCACGCAATCATCCGTCAGCGGGAACGTTGCCAGGGCATAATATTTTGCCTCGTTCCCACCGCTGGCCGACAAGATGGAGGTCGGGCGAGGAAAGTCCTTGTTGTATTGCGACACGACTTTCGCTGGAAGGAAATCTGGCAAATCCGGGGCGACATACACTTCCCACTGCCCGCCATACTGACCGATCTTGATCAACAATCGGTTTTTCCCCGGCTTCACTTTCAACAGGGCCGAGTTCTGATCGGGGGCCGCAGGCCGACTGTAATCCTCGTGGATGAGCCGATCGTTATTGAAAAATACAGAAAGAGTGTCATCACTGCCGAGCAAAATCGGCATCCGGAAGGGGATCGGCGATTCAAATTCGTGATAGAGATACACCACCGCATCGGTGCGGCTGTTTGGGAATAACGCCTCAAGATTGTAGATCTTTCCCAGTTCAAATTTCGGCAGCGGTTTCCACCCGAATCGCTCGCCACCCTTGCCGATGTACTGTGCGTTCAGATCGACGCCCCGTTCCGGAGGATACGCCGTGTCGAAGCCGCGCTTGTCTGTATTGTCGAACGGGCCGGCATAATACCAGGTGCCGCCGAGATCCGGCAGGCCATACGATTGCAGCGTCGCTCGGACGGTTCCGACCCGGGTGGCCTTCTTCAGATACTTCCCCTCTTTCGGCGGCTGACCGGGAATCTGTGCCCAGGTCAAGCCACCGCGACTCAGCAAGAAACCTGTCCCAGCACATAAAAGTATTCGAACGATTTGCAAATGCATGGTTGTACCGCCCGTTAACGAGGGATGAGACGATTACCGGTAAATTAACGCTTCGACAAAGTCTGTGAAAGCAGGAACTCTGAATGGCAGGCAAGCTTCAGCGGATGACGCCACCGTTCACTCGGATCGTTTGCCCGGTCAGGAACCGCGATTCGGGGGCAGCAAGCCAGACAGCAGCCGCGGCCACATCTTCGGGTAAGCCCCAGATGCCGAGCGGGGTTTCCCGGCGGACTCGCTCTTGCCAGACTGCCGAGGCCGATTCTCCCCAAGCCGTGCGAATCCAGCCCGGGGCCAGACAATTCACCCGCACTTCCGGGGCCAAGCTCAGGGCCAAGCTGCGGGTGAAGGCCATGATTGCCCCTTTCACCGTTGCAAATAGTTGACCGCTATCCCCTTCCATCCCGGTCTCGGCTTGATCCCAGCCAACGGTCAGGATCACGCCGTGTCCACGAGCCTTCATTCGCTCACCAATTCTTCGAGCAAGTCGAATTGTGGCTTTCAGATCGACTGTTAATAACATCTCGAGTTTGTCGTCAAAACTTGCCGCTGCTTCTTCGCCCGTAAGAGTGTCCGCTCCGGCGTTACAAACAAGTAAATCCAGCCCGGCAGCCCACGCTTCATCTGCCAAGCGATCGACGGCGACTGGGTCACGCAAATCCACGGCAAAATGTTCCAGGGAATCTGGAAGCGGCCGCCGACCGTGGGTGAAGACCACGGCTCCCTCGTGGCGAAATGCCCTGGCAATCGCTGCCCCGATCCCGGAAGTCGAACCAGTCACCAGGGCACGCAGACCAGACAGCCGAGCCGAGGGCGGTTTCTCCTGGATCTTGATCCGGCGGATTTCCTGCCGGTCCGAGGACGGCAAACGCTCGCAAAGCGTGGCAATCGTCTCCTGAATCACAGGGTGCCGCCAATCGCCTGCAATTTCCGCGAGCGGGACAAGGACAAAAGCTCGTTCATGGAGTCGGGGATGGGGGAGAATCAACTCCGGCTCCCGCACAATCTGATCGTCATATAACAGCAGATCCAGGTCAAGTGTGCGGGGGCCATTTTGAATCAACCGCACTCGGCCGAACTGTTTTTCGATTGTCAGTAGTAATTGCAGAATTGATCGCGGGTCACGATCGGCCACCGCCACGGCCGCCGCATTCAGATAGGCTGACTGTCCCGGGGGCCCGCCGACCGGGGCAGTCTCGTAGATCGAGGAAACCTGCAAAAGCCGCAAGCCTGGCTCGGCCCGCAACCGATCGAGGGCACGATGAAGAGATCCCCAGCGATCGCCGAGGTTACTCCCCAGGCCGATGGCCATCCGCGGCATGGTGGACTCTACTTCTTGCCCTTCTTTTTGCTCTTATCGTCACCTTCCGTCGCTTCTTCTTTCTTGGCTTTCTTCTTCAAGACAATTTTTTGTACCCGGGTCTTCGGCAAGCCATACGGACTCCGGCCCTCGGTAAAAGTGCCGTTCTCGAGCATTTGCTGAATCCGTTCCGTACGCTTCAGAACGCAACGGATTCGAGACATCCCGGTTTTTCGTTTCAAGCTTTTATCGATGGACATGTGACGTGGGGGTTAAGTTCCTGCGGACCAGTCATACTGTCCGAATTTTATCAAAGAGAAAATTTAATTCTAGCGAATGCGAAAGTCCATAACAAGAAGAACCGCCACAAAAAACGGGCGGTTGATGATTGTTTACCGGTCTGAGATTCGAGCCCGGAGCAGCGATTCTCAATCGTTGAACAAGCTACGTCTCATTTGTCACTCGTCGCTTTTTGTTGCACGAATGGTTGCAAAGCTTCGCTGCAACATTGGCACGCTGTGAACCAGCATGCCCGATCATCAACTGACCACGGCAAGAATATCGTCCTCGGTCATGACCAGATATTCTTTGCCATCCACGGTCACTTCCGATCCGGCATACGAGGTGAACAGCACGCGGTCGCCGACGTTCACTTGGAACGGAGCGCGGTTGCCATTATCCAGCAACCGTCCTTCGCCAAGCGCTAAAATTTTACCTTGTTTCGGCTTTTCCTTGGCCGTATCTGGAAGAATAATTCCGCCGGCCGTTTTGTCGTCAGCTTCAAGGCGTTCGACCACAATTTTGTCATTGAGCGGCACAATCTTCATGGCCAAAATTCTCCTGAAGTCAAAGGCAGTAAAGCACAAAAGCCGATCTCGTCACGACAGCGGCGGCCGATTCCCAGGCTCGTCATGATAAACCCGATTCAAGGCTCGGGTCAGCGTGTGTAAGACCACGTTTTTATTGATCGGTTTCGGGATCACGCTGAATACCTGAGCCTGAAACGCTTGACGGATCAGTTCCCGGGTTGTGTCAGCGGTCACCAGAATCGCCGGCAGCAAGTCGTTGATCATTCGGACTTGCTGCAATGCTTCTAAGCCAGTCATTCGAGGCATATGCATATCGAAAAAGGCCAGGTGAATAATCTCGACCTGAACAATTTCGATTGCTTCTTCACCCGAAGCCGCCTGCCGGGTTTCAAACCCCTGCTCTGCGAGAAGCCCCGCCAGAGCTTCCCGCGAACCGCGATCATCGTCGGTTACCAGGATCGAGAAACGGCGACCGGCGCGGTCGGCCGTGTCCTCCGTTCGCGTCTCCGGTACCATCCGCCCACCTCCCGGGGGCCTCAAAGCCTGCCCGTGTCAGGAATCGGTCGGCGCGGGTCATGCTGTCGATCCCGGCTCAAGAGATCATCAATCAATTGAGCAAACGGAATGCCGCATGAACTTCGCTGACCGTAGTCTCGTTTCTAAGTTGCCATCAATCAACATGTTAAATACTAGCAGAAGCATCGAAAAAGGGAAATCACTCGGCTACTTCCCCCCGATTTTCCTGCCAACGTCTCCAAAAATCGGTGCCGACTTGGCAGCCCGCCGACAGCTGTGACCCTGTCGCAGCCCCGCGACGCAACCCTTCTGAAAATTGCCCGATTGAATTTCGCCTTGCTCGTTTACTCCCGGTGTTTCCCCAACCGGGACGGATCAAAGTCGGAATCGCTCAATCCACCGGGAACATTCAAATCCTTGAACAGGTAATATTCCACTTCGCGCCCGTCGGGTTCCCGTGTTTGGACCAGCACCGGCAATTGATATTCCGCTGTGCCCGGCGTCGCTCCCAGATAAACCGTACGTACCCCGCCGTCGGGCAACTGTCGATCCTGTCCCGCTGCAATCCGCATTTCAATCGCATCGAGCCGACCCGTGAATTCGGGACGACGCTGGTCCCGTTTGAGGGTCGCTGTCCCGTTCGCTGCCGCTTCTGCCAAAGCCTTTAAGGTCCGGCCGAAACCGGCTTCGGTGATCCGGTAACGGCTTTTTTCAGTGACTCGCGGATCATCGAGTGGGAGAACCGTTTTCACCCCACGAAAAAAATGATCCCCTTTGCCTGTTACGAGATGCATGCCACAGTGATCCCGCCCTTCAACGTAAAGCACTTCCCGGCCCTCTCCCGCGGGACTGGTCACATGCAAATAAATACTCAGCGGTTGCTTCCGAAAGGCATAATCGGCTTCTTCCGTCGGCATCGACTTTCCGCGAACCACTTCCCGCTTGACGAACTTGGCGGTGAAATCCGGAATCGAATCATATCGCTCCTGGGCGTCCCGGATCACAGCTTTCAAAGCCGCGATATCCTCTGCCGGTCGCTCATGGCGGCCCGACTCTCGCCACTGCGAACCATCCATCGGGCCATCCAACCGGCTCGATAGCGGCTCGCTTTCTCTGGCAGTTACCGCCGACACTGTTGAAGAGGGTTCCTGCCCTGGATCGATGCTCGTCATACTGGGGCCAGCACAGGTCGAACTGCTGCCGTCCCGGACCGCCATCGGCTCATCGGATCGGGCACGCGATCGCTGGCGGGGTGGTGGCGGCGGTGGCACCGGAATCAGCATCGGCTCTGCCCCCCTGGGACCTCGGGCAGTCGTCTCAAAGCCGCCGGTTCTCGGATATTCAACGACATCCGCCGGCCTTCGAGGCCGATCTCGCAGCCAGCGCGTGCCTGAGCAACCGACCGCACTGATTCCCAGAAACAACAAAGCGAGATATCCCCCCACGCGTATGCTAGGTCTCGGGGCCATGCGAATTCCTTTCTGTTATTGCCCGCCCGTCATCGCTCTAATCTGTGCGATATCTCGCAGAACGAGCTCAGCCGGACCGCCAGGGGGTGTATTCCCGGGAGTCCAAAAGGATGCGAATCCCCTGCAGAGCCCCGCCGAAATCGATCATCCTGGGCTATATCGAGGGTGCTATCGCCTGAAAATGCCGATTCCGACGGAACAGAACTCGCAGAAGCGAGGCAAGAACCCCAAGAAATCGCCAGGAATTTGGTGTCTTTACCAAAAAATCCCCTTGACCCAGCGACTGATCACCGGTATTTCCCCGCCGCTTTCACGCATACTCTTGCGGTCGAGGTCCGACGCCTCGATCGAATTCGATGGGAAAACCGCAACAGCGGTGTCGTCTGCGAGCGCCAGGCCGGTCGCGGGGTCGGGGGACCACGCGGTCGGCTGTCTGAGAGCCGATCGCGGCCAGGCTGGCCGGCGTCGGGAGGAATATGCCGGGCACTTGCAGTCGGTCTTCAAGGAGGGGGTAGGAGACCATGGTCGTCCGAACATTCCGATGGCGAGGGAAAACTCTGGCGGCACGCCTCTGGCTGGCACCGCTGGTGACGGCCGGGCTGGCTGTTCCGACACTGGCTCAGTCGAGCCCCTCGGCCACACAACCGGCCACCGCGGACCCGCGACCAAAATTTCTTCCATCTTCCGCGGCGACAACAGATTCCCGACCGGCATTCATGCCCTACAGTCCCGCAACAAAAGGGGTCACGCCTGCAACGCTGCCGGCCACGTCGCCACACCACGCTCCCACCGCGACCTCTGCTGCAAAAACCAGTTCCGCCACGACCCAGGTCGATCCCAAAGAATTGCTTCGCCGCGGCCGCGAAGCCTTGAAAGCCGGCCGCTTCGATGAAGCTCGGGCGCTGGCACGCCAAGCCGACGCCAACAACACCACCGGCCGCTGGGGGCTCTTCGGCGATACACCGGACGCTTTGGAAAAAGACATCCGCACCGCTCAAGCCAAGGCCAATCGCGATCAGGCCGAACAACTCACGCGGCAAGCACAGGCCTTACTCGTCAAAGCATCCCAGGCTCGCATCGATGCCGAAAAACTCGCTATTCTCGATCAAGCTTACGCGCTCGCCGATCGAGCCATCATCCTCCGTGGCCCCACAGACTTCCTCGACAACTTACTCGCCATCGGCAGCACCACTCCCGAGGATCTCAAAAAGCAAATCGACATGACCCGGATCGGGCTCCGGAAAAAAGTCAATGGCACCACAGTCGCCGTCAAACCCGAATCGACCACGGTTCTGCCCGCGGTCGCGGGCCGTACACCGACTTCGCCATCCAGCACCGCCAGCCGGTTGCCCGCTGCTCAGCCAACGACACCGACACTGCCTCCGCCGGAAATTCCCAAGCCGAAGGATGTCGTCCAAACCGCGGCACAAACACCTGCTGCGATGACGAACCCAGCACTGGCTGCCAACCCGGCCAACATGACCGACACTCCCGCCAAGACGCAAGCCCAGAGCCTGGTTGCGGAAGGTCGGCAACTGCTCAAACAAGGCCAACTTCCCGAAGCTCGCGCCAAGGCCAACGAAGCCCGCAAACTGCAAGCGGTCTACTCCCCAGCCGACGATTCGCCCGATGCTCTGCTGCGGGATGTCATGGCGCAAGCGAAACAACGTCTCGATCAGTTGATCACCGACGCCGAGAAGCATGTCACCAAAAACGACTTTGCCTCAGCGGATCAATCGCTTGTTTCCGCGATTCAATTGGCTGAATCGATGGGGTTTTTCACCCGGCCGTTGCAAGAACAACGCGACGCCCTCCAGCGGGCGATGACCGCCAGCAAACCGGCCCCCCCGCGGACTGAGGAGAATCCTCCTGCCGTCGCCGTCGCAGTGCCGAGCCTATCAACACCGGCCGTACCGATGCAAAATACCCCTGCATCCGCTGGGAATAACGGTATCTCCGTTCCAGCCATGCCCTTAAACCCGGCCTCGATCGCGGTCCAACCCGCGATGCCATCGCCGGCACCGGCTTCCGCAGATACAA
>Ga0308410_1002405_pt1 | contig 10753 bp, 9 predicted proteins | sample HotsprOSTMatCore_FD_203467 | JGI IMG/M metagenome (GOLD analysis project Ga0308410, IMG submission 203467) | Hot spring phototrophic mat microbial communities from Octopus Spring, Yellowstone National Park, Wyoming, United States -... | ecosystem: Environmental > Aquatic > Thermal springs > Hot... | reverse complement strand
AGCCCCGACAAACTTTGGTCCGGCCGGACATTCCTGAACAATCTCTGGGTGGCCGGCACTGACCAAGGCTTTGTCGGAGTAGTAGGGGCTTTGCTCGGAGGGGTGATGGTCGCCAACCAAATCCTCCGTGAACAGACACGGTAGGAGCCGATGCTTTCTGAGAAAGGCTCCCGCAAATTTCCCCGGGACCGTTGCCCTCGGATGCCGGCCAGAAATCCGAAGAAAAAGCTCCGGCTTGAAAAGGGGATGTTTTGGGGCAATTTTCCTGGGATCCAAGGTATTCAAAAAGCTAGCGATTGAGTCCTTAGGGATGTAAGTTCTGATAGCTACCGGGGTTGGGAAACTCGATTTCCTCGACCCACCCAGATCGTTGGGGATGCCCACTCGAGGGAGGACCTAACCCGTAACATCTTTGGAGCAATCACCACCCAAACGGGTGAGCCGCGGTCGGATTTTGCGAAGCCTGCCGGATGGTCCGGGCGGGCATCGATTGTGCCGAGCTTGGCCTTTACTGAACGAATTTACAGGTAAGAGTGATCCTAGTTAAGTGAGGATGAAGCTTTGGAAGGCCTTCGGGGTGAGTACGACGTCATCGTGGTGGGGTCGGGGTTGGCGGGCCTGAGTGCGGCCTATCGTTTGGCCCGGCGGGGATTTTCCGTCCTCGTGCTAGAGCAGCATCGGAAGATTGGGGGGCTGGCCACCTATTTCCGTCGGCCGGGAGGCATCATTTTCGATGTCTCACTCCATGGATTTCCCGGGGCCATGATCAAAAGCTGCCGACGCTATTTTGGCGAAGAAATCGCGGAGCATATTGTTCGCCTTCCCCAGATCCGTCTGGAAAACCCGCAGTTTTCCCTCCGCACGACGTTCGACCACGAGGACGTGGCTCGAATCCTAACCCGGAAATTCGACGTGCCCTCGCGGGCTGTGGCAGAATTCCTTCACAGTGTCCTGCGGCGAAACTTCTTTGATCCCTCCCGCCAGACTGTAGGGGAATTTTTGGAGGAATTTTTCCCTTCTCAACCGGAGGTACATCGGTTTCTTTTAGAGCCTATTTGCTATGCCAATGGCACGAGCTTGGATGATCCCGCCATTACGTTTGCTGTGGTTTTTGGCAATTTCATCCGACAGGGAGTATTCATCTTTCGCGGTGGTGCCGACCTTCTTCTTCGGCTCCTACGTGCGAGATTAATCGGGGTGGATGTGGACATCCGCGTAGGCATAAAGGTAGAGAAGATTTTGGTGGAAAAGGGTCGCGCGCGAGGAATTATTGCCAAGGGGAGAAAAATCCGGGCCCAAGCTGTGGTTTCCAACGCTCATCTTTTAGAAACGATTTTCCATCTGGTAGGCGAGGATATATTGGACGAACCCTTTCTGACCCAGGCTCGGCGGGTGCGACCCAATTGCTCCAGTACTCAGGTATACATTGCTTTCCAATCAGGGTACGAGCCTCCGCGGGAGGAGATGGGGGACCTTGTATTCCGTTCCAGAGATGTCTCTTTTTCCCCGGAAAAACTGCTCCAATTTAACTCCGGGAATCGGACGTACACCTTCTATTACAGTGACTTTCGTCCCGGTCACGGTCGGAGCTACGTGGTAGCGAGCTCCAATGCTCGGTATGAAGATTGGGCCACATTAGGTCCCGAACGTTACGCTCTGGCAAAGCAAGAACTGATCCGGGAAACTCTCGAGGATTTAGCCTTGATGCTCCCGGGCATCAAAGAGCGGATAGCTTGGGTGGAGGCTGCAACCCCCCTGACAATTGCCCGCTTCACCGCTCATCCGCAAGGTGCTAGCTTCGGAACCAAATATGAGGGTCTGACAGTCAGTCGGGCTTTGCCCCAGCAGGTTGCCGGATTATTTCACGCCGGAAGTGTGGGCATTTTGATGTCCGGTTATTTGGGCACCATCAACTATGGGGTATTAGTGGCCCATGAGGTAGAAGCTTTCTTGAAACAGGGGACCGACTGGCTCCAACCGGCGGCAGGAATAGAATCTGCTCTTGGCGGAGAGAGTTAAGCAACACGTTACGAACTTCTTGGAGCCTTCAGATTATCCCATTACCCCGGCGTAAGTGGGGACAAAAGACCGCTTAATACAGAACCTTATGGGAAATGCCAAATAATTCGAGGACCAAAAAGCTAAGGCCCAAGGGGTGGTTATTTTGCCGCTTGCGTGGCCAGATATCCTAGTGTGGGCAAATTCTTTGGAGGATCGAAGGGGATTGGAGAGAGACTCCTAAGATGGTGCACCGCCTGGAAAGCTCAGGCCCCATCTGCCGGAACCTCTAAACCCTTGAAGGTCCTAAAGGTCGAATGGACTGCCCACAGGCCAAAGCCCCATTTGTGGTGGCATCTGTAAGCGTGGGGATCATTTTCGGGCTCCATTCCTTCGACTTTCCGGAGAATTACTGAAGAGAATTATTCCCAGCTTCCTGTGGGGCATGTTGCGGGTTGTGGGCCCTAAGTTAATGGCCTTGCGATACCGCGGTGTTGGAAGAGCCGATACCGCGGTGTTCAAACAGCCTCTGTGGTTATCAAAGAAGGATTCAGAGCTTTCCCCGGAATTGGGCCACCCCTCTGGGTATTTTAGGCTGCATCTGAAAACCGGCTTTTGGTCCATGGACGGAATAAAACCTTGCACCATAATTGGCGAAAATACCGCTTACACACGACAGCCTCATTATCTCGAAGTTTCCTGATGGGAAACTGGGAGGAAATTGGCACCAGAGATTCCGCCACGGAGAAAGAAAAAGGAGGTACATCGTTGGACATCCTCACCCTTCTCCCTCACCGGGATCCCTTTCTTTTCTTAGATGAGCTTGTGGAACTTTCGGAAACTGGGGGGATTGGTGCAAAAACGTTCAGTTCCGACGAAGCGTTTTTCTCTGGACATTTTCCTGGCTTTCCGATAGTGCCCGGAGTCATCCTTTGCGAGTTTGCTCTTCAAACAGCCGCGGCATGGCTGGCCGCAAGGGAGCAACTCCACCCGGCCACCTCCCCGAAGCATTCCGGCAAGGAGGTTTTCCCCGCCGCTATTGATTCCGGCCAAAATCAACGGGACGCTGGCCAAGGAGATCGGTGGAGAAAGATCCCGGTGGTCACCCGGATCCGGGAGGTCCAGTTCCGTCAGATCGTTCGGCCGGGTCAGAGGTTGGAAGCGTTGGTCCGGATGGAGGACCAGGCGGCCAACGCCTACTGGTTTTCTGCGGAAATTCGCCATCAAGGCACCTTGGTGGCCCGGCTCACCTTTGCATGTATGCTTGTCGACCGCACACGAGAGGAAGGATCGGAGTGATATTCGGTCCAATTTGCAGGCAGTTGGTTACCCACACCCTGGAGGAATAGTTAGAGGCTTGCCCCGGAATTGGGATCTTCCCGGTGGCTCCAAGCCCTTCTTCGACCGTTCTGCTCTAACCCAATGCCGTTTCAAGAGGGTGTTGGGCCCCGGGGGCCGCAGGTAACGGGTGTATTGGGTGGAAAACCTCTTTGGGGAAGATTCTTTCAGACCGGCAATAGTGAGTATCGGTATAGTAAGGGCCCTTTGGAAGCTTCGGATACCAGCTGACTCCTCGGTTTTTCCCGAAACCTGTGTAACCTGGAGAACCCCGTCGGGCCATTCGGGCCGAGTTCAAACTAGGGGGAAAACAAGCGAAGCGAGCACGGTAACAAGGGTCCCGAAGCTGCCGATCAAAATCAGTAGCAGGGTCCAGCTCTGCAATGTTTCCTTCTCGGTAAAGCCCCCCATTTTGGCATACACCCAAAAGCCACTGTCGTTCATCCAGGAACCGCACATGGAACCACACCCAATGGCGACGGCCAGGTAAACCGGGTGGCAGCCGAGCACCTCCGGTGATGCCCCGATAGCAGCCAACATCGCCGAGGAGGTTATCATCGAAACCGTGCCCGAGCCCTGGGCAATCTTCATCACAGATGCCAGGAGAAATCCGAGGACCAAGAGGATCCGGCCTTCGATCCCCCCGGAGCCGCCCAACCAAGCCTCCAAAGCCTTTTGCACTCCTGTCTCGCGAAGGGTGGCCCCGAAGGCTCCGCCTCCGGCGGTGATTAAAATGATGATCCCCGCACTCATCAAGGCATTTTCAGTAGCTTCGCCCAGTTGCCCAAGGGTCAAACCCCGCCAACGAAGCAACGTGATCATGGCGAGGACCGCGGCCAGGAATAAAGCGAAATTGGGATTTCCCACCACTGCAGTGAGGTCGGCCACCGCTTTCCACATAAGAGCCCGGCGACAGTCGGGAAACGCAGCTTCCATCATGAGCCAATTGTGCCGGGCCCGCTCCTGAGGGGAGAGTTGGTCCAAAGCCAGCACCAAGCGGTCGGAGGTAGGGATGTTGCGGCCTAATTCCGAAAGTTTTCGCAGGCCTAACTCCCGGAGCCGTTGTGCTTCTGCAGGAACCGACACTCCGGAGAACATCTCGTGCATGGCAAACTGGCTTTGGCTGATTTGCCGGCTGATGAATTCTTGTAATCTCGTTATTAAAGGAGCCGAAATCTCCCCATTCGCGGAAAAGCGGGCCAGCCTCTCCCGAATTGGCGATGGCAAGGATCGGTACAAAGATACACACGAAGGACTTGCCGGCCAGTTAGCTGCCCGAGCAACAACCTGGGCCAACCGGTGCCAATCCAGAAGTTCTCCTCGAAGCCGTAACCTTTCCTCCTCATTTCTTAATGCCATTTGAGCAAAGGTGTTGGCGGAAATCAGGAGCACCGGCAAAACGATGGGTGCCAGCGAGATCATCAGGCCGGGCAATTTATCCTCAGGAAGCGGTTCACTTTCCACTTCCCCCACATAAGGCCGCATGGGAAGGTTCAGCCTCTTGTTCATGAGGTGGCACAGAACGAGGGTAAAGGCGGCCATCGGGATCCCAATAAGAGCTCCTACCAGAATAAGAAGTCCCAAATCGATCTTGAAGGTCTCCGCCATCATGAGCGGACCGGGAGTCGGTGGAACGATGCTATGGGTAATCACCGCACCTCCGGCAATAGCGGTCACGTACAGCACATAATCCCGACGAGTCCGCCTCCAAAGCGATCGGGCAAGAGGAATGAGAAGATAGAACACAGTATCAAAAAACACCGGGATCGATAACACATAACCACTGGCAAGGAGGGCTAAAGCAGTTCGCTTTTCCCCCAAAAGCCGCTGGAAACTCCGGACAATTCGATCAGCAGCACCACTTTCCATTAAGCACTTGCCGATGATCGCCGCAAAAGCGATGACAATCGCGATATTGGTAGCGGTGCGGCCAAAACCTTCCGCTACCCGGCTGATCTTGAGTGACCATTCTCCAGGGGATAAGATGCTCACCAAGATAGCCGCCGTGATTAAGGCCACAAAGGCATTGACTCTCAGGACAACAATGAGAGTCAAAACAGTGGCAATTCCGACTGCCAAGAGCAAAAAAGGGAGCCACATAGGATTACCCTTCCGTTGGTTCGGAGAGGTATTTTTGCCGGGTTCTTTATCCGCCTGCCTGGCCGAGGTTTTCCCACCCGGGATAGATTCACTTTTTAACTGCCCCCTGCGAAGCCCAACCGCCCTACATTCCCGGTGTTCGAGCAATGTAATTGGTTCTTCCTTGGCTGGCAAGCACACCGAGCCTGCTGCCAAGGAAACGGCGAAGCGGCACGGATTAGCCGACCGGTCCTTCCGTCACTTCCCGACAAGAGGGCATAGGGATATGGATCATAGGTTTGGCTCCCGGAGAAAGCATGACACCTGGGCCGGGGATTAAAGCGGGATCAGGCAGTTCTCCGGGGGAGGGTTCGGGCAGTGGGGACGGCCCAAGCGGCGGCCGGAAAGTTCGAAACAAGCCCCGGCTGTCAAAGACCTCTCCCCACCGGGGGAAGGGACGAAAATTGCCACCCATCGAATTACCCCCCGGTAAACTGGGGAGTTATTCACCGAACCGCTTTACCCTCGAGAGCGGAGGTCGGGATTTGGGGGAATCCTACAGAGGGAAAGCCTTTATGGGGTTTTCGATCAGAAAAACCTTTGGAGGTGGAAGTTCGGAGTTCCAAACGGAGCGAATGTAGTCGGAAATTGGACGATCGCCAAGAGTTTGACTTTTCTTCGATCGGTTTCGCCAAGGGTGGAGCATCTGCCAAACATGAAGCTTCGGGTGTATACCTTTGAACTGCCGCTCCGCCACCCCTTTGGGATATCGCGGGGAACCTCCACCGTGAGCCGGACGGTTGTGGCAGAGGTCGTTGCCGAGGGACTAAGCGGTTTTGGAGAAGCCGGTGAGAACACCTATTACAGTGTGACTGTTTCGGGGCTTGTGAAAAGGCTGGAAAAGATTGGCCACTGGTTGGGAAACCAGCACCTGCGTCCTCCAGAAGAATTCTGGCCTGAGCTGGCCCGACAACTGCATCCCGATACCTTTGCCTTGTGTGCCCTTGATTGTGCCCTCCATGATCTTTGGGGCAAACTTCAGGGAGAACCTGTGTGGAAAGGTTGGGGGCTCAGCCTTGAACACCTTCCGCCGAGCGACTATACGATCGGGATCGATACCCCGGAGATCATGGTGACCAAACTCCGAGCGATGCCGGGTTGGCCAGTGTACAAAATAAAACTGGGAACTCCCTATGACTTGGAAGTTGTTCGGCTTTTGCGGGCGGAAACCGATGCCGTTTTTCGGGTGGATGCCAACGGGGCCTGGGGTCCTGAGGAGGCAGCCCGCAAAATCGATGTCCTGGCCACATTGGGAGTGGAGCTTGTGGAGCAGCCGCTGCCGGCAGATGACTGGGCAGGAGCGGCCTGGTTGTTTCCCCGAAGCTCCCTTCCGTTAATTGCCGACGAATCCTGTCGCACCGAGGAAGACCTCTCGAGGTGCGAAGGGTGTTTCCACGGTGTGAATATCAAACTGGTCAAATGCGGCGGGCTAAGCCCCGCTCGCCGATTGATAGCAGAAGCTCGCCGTCGCGGATTCCGAGTGATGGTCGGTTGCATGACCGAATCCACCATTGGTATTTCGGCGGCAGCTCAACTCTTGCCTCTGGTCGACTTTGCGGATGTCGACGGAGCCGTTCTGCTTGCCCGCGACCTAGCCGAGGGGGTCCGGGTCGAAAAAGGGAAAGTGGTTTTTCCGGAACGTCCCGGTTGTGGGATTGTGCCCACTTTTGATCGCCCCTACACCGAGGGGAAATGATAGACGATTGTCGCGGGATAGCTGGCAAATCGCCCATCTTGAGCTTTGTTTCCGGCAGGAACGGCATCGAGATAAGCAAGGGCATCCTAGCTGAAGGCCAGGCCGAAGGGGGGTATGGAGTTTCTCTTGAACCCCACAAAAGGAAGTTCTTGGGATTTGCCACCGCACTGCCCGGCCCGGTAAAATTCCGCTCCGAATATAATTCCAGGCAAATTGGTCTTCCTTTCGGATGAGGGCCAAACATCGGGCATTCCCCGATAGCTTGCCGCCTCTTCCAGCTTTGGGCCTGTAGTCCTTGTCGGGGCCTTTACTTTTGCGAAATGGGCAAACAGGTAAACGGTAATTTCGGACAGGAAGAACCTGGAGTTCTCCTCCTCGGAAGGAATGTTTGTGAGGTTAACCCGGTTTTTCGGGAGACAGAAGTGGACCATCAAAGAGGAGCCCCCCATATGTCCCAACGTTTGCAACGGGTGCTAAAACTTTGGATTGCGGTCGTCCTCCTCCTGGCCCTGTCGGCAAGAGACGAGACGTTACGGCTTGTCCTTAACCCCTATGAGGGGGTGGACTGGACCGCTTGGCAGCAGCTCAAAGCAAATTTCCACGCCCATACCACGGAAAGCGACGGAAGTGCCTCCCCCGATCGAATGATCGACGAATACTTGCGACATGGATATAGTGTACTTGCGATCACAGATCACAATCGCTGCACCTGGCCCTGGAAAAAGTGGGGACGTAATGCCCGCGATTTGGGAATGATCGCCATTGCAGGAAATGAACTTTCCCGGCATCACCACACGCTTTCCCTATTCATAGAGTTTGAAACCAGCTCTGAGAACCTGGAGCAATCCTTGAAGGAAGTAGCCAACGCCGGTGGTGTGGCAATCTTGGCTCATCCAGGCCGATATTGGAAGCCCCAGGACGATGGGAGGTTACCCAAGACAGTTCTCGAGCGATACCGCATGCTTTTTGCGGAGCATCCGGTGCTGCTGGGAATGGAGGTTATCAATGCAGATAATCGCTATCCCCACGACGTTTTGTTGTGGGATGGCTTGCTTGGCTCATCAATGCCAGCTCGGCCGATTTGGGGCTTTGCCAATGACGATGCCCACTCCCGGTCTGCGGTGGGGTTAAATTGGTCTGCGATTTGGGTTCCGGAACCAAAAGAGCATTCTGTCCGAGAGGCACTGCAATTAGGACGGTTCTTCTTTGCTTCGGTAACCACGCGGGAACGCCGGTTGCGTGATCCCGCACAGGTTCCCACGGTGGAAGCAGTACTTCATGACCCCGATCGCGGCATCATTACGATTAGAGCCAGGTGTGGATCGGAATCTCTTCCGGAGGAAGCCTGCCGGTGGGTGGCCAACGGAGAAGTGGTGCACGTGGGGCGGAGTTTCCCATATGGGTCCGCAAAAGCGGTGATCTCTTATGTCCGGGCCGAGCTTCAAGGCCCCGGCGGAACCACTTTCACACAACCCTTTGGATTTGTCGTGGAAAAACCTTGACCTTTTTGCCGAGCCCGGGGGATTTGCATCGGACAGCTTTTCGGGCGAAATTTTCTCGGGTAAGATCCGGCGGCAAGGGAAACCTTTTCCCAGGTGGACCACCGGGGACCGGGAAGGCCAAGGAAAACTCGGAACTACCGGAGTTTATCTTCCTTCCGGGGATTTCCTCGATTTGCAAGAAGTCCCGGGCCGATCCTCTGTAACGAGCTCGATTTGATAGAAGTCCCAGGTCCATCCTCAGTAACGGGTCGGCCAGGCCAAACCCATTTAGCCTAGTTTCCCGTTGGGCAAACTTCACGGGCTTCGGAATTCGGAAAATATTTGAGCCTTTTAAATTTGGCAGAATTTAGAACCTTATTAAGACTATGAGAGGCTAGATTAAAACCTAGCGGGGCTAGTAACACCTTGAGAGGCTAGCAAGTTTTCGAACGCGGAGGCAGGATTCGCAAGGCCGAGCAAATCGGTTTTGGCGAAGGGGGATCCTGACCTGGGACCGATGTCTTTTGGTTTTTCCCACTGACCAGGTTTCAAATCTTCCCGCGGTCCCTGCCCGACTCGAGGAGTCAACTGGGGAAGGAGTGGATTTTCCCCGGGTTGACAACTTGCTTCCGACCGGGTGACACGAAGCCGGCAAGTGCCGGCAGGGCCTCAAGTCGGGCAGGGCTTCGCAGGGAAAGACAGCAAAGAAGCTTTAAATCTTTTCCTTTTTCACACGGTTTTTATTTCACACGGTTTTTTGCTTCAGTCCCCAAAATTCCGACGTTACTTAGTTATCCCACAACCAATTGGCTATCCCACAAATTGGTTATCCCACAAACGTGGGTGAGACCGGTGATTTTGTGCCGTCTTGGAGACTCCACGTGCCAGCTGCCAGATCCCTTTTGGGCTACCCGAGTTCGGCAAACAATTTGTTGAAGCCAGCCATTCGACGGGACAGATACTGAAGCCACGCCTCCGGTTTCCAAATCTCCACACAAACAGCAGCCCCGACCAAAATCACCTCACCCCCAGGTTCTGCTCCTAGGAACTCCCGGAAACCCTCGGGAATCAATAGCCGGTTTTTGCCGGCGAGTTCCACCTCTCGGTAACGTGTGGAAAGGAGCCGCCCCAAACTCTGAACCTGGGCAATCCGCCGATCTAGGTCTCCCAGTCCGAGCCGATGTTCGATAAGTTTCATCCGGTCCTGAAACAGCCGGTCCCATTCTTCTTTGTTCCACAAGCTGAGGCACCCAGACCTCTCTTTAACCAACACACAATGGTACTGACCTTTTGTCAGGGGCTCGGCCAAAGGGGGTGGAATCGCGACCCGGTAACGATCATCCAAGGTCCGAGTGAACTCACCAGTGATCCACGCCCGCTGGGCAGTCATTGGCCAACTTAGCCTTGCTTTCACCTGGCACGGGTTTTTCGCCGTGTGGGACCAACCTGGGCAGGCGGTTCCGCCCCACCGCAAGGGGAAATCCGATCTCCATATCCAGCCCATCCCTCAGCAAGCACATCCAGCTAGATCCCCTCGAGGGCCGGCGAACCGGTCATTTCCCTTAGGGGAAGCCTTCCTGCCGATTAGGGCGAACTTCCCACCGTCGGGATGGCTTGCGGGGGCCCCAAGGGCAATCTTCCCACACTGGCATTCAAGTTTAGCTTCTGGATTTTCGCTGGCAAGCCACCCGGGGGAGGAGTTTCCGCTTGGTGCCATCTCCTCTGTGGGTCCCACCATAGGATCCATCTCCGAAAAGAACTGACTGCCGCTTCTGCCGGTGCTAAATTTGGGGGGTCGGATCCCCCAATACTCAAGAGCCTCACTCAATACTTTAGAGCCGCAAAAGGCCTAGAGGGCCGATCGGGTGATTGTTGGGTACCCTTCCCTCCGGGAACCCGCCTGGTGGGGCAGGTTTACAAAACCTTGCAGAACCGAACCCGGGAAAACCGTCTTATTTGGGTTGCCCAAAGAACCTTCGGAGCTCCCTGCACTTGCCAACCCGGAGAGCACCGTAGTAACTCATGGGCAAGAGATTTCTTGGCAGCCCGCGGGATTCCCTGGCAAGACGGGCAAAAAGGACAAACCGACCCCCTCAAAGCT
>Ga0308410_1002390_pt1 | contig 10773 bp, 7 predicted proteins | sample HotsprOSTMatCore_FD_203467 | JGI IMG/M metagenome (GOLD analysis project Ga0308410, IMG submission 203467) | Hot spring phototrophic mat microbial communities from Octopus Spring, Yellowstone National Park, Wyoming, United States -... | ecosystem: Environmental > Aquatic > Thermal springs > Hot... | reverse complement strand
ACGCCCCCTCCCTACGCCGCTCTGCGGCGTGGGGAGGGGGCAAAGGGGTGGGGCTTGGCGCAATTGATGGCGCGGCTGAGGAATTACTTTATATCAACTCGCGCAAATCGCGCACGCGCGCGCCCTTGAACTCGGGATGTTGATTGTGCCGATCCACCAGAATTGCCGCGAGTCCGACCGCGCGTGCGCCCTCGATGTCGTGAAACACACTATCTCCGATGTACACCACCTCGCGCGGTGACGCGTGCGCCGCCGCGAGCATCATCTCAAAGATACGCGCCGCCGGTTTTTCCACGCCGACAATTCCCGAAACAACAAAGAACGAGAAATACGAATGGATGCCCAGCGCGTCCAGCACCTCTTCCAGATTGGGAGAGAAATTGGAAAGGACGCCCAGTCGCTTGCCCTGCGCGCACAGCGCGGTGAGCGCTGGCACGACGTCATCGTACAGTGTTTCGAATTCACCGCGCTGGAAACGGGTGCGGATTTTGGTGACCGCGTGTGTCACCTCCGCGTGCACACCTAAACGCCGAAAACCCTCGCTAAAAAACTCGTCCCAGAACCTTGCGCCGTTATCTGCCTCTAGACTGACCGCGCGCTGACATTGTCGTTGAGGCATTTCATTTTCCAGTGCCTGGAGCACCGTCCGCGCGTGCTTCAAAGAAAGCGTCACACCGCACGCAGAGGCGACGCGCGCATACTCGCGCGCCAGCGCGTCATAGTCCATATGCAGCAACGTACCCCCGGCATCAAAAACAATCGTCGAGTAAGGCAACATTGTGTTTATCGCTCCAGTGGTAAGGTGATGTACACCACGGTGCCTTTGCCTGGGGCGCTCTGGATTTCAAAGGTACCGCCGGCGCGCTCGGCGCGTTCGCGCATCTGCACCAAACCGATGCTACCGCGCTCGCGCGCGCTCTGTAGTATCTTTGGGGAAAAGCCTACACCATCGTCGCGCACACGCAAACTCACCGTGCGCGGGGCCTCCACGTTTAATTCGATCCAGACGTGGCGCGCGCGCGCGTGTTTGCGTACATTGTTCAGGGCTTCTTGAGTCAAACGGAACAAGGCGGTCTCCATCTTCGCAGGTAACTGGTCCGCCGGACCTTGCACGTCCAGATGCACCTCGATTTCGGTGAACATTCCAAATTCCTTGACGAATTTTTGCAGAGCGGGCAAGAATCCTTCCGTTTCGATGGCGATGGGGCGCAGGGCAAAGATCGTGTGACGCACATCGCGCATATCGCGACGGAGTTGCTCGGCAATCTCCTGCAATTCCTTGTGTAACTCTTTGAGTCGTCCTTGACTTGCCAGTTTTTGTGCCACGTTAATTTTCAAAACAAGATAGGTCAGGTCTTGCGCCAGACCGTCGTGAAGTTCGCGGGCAATGCGCGTGCGCTCTTCGATGATGGCGGCTTCTTCCGAACGGGCGTACAGTTGCGCGTTGCGAATCGCCAGCGCCGCGATATTTGCCAGCGTTGTCAGCCACTCGATATGCTGATGGGTGAAACGGCCCGTTTGCACCGCGCGGCTCAACACCACCGCGCCGTTGGGATGACCACCGATGACCAGTGGTGCACCCAGAAACGTAGTGTGCGGATGACGCGCGTGCGACAACACTTGCGTCCGCCCCTCGCGCATAATCGTTTGCGCTACCTCATCGCCATCTGAGAACTGAAAGGTGCACCACACCTCCAGACGATTCTCGGTGGTACTGCGCAGAAAAATGGCACCCCCATCGGCTTCACATATACTCAGCATTTCGGTCAGTAAACGCTGCAAAAGTTGTTGCAAATTCAAATTGGCGCGCAAGACGTCATCCACCTGGCGCAAGGCGCCCACCTGACGTACGCGCGCGCTCAGCGTTTCGATGACCGCGCTGGCGGTGTGAGTGAGCGTGCGCAATACGCCCAGCCGTTCTTCTCGCGCCGCCGAAGGCGCAGGCAATTGCACTGCCAGCGCGCCCACCATTCGGTCACTGTGTTGCAAAGGTAAAACAATGTGAGTGGTGGTGTGAGTGGTCAATTGTGCCTGAATGTGCTCGTGCGGTACCACGAGTACCGCTTCATTGCTGGTGAGTGTGTCCAGTGTGATCGGCGGCACCACGCTGTTGTTCAACCAGAGTGTCGTTGCGCGCGCATCCACCAAACGCGCCGGCGCGCGCACCAGCATCGTGAGCGCATCCTCCAGATCCACCGCGCTGGCAAGCGACTGGGTGATCTCGCTCAGGGCGCGCAGTTGTTCGAACAAACGCGTCTGGTCAATCGCAAGCGCGGCTTGTTCCGCAAAGATCGTCGCCATCTCTAGGTCGCCGTTGTGGAACGGTTCATCGTCATACTGGCGCGAGAGATTCAACACGCCAATGACCCGATTGCGCACCCGCAGGGGCAAGGAGAGTGAGGATAAGACTTCGGGCTTTTTCATCAGGCGACGAATTTCCGGGTCCACGCGTGAATTTTCCGTGAGTAGCATCGGTTCGCCTTGTTGTGCCACGCGCCCGGCAATGCCGTGTCCTACCGGCACACGCTGGGAGGCGATCACGTCTGGCGGCAAGCCGACTGCCGCGACGATGCGCAATTCTTGTTCGCCGGGGTCGAGCAACATCAGCGAGACTGTACGCGCGCGCGTTTCGCGCTGGGCAACCGCGACGATGTGCTGGAGCAACTCGTCCAGCGTAAAGTTGCCCATAAACGTCCTGGACAGTTCGAACAACGGAGCAATCGCGCGCCAGCGCGCCTTCTCGCGATGCACTTTTTCTCGCTCCAGTGCCGTGACGACGGTTGCGATGATTTGTTCGCTGACGATGGGCTGGAGCACAAAGCCGACAAAACCAGCGTTCAAGGCGTCCAGCGTCAATTCCCATGCGCTCTGTTCCGTAATCAAGATACCGGCCATCTCTGGATGCAACGCGCGCAGTTGGCGAAAGATCTGGCTACCCAGAGCATCAGGCAGACGCGTTTCGATCATCGCTCCGTCGAAGGTATGCTGGCGCGCCAGTTCAAGTGCCGCCGCGCTGCTGGCGGCAGCGTGCGTTTCAAAACCGGCGTGCGTCAGTATCTGCTTTAGTTGCTCGCGCAAAAGTGCGGCACTTGTGATCACCAGTATCTTTTGGTTTGCCATCGTTACCTCGCCAGGACGTGACTGCTCGGCTTACAACACACTCAGCGGATCCACATCCACGCGCCAGCCGAGTGGCAGAGCAAGGTCAGCCAAAAGTGCGTGCGGTTCCTGTCCCCGCACAATGATTTGATAGCGATACTCGCCGCGCACGCGACGAAAAAAAGCGGGCACAGGTCCGATGAGATCGAGCGCGGGTAAGCCGCGCTGTGCCATACGTGTCCGTAAGACACCACTCAGGCGCGCCGATTCTTCTTGCGCGCGTTTTTCGCTCGTGTGATGATAAATCAGCCGAATCAGGCGATTGAACGGTGGATAGCCCTGCGCGCGGCGAAAAGCCATCTCGTGTTCATAGAACGCGCCATAATCGTGTTGTGCCGCCGCAACGACGGCATAGTGGGTGGGGTTGTACGTTTGCACAATCACCTTGCCACCCAGTCGGCTGCGCCCAGCGCGTCCCGCCACTTGCGCCAGCAATTGAAAGGTGCGTTCACCAGCGCGAAAATCCGGCAGGTTGAGAAGTGTATCCGCGCTAATCACACCAACCAGTGTCACAAACGGCATATCGAGGCCCTTGGCAATCATCTGCGTACCAATCAAAATATCGGCGTGCCGCTGGGCGAATTTTTCCAGAATCACCTCGTGGGCTTGCTTGCCGCGCGTGACGTCCCAATCCCAGCGCAAGGTACGCGCGTTGGGAAAGAGGGTGCGAATCTCCGCCTCCACTTTTTCCGTGCCGACGCCAAAAAAGCGGATGCGCGCGCTGCGACACTGTGGACACTGCGTCGGCGCGCGGTCGCGGCGATTGCAATGATGGCACATCAGTTGCTCACCGCTGCCGTGATAGGTCATCGGATTGTCGCAGCGACGACACTTGAACACATAGCCACAATCGCGACACAGGATGAACGTGGCGGTGCCGCGCCGATTCAAGAACAAGATGGCTTGCTCGTGCGCCGCGAGCACGCGCGCGATCTCGCGCTGGAGCGCGCGCGAAAACATCGAACGATTTCCCGCTTTTAATTCGGCGCGCAAATCCACGACTTCGACCGGCGGCAATTCCAGATAGCGCGCCTCTGACGTGGCGTCGCTGGAATTCTGATGACGGTTTACGGCATACTGCTCACTGAACACTAAAGACTGCACCTGACGATGCCCCAGCACCCGTCGCGGCAGTTCTATCAGAGTAAACTCGCCGCGCCGCGCGCGATAATACGTTTCGAGGTCGGGTGTGGCATCCCCCAGAATCACGATGGCGCCGGTGAGGCGCGCTAGTTCCAGCGCGACCGCGCGCGCGTGATAGCGCGGCGCTTCGGCTTGCTTGTACGATGGATCGTGTTCCTCGTCAAGGACGATCACACCCAGCGCGGGGAGCGGTGCAAAGAGTGCCGAACGCGCGCCAATCACGACATCAATCATCCCCTCGCGACAGCGGCGCCACGTATCGTACCGTTCGCCGATGCTCAGTTGCGAGTGAATGACGGCGATACGTTGAAAGCGCGCGCCAAAGCGTCGAATCGTCTGGGGTGTGAGTGAAATTTCGGGCACCAGCACAATGCCTTGTTTACCCTGCGCGATGATTTCTGCCAGCACGCGCAGATAGATTTCGGTTTTGCCACTCCCCGTGACACCGTGCAGGAGAAAGGTTTGAGACTTGTGTTCCCCTGCAACTTGAAACCTGTAACCCGAAACTATCTGCTGGAACGCGTGTTCCTGTTCTGGTGTTAACGTGGGTGGTTCGACAGCATCAAAGACACGCCCCGCCAGCGGATCGCGCCACACCTCTTCGGTTTCCAGCGCGATGACGCCGGCGGAGGCGAGTTTTTGCAAATCGGCGCGCGTGCAGCCGGTTTCTGCATACACCGCGCTGATCCAGACCGCATTGGTATGACGACGCAAAAACTCGACGATACTAGTAAAGCGCGCGGCGAGGCGCGAGTGAGCCAGCGCGTCGGGCAGCGTATCGCGGATCAGGCGCACGGCTTGCACGCGTTTGGGTCGGGCTTGTGCGGGTGTGACCATCGAACGTTTGACGATGATGCCGCGCCGCACCAGCGGTTCGATGGTGGAATGCAACTCGCGCGGGAGTGCGCGCAGTCTGGTTTCGCCCGCGCGCGTGAGGTACTCGACCAGCGCGGCTTGTTTTTCGGTGAGATTTTCGCGCGCCACATCAGGTACGAGCGCGACGAGAATTTCGGTGTGTTGCTCTACGCCTGGGGGGAGCATCAACCCCAGGGCTTCGTAAAGTGAACAGAGATAGGTGCGCGCGATCCAGCGCGCGAGGTCAATCTGAACCGGGGAAAGGAAAGGACGCGGATCAACAACGGTTTCGATTTCGCGGGTGGTTTCGACGGGCGAGGTCTCGCTGAACGCGACCACGATACCTTGCACGCGGCGTGTGCCAAACGGCACCCACACCAGTTGCCCCAGCGCAAGCGTATCGGCGAGGTGTGCCGGAATGGCATACGTGAACACGCGCTCGCGTAGCGATTCAGCCGCGTCGTGTTCGAACGCGCCAGGTCTGCGCGTGGTCAGGGGAAGATTGACAACAATTTGCGCATACTTCATTGCGGGACCAATGACGAAAGACGAAGGACCAGGGCGTTCGTCCTTCGTCATTCGTCTTGCCGCCTTTGTTTGTACACGCCCACCGCCATATAGCCGACGACATAGTCCGCGCGCGCGCGTTCGCCGGTCACATCGCCAGAATTGGTGCGCTGGAGGATGCGCACCCGATCTGCACCTAAATCGCGCGCGGCAAGGAGCACGGTGACAATCGCGGCATCGCCGCAGGCGCGACATTCGCCCTCTTGCCAAAAGTAACGTATCAAGCCGTCCACATCGAACGCGGCGACCAACGCCTCGGTGCGCGCATCGAATTTTTGGACGGCGGCGTAATCGTCAAGATGGGACAGATCGGAGGATGCAACGAACAGAACGCGCGAATGGCGCGCGAGGTCAGCGAGCGCCGTGGCAAGTTGCTGACAGTGTGTACGCGCGCTTTCCCCGACGATGTAGAACGGTAACCCCAGCATCAGCGGCACCAGTTTGAAGGAGCCGAGCGCGCGCTGGAGAAAGGGCAGTTGGATTTCGAGGGAATGTTCGTGGTCCTGATTGACCCGTTGCAGCGGAACATGCTCGGCGAGCGCGCGGATAAAGGCGGCATCCAGTTCCACTTCACCCAGTGGTGTCGCATAGTACTTTTTGTTACTGGTGGCGATAGCACCGAAATGATTGCGATGGCTGGGACCCAAAAGAACGACCGTATCGTAAGCGCGACCTTGCAGTTGACGATACGCATAGGCGGCGGTTTGCCCCGAATAGGCATAACCCGCATGTGGAGCAATCAACGCCACCAGTTCATCGGGAGTGGCAACATATTCTGCGCGCGCCAGAAAATCATCAACACTTTGCCGCAACGCCTCGGGCGTACCCGGATACCACGAACCGGCAAGGAGCGATGGACGTACATCGTCACGCGCTGGTGCAGGCATCGTCACCTCCCATTACACCAGTGACTTATTTTTTGAACCGATAGGTGATCCGTCCGCGACTCAGGTCGTAGGGCGAAAGTTCTACGGTCACGCGGTCACCCAGAAGAATACGGATATAGTGCATCCGCATCTTGCCCGAGATGTGAGCGAGAATCACGTGACCGCTATCGAGTTTGACGCGGAACATTGCATCGGGCAGTGCTTCAATCACTGTCCCTTCGGCTTCAATGACATCTTTTTTCTTTTTAGACTCTTCCGTTTTGGTCTTGGTTTTTGGCATATTCCTCTCTTTCAGAGTTTTGCACCTGTGCTTTTTTGAAAATCATTTGTCCACAAGGTCACGAAGGAAAAACGTAATCGTTCAGCCCACTCTGTCATTGCGAGCGATTTTTGCGAAGCAATCCCCCACGTTGTCCACCGAAGATCGTAACGCGGAGATTGCTTCGTCGCAAAAAACACTCCTCGCAATGACACCTGAACGGTTACTTTCTAACTTTCATCGGCGCGGTCGGAATCTTTCTGCCCACCGCAACATAGCCCTCCAGAGGGAGGCGCGGGACGCGCCGCGCCGCCGTGTCACCGGCGTTACTTCCAGATGCCTGACGCTGCTCACAAGTACAGCGCGCGATTTGCCTGCCCCTTCATCGGGTCCAACGATACCGCGCTCTTCGAGTTGGTCCATCAAGCGCGCCGCGCGCGGATAGCCGATGCCCAGTTTGCGTTGCAGAAATGAAATCGAAGTGCGCTCGGATTGGCGTACCAGCGCGATGGCGCGTTCAATCAATTCATCGTCATTCGTCTCGGCTGTGTTGTCAACCTCATCTTTCCACGGCGCCTGGCGCGGAATGGAGAAAGAATCGGTGAGGGCGCGTTCGCGCCAGAAATTGACCAGTCGCGCGATTTCATCGTCCGAGACAAAGCAGCCCTGCAAGCGGACCAACTTGGAAGAATCGCTGGCCATATAGAGCATATCGCCGCGCCCCAGTAACTTTTCCGCGCCCAGCGTATCCAGCACGACGCGCGAATCCACGCCACTGGTTACCGCGAAGGAAATGCGCGCGGGAAAGTTGGCTTTGATCAACCCCGTCACGACATCTACCGAGGGACGTTGCGTGGCAATAATCAGGTGAATGCCGGTCGCGCGTGCCATCTGCGCCAGACGCGTCAACAGTTTTTCGGTTTCCTCTGGCGCTGCCAGCATCACATCCGCCAGTTCGTCCACCAGCGCGACAATGTACGGCATTGTGTCGCCGTTTGTCTTGTTCATCTTTTCGTTAAAGGCTTCGATGGTGCGGACTTTTTCTCTGGCGAATAACGTAAAGCGATTGTCCATCTCGCGCGTGAGCCAGCGCAGGCACGCCACTACTTCTTCGACATTGACGACGACGGGACCCAACAGGTGGGGAATGTCGTTAAAGTTGATTAGTTCGACGCGCTTGGGGTCCACCATAATCAAGCGCAGGTCATCCGGCGAGTTGTTAAAGATGAGACACGCGATAATCGCGTTGATGCAAACCGATTTGCCCGAACCGGTGGCGCCAGCAATGAGGAGATGCGGCATCGTACCCAGATCCGCTACCTGCGGCGCGCCCGAGACATCGCGTCCGAGTGCAATCAGCAACGGCGTTTTCTTTTTCCTGGTCTTGAAAACCTCGCTCTCCATCACGCCGCGCAGCGAGACCACCGCGACGGATTGATTCGGGACTTCGATGCCGACAATCGGTTTGCCGGGCACAGGCGTTTCGATGCGAATCGGCGCGACGGCGAGGGCGAGTTCCAGATCGTGTTGCAGCGCGGCGATGCGATTCACCGACACTTTGCGCGGACGAATTTGCCCATCGCTCCCGCGTCGTTCGATGAAACCGGGTTCAAGCCCGAATTGGGTCACGGTGGGACCGGCATGGATTTCTTTGACCGTGACCGGCACGCCAAAGTGCGCCAGCGTCTCTTCGATGAGGCGCGCTTTACGATTCGCATCGGTGGCGCCGTATTTGGATTCGCTCGTCAGATCGAGCAGGTCGAGCGAAGGGAGCACGGGCGCGCGGCGTCGCGTTCGGCGGGGCGTGAGAATCGCCTGCGACGCCGTGCTCGTTTTCATCGGTGGCTTGGTGCCAAACGTGGGACGCACAGTGGGTAAATCGTCTGCGCTCTGCTCCGGCTCTTCGCTGGTGCTGACAGGCTCAGGAGGCGGCTGAGGCACTCCGGCGGGTGGTCGCGTAACGAGCGGTTTAGGTGGCGGCGGCAGTTTGATGGGCGCCGGCGCAGGAGGTCGCGTCTGTTCGGCGCGCTGTGCCAGCGCCTCGCTCCACGCGCGTAACTGGGTGGTGGATAAACCGAGGAGTGCGGGAACAAGTAGCACGCCTAGAATCGTCAATACGATGAGGCTGGGCGTGGGACCCAAAAAGTAGGTCACGATGCCGGCAATTGCCCCGCCGATAAACCCACCGCCGTTGCCACTTTGCGCGAACGCGCCGGCATCACTCGGCGCGGCGATGAGGTGCATCAATGCCAGCACCAGTGCGAACGCGATTTCGCCGGCAAAGATGCGTCCCCAGGCAATAGAGGTTTCCGGCGAAAAGTCGCGTCGCAACAGGAACACGCCTGCACCGAACGCGACGAAGGGCAGGGCATACGCGCCCCACCCAAAGAGCGCTTGCAGAATGCCGGCAACGCCATCGGCGATAACCCCGCGCGTGATGCGCAGCAGCGTCAACAAGAGGAGCGCGCCAATGAGTAGCAGAATCACGCCGGCAATGTCGCGCTGTGCCTGCGGCGAAAGATTCCAGCGTAACCCCAGGGTAGATTTCGGTTCTCTGGCGCGTCGCTGTACCATTGGCTATCCCAGACGGGCTAAAAAGTCCCAGTACTCCGGGTCAAATTCCGGCGGTGGCGGCACAGTAGCATTCGCGCCATCTCGACGCGTCGGCACACGTGGCAATCCCAGTTTCATTCTTTGTTGCATAATGTCCAGTTCTAGCACGCGCACACGCACCGTTTGACCCACTTGCAGATGGTCCCGCGCAGCCGCGTGATTGCCGCGCGTCCATTCCGAAATATGTACCAGGCCCTCCACCCCTGCTGCCACGCGCACAAAAACACCAAAAGGAACGATGCTGGTCACCACCCCCTCGGTCCAATCGCCGGGTTTCAACTGCTCGCCGATGCTGAGCCAGGGGTTGGGCGTCAGGCGTTTGATGCTACACGCGATCCGTTTTTGTTCATGATTGACCTGCAGGATGTACACGTCCACGGTTTGACCGGGTTGCAGGACTTGACGCGGATGAGGTACATAGTGCCACGATAGTTCAGAGACATGCACCAGTCCTTCCACACCACCGAGATCAACAAACGCACCAAAGTCGGTGACATTGCGGACAATGCCCTGCCGAATCTGTCCGGGGGCGAAGGTATTCAAGAGTTGTTCCGTATCAGTCGGCGAAGGATGGGCAAGGCGTTCGGACAAGATGAGACGATTGCGCGCGCGATCGAGTTCGATGATTTGCGCGCGCAGCGTGGTGCCGACATAGTTTGCCAGTGCCTGCGCGCGCGCGGGGTCGGTGAGTTGGCGCGGCAGTGAGACGAGTTGCGAGGCGGGGACAAAACCGCGTACATTGCCTACTGCGACCAACACGCCACCCCGATTGTATCCGACGACGCGCACCTCGATAGGTTGTTGGTGAGCATAACTGGCTTGAGCGAGTGCCCATCCCTCCTCTACTGGTGATACTGTGTGTGCATCAGATTGAGATGTACCGAGTAATCGCATCCAATACGCTTCATCGGGGGCTTCTTCCCATGGTTTGAGTTGCTCCATCCGTACTAACCTCTTCTCTCCACAACAAAAAAATCTGACTGGTCATTCCCACCTGTGCCATCCCTCACGAACTAGTCCACGTGTATCGCGCCAGTGCCAGACAATCCACGTGCATTATACGCAGAATGGCGCGAGTTTGTCAATTACGACGAACCTTTGACATTTGTCGAATAGTGAATATAATCGTCGCAATGACGAACGCATCAGTATCAGGCGAAATAAGTCGGGGCGAAAGATTTTTCGCCCCAACAGGATAATTACTCAGCCAGCCTATCCATCGCGAAATAGCCCCACCCCCTAGCCCCCTCCCCACGCCGCAGAGCGGCGTGGGGAGGGGAACAAGGGAAT
>Ga0308410_1002388_pt1 | contig 10778 bp, 9 predicted proteins | sample HotsprOSTMatCore_FD_203467 | JGI IMG/M metagenome (GOLD analysis project Ga0308410, IMG submission 203467) | Hot spring phototrophic mat microbial communities from Octopus Spring, Yellowstone National Park, Wyoming, United States -... | ecosystem: Environmental > Aquatic > Thermal springs > Hot... | reverse complement strand
CTCACCTACGGGGCAGCCTTGCCGGTCGTGAAGATTGGCCGCATGGCCGGGCAGTTCGCCAAGCCACGCTCTTCCGACACCGAGACGATCGACGGCGTGACCCTGCCCTCGTACCGCGGCGACATCATCAACGGCCCGGAGTTCACGGCGGAAGCGCGCACGCCCGACCCGAAGCGTATGGAGCAGGGGTATTTCCACTCTGCCTCGACCCTGAACCTCTTGCGCGCCTTTGCCCAAGGCGGCTATGCCGACCTGCACGAGGTGCATCGCTGGAACCTCGGCTTCGTCGAGCGCAGCCCTGCCGCCGCCCGCTACCGGGACCTCGCCTCGCGAATCGACGAGACGCTCGCCTTCATGGCCGCCTGCGGCATGACCAGCGAGACAACGCCGCAGATCCGCGAGACCGACTTCTACATCAGCCACGAGGCGCTGCTTCTGCCCTACGAGCAGGCGCTGACCAGAATCGATTCCACCTCCGGGGACTGGTATGCCTGCTCCGCCCACCTGCTCTGGATCGGCGATCGCACCCGCCAGGTGGATGGCGCCCATGTCGAGTTCCTGCGGGGGGTGAAGAACCCGGTGGGGCTCAAGTGCGGCCCCTCGCTCGAGCCGGACGAGCTGCTCCGTCTCTGCGACGCGCTCAACCCGGAGAATGAGCCAGGGCGGCTCACTCTGATCGCCCGCATGGGCGCGGACAGGGTCGAGGCGAAGCTCCCCCCGCTCGTGCGCGCAATCCGTCGCGAGGGGCGCAAGGTGGTCTGGCTCTGCGACCCGATGCACGGCAACACGGTGAAGGCGTCGAACGGCTACAAGACGCGCAGCTTCGACGCGATCCTCTCCGAGGTTCGACAGTTCTTCGATGTGCACGAGGCCGAAGGCACCTGGGCGGGCGGCGTGCATGTTGAGATGACGGGCCAGGACGTGACGGAATGCCTCGGCGGCTCGCGCACCGTCACCGAGGCGGCGCTGTCCTCGCGCTACCACACTTTCTGCGACCCGCGGCTGAACGCCGAGCAAAGCCTCGAACTCGCCTTCCTGGTCGCGGCCGAGCTCAAGGAGAGGCGCGCACCGGCCGAACACCGGCGCGTCGCGGCACAGTAGGGCGCGCTGCCTCGGCGATGGACCGGCCGGCGCCGCACGACGACGAGATCGCGGCGAGGACGGACGTCTACTTCTCCCGCACGCGCGCGATCGTCGAGCGGTTCGGCGACGTGCGCGTGACCTACGCCGTGTTCCTTCGCCGCCCGGTGTTGATGGCCGCGCGGCTGGCAATGGATTGGCTCAAGGCGGTGCGCGGCGAGGCGGTGACCATCGAGCCGATGTACGAGGAGGGGGAGGAGGTGGGGGCCGGCGAGCCGCTGCTCTACATCACCGGCAGCCTCGCCGCGCTTGCCGAGACGGAGACGCTGCTCCTGCAGAAGCTCGGGGCCCCGTGCGTCGCGGCCTGGAACGCGCGCGAGATGTGCCTCGCCCTTCCCGGCACCGCCTTCCTCGCGATGGATGCGCGCCATTGCGCGGGAGCGGAGATGGCGGAGCTCATGGCCTATGCCGCCTCGGTCGGGTCGCGTGCGGCGCAGGCGAGGGGGGCGCGCGGCTTCATCGGCAACGCGACCGATGCGACGGCGCATTATTTCGGCCGCGAGAGAGGCATGGGCACCATGCCGCACGCGCTGATCGGCTACGCGGGCTCGACGCTGCGTGCGGCCGAGATGTTCGTCGAGACCTTTCCAGACGAGCCGCTCACCGTGCTCGTCGACTATTTCGGTGCCGAGATCACAGACGCGCTCGCCGTCTGCCGACGCTTCCCGGCGATGGCGGCAGAGGGAAGGCTCGCCTTCCGGCTTGACACCCATGGCGGCCGGTACATGGAGACGCTCGACCCGGCCGCTTCCTATGCCGTGCTCGAGCGGCACGCGCCCGAGGCGATCCGCCGCTACCGCTCCGAGGAGGAGCTGCGCTGGCTCGTCGGCACCGGCGTCTCCGCCGCTGCGGTGTGGCGGCTGCGGGAGGTGCTCGACGAAGCCGGCTTTCCGGCAGCGCGCATCGTCGGCTCCTCCGGCTTCTCTGTGGCGAAGTGCCGAATCATGGCCGAATGTCGCGCGCCGCTCGACGTCGTCGGCACGGGCTCGTTCCTGCCAGAGGCGTGGAGCGAGACCTACGCCACCGCCGACATCGTCGCCTATGACGGCATCCCGCGCGTGAAGGTCGGGCGCGAGTTTCTGCTCCGGCGCGCGGCGCGCTGAGCCGTGTCGGAGGCAGCGCGGGCGCGCGAGGTGAGGATCGGCTTCGCCTGCGCCTTCCTCGTGCTGTTCATCTGGTCAGGCTTTGTGCTCGCAAGCCGCGCAGGCGCCACAGGCGTGCTCACGGCCTGGGATCTCGCTGCGCTGCGCCACGCCGTCGCCTTTGCCGTGCTCGCTCCCTTCGCCGCCAGGGGAGCGCTCGCGGGCCTGCCATGGCCGCGCACCCTGGCGCTTGCTGCCTTCGCCGGCTTCGGCTTCCCGCTCTGCGCTTATGCCGGGTTCTCGCTCGCGCCCGCAGCGCATGGGGCGGTGCTCCTGCCCGGCGCGCTTCCCTTCGCGACCGCGCTCGTCGCCAGGGTCTGGCTCGGCGAGCGCATCGGCAGGGAGCGGGCGGTTTCGCTCGCCATCGTGCTTGCGGGGATCGCGCTGCTTGCGGGCGGCGGGTTCCTCGACACGCCGGGTGCATGGCGCGGTGATCTTCTGTTCCTCGCGGGCACGACCTCCTGGGCCGTGTTCACGCTCCTCGTCCGCCGTTTTGGCGTCAGCGCTGTGGCCGCGACGGTCGCGGTCGGCACCGTCTGCGCGCCGCTCTACCTGCCGGTCTGGGCGCTCGCTCTGCCCTCGCGTCTCGGCGATGCGCCCTGCGGCGAGATCGCGTTCCAGGCCGCCTATCAGGGCGGCCTTGCGATGGTGGTCGCCTCGCTTCTCTACACGCGCGCACTCGTCGCGCTCGGGCCGGCGCGGCTTGCGATCTTCACCTCGGTCGTGCCTGCGCTTGCCGCCGTCGCGGCCTGGCCGATGCTCGGCGAGGCGGTCGGGCCCGCTGCGCTCGCCGGCGTCGTCCTTGTAACTGCTGGGATGGTGTTCGGCGTGATCCGCGGCTCCGGCCCCGCGCCTGCGCGCGTTGACGCTGCGAAACCCGGCACCTAGCTTCCCCCCATGCCGGACACGCTGAAGATCGCGCTTGCGCAGATCAACCCGCACGAAGGCGAGGTGGAGAAGAACGCTGCGCGCATCCGCGCAGCGCGCGCCGAGGCGGCGGCGAAGGGGGCGGATCTCGTCGTCACGCCTGAGCTCTCGATCGCCGGCTACCCGCCTGAGGATCTGATCCTCAAGCCGGCCTTCCTCGATGCCTGCGACGCGCGCATCGCCGCGCTCGCTGCCGAGACGTCGGATGGCGGGCCCGGGCTGATCGTCGGCGGGCCGTGGCGGAGCGAGGGGAAGCTGCACAACGCAGCCTTCCTGCTCGATGGCGGGCGCATCGTCACAGCGCGCGCCAAGCACGAGCTGCCGAACTACGGAGTGTTCGACGACAAGCGACATTTCGTTCCCGGGCCTGCGCCTGGGCCTGTGGTGTTCCGCGGCTTCCGCATCGGGCTGATGATCTGCGAGGACTGGTGGTTCCCGGCCGTCTCGGAGACGCTCGCCGAGAGCGGGGCTGAGATTCTGCTCTCGATCAACGGCAGCCCCTTCGAGGCGGGCAAGCAGCATCTGCGCGAGTCGCTCGCGGTTGCCCGCGTGGTCGAGACGGGGCTTCCCTTCGTGTTCCTGAACCAGGTCTGCGGCCAGGACGAGCTCGTGTTTGAGGGCGCCTCCTTCGTGCTGAACGCCGACCGTTCGCCCGCGCTGCGGCTGCCCTCCTTCCGCGAGGCCGTTACCGTGACGGAATGGCGGCGCGAAGGCGCGCGGCTTGCGTGCGTGCCGCAGCCGCTGCCTCCCGAGGAGAGCCGCGAGGAGAGCATCTACCGCGCGATGATGCTCGGGCTTGCCGACTACGTGGACAAGAACCGCTTCCCGGGCGTCGTGCTCGGCCTCTCAGGTGGGATCGACAGCGCCCTCACCGCAGCCGTCGCCGTCGATGCGCTCGGGGCGGAGCGGGTGCGGGCGGTGATGCTGCCTTCGCCCTACACCTCCCGCGAGAGCCTCGAGGACGCGGCCGAGGCCGCGCGGCTGCTCGGCATACGCTACGACATCGTGCCGATCACCGGCGCGATGGAGGCGTTCCACCAGGCGCTCGCTCCGGTGTTCGGCAACCGCGCCCCGGACATCACCGAGGAGAACATCCAGTCGCGCTCGCGCGGGCTGATCCTGATGGCGATGTCGAACAAGTTCGGCGACATGCTGCTGACCACCGGCAACAAGAGCGAGATGTCGGTCGGCTATGCGACGCTCTACGGCGACATGTGCGGCGGCTTCTCCGTGCTGAAGGACGTGTACAAGACCACTGTCTTCACCCTTGCGCGCTGGCGCAACACCAACCTGCCGGCTGGCGCGCGCGGCCCTGCCGGGCCGGTGATGCCCGAGCGTGTCATCACCAAGCCCCCCTCAGCCGAGCTCAAGCCGAACCAGACCGACCAGGACACGCTGCCGCCCTACGAGGTGCTCGATTCGATCCTGGAAGGGCTCGTCGAGGACGAGGCGAGCGTCGAGGAACTGGTTGCGCGCGGGCATGACCGCGCGACGGTGCTGCGGGTGTGGCGCATGCTCGACCGCGCCGAGTACAAGCGCCGCCAGGCGCCGCCAGGCGTCAAGATCACGCGCCGCGCCTTCGGCCGCGACCGGCGCTACCCCATCACCAACGGGTTCACGGGGCTCGTCACGTGACGGCGGGGCTGTTCGCGCCGGAGGGCGGCTGGGTGGTGCGGATCCGCGATCTCTCTGCGGAAGACCCCGCCGCTCCCGGGGCGGTCGAAGAGGTGGCCGGCTTCGCCACCCTCATGCACGCCAACGCCTTCGCCAGGCGCTATGTTCGCGACAGCGTCGAGCGCTGCCGCGTGCCGGGCGCGTTGCCGGAGCAGGTGGCAGCCGACTGGCACGCTTTCGGCGAGGACGCGGAGGTGGCCGATGCCGGGCCTGCCGCCTGGTCGAGTGCGGCAGAGCTCGCCTTCTTCGCCGCCCACCCCGTGCCCTCAGGCAGCGAGGAGCGCGACTGGCGCAGCCTCGACCCGCGGCGGCATGCGGACGACGGGAACGACGACGAGGACGCCTCCGGCGCGGTGGGGGAATGACGCTTCGCGTCCGCTTCGCTCCCTCGCCCACCGGCTGGCTGCACGTCGGCAATGCCCGCATCGCCATCGCCAACGCCCTGTTCGCGGCTCGCCACGAGGGCACGTTCCTGCTCCGGCTCGACGACACCGACACCGCCCGCTGCCGGCCCGAATACGAGGCAGGAATCGTTGAGGATCTGCGCTGGCTCGGCCTCGCCTGGAACGAGGGGCCGATCCGCCAGCGCGACCGGCTTGATCGTTATGCTGCCGCAGCAGAGCGGCTGAAGGCATCGGGCCGCCTCTATCCTGCCTGGGAGACGGAAGAGGAGCTCGCCTTCAAGCGTCGCGAGCGGCTCAAGCGCGGCCTTGCTCCGATCTACGACCGCGCCGCGCTCGCCATGACCGCGGAGCAAAAGGCCAGGGCCTTCGCCTCCGGCCGGCAGCCGCACTGGCGCTTCCGCCTCTCGGACGGCGTCTCCGCCTGGGACGATCTCGTGCTCGGCCATCGCACGGTGAAGCTCGGCTCGGTCTCCGACCCGGTTCTCGTGCGGGCGGACGGCACGCCCCTCTACACCTTCGCCTCGGTGGTTGACGACCTCGAGCTCGGCGTGACCCACGTGATCCGCGGCGAGGATCATGTCACCAACACGGGCGTGCAGCGCGACATCCTCGAGGCCCTCGGCGGCGACCCCGGCGCGATACGCTTCGCCCATCTGCCGCTGCTCGTCTGCGCGGACGGCGAGCCGCTGTCGAAGCGCCTCGGCGCCTTGTCCCTGCGCGCGCTGCGCAGCGACGGCATCGAGCCGGCGGCGCTGGTCGCGTATCTCGCGCGACTTGGCACCTCGGCGGACATCGCTCCGGCAGGCTGGGACGAACTCGTCAGCGGCTTCGACCTTGCCACGATCAGCCGCGCGCCGGCGCGTTTCGATCCGGCGCAGCTTCTCGCGCTCAACCGCCGCGTGCTGCAGGCGCTGCCCTTCGCCGCCGTGCGAGACCGGCTGCCGGAGGGCGCTACGGAGACGTTCTGGTGCGCTGTGCGTGGCAACCTCGACATGCTGTCTGAAGCGCGCCACTGGTGGGACGTGGTGGCGGGCTCGATCGTGCCGCCGCCGATCGAGTCGGAGAAGGACCGCGAATTCCTCGCCCTCGCTGCCTCGATCCTGCCCGAGGGCGCCTGGGACGGGGCGACCTTCAGAGCCTGGACGGAGGCGCTGCGGCAGGCCACGGGCCGAAGCGGCCGGGCTCTCTGGCGGCCGCTCAGGCTCGCGCTCACAGGAGAGGAGAGCGGGCCTGAGCTCAAGGACCTGCTTCCCCTGATGGGCCGTGATCGGGCATTGTTGCGACTGTCCATGGCAGCAGGAGACGCCGCGTGACCGCCCGGATCTGTCGCCGCGATTGACCCAAAGACGCGCGTGACCCAAGGAGGGCCAGCCCGCGGGCCCTGGCATGATGGGGGCCGAGCGCCCGACCGGACGGACAGATGACCGAACTCAACCTCTACAACTCCGCCACACGGCGGAAGGAACGCTTCCAGCCGATCGATCCGGACCATGTCCGCCTCTATGTGTGCGGCCCGACAGTCTACGACCGCGCGCATCTCGGCAACGCGCGACCTGTGGTGGTGTTCGACGTGCTCGTCCGGCTTTTGCGCCGCCTCTATCCGCGCGTGACCTACGTGCGGAACATCACAGACGTCGAGGACAAGATCATCGCCGCCGCACGCGAACGCGGCGAAACGATCGAGGCGGTGACGGAGCGCACCACGCGCTGGTTCCACGAGGACATGGCCGCGCTTGGCGCTCTGCCGCCCGATGTCGAGCCGCGCGCGACCGAGACGATCGCCGAGATGGTGGCGCTGATCGAGCGGCTGATCGACAACGGCCATGCTTACGTGGCAGAGGGGCATGTGCTGTTCCATGTCCCTTCCTTTCCGCGCTACGGCGCTCTCTCTAACCGCACGCCGGAGGAGATGGAGGCGGGCGCGCGCGTCGAGGTCGCCCCCTACAAGCGGTCGCCATTCGATTTCGTGCTCTGGAAACCCTCAGCCGGCGATCAGCCAGGCTGGCAGAGCCCGTGGGGCCGCGGCCGCCCCGGCTGGCACATCGAGTGCTCGGCGATGAGCTGGAAGCATATCGGTGCCGATTTCGACATCCATGGCGGCGGGCTCGACCTGATCTTCCCCCACCACGAGAACGAGCGTGCCCAGTCGCTCTGCGCTTTCCCGGGCTCGGGCTTCGCGCGGCTCTGGATGCACAACGGCATGCTGCTTGTGGGCGGCGAGAAGATGTCGAAGAGCTTGGGCAACTTCCTCACCGTTGCCGACATCCTTGCGGAGGGGCCGTGGGCGGGGGAAGCGTTTCGGCTCGTCCTGCTCAAGACGCACTACCGCATGCCGCTCGACTACACGCGCGTCCGTCTGCTCGAGGCCAAGGCCGAGCTCGACGACTTCTACACGCCGCTCTTCGCAAGCGGCGGAAGGGATGTCGAGAGCGCAACGGTACACGCGCTTGCGGACTGGGCGGTCGCGCCGCTCTGTGACGACCTGAACACGCCGCTTGCGATCTCCCGCCTGCACGATCTCCGCACTCTCGCCAACATAGACCAGGCCGGCGGCTCGGCGACGGCGTTGCGCGCGCGCCTTCCCCCAGGCCTCGAGCCTGGGCCGGGAGAGGCGGTCTCCGCGCTGCGCCGCGCCGCCTCCGTCCTCGGCATCCTCGGCGCTGACCCGAAGGCTTGGCGTCAGAGCGGCGCGGGTGACGTCGCCGAAATCGAGGCCGCCATCGCCGCACGCCTCGCCGCACGCAAAGCGCGCGACTTCGCCGAGGCAGACCGGATTCGCGCCGAACTGCTTGCCCGCGGCATCGTGCTTGAGGACACGAAGGATGGCACGACCTGGAGGCGGGCCTCGTGAGCCGGCGGATCCACATCTACGACTGCACGCTGCGCGACGGGCAGCAGATGCAGGGGGTCGACTGGGGCGTTGCCGACAAGCAGGCGATCGCGCGCGCGCTCGACGCGTTCGGGGTCGACACGATCGAGGGAGGCTGGCCCGGCGCCAACCCGATCGACGACGCCTTCTTCGCTTCGCCGCCGCCGCTGCGGCGCGCAAAGCTCGCAGCCTTCGGCATGACCAGGCGGGCAGGGCGAAGCGCCGCAAACGACCCGGGCCTTGCGGCGGTCTTCGGCGCCAAGACGCCGGTCGTCACCCTGGTCGGCAAGACCTGGGACTATCACGCAGAGGTCGCGCTCGGGGTCACGCTCGAGGAGAATCTCGCGATGATCGCCGACAGCGTTGCCGAGGCCGCGCGCCGGGCCGAGACGGTGATGTTCGACGCCGAGCATTTCTTCGACGGCTTCAAGCGCAATCGCGACTACGCGCTGCGCGCGGTCACCGCGGCGCACGAGGCGGGCGCCCGCTGGATCGTGCTCTGCGACACCAATGGCGGCACGCTGCCGCACGAGGTCGAGGCGATCGTCGCCGAGGTCACCCGCCACATCCCGGGCGAGTGCCTCGGCTTCCACGGCCACAACGACACGGAGAACGGGGTCGCCAACACGCTCGCCGCGGTGCGCGCCGGCGTGCGGCAGGTGCAAGGCACGATCAACGGCATCGGCGAGCGCTGCGGCAACGCCAACCTGATCTCCATCATCCCGACGCTCATGCTAAAGATGGGCTACGAGACGGGCATCACGGAGGAGGGGCTGCGCGGCCTCACCAAGCTCTCCCGCCTGCTGGATGAGCGGCTGAACCGCGCGCCCACGCGCGGCGCCGCCTATGTCGGCGAGAGCGCCTTCGCCCACAAGGGAGGGCTGCATGTCAGCGCGGTCGAGCGCGACCCCGCGACCTATGAGCACATCGCGCCAGAGCGCGTCGGCAACCGCCGCCACATCGTCGTCTCAGACCAGGCGGGAAGGTCGAACATCCTCGCGAGGCTGCGCGATGTCGGCATCGACATCGACCCGGAGGACAGGCGCGTCAGGCGAATCCTCGACGAGGTGAAGGCGCGCGAGTTCCAGGGCTACGCCTATGACGGCGCGGAGGCCTCCTTCGAGCTGCTCGCGCGCCGGATCATCGGAACGGTGCCGGACTATTTCCAGCTCGAATCCTTCCGCACCCTCGTCGAGCGCCGCGGCGGCAGCGAGGAGCCGCTCTCCGAGGCCACGCTGAAGATCGTCATCCGAGGCGAGCGCATCCTCACCGTCGCCGAGGGCAACGGCCCGGTGAACGCGCTCGACGCGGCGCTGCGGAAGGCGCTCCTGCCGCACTACCCCGAGGTCGAGTCCCTGAAGCTCGTCGACTACAAAGTGCGAATCCTCGCGCCGGACCGGGCGACGGCTGCGGTGACGCGGGTGATGATCGAGAGCGAGGACGCGGCAGGCAACCGCTGGTCCACGGTCGGCGTCTCTGGCAATGTCATCGAGGCCTCGTTCGGCGCGCTCGCCGATGCCGTCACCTATTTCTTGATGCGCGAGGGCGCGGCGGGGGGCTGATCCTCCCCCCTCGACCGATCCTCCCCGGGAGCATAGCGTCCTCAGCATGCGGTCAGGGATACGCCACGCCGCACATGGCGATGTCGCACGCCGGCTCAGGCGCGCCGAGGGGCACCTACGCGGCGTCATCGCCATGCTCGAGGCGGGGCGCCCCTGCGTCGAACTCGCGCTGCAGCTCGCTGCGATCGAGGCGGCGATCGCGCGGGCCAAGCGCAAGCTGGTAAAGACGCATATCGACCACTGCCTCGACCGAGCGGTGGAGGAGGGGCGTGCCGACCAGGCGCTCGCGGAGCTGCGCGAGATCGCGCGATATCTCTGAAGGGTGAGGGAGAGAGCCATGATCCGCACGACCCTCTCTGCCGCCGCCTTCGCGCTCGCCGCCGGCGTGGCGACGGCCCGGTTCGGCGCCGACCACACTTCCGTGCTTGCGCAGAGGGAGCACCATGGCCACGGCGCGCCACGCGAGGCAGCCGAGCCGCCCAGCACGCGGGCCTTCCGCGCGGCAAATGACCGGATGCACCGGGACATGAGCATCCGCTATTCCGGCGATGCCGACCGGGATTTCGTCGCCGGCATGATCCCGCATCACCAGGGCGCGATCGACATGGCCCGGATCGTGCTGCAGTTCGGCAAGGACCCGGAGGTGCGGAAGCTTGCCGAGGAGATCATCAGGACCCAGGAGGCCGAGATCGCGCAGATGCGCGAGATCCTCCGCCGCCTCGGCGGGTGATGCGCCGCCGCGTACTGCTGGCCGCGCTCTGTTTCCCGCGCGGCCCCGCGCGGGCGCATTCCGAGCTCCGCGCGTCGGAGCCGGCGGAGGGGGCGCGCCTTGCGGCCGCGCCGCGGGAAATCGTGCTGCGTTTCGACGAGGGTGTTCAACTCACCTCGGTGACGCTTCGCGACGAGGCGGGAGCCGCGCTCAGGCTTGCGCTTCGGCGCGACACCGCGCCGCGGCAGGTCGAGCGGCTTGCGCTGCCACCGCTTGCCCCGGGGCAGTGGCGTCTCGAGTGGCGCGCCATCTCGGCTGACGGGCACCCTGTGCGCGGCACGGTGCGCTTCT
>Ga0308410_1002382_pt1 | contig 10795 bp, 8 predicted proteins | sample HotsprOSTMatCore_FD_203467 | JGI IMG/M metagenome (GOLD analysis project Ga0308410, IMG submission 203467) | Hot spring phototrophic mat microbial communities from Octopus Spring, Yellowstone National Park, Wyoming, United States -... | ecosystem: Environmental > Aquatic > Thermal springs > Hot... | reverse complement strand
CCCACCGAAAAGGCAAAATAAAGGCAGGCCGAATCCACGGGTAGCGTTCCCGGTCAAGGTTGGCTACCAAAATCCAGGAGCTTCCGATTCGGCTCTCCAGATGTCCCGGGAGAAACCACTGCGAATATCCCGCCGAGTTTTCCGAATACAATTTCCGGTAATGTTGGCACGCCTTGCCGAGCACCTCCGGCTCCAACATGTACCGAGCTAGCCCCCGGAGAGTGAACACAATTTCATAGGCCGCCGCAGAGCTCATATACGGAACTGGTACCCCTTTCCACCGGTCGAGCCATCCCCGAGTTATTCGGCGGGGCTCCATCGTGGTAGCTCCTCCAGGAAAAAAGTTTAGATGAGCCTTCGCATGCTGCCCCGAACTGTGCCTGTGCGAGACCCACGAAATAACGACATCACTGCGGCCACCGGCCCCCAGCTCGAGAAACTATCAAACGATTAGCCCGACCGATCCCCGCCGCACGGGTTGCATGAACAGAGCTGCCAACTGTTACCCTTTGGGCTGCCACTTTTGCCCCTGCTCCTTGACCTCGAGCACAAGCTCTGTTTCCGGGCCCGCCGGTAAGTTACGCAGATCAGCGAGGGCAAAACGTGCGATCCCACATTCATCCACCTGGGCCCTTACTCCGGAAAGCCACACGGGAACCCCGGCGAACTCCTTGGCTGGCTCGTAGTTCCCGTACAGTATTTCCAAAACCACCAAGCCGTCCTGGGGTTCATATTCCGGCACACTCAATCGAGCTACATACTTTCCGTCAGGAGAATCCCAAAGGAGGAGAAAACGCACTGGCGGGCGGTCCTCGGGGGCAGCTGCTGCCAGGGCCACCGGAGGACGTAAATCGCAAAGCACGGAATATTTGTGCTCTACCGAAGCCTGCCTTAAAAGCATTTTTGCCGTCTCTCGGGAGGCAGACACGGCAGACACAGGTCGCTTGAAAACTTCCCACACCTCCCGGGCAACTTCTTCCAACGTTCCATCCAACCACCAAGGCGGAACCGAACGATAGGGTTCGGCCAACATCGCTTTCCAATTCCGATAAACCGGCAAGTTTACAACTTCCGAAAGGACCACCAAGTGATCCGCTTCGCTGAGAACAGCATCAAGCTTGCCCATAGCATCGAGGGCCCGGTCGTATTCCAAATCGAATTCCCTTCGATCCGGGTCATCCTCCTCCAACATCCTCTCGTAACATTCGGAGATTGCTTCCATTGCGAAATAGGTCTGCATAAGACCCTCGAAGAAATCTCCCAGGATTACGTCCGCCTCTGGGGGAGAAGCTTCGCCCAGCTCGTCAGGCAACTGTGTGATATCTTCCGTAAGCTGTTCACACAGCCGAGCCAATACCCGGGATGCTGCTTGGGCCACCGGCACGGGCAAAGTCCCGTCTAACTCCGGTGGTATCTCCACTCCACAAACCCGGCATTGCCCTAAAGCAACCGCCAGTTCAAAGGCCGCGGCTTCTGCCTCGGCCGATAGCGGAGAACCCGCTACCTCGAAAAGGTCAAGATTGCTATTTTCAAGAGCCTGGAAGAGCTCTTCCCGAATAGCCTCTGCCCACAGCTCGGTGGGCTTTGCCTCATTGGTGGGGATGGACGCATTCCCAAATTTCATGGTATCACCTATACCGAAATGGGCTTCACATTGTAGCTTAATCAACTCACGCCACAGCTATATGTTCCGCTAGCTTTGATACTGTAACTTCTGCTGACTCTCCGCAATTACCGAAAGGTTGAGCTCACCGAACCGCATATCACCTGAACATATAAATTGAACTTGAGGCTAGGAGATATTCCCTCTGTCTTCCCTCGGAGCGAATCCATTACCCCGGCTTGCGGGTCCAAGCTTATCTAAACTCGGCACAACGAAGGCCTGATAATCAGCCAGAATTCGCCCGAGTGAACTATGATTGTGCCCTCTTGTATAGCTCCTGCTGATCTCTCTGATCAATCTATGATCTCTCTGACCGATCTCTCTAATCCCTGGGCTCCTTCCGGCTTTAAGAGCCGCGGCCTTTTACGGACCCGGTAGGTCTCCTTCGCTCGGTGGCTTTCGCGGCCGCAATCTCCGCTGCACCTTCCTCGGCTTTACCTCCTCACCCTCCCATGTTCCAAAAGCTCCACGCCAAGGCGAGCCAGGAATTTTCGTGGAAAAACCCCACTGATCGAGGGTAACAAATCGGATATCAGTTTCCACCCAAGATTCACCTTGAAATTCCCTAACCCGGGAAAAATTCGGCCCTGGAGGATAAATCCCATTTTGCCGGAACTCTCCATATAACCTCACCAGCATGGTGGCTGTCTTTTGCCACCTCCTCTCACTATTACATACGACGGTGCTGACCGGGAAATAACACGTCTTTAAGGTTGCACCACCGGTTGTCTCCCAGGCGAACGCCACCGGTCCACGGGGAAGAACCAGACACCAAGCGTTGAACTCGCGATGAAATCCGCCAGCCTTTAAGCGTCGGCGATATAGCAAGACCATCGGTCGGCGGAGGCTTTGACCCAATTGCCAGCCCAGAGTTTCGATCGCTTCATCAAAATGCTGGTGATCCTCTTCCGACAAAACTTCCCCGTTTGCCCACCGCTCAAGGGCCCTTCGCTGATCCCGGGTCAGGACGTCCTTCCATGGCTCCCGTTTATTTTTAATATGTTTATCAACTATATGCCGCAATGTATCTTCCAGCAGTATAACCCGCGTTCTACCCCCATGCGGGGTATGAGGATCCCGAGGATCCGGCAGGTCCGTCCAGAGTCTTAAAAATACCCCGGCCATGGCCAGTCCCAGATTGTGTAGACCTTTGCCTCTTGTCCCAAACCTAGAAAGACCATTAGCGCGCTAAATTTTAAAGAATCAGCTGGAGACTAGTCTTTAGAGAGTACCTCCTTGAACACCGCCCGGGACCTAAAACAATGTTGACGAATACCTGCCTCGCCGAGGTCCAGTAGCTGGGCAAGGCATCGGATTCGGTCCTCAAAAGTATCCAACTCTTCCAACTCGGGTGGAGGAAACTCTCCTTGCACCCCTAACTCGCGGCACCAATTCTCCCAAATGTTAGCTGGTATCCTCCGGTGTAGCCCAGCTGCAACCAAGGTGACCACACGACGCTTTACGGGGAGTGTGCTCAACTTATCAAGCTGTTTTTTACAAAACGGCTTTCGAATCGACAAAGTATCGATAATGGACCGGACCTCCGAGCACGGGTCGGGAACCAAATCCACTGGTAGCGTCGGGTACTTCTCGCCGTTTTCCGCCCTGCGGCTTCGCCGACGCAGTAAGGGAACCTCCCGGCGACGCTTTTTTTCCCGATACTTCTCGATGGCAAGGTTCTTGGCGAGTTGGTACACCCAAGCCTCAAAGCTCCGTCCGGGATCGAACTTCTGCAGCGACTCGTACACCTTCGAACAAACGTCGTAGTAAAACTCCTCATTCTGAATGGAGAAACGGGCTTCAACTCTTCTGATCGTGGGATTCATCAACTGCATTAATTCTCGGAAGACATCATTCCGCTCCTCCTCAGACCCTTCCAGAACTCGCCTTATAAGCTCCGCCACCTTTTCGCGACTCTCCGGAGGGTGGCTTCCTTCGGAAAAAGCATTGTCCATAAGTAAACTCCGAAAAAAGCGTCACTCAGGTTTGTTAACTGCCCCAAAGAAACACCCAAACCCAAATAGCCAGCAATGCTGAGTTTGCTCTATCAAGCCATGGCTAACATCCGGAAAACGGGAGCTTGTCCGATCCACTGAGATTCCAACCCAGGCGGAGGCTCGATAACCAGCCGGGGGATCCCCCTTGAAAAACCTACATCGGCCGGCACCTATCGCTTAACAGCTTTTCTAGAATCCCAAGTCCGAGTGGCCCTTTGCATGTCCATCCGATAGATCCAAGTGGCAACAAGGAGGTCTGCCCGAGAATCCCTTCCCGACTTTAAATAATTGCAAGGCTGAACCGCCCAGGCCGAACCCGCTGATTCTATTGCCCCTTGGGAGCCTGGCATTGGAGAACACTCCTGTGCTTGATACTGGGAATCTGAGCAGATATTCTGGGGCCCTGATAGAATTCTTCAAAGGATTCTCCTTTTCCCAATTTAGCGGGGATGAAAACCGAGTCCCTGGCTTGCCTGCGACTCCTTCGTCTTGATGACACCCACTTTGCCCACCAGATTGGGAGTATGTCGTCCGAAGATTAACTTTTCAAAACTCGTCTCCGGCTAGGCAGTATTCCCAGCTAGGCCTAGAACGGACCCGAAACTCTCAGATTAGAAACTGGGCACAGCAAGTCATCCCCAGGCCCGGTTGTCATTTAGGAGGAGGCCCGACTCTTTTATCGCGGGCCCGATCGCGGAGTGCCTGCAGATTGATAAGTTCTGCCACCTCAAATTGAGTGGCCGCCCCCTCCACCGGGCGAAGCCGAACCATGGTCGGAAAATGACCCATTCGCCCATGCAGCTCTGCAATGACACAACAAGCGATTGGGGCAAAACCGGGCGGACAAACGAGAATCGGTTTCGTCTGCCATTCTTCCTGATCGATCGGAATCCGATCCACAAGCTGTGCCGTCTGTTCCAAGAACGAATCGGAATGATCAAAGCGACAACAGACGTCGATAACCCTCTGAATCTCCTGACCACTTAACTCCTCGATTTTCCGCCGTTGGGCCTCGGTTAAAGGATGCCCAAAGTTGATAATCCACATCTTGCAACCTCCTGGCTGCTTCCGTCTCGGTGAGTCAACGAGCTTCAAAGCGGGTTCGGGCGTTCGCCGCCGGTCATTTTGCGGTCTCCAAGCGATATCTCCGCGATTCCGATTTCTTCAATAATACCCCCGCTGCCCAGTCCATGATGGTATCCTCTGTGGCGGATCTGTTCAATGCAGGCTCATGGTGTCCGACCACCGCCAATGGGAATCCTACCGCGGGTTGGCTTACGGACCAAGCGAGCCCTCCAATCCCTCCTCAGCTGGAGATATTTCCTGACCTGGTTATTTGAGCCGCAAAACCCGGTTGAGGGTTGCATAGGAAGGCTTCGCGATTGTACCGTGGATGAGTAGGCCTTAAGAAGCAGCGAGGCGGTCGAGCGGTCCACTGACAAGGGAAAGCAGCCGTCGGGAACAATTTTCCGGGGCTTTAACCTGTCCCCAAAACTTAGTTGGTATATCAGCACATCGGTTCGGCAGGATGGACAATTTCCGGTGGACTTTGTGGAACCGTAGACTTTCTTTTCCCGCGATGCAGAATTTTCCCCCGCTACTTGTGATTGTTGTGGCCGCCTGCACCGGCATTTTTGTGGACCGGGTAGCTACCGTTCCCTTAGAGATTTGGCTCTTCCTTGGGGCAAGCTTTTGGCTCGCTTGGCTTCTCCTTTGGTTAAACCGAATGAACGAAGGAGCAAGCCTCTTCCTACTGGCAAGCACGGCTGCTTGTTTTGCCCTCCACCATCATATTTGGTGGCGATATTACCCACCCGATGAAATCGCTTTCTTTACCGCACCGTCGCATCCTATGGCCTGTATCCGTGGTGTGGTAGTGGAAGAACCTCGGATCCAACCGGCACCTCCACCAAACCCGATGGACCTGCCACGACTATTTCCCACTGCAGTAATGGGTCTTCGAGCAACCGCGATTCGGGATGGTAGCCGGTGGCAGGTGGTATCCGGCCGGATTACTGTCTACGTTCAAGGCGAACTCCAGGGGCTACGGGCTGGCGACATGGTTCAGGTTTTTGGACTACTCTACGGACCTCCCATGCCCCAGAATCCCGGAGAAACAGACTTCAGCACCTTCCGACGGACACACCGGCGTCTGGCCACCCTTCAAGTAAGTCATCCCGCCGCTGTGGTCAAGATCGGCCGAGCATCATGGTTTTCCCCCCGTCTTATCCTGGCCCGAATCCGCGGTTATCACAGCCAAAGATTAGAGGAAACGCTAGCCTCCCCGTACCAGGAGATTGCCACGGCAGTTCTCCTGGGGATCCGAGAAGGGATTGACCCGAACCTTTCTCTCGCTTTTTTTGAGACCAGCACGCTGCATTTACTGGCGATTTCCGGACTTCATGTAGGCTTGCTGGCGGCTATCACTGGTGGAATGGCAAATTTACTTTTCCGCCGATGGCGAGGGGTAATCCTTGCCATTGCCGTATGTGTTCTTGGGTATATCGCCCTTGCAGAGACTCGTCCCCCGGTCCTTCGGGCAGGGACTCTCGTGCTCCTCGGTTGCCTGGCCTCTCTCCTGGGCCGATCTCCCCTTGACTTTAACCTCCTGGCGGGAACAGGCCTTGTTGTGCTAGCTATTAATCCTTCCGAAATGTTCCAAGCCGGAACCCATCTGACCTTTTTAGCTGCCACGGCAATCTTGTGGTTTCACGCCAGCCCACTGGCTCCTAGACGTCCGTTGGCGGTCCGATGGTTGGTGGCACCGCGTGGCCGGTTGGCCAGAATTCTACTTGCTTGCCTCCAAGTCATCCGCGAGGCTCTCCTGATCAATATTTGGGTATGGTGCATTGTCACCCCGTATGTGGCTACGAAGTTTCATATTTTCTCGCTTCTTGCTCCCATAGTGACTGTCATCCTTCTTCCCATCCTTACCGTCATTTTGGCGACAGCAATTGCCACTTTAGTACTCGGCTGGATTTTCCCCATCGTGGCCACACCCTTTGCTCTCATTTGCGATCTGGCAATCTCGCTATTCTCGGGGATTGTGCTGGAGAGCCGGCGGGTACCTTACAGCTTCTTCTGGGTGGCAGGACCACCAACGTGGTGGACTACCGGCTTTTATGGGATTCTTGCTTTCGTTGCGGGGATCGACTTTCTTCGACGCAAAAAGCGATGGGTATTACTTGTTTTGGGCTGGGCGATCCTGGGAGTCACTGTACATTTCATTCCTCGATCGTACCGAGAGTTCCGCTGTACGTTTGTTGCGGTTGGTCATGGGCTCCTTACGGTGCTCCAACCTCCAGGAGGTCCTGCAATCCTCTACGATGCAGGTTCCATGAGGGTCCCCGAGCAAGTTGGTCCCCAAGCTTGCCAAGTGCTTTGGTCCTTGGGGGTTCGTCGCGTTGCGGCCATTTTCCTCTCCCATGGCGACCGGGATCACTATAACCTGGTGCCGGAGATCGCCCGCCGCTTTCCCGTAGGGCAAGTGTTCGTGGGACCGCAGCTTGCATCCGCCCTTGGCCAGAAGGTTTCCACTCGCGGGCCCCTTGATCCGAGGGAATCTCCCCAGGGCCGATCCATCACCATTCCTTCGGGATGGCACCACCTTTTGCCGAGTTTTCGCTGGTCGGGCTCCATGTCCATTCCGCTCCAAATCCCTGATTCCCGAGATCCTGAAATTTCCGCCGAAGAAGAAAACCGGGATCCCGAGCAAGGAGTCCGGGCTCTCGCCCAATTCTTAAATTCCGCAGGTATTCCCATCGTTGCGGTTTGCGAAGGTGATACTATCGCCCTCGAAGGTTCCGAGCTCCGGCTTCGAGTCCTGAGTACACTCGGCACACCGGAATACGGAATGGGCACCCTCCGGAAATCTGCTGCAGATAATGCCTCCAGTCTCGTTATCGCGGCGGAATATGCTGGCAGGCGGATTCTCCTAACCGGAGATTTGGAAAAGCCGGGAACCGACCGACTGTTTGCCAAACCCCCACTGCCCTGCGATGTGGTGCTTGCTCCACATCACGGGAGTCGCTCGAGCAATCCGGCGGGAATCACAGAGTGGGCCTCTCCGATTGCGGTGGTCATCAGTGGCAGTAGGCAATGGTTTCGGGGAGATGTAGTGGCCGCTTATAGGCAAGCAGGCATTGCTGTCCTTCATACCCTGATCGAGGGTGCCACCACGATTGAAATCCTCCCCACTGAGGGTTCACAGGATTTTCTCGAGCAGCAACCTGGGAAGGTCTACTATCGGACTTTTCGAACGGGTAAGCGGCTGGAATTTGACTCGAGAAGAGCCGGTCTAAGCCAATCGGGCAATTAAGGTTTTGGCTGCAAATTTCTCACTCGACATACCGCTCCCCGGGGCCACGGCTCGCTCCGAGTGCTGGGCTTCCGGATTTTGGCACCATGGAATCTTGCGGCCTCACAGATCACTCCGAGCAAACATCACCCACGAAGGATGATCGCTTTTGTTGAAAGAAACCCCTCCATGGTCTTGGAAGAGGCCGCTCGTCGCAGGGCTGAATTTGGCGGCAAATCTCGCGAGTGGCCCGCCGAGTCTCTTCCCTCCCCCAACCAGCGGAGCTAAGTCCGGTTGCCGCGTTCGACAACGTTTTGCCGCAGAAGTTGCAGGAAGGAAGCATGGCGGATCTGCTTAAGAGGTGGCAGAATGGAGGTTCGTTGCCCACGGGCCCACAACCGAGAATCGCCAAAATAAGTTGGGCCCCCAATTATTTACCGCTTGGGGGCCCATCCCGTTGGCATCCCTGAAATTGGCAGAGCCCTTAGGGGATGCAACTCCTAGCGTCTGACCAGGAGGTTCGGCGGTGCAGTCCGCCGTGGAGGCGGCGTTTGGCCATCAACGCAGAGGATGCAACAAACCGGAGAGTAACCCCTTCGAGCGGGAACCGTCGTCAAAATCCAACCACCACCAACCGTCGTGCCACTCGAGCGACACTCGCCGCCATCCAAGAGGTACTTGCGGATAGGGGTAGAAAGGCCCGATATAGGGCCACGCTGTCGGAGAATATTGGCGGGGATAGGTCAAGGTGGCATAGTTGGGGTACGGAGCGTAACTGGGCCACGCATAATTCGGCAGATAGGGTTGATTGTACACCATCGGGGCAGCCCCTACAGCGACGGGCATTACATAGCCACCGCTGGTTGGATTTGGTTGGCCTTGCACATAAGCAATCGGCAAAGGTCGATTTCCGTAGGCTGCTGCAGTGGGTACAAGAATCACTTGAGGTTGGGCTGACGGCTGAGGGGTGGGCTCAAAAGCTCTCTCCCGCTCAGGCTTCGCTTGCAACGCCACCGAGGCTTGAGGCGGCACCAACAAGGCGGGAGTTGGCTCGGGAGCTGAGGTAGGAATTACCTGCAACGTAGTCCCAACCTCGCTCGGGGCAGGTTTCCGGAAGGTCGCCACGGATGCCCCGGGATTGACTGCCGGAGCGGCCGAGAGTTCGTTGGCCTGCTCTGTGCGGCCTGCAGCCTCCACAGTTCCCACCGTCAACCGATTCACCACCCTGGTAACCCCTTCGGTCCGGGCAGCAATTCGCAGAGCGGCATTCATCTGCTCGAGGTTGGCCACCGTGCCCTCTAGCGTGGCCGTTCCATCTTCCACACGAACTCCAATGCGGTAATTTCGGAGCTCGCCACTACTTCGCAAGTTGGCGGCGATCCGGTCCGCAATTTCTTGGTTGCCGGCGAGGACTAACCCCCCTGCCGCCAAAAGGGCCCATATGCTCAAGAAGCCAACTGCCAAACGTCGCATGCCTTACCTCCTGCTTGGGTCGGTTTCCACTCCGTTGAAATCCCCGCGAGGGGGTAGTCACTGGACTCCGCGACCGATTCCGCCAACCACGCATGCCGGCGATGGCTTGTGGGTCCAAGGCAGGACATCCTGGCAGGAACCGGCTAGGAGGGAAACATCACAAAACGGTGTCCTCAGTTTTCCTTCGTTGGCCGCCGATCCGAGCGGCTCACTCCTTTTGTCCTTCGGATGGTACCTCTCAGCTTCCGCCATCCTGCCTTAGGTCCCTCAAGCTGAAGTGTCCATAAATCGGAGAGACTATTCGCGGGCAGTTCTGGCGGGTCACACCGGCCGTAAGTTACCTCGATCAAGGCCACCGCTTATAAGCTTGTTAAGTAGGCCACCCCGCTGCGGTCTGTCGCGGGAAATGATCCTCCTTGATATTGGATTCGGTAAGCTGACTCCCGAAAGGCTACAAATTTCCAGATTTTGTCCGGGATCCCTCATCGAGGGCCCTCGGCTCCATTGTCGGTGCCCTCCAACCCGGGGCAAAAGATGCAATCTTGGACAGATTGCCGCTTTGTGATACTCCTATCGTGCCCCCGGGGGCAAAAGCTTTCCCGGAAGCTGTACCACCAATCAGATCGTCTAACAACCAGGTCCGCAAAAAGCTGCTTCCCATGGGAAGGATTTCACTCGTATAACGGGCATTTTCGGTATAGCCTAACTGGCGGAGGCTTTGTGGCATGCCATGCCTGCCTCTTGCGGCACCTAATACCGATGCCTTCCCCCTATCGTCCGCGGTTTACGGTTCACTGAATTAAAGTGGCCGCCAACAGAAAAGTTTCACTGGCTTCACAAGACCCTCACCCCAGAGGAAGTTACCCCCTCCAGAGAATTAGCTGCGGAGGCATCCAACCGTGGAACTAGAATCGGGTTATCATCAACCTGGGTGCTCGTCTTCTCTTCTCACCCAGTAGCTTCGTCACGCGGTATTGCGACCGTCCCCCTAATCACCCCACGCTTTAGGAACTACATTGACGATAACAGAACGGACTGGGGCGGTCCTCAGATCAACAAACACCGAAAAGTGAACTACGGAAGGGACCACCGACCCGGATAACCACCCATTTTTTAGGCGGCTTTATCATTTAAAAGCACTAAGGCTAAAAACGAGGCACGAAATTCCGTTTCCCACCTAGCCTCACGATTGAGCCATCGTCTTGGGCACTTTAAGGAGGTGCACCCCCCAATAATGCTCAGCCCATTTATAACTCGTAGTTCCTTCATTCTCCGCTGTCTTCTCAGATTATTTATACCCGCCGGATTGTTAAAGACTTGCAAAATCACCGATCGGGCCCACACAATTTTTTAAAGCAAATAACC
>Ga0308410_1002380_pt1 | contig 10797 bp, 10 predicted proteins | sample HotsprOSTMatCore_FD_203467 | JGI IMG/M metagenome (GOLD analysis project Ga0308410, IMG submission 203467) | Hot spring phototrophic mat microbial communities from Octopus Spring, Yellowstone National Park, Wyoming, United States -... | ecosystem: Environmental > Aquatic > Thermal springs > Hot... | reverse complement strand
GATGGGGTGTAGAAAATCAAGAGGTATTTACTCTTGAGGAATTAATTGAAAAGTTTGACATAAAAGGACTTAGCAGGTCTAATGCTGTGTATGATGAGGAAAAGATTGTATTTCTAAATTCCAGGCATATGAAAATTCTTGATGATGATACATTACTAAAGCATTTTATGGAGTTTGTTTCTTCTTCAAATTTGCCACTTTCTGGCAAAATGGAGGATAGAATATGGCTTGGTAAAGCCATTTCAAACTTAAAAAACAGGCACTCCACACTCAAAACTCTATATGATGAGATTCTTATGTTTGCCTTGCCAGAAGTCCAGGTCGAAAAATCTATTCTCCAGGAGATTGAAGCCCTGCTTGGTCAGCAAAATTTAAAGAATGCTTACTTAGAGGTAAAAAAGTTAATTTCAAGCATAGAAGATTTTGAGACTATTGACAGAAATGAACTTGAAAAGAATTTAAGGGATATTGCCCGAAAAGAAAATGTAAACTTTGCCGATCTTGCAAGAGTTTTAAGGCTCAAACTCTGCGGAAGTAACAAAACACCGGATATCATAACAGTAATTTATTTGCTTGGAGAAAAGTGTAAAAAAAGAATATGAAGATGGAGCTTTTTTATCTCATCCTTTCTGATTTTATTCTTATCGTACATTTTCTTTATGTAGCATTTATAGTTGTGGGTGAATTAATTATAATTGTGGGTGGAATTTTTAAATTAAAATTCGTAAGAAACTCTCTTTTTCGCAAACTTCATCTTTTAGCTATAATGATAGTTTCTATCGAAGCAATTTTGGGGATGGACTGTCCATTAACCGTATGGGAATATGAATTAAGAAACCTTGCAGGTAGACAGGTAGAAAAAATGGGATTTATTGCAAGGATTATCCACTCCATTCTATTTTACGATTTTCCACAGTGGGTTTTTAATATTATTTATATTTCATTTGGATCAATAGTGTTAATTACTTACTTTTTAATACCCCCTGAAAAGGTAAAAAGTCAGAATAATTTATCCACTTAGCTTAAACCTTATCGTAAGTTCAATACAAACAGGTACATATCTGCCACCAGCCTTTGCTGGTTTAAATTTAATTGCCATAACAGTCTTTTTTGTGACATCACTTAAAAGCTCGCTTGGAGATTTAACTTTTTTTACAAAAACCCTGGGTTCATTTTTATTTTCCACTTTTTCCTTTTACTCAATAAAATAACATCAGATGAAAGAAAATTCAACCTTCTGTAAAAGCTGTAACTATTTTGCAAGTTTTTATGAACTTGCTTTAAAATTTGAAACTTGCCATTATGTATGCTAAAATTTTTCAATGTTTAAAAGGCAAGTAGAATTTAAAGTAAAAATTGATGGGGTACCTAAAAGTTTATATTTTAATTCAAAAAAAATTCTAGTAAAAAAACTCCTTGAAAGTTTAAAGTTAAGTGGAGATTTTTACTGTGTTTTTGTAAACAAAAAATTACTCCCTGATAATCAGAAGATAAAAAATACAGATGAAATCGAAATTTCTTACTATTTAAGTAAAAAATTTTAAGGATGATTTATGTTTACAGGAAGTATTTTAAATGCAATTACTGTTATTGTTGGTAGTTCGATTGGGCTTTTGTTTAAAAAAGCCTTTCCTGAAAATATCAAGAATATAATTTTTGATGGGCTCGGTATATCCACCATTGCTATTTCCATCGGTATGATATTGAAAGTAGAAAATATGGTTGTTGTTATCTTCTCAATACTTTTAGGGGGGATAACAGGAGAGATATTAAAAATTCAGGAGTTTTTTGATAGTCTTGGTGATAATTTAAAGAAGCTTGTTGGCTCAAAAAATCAAAACTTTACAGAAGGTTTTGTTTCGGCTTTTTTGATATTCTGTGTTGGTACGATGACTATAATGGGATGTTTTAATGAAGGAATAAGAGGCGATCATACCCTGCTTTTTACAAAGTCTATACTTGACGGTTTTTGTTCTATAGCTCTTTCTGCAACTCTTGGAAGTGGTGTACTTTTTTCTGCAATACCACTTTTTCTGTTTCAGGCCTTGCTTACCGTTCTTGCAAAATGGATAGAACCTTTCTTTGGAAGTTATTTAATTAACCAGATTACTGCGACAGGGGGAATTTTAGTTCTTTCTATAGGCTTGAATCTTTTGCAACTCAAGAAAATTAAAGTTTCAAATCTCTTGCCCTCGCTTGTGTACATAGTAATATTAAGTAAATTCTTTAAGTAAGTTATGGATGAAAAAATTCTTTTTGATATTTACTTTCAGATTAAACAAAGAGTTGATATTCAACTAAGTAAGTTTGACTATCTCAAGAATTACGGAACTGAAGAAGAGATTTTTGAGGAACTTATTTTCTGTCTTCTTACTCCTCAAAGCAAGGCAAGAATGGCAGAAAAAACAATTTTAATTCTTAAAGAAGAAAATCTTTTATTTAACTCAAGTTTTGAAAAATTAAAGGATAAACTCAACCTTGTTAGATTTAAAAATCATAAAGCCATTTATATTATAGAAGCTCAGAAAAAACTTATTATGAACGGTAAACCTGTGTTAAAAGCTATCCTGTCGGAGTTTAAAGATATAAATGAAAAAAGGATGTGGCTTGTCAATAATATCAAGGGTATAGGAATGAAAGAAGCAAGTCATTTCTTAAGGAATACAGGTTATTATAAAGAGGTGGCGATTCTGGATAGACACATCTTAAAAAACCTTAGCTACTTTAAGCAAATAGAAAAAATTCCATCACTGAGTATAACAAATTATCTATACATAGAAAAACTGATGAAAAAGTGGGCCAGTACAATAAAAATTCCGTTTGAATATCTTGATTATGTCTTATGGTTTAAAGAAACAAATGATGTGTTTAAGTAAAGTTTTCTAACTTAAAAAGCTGCACTTTCTTTCATCATTTTTTTCTTTTCTATTTCTAAGTTTCTTTTTATAATCTGGATGGCTTTTTCAATGCAACTTACATCTCTGCAGAGTATTTTTCCATCATTTATACTCACTGTTTTTTCAACATCTAAAAATTTCTTAAAGTGCATTGCCCATTCCTGTTTTGAATAACCTAAAAATTTCATAAGTTCATCAGGTCCAAAATCAAACTGATAACTTACTCCAATGTCAAAATTAACCCTTGCTTTCTGCAACTGTGTGTATAAGGCATCATATATTCTACCAACAGGATCTTTAATTAATAAATTAGCAAGCTGACGGTAAATCAGCCATATTCTTTCGCTTAAAAGTTCAATGATTCTTGTTGCAATTTCAGGATGTGCCTGTACAGTGGGTTCAAAGTTGCTTTTATTTATTGCCATAAGTTTTACAGATCCGAAAGCTATTGCACTTGCACTTCTTGGTTTATTGTCAAGCAGGGACATTTCACCAAAAATATCACCTTTTTTAAGAACAGCAAGTAACACCTCTGCATTGTTTACAAATTTAGTAATTTTTACTTTGCCTTCCTGAATTATATACAGTTCGTTTCCTGGTTCATGCTCGAGAAATATTATCTGTCCATCTTCGTAAATGGAGTAAAAACCCTCTTTCTTTGGTAACAATGATTCAGGAGTTGGGTTTATTTTGGCAAGTTTTGCCTTTGCCTGTGGAACATAACCACCATCAGGACAGAATTTTATGTAGTGAAGGTATGCATATGCAGCCTGAATAAACTGTTGATTTAAGTAAAAATACTCTCCAAGTTCAAATAAGTGGCTTGGATGTTCTTCTAATGAGGATTTCAATGTCATTTTTGTAAGCACAGAATCGTAATATCGCAACTGTTTACCAAAATATCTTAATATTTTCATTGCTATGGGGGCATTTTTCTGAATTAGTGCACCAAACTGTTCCCTTTTAACAACAATTGTGGATGTATCTTCTATTGCCTGTACTGTTTCTATTCTTGGTCTTTTTGCCATACATGAAATTACACCAAAAAAATCCCCCACTCCAAGAATTGTTTCACCTTCACCTTCAAGTAAAGATGCATTTCTTGTTTCAGCAACTTTACCCTGTCTTACTATAAAAAATTCATTTGCATCAAGCTGATCTTCAATGATGATATATCCACCCTTCTTAAAATTAGCTATACCAAAAACAACATCTTCAGGCATTTATACCTCAATTAATTCATCGTCCAATTTAGTATATTTTCGACTGAACAATATCAGGAATTTAATGTTTATGGTTTAATTTTACTTTAATATGTAAAAACATTCAAGTTTATTTAACATAATAATTAAAAATTTAAACTTTTTTATTCAACTACATTTTATATAAATTGACAAATAGAATACAATAAATTAATATTTAAGGCTGTAACTAAAAAAAGAGTGGTATGAAAATGTCTTTAGAAGAAAATTCTTTAAAGAAGTATGAATATGTTAAAAATGCTCTTAAGAAAAAAATCCTTAAGGGGGAAATTAAGGAAAAATTGCCAGGTGAAAGAGAACTTGCAAAACAGTTTAAAATATCTTATATGACTATAAGGAAAGCAATTGAGAAGCTGGCTGATGAAGAAATAGTTTATAAAGAGCCAAGTATTGGAACATTTGTATGCAAAAAAGGATTTATTTACAAAAAGACCCATAATATTGGATTTTTTCTTCCTCACTGGATAGGTGGCGGGATCACTGGTTACTATTATTCTGCATTGTTTACCCAGATTGAAAATTTTGCACATATGTATGGTTATAATATTGTATATTTTTCAAAAATAGAATCCATTTTCCCTTATGCTGACAGAAGAAAGGTAGATGGTCTTATTTTTGCGTATTTTCCTGAAGAAGAAAGGTACTTAAAAGAAATTTCCCCATTTGTACACATAGTTACTGTTGAAAATGCATTAGAAAATTCTGGTATTCCTGCAATCTTAATTGACAATTTTGACGGTGGTTATCAGGCTGCAAAATACCTTATTAATCTTGGGCACCGAAATATTGCCTATATTACAGGAAGATTTAACAATAAGCTTGCATTTGATAGATATAATGGTTTTATAGCTGCATTAAAAGAGCACAAAATTAAAATACCAGAAGAATATATCATAAAAGGAGATTTTCTCTTTGATACCGGTTTTAAGCTTGCTGAAACTATTTTATCCTTAAAACCCTCTCCAACGGCTGTAGTTACAGGAAATGATGAAATGGCTTTAGGTTTAATTAAAGGATTAAACTTACTTGGTAAAAAGGTGCCGGATGATATAAGTGTGGTGGGATTTGATGATATTGAAAACAGCCGTCAATTTCACCCGGCATTAACCACCATACATGTACCGCATGATATAGTTGCAAAGCTTGCTGTAGAGTATTTACTCAATCTTATCGATAATAAAGCAACAAATGAAAAATCTATCTTTACTCCTGTTAAGGTTGTACCTGTTCATCTTGTTGAAAGAGAGTCCTGTAAACGTCTTTAGTAATAATAAGGTGGCCACTGGTTTCTGCAAGAGCCATAAAGCCTTGCTAAATGCTAAATCGCCCAATTAGATTATCTAAAAAAAATTAATTTAAAAAGTTTATCTTTTATTTCACATACCGTAAATCTTTAATCACCCAAAATTTGACTTTTCCTGTGGAAAAGTTATAATATTTTCCAAATTTTATCCAGTTTTTTGCATAACAGTTGCACTTTGCTGTTTAGAATGAAAAAAACTCGGGAGGTAAATGTGAGTTTTGAAATGATTGTGCTGGTAAAGCAGGTGCCTGATACAAAAAATGTAACAGGAAAAGCAATGAAAGAAGATGGAACAATAAACCGACAGGCACTTCCAGCTATATTTAATCCGGAAGACTTAAATGCACTTGAAGAAGCTTTAAAAATCAAAGAAACTCATGGTGGGAAGGTTACAGTAATAACGATGGGCCCACCTAATGCAGCACAGGTTTTGAGGGAGTCACTATATCGTGGTGCAGATGATGTTATTCTTCTAACAGACAGGGCATTTGCAGGTGCAGATACCCTTGCTACATCTTATGTCCTTTCACAGGCAATCAAAAAGCTTGGAAAATTCGACATAATTTTTTGTGGAAGACAGGCAATCGATGGTGATACAGCTCAGGTAGGCCCACAAACAGCAGAAAAACTCGGAATAAATCAGGTAACCTTTGTTGACAAAATTCTTGAACTTCATAGGGATTACATTGTTGTGGAAAGATCCATAGAAGGTGGATATGAACAGATCAAGACTAAGCTTCCTGTACTTTTAACCATAACAGCTGAGGCAAATATTCCCAGGCCACCTTCTGTAAAAAGGCTGCTTGCCTACAGAAAGGCTCTTACTCCTATAGAACTTGAAAACCTTGACGAAGATTATATACGTGCTTATGAAATAAACCCTTCTAATTCTAAGATCAAAGTCTGGGGTTATCAGGATATTGGTTGTTCCATCGAAAATTGTGGGTTTGCCGGTTCACCTACGAAGGTTAAACAGATTGAAAGTGTTGTTCTCACAGCAAAAGAAATGAAAAAAATTGAAAACACAAAAGAAGCCATAACTGCTCTTATGAAAGAGCTAATGGCAGAACATATTATAGGTTAAGGAGATAAGAATGAAGACAAATGAAGTATGGGTATACATAGAGCAAAACAATGGCAAAATAGCCGATGTTAGTCTTGAACTACTTGGAAAGGCAACTGAACTTGCAAAAAAATTAAATGTAAAAGTTGGTGCAATACTTATAGGTAATAACGTAACAGATCTGTGTGATAAACTTTATGCTTACGGAGCTGATAAAGTCTATCTTGCTGATTCAGAAAAGTTTAAATACTACACAACACTCCCATATGCTTATGTGGTTGTAAACTTAATAAAACAATATGAACCACAGATAGTTATATATGGTGCTACGACCACAGGAAGAGATCTTGCTCCAAGGGTAGCAAGTGAGTTAAGAACAGGACTTACAGCTGATTGTACAGATCTGCAAATTGGAGACTACGTAAAACCTTCCACAAAAGAAGGAGATAAACTTTATAAGGACATTCTTTATCAGATCAGACCGGCATTTGGTGGAAATATTATTGCAACAATTGTATCTCCCGATCATAGACCGCAAATGGCAACTGTAAGAGAAGGTGTGATGAAAATGAAGGAACCTGATTTCAGCAGAAAGGGAGAAATTATAGAGTTTAAAAATGATTTGCCAGATCATCTTTTCATTACTCAAATCCTGAAAAAAGTCCAGAGAGAAAAAACAGTTGACCTTAAATCTGCTTCAATAATTGTGTCTGGTGGAATGGGAGTTGGTTCAAAAGAAAATTTCAAGCTGATATACGATCTTGCCCATATCTTAGGTGCTCAGGTAGGAGCCTCAAGAGCTGCAGTTGATGCTGGTTTTATATCAAAGGATCATCAGGTTGGACAGACAGGAACAACTGTAAGACCAAAATTATATATTGCTGTTGGTATTTCTGGACAAATTCAACATCTTGCGGGTATGAGTGAGTCTGGAAGAATTATAGCAATAAATAATGATCCGAATGCACCCATTTTTAATGTTGCCCACTATGGAATTGTGGGTGATTTAAATGATGTTATACCCAAGATGATTGAAGCTTATAAAGCTATTAAAAAATAATTGAGGAGTTAAAGTATGGAAAATTTTTATAGAGATAATGATGATATTCAGTTTCATATCAAACATATGAATCTTGACAGAGTTATAGAACTTATTGAAGATAACTTTGCCGACAAAGGAAAATATGATTATGCACCTTCAAATATTCTTGATGCAAAGGATGGCTATGATAAAATACTTGAAGTTGTTGGAGATATTGCAGCTAATGTGATTGCACCAAAAGCCAAAGAGGTTGACGAAGAAGGTGCACATTATGAGAATGGTGAAGTTAGATATGCAAGCGGAACACAGCAAGCGATGGAAATGCTTAAAAAAGCAGATCTTATGGGTTTTACTCTTCCAAGAAAATACGGAGGTTTAAACTGTCCTGTTACAATTTACTCAATAGCCATAGAAATAGTTTCAAGAGCTGATGCAGCGTTGATGAATTTATTTGGATTGCAGGATATTGCTGATACAATAAACAAATTTGGAAGTGAAGAGCAAAAGATGAAATATCTTCCAAGATTTGCTTCTGGAGAGGTCACAGGTTCTATGGCATTAACTGAACCTGATGCTGGAAGTGACCTTCAGTCCGTAATGACAAAAGCTTATCAGGATGAGAATGGTCAGTGGAGGCTCAGAGGTGTAAAAAGATTTATAACCAATGGTTGTGGCCATATTTCCCTGGTACTTGCAAGGAGTGAAGAGGGTACAACTGATGGTAGAGGGCTTTCCATGTTTATTTATGAAAGGGAAAGTCATATGAGAATAAGAAGGATCGAAAACAAATTAGGAATACACGGTTCTCCAACATGTGAACTTCAGTTTAATGATGCACCAGCTGAACTCTGTGGACAAAGAAAGTATGGTCTTATAAAATATGTAATGTCACTTATGAATGGAGCAAGACTTGCAATTGCTGCTCAGGCACTTGGAATTGCTGAGGCTGCTTACAGAGAGGCAGAAAAATATGCTAAAGAAAGAGTTCAGTTTAAAAAAGCCATACAGGATATACTTCCTGTAACCGAAATGCTTGCAAATATGAAGGTTAAAATAGAAGCTGGTAGAACACTGCTTTATGAAACCGCAATTATCGTGGATATTAAGAACGGGCTTGAACATTTAATAGAAAAGCATCCTGAAAAAGAAAAAGAGCTTAGAGAAGAATTAAAGAAGTACACTGCACTGGCAAATTTATTTACCCCTATGGTAAAAGCTTATAATACTGAAATGGCAAATCAGGTTTGTTACGATGCAATTCAGGTTCATGGTGGAACTGGTTTTATGAGGGAGTTCAATGTTGAAAGGCACTATAGAGATGCAAGAATAACAAGTATCTATGAAGGAACAACCCAGTTGCAGGTAGTTGCTGCTATTGGAGGTATTGTAAAAGGTGTGGCTATGGAAAAACTCAATGAATATGATAGAGAGTTATCCTGTGTAAGTGATACTTCTTTACATAAGTTTGTAAAAGAAATGAAGGATCTGACAGAAAAAGCAATAACTTATGTAAGAGAAAAAGATGATCCTGTTTATCAGGAGTATCATTCAAGAAGGCTTGTGGAAATGGTCACATATACTACTATAGGTTATCTGATGCTTAGAGACGGCTGTCATTCAGAAAGAAAAAAGGATGTGGCAAAATACTTTTTAGAATTTGCTTTACCAGAAGTAAGATCAAGGTGTGAAATAATTTTAAATAATACTTCAACATTACTTGAAAGAAAGGAAGAAATATTAAGAGGTGTAAACTAAATTCTGTAATCAAAAAATTAAGACTTGCTTTCGCGTCCAAAAAGTCGCTGACTTTTCTGCCTGTTGATTTTGCCAGAAATTAGATTTCTACCGAAAAGTGTGACATTTTAACTTCTTTAAGGGTAAAATGTTAAAAAATGTCATTAAAGAATTTTTTACGAAAATTTCATAAAATCAACAGGCAATTATTGGACGGTTAGAAAATGGATAGCACTTTCACTGAGAAGTCCTTAAGACTTAAGAACATTAGATTTTCTTTACGAATTCTATTTTAGCGAATTTTCATACATTATCAGAAAACAGCTGCAAAAGCCCGAACTTTAAACTTTTTGCACTTCTTTTAATCCCATGTTAAAATTAATAAAAGTTTAGAGGGAGTTAAAATGATTGATTACATTACATCCGGAGAATCTCACGGGAAAGGGATTTTTGTCACAATTAGCGGTATACCTTCAAATCTTTTAATAGATGAAAACTTTATAAACAATGAGTTAAAAAGACGCCAAAGTGGATACGGCAGAGGAGAAAGAATGAAAATCGAAAGTGATAAGATTGAAATTCTATCCGGTGTGATCAAAGGTAAAACAACTGGAGCTCCTGTTACACTGGCAATATGGAACAAAGACTATGAAAACTGGAAAGATAAAGAAACTTCCCCTGTTTTATGTCCAAGACCAGGACATGCTGACCTTATAGGAGGATACAAGTTTAATCACTTAGATGACTTAAGGAAAGTTATAGAAAGATCGAGTGCAAGGGAAACAGCTGGAAGGGTTGCAGCAGGTGCTATAGCAAAATTGTTTTTGAAAGAATTTGACATTGAAATTTTTTCTCATGTGGTTAACTGGGGAGGTATAGAAATAGATACATCAAAGCTAACACTGGAGGAAATAAAGACTCTTGCTTCTCAATCTGAAGTTAATTCTGCCTGTGATAAAGAAACTGAACAGAAAATTAAGGAAATGATTGATAAAGCAAAAATAGAGGGTGATACAATAGGGGGAATTATAGAAACAATAATTTTCCCTTGCCCCCCATTTCTTGGTTCTTATCAGACTTATTATGATAAGCTTGATGCTGAAATAGCAAGGGCTGTATTGAGTATTCAGGCAATAAAAGGAATAGAATTTGGACTTGGTTTCAAATATGCAAATATTTCAGGGAAAAATGCCCACGACGAAATATTTTACAATGTTGAAAAACAAAAATATTATAGAAAGACAAATAGAGCAGGAGGAATTGAAGGTGGAATGTCCAACGGAATGCCAATAATTTTCAGATCAGTTATGAAGCCTATTCCCACCTTAATGTCCCCACTTAAAAGTGTAAATATAAAAACAAAAGAACCCACTGTGGCTATTAAGGAAAGATCAGATGTTACTGCTGTTGCCGCTTGTGGAGTGGTCATAGAAAACGTGGTTGCAATTGTAATTGCCAATGCTTTGATCTCGAGATACGGCGGAGATGAACTTGAA
>Ga0308410_1002378_pt1 | contig 10804 bp, 8 predicted proteins | sample HotsprOSTMatCore_FD_203467 | JGI IMG/M metagenome (GOLD analysis project Ga0308410, IMG submission 203467) | Hot spring phototrophic mat microbial communities from Octopus Spring, Yellowstone National Park, Wyoming, United States -... | ecosystem: Environmental > Aquatic > Thermal springs > Hot... | reverse complement strand
CAACACGAGATCGGTGGTGGCGAGTCCACCGGTGGTCGGCGCGACGAGCGTGACCCACAGCACGATGACCAGCGCGGCGCCGAGGAGCAGCCCGTCGAGGAGACCCGTCCAGGCTTCCCGCCCGCTACGGGCGCGCACGAGACGGAACACCCCGTAGGTCAGGAACGGGTAGCCGGCGAGCCACAGGGCATCCGCGGTGCGGGCGGGCAGGCCCGCTGGCCACCCCGCCACCTGCAGGTCGAAGAGGACGTCGCCGAGCACCCACAGGCCGAGGGCGGCGGTGCACGCCCACCACGGTCCCCGGGGGGCGCGCAGACCTCGGGTCCCGAGCGCGGCGACGCCGACCACGACGACCCCGGCGACGGTCCGCACGACCGCCGCGGGGTCCGGGAACGGCGCGGCGAACAGCACCGCGACACATGACAGGTGCAGCACGCGTCGCGCCGCCCGAAGGTGGCGCACGGTGCCGGTGGCGCCCGCGCTCACCCCGGCAACATCGGCACCGACCCGGCCCGACTCAAGCGCAAGCCTGCCGCGCGGGTCCGACGGTGCCGGTGGGTGTCCGGCCGGGCTCAGGCTCGGGGCAGGCCCGGCTCCCGCAGCCGGCGCACGCCCACCGGTGGCCGGACCGGTGGTGCCGCCACCCGGATCTTCACGTCGAGCACCCACACCCCGTCGGGCCGCGCCAGCACCGGGTTGCAGTCGAGCTCGGCGATCTCGTCCACCGCATCGGCGAGCACCCCGACCCGGCCGACGACCTCTGCGAGCGCGGCCAGGTCGACGGGTGCCGCGCCCCGGTACCCGGTCAGCAGCGGCGCCCCCCGCGGGCTGCGCAGCAGTTCGTCCACGTCGCGGTCGGTGAGCGGGACGAGACGGAACGCGACATCCCGCCACAACTCGGCGGTGACGCCACCCGTCCCGAAGAGCACGAGCGGGCCGAACGTCGGGTCCTGGGTGACCCCGACGATCGTCTCCACCCCGCCGCCGAGCATCGGTTGCACCACGGCGGCGTCCATGTCGTCGCCGAGGCGCGTGCGCAGCTCGCGCAACGCGGCCCCCAGGGTGGCCTCGTCGGTGATGCCGAGCACCACGCCGCCCCGCTCGGTGCGGTGGGTGAGGGTGGGGCCGGTCGCCTTCAGCACCACCGGCCAGCCCACCTGTGCCGCGGCGGCACGGGCCTCCGCCGGGGAACGCACGATGACGCCCGGTGCGACCGGCACCCGGGCGGCTTCCAGCACCGCAACCGCCTGTTCCCATGACAGCCAGGTGCCCGAACCGGCCGCGCCGCCCCCGGGCCCGGGGGCCGGCGCGCCGAGCGCCTCGCGCACGATGGCGCGCACACCATCGAGGTCGAGATCCGGGTACTGCAGCGGGCGGCCCGGATCGCGCTCGCGCCAGGCGGCGTAGCGGGTGGCGTGGGCGAGGGCCCGGGCGGCCGACTCGGGGAGCCGGAACCAGGGCACGGGTGACGGGCCTTCGCCGAGCACGTCGCCGGGCGCGTCCCGGGTGAGGAAGCACGCCACGACCGGCTTGTCGTGGGGGGGATCGGGCGCGCCGCGGACGTCGCGGATCGCCGCGGCGACCTCGCGGGCGTCGGTGACGAGCGGCGGGACGAAGATCACGATCACCGCGTCGATGCCCGCGTCCGCGAGCAGGGCGGCGAGCGCGTCCCGGTACTGCGGCGCGCCGGCCGACGCGGTGAGGTCCACCGGGTTGCCCACCGACGCGTCGGCGCCGGCGACGGCCCGCAGCCGTTCCCGGGTCGCCTCGGCGAGCGGGGGAACGGCCAGCCCCAGCTCCTCGCAGGCGTCGGCGGCGAGGATCGCCGGCCCACCCCCGTTGGACAGGATCGCCACCCGTCGCCCGCCGGGTAGCGGCTGGTGGCTGAGGACCTGGGCCGTCTCGAACAGCTCGTGCACCGTGTGCACGCGGATGACACCGGCCTGGTGGAACAGGGCGTCGACGGCGACGTCGGCTTCCGCCAGGGCTGCGGTGTGGGACGCCGCCGCCCGCGACCCGGCCGCCGACCGCCCGCTCTTGAGGGCCACGATCGGCTTCGTGCGGCTCACCCGGCGGGCGAGGCGGGCGAACTTGCGGGGGTTGCCGAACGACTCGAGGTACAGGAGGATCACGTCGGTGCGGTCGTCGGCCTCCCAGTACTGCAACAGGTCGTTGCCGCTGACGTCGGCCTTGTTGCCCATCGACACGAACGTCGAGATCCCCAGACCGAGCCCGGCCGCCTGCGCGAGCAGTTCGATGCCGAGCGCACCCGACTGGGAGGCGAACCCGACCCGTCCCGGGCGCGGGGCGTACGGGCTGAACGTCGCGTTCATCCCCACGTCGGGATCGGTGTTCACCACCCCCATGCAGTTGGGGCCGATGAGGCGCATCCCCCAAGCCCGGCTCGTGGTGACGAGCTCGCGTTCGGCGTCAAGCCGTCCGACCTCCGCGAACCCGGCGCTGATCACCACCAGCCCGTGCACACCGGCACGGGCGCAACTGCGCACCACGCCCATGACCGCCGGGGCCGGGACGACCACCACCGCGAGGTCGACGTGGTCGGGGATGTCCTCGACCGTGGGGTACGCCCGCACCCCGGCGACGGAGCGGGCCTGCGGGTGCACCGGGTACACCGGGCCGGAGAACCCGCCGAGCAGCAGGTTGCGGAGCACCTCGTGCCCGATCGTGCCGGGCCGGCGGCTCGCGCCCACCACCGCGATCGACGACGGTGCGAGGAGTCGTTGCACGGAGCGGGCCTCGGCGAGGTGCTCACGGGCCTCGATCCGGGCGCGCGCCTCCGGGGTGGGTTCGATCGCGAACCGGACCGTCACCAGCCCGTCTTCCAGTCGCGACTCCACCTCGTAGCCCGCCTCGGCGAACACGGCCAACATCCTGCGGTTGCCGGGCAGGACCTCGGCGAAGAATCGGCGGATCCCCTGCTCCCGGGCCACCGCCGCGAGGTGCTCGAGCAGCAGGGTGCCCAGCCCCCGTCCCTGCTGGTCGTCCTGGACGGTGAAGGCCACCTCCGCTTCGTCGCTGCCGCGCCGGCGGTCATAGCGGGCGACGGCGACGACGTCGCCGCCGAGGGTGGCGACGAGGGCCATCCGGTCCTCGTAGTCGACGCAGGCCAGATGCTCGAGCTGCGCCCGGGTCGGTTCGCCCACCGGGGTGAAGAAGCGCAGGTACACGGTCTCGGCGGAGAGCCGGTGGAACAGATCGAGCAGGCGGTCGGCGTCGTCGGGCCGGATCGGGCGCACATGGACGGTGCCGCCGTCGGCGAGCACCACGTCGGCCTCCCAACGCGCCGGGTACTCGCCCATGTGCGCAGCGTACGGCCGGGGCGCCGCCGGCGTACGGGTACCGTGCGGGTGTGGTCGCGCCCCGGCCGTTCCCCGGCGTGCCCGCCGGTGACCCCGCACCGACGGGGTCGGTGACGACCGCGGGTGGGGAGCCGACCGGGTCCGGCCGGCACCAGACCCCACCGACGGGCCTCAGCGCCGGCGAGGTGGCGGCCCGGGTGGCGGCCGGCCGGACCAACGCCGTGCGGGAGGCGACCAGCCGCACGATCCCCCAGATCCTGCGGGCCAACGTGTTCACCCGGATCAACGCGATCCTCATCACGATGTTCGCCCTCATCCTCGTCTTCGGCGACATCCGCGACGGGCTGTTCGCCACCGCGGTGATCGCGAACTCGATCATCGGCACCGTCCAGGAGATCCGGGCCAAGCGGACCCTGGACCGCCTGGCGGTCCTGAACGCGCCGGTGGCGCGGGCGGTGCGCGACGGGCGGGTGGTCGAGATGGCGGTGGGGGAGGTGGTGCTCGACGATCTGCTCGAGCTGCGGGCGGGCGACCAGGTGCCCGCGGACGGGGTGGTGCGGAGCAGCGACGGCCTCGAGGTCGACGAGTCGCTGCTCACCGGTGAGTCCGAACCGGTCGGCAAGCAGCCGGGTGACGAGGTGCTCTCGGGGAGCTTCGTCGTCGCCGGGACCGGGCGGGTGCAGGCCACCCGGGTGGGTGCCGACGCCTACGCCCGCAAGCTCGCCGCCGAGGCCCGCCGGTTCACCCTCGTGCATTCGGAGCTCGTCGCCGGCCTGAACCGGATCCTGCGGTTCGTCACCTGGGTGCTGCTCGTGGTGGGACCGTTGCTGTTCTGGCAACAGGTGCGGACGAAGGCCTTCGCCGAGGCGGTCAGCGGTGCGGTGGCCGGGGTGGTCGGGATGGTGCCTGAGGGTCTCGTGCTGCTCACCAACGTCGCGTTCGGGGTGGCCGCCGTGACGCTCGCCCGCCGCAAGGTGCTCGTGCAGGAGCTGCCGGCCGTGGAAGGCCTGGCCCGGGTCGACGTGGTGTGCCTCGACAAGACGGGCACCATCACCGAGGGGTCGATCGCCTTCGACCGCCTCGAGCCCGCCGACGGCGCCGATCCCGCCCGTCTCGGCGAGGCGCTCGGCGCCCTGGCCGACGACCCGAACGCCAACGCCACCCTCGCCGCGATCGGGGCCGCGTTCCCCGCCCCGGGCTGGCGGCGTGACGGCGCGGTGCCGTTCTCCTCGGCCCGCAAGTGGAGCGCCGCGCACTTCGACGGCCACGGGACCTGGGTGCTCGGCGCCCCGGAGATGGTGTGGCCCGACGCCGACCACCCGATCCGCCGGCGGGCCGACGAGCTCGCCGCCGGAGGGGAACGCGTGCTGCTGCTGGCGCACTCCCCGCACCGGCCGCTCGACGAGACGCTGCCGGCCGACCTGCGACCCGAGGGGCTGGTGATCCTCGAGGAGCGCGTCCGGGGCGACGCCGCCGACACGCTCGCCTACTTCGCCGCCCAAGGCGTGGCGTGCAAGGTGATCTCCGGGGACAATCCCCGCACCGTGGGCGCGGTGGCGGCCCGGGTCGGGCTGCCCGGCGCCGCCGACCCCGTCGACGCCCGGAGCCTCCCGGAGGACCCCGCCGCCCTGGCGGAGGTGATGGAGCGCCACTCGGTGTTCGGTCGGGTCGACCCGCACCAGAAGCGGGCGATGGTGCAGGCGCTGCAGGCACGGGGGCACGTGGTGGCCATGACCGGCGACGGCGTGAACGACGCCCTCGCCCTGAAGGACGCCGACATCGGCGTGGCGATGGGGTCGGGGGCGGCGGCCACCCGTGCGGTGGCCCAGCTCGTGTTGCTCGACGGGCGGTTCGCCACGATGCCCGGCGTGGTGGCCGAGGGTCGCCGGGTCATCGCCAACATGGAACGGGTCGCGAACTTCTTCCTCACCAAGACGGTGTACGCGGCGCTGCTCGCCGCCGCCACCGTGTTCTCGGGCTGGGCGTACCCGTTCCTGCCCCGGCACCTCACCCTGGTCAGCACCCTCACCATCGGGGTGCCGGCCTTTGTTCTCGCCCTCGCGCCGAACCCCCGCCGCTACGTCCCCGGGTTCGTGGAACGGGTGCTGCGGTTCACGATCCCCGCCGGGGCGGTCGCCGCCACCGCGGTGTTCGTCACGTTCGCCATCGCCCGGGCCGACGGTGGGCCGCTCGTCGCCCAACGCAGCGCGGCCACCCTGACCCTCGTGTGCCTGGGCCTGTGGGTGCTCGTGCTCCTGGCCCGACCGCTCAACTGGTGGCGGGCCCTCCTGGTGGGGGCGATGTTCGCCGGGTTCGGGCTCGTGGTCGCCACCCCGTGGTTGCGGGAGTTCTTCGCGCTCCGCCTACCGCCGAGGCCGGTGGTGGCCGCCGGGCTCGGGCTCGCCGGCGCGGCAGGGGTGGGCCTCAGCGCGGCGTTCGCCTTCGCCCAGCGGCGCAACCTCCGGGCCGGGCTCACTCCTCCACGATGAACGCGGTGACCATCCCGAACATGCGCCCGTCCGGGCGCTCGGCGTGGGTGAGGATGTGGCAGTGGAAGGCCCACACCCCGGGTTCGGTCGCCTGCACGAGCACCGTGTAGCGCTCCCCGGGGGCGACGTTGAGGGTGTCGGTCAGGTAGGGCTGGGGGAGCGGGAACCCGTCCTTGGCGATCACGAGCTGTGGCAGCCCGTGCAGGTGCATGGGGTGGATCTGCAGGCCTTCGTTGTAATAGTGGATCTCGACCCAGGTGTCCTTGCGGGCGATGATCGGCAGCGTCCCGGGGAACGACTTGCCGTTGAGGCTGAGGCCGATCGCACCGGCGTCGTTGAGGACCATCGGGATCTCCTGGGTCACCGTCACGCCGGGCGGGTGGGGCTGGCGACCGACGAGGAACGCGCCGAGCAGGCCGTCAGGCACCTGATGGTCCGCGTGGTGGTGCGAGTGGTACATCCCGACCGCCGGCCCCCGGGCCACGAACTCGTACGTGAACGACTCGCCCGGCTTCACCGGCTTCTGGGTGATACCGGGGACGCCGTCCTGGGAGTTGGGGGTGAGCAGGCCGTGGAAGTGGATCGCGGTCGACTCGGGCAGCTTGTTGTGGAGGATCACCCGCACCCGGTCGCCGACGTCCACCTGGATGCGGGGGCCGGGCACCTGCCGGTTGTACGCCCAGGCCTTCACCGTCTGGCCGGGTGCCACCTCCCAGTCGATGACCTCGGCGGTGAGTTCGAACTGCTTCGTACCGTCGGCCAGGACGGTGGGATCGAGGGGCTGATTGCCGATCCCCTTCGTGTTCGGACCCTTCGTGAGCTGGGCCACGAACTGGTTGATCGGTTCCTGCATGCGCCGGTCGGCGGCGTCGTTGGCGGCGCGTGACAGCTTCTGCTGCGCGCCGGAGGCGCCGGTGCCGGCGCCCACCATCACGGTGGCCCGCATCCCGGCCCCGGCGTGGCCGGGGATCGTGCAGTACGCCTCGTAGGTGCCGTCCTTCAGCCCGCCGAGGTCGAGGGCGGCGCTCTCCCCGGCATCGAGCTTCGGGGTGCGGAACTTCGTGCCCTTGATCGCGAAGTCGTGTTCGACTTTGCCCTCGTTGGTCACCACGATCTTGCCGCCGCTCGGGGGTGCAGCATCGCCGGGGTGATCGCGAACTCGGTGAGGCTCACCCGGCTGCCGGTGCCCCCGAGCTCGGCTGCGGCCTTCGCGTCGTCGGCCCGGGTGAGGGCCCGGCCGGACAGCCACAGCGCGGTGAAGCCGAACAGCACCGCGCACAGCGCGAAGATCCAGGCGCCGAACGCGACCGTCTTGCGGTCCTCGTGGGTGAGCTCCATGTCGTGTGTCTCCTTGGTCGGATGTCGCTCGTGCGGGTTCCGTTCGGCTGCGTCCTGGTCGGATGCCGGCGCCGGCGCCGGCTCAGCCGCCGGGTTCGATGCGAACCTCGAGGTGCAGCGCGGTCCGCAGGGCGGGGAGCCAGGTCGGGGTCTCCGCCTCGTTGACGACCACCCGGGCTGCCTGCGCCAGGGTGACCATCCCGAGGGGCCGGCCCCCTTCCACGACGACGAGCGCCGGGCAACCCTGGTGCAGCATGGTGGTGAGGGCCTCCAGTGCCGGAGCGTGGGCGGGGATGTGCCGGGCCCGGTCACGGGCGATGCTGACGGCCGGTTCGCAGGGTGAGCGCCCGGCGGCCACCGCCTCCACCACGTCGGCGTCGGTGACCACCGCCTCCGACGCCCCGACGATCACCGCGGACGCGCCGCTGCGCACCAGGGCCTGGGCCACCTGCTGCACGGTGACGTTGCCGGCCAGGGCGACGACCGGTCGGAGCGGGAGGTCGCCGACCGGGGTGCCCGGTCCGAGCGCGGCGCCCCCGGCGCCGACGGTTGCCGGAGGGCCGCCGTTCACCATCTGCCCCGTCCCCTCGGGGTGAGCGTGCGGCCGGGGGCCGTTGCCGCTCCGCCCGTCCCGAAGGGCGGATGGTCGGGGGGGAGGAACGAGCCGGCGAGCGCCTGGAGGAAGGAACGGGCGGCGGTCTCGGCGTCGCGCCGGAGGACGGCCCGGTCGACCCACCGTCCCAGCGGCTCGGTCCCGGCCCGGCAGGTGGCGGCCAGGCTCAGGTGCGACCCGTCGTCGGCGATCGGGGCCAGTTCGAGGTCCCCTTCGAGGGCCAGCGGCCGGGGGCGGGTCGTCGACCACCCCACCGGCACCAGCAGGCCCGCGTCACGTTCGCGGGCGGGACCCCAGGTGTAGGCCGCCGGCCCGGCCAGCAACGCCGCGAGCTCCGGGCGGCTCCCCAGGCGCGGCACCACGTCCAGCAGCCGCTCCCGGGCCGTGGGGAACGGCACCTCGAGCCGCAGGAAGTCGTACACGAACATGGTCGGCGTCAGCGTGGACCACGCCGCGTGGCCGCAGGCAGGGCCGAAGGTCCCCAGTCGGTTCGCCGAGCGGCACGGGGCCGCCGGTCAGAGCGCGCCGAGCGGCACCCGCCACTCGAGGACACTGCCGCCCTCGGGGCGCGCCGCAAGCGTGCAGCGGCCGCCGAGGCGCTCCGCCCGTTGCGCCAGGTTGCGCAGCCCCCGGCCGTGACCGGGAGCCGTCGCCGAGCCGCCGCCCGGGGCGCCGTCGCCGGCCGCAAGGCAGCCGACGCCGTCGTCGAGGACGCGCAGCACCAGATCGGCCCCGGCGGAGACCACCACGTCCACCCGCCCGGCCCGGGCGTGTCGGGCGACGTTGGTCAGCGCCTCCCCCAGGGCGATGAGCATCTGCTCGGCGACCTCGTCGGGCACGACCCGGTCGACCGGCCCGTCGAGGTGCACCACGACCGGCGCCCCGAGCGTGGCCTCGGCCTCGGCGGCGGTTGAGCGCACCGCGTCGCTCAACGCCGGGTCGGGGCGATACGACAGCGCGAAGATGGTGGCCCGGATCTCCCGCATCGTCGCGTCGAGCTCGTCGATCGCACCGGCGATGCGTTGGACCGCCTGGGGCTCGGTGACCAGGCGCTCCGCGGCTTGCAACGCCATGCCGGCGGCGAAGATGCGTTGGATCACCCGGTCGTGCAGATCCCGGGCGATCCGTTCCCGGTCCTCGATGATCGCAAGCTCCTGCAGGCGTTCGTGCAGGCGGGCGTTCTCGATCGCCACCCCGGCCGCAGCGGCGAGGGCGATGACCAAGGACTCGTCGTGGTCGGTGAACTCGGTGCCGTCGTGCTTGTCGCACAGGTAGAGGTTCCCGAACACCCGGTCGCGCACCCGGATCGGCACCCCCAGGAACGAGCGCATCGGCGGGTGACCGGGCGGGAACCCGAACGAGTCGGGATGGTCGCGCAGGTCGCGCAGGCGGATCGGCTGCGGATCCCGGATGAGCAGCCCCAGGATCCCCTTGCCCTCCGGCATGTGCCCGATGGCGGCGACGGTCGCCTCGTCGACCCCGGTGTGGCGGAACTCGGCCAGCCCGCCGTGCTCGGCGATGACCCCGAGCGCGCAGTACCGGGCATCCACGAGCTGCGCGGCGCCGGCGACGATCCGGTCGAGGACGACCGGGAGGGTGAGGTCGGAGGCCACCGCGAGGATCGCGTCGAGCAGGCCGTTGAGCGCGGTGCTCCGAACCGGCCCGTCGGGGCGGCCCTCATCGGGAGCTGCCCGGTCGGGGCGGGCTCCTCCGTTGGACGGCGCCATCACGGGCAGTCTAGGAATCGTGCGGATGGCCGACCCGATCCGCGTGTTCCTGCTCGACGACCACGAGGTGGTGCGGCGGGGACTCGCGGAGCTCCTCACCGCCGAGGGCGACGTGACCGTGGTGGGGGAGGCCGGCACGGCGGCCGATGCGCTGGCCCGTATCCCGCCCACCCGGCCCGACGTCGCGGTCCTCGACGTGCGCCTCCCCGATGGTGACGGGGTGGAGGTCTGCCGGGAGATCCGGTCCCGTCACCCGGAGGTGCAGTGCCTCATCCTCACCTCGTTCGCCGACGACGAGGCGCTCTTCCAGGCGATCATGGCCGGCGCGGCCGGGTTCGTGCTCAAGCAGGTCCGCGGCGCCGACCTGCTCGACGCGGTGCGGCGGATCGCGGCGGGTCAGTCGCTGCTGGATCCGGCGGTGACCTCCCGGGTGCTGGAGCGGGTGCGCCGGGGTCCCGAGGAGGACGAGCGCCTCGCGCAGCTCACTCCCCAGGAGCGCAACATCCTCGAGCTCATCGCCGAGGGCCTCACGAACCGCCAGATCGCCGAGCGGGTGCACCTGGCCGAGAAGACGGTGAAGAACTACGTGTCGAATCTGCTGGCCAAGCTCGGTATGGAGCGGCGGACGCAGGCCGCGGTGTTCGCGGCCCGCCTCGCCGCCGACCGTCGCCGCCGCGAGGGCTGAGCCACACCGGGCTCGGACCCCCCGGAGCACCCGCCGGCGGGCACGCCGCGCACCGCCCGTTGTCCCGGCACCCCGGGTGTCGGCAGCCGCTTCGCGAGCCGCCGCGACCTCACGACCGGCACGGGCGGGGCCGGGCCATGCGCCGGCCCCGGGGGACCTTCGGCCCATGACGGTGGACCGGTCGTCCCTGGCTACCGGTGGACGTGAGCGGCCACCCTCGGGTTCCGAGGATGCATTGCCGTCCCGGCGAGCCTGTTCCCGGGCGGCCGGGCGTGCCAGCCCCGGCAGGGTCCGCGGGTCGCGGGTACCGCGTGGGACGTGAGGAGGGAACGATGGACGTGCTGGTCGTCGAAGCCGAGCCGGGGGCCGCGGCCGGTGCCGTCGCACAGTTGGAGGCGGCCGGGCACCGGGTGCACCGGTGCCACGACCCGGGTGAGGCCGCCTTCCCGTGCGTCGGGCTCCTGGACGACGGAGCCTGCCCACTGGACACGGCGCCGATCGATGTCGCGCTGACCGTGCGGGCCGGCCATGCCGGGTTGCCGACGATCCACGAGGACGGGCTGCGCTGCGCCTTGCGCCGCCGCCTGCCGGTCGTGGTGTGGGGTGGGGCCGACCCGGGACCGCTCGCCGAG